>ERZ833515.84-NODE-84-length-86140-cov-16.176442_pt1 | contig 86140 bp, 67 predicted proteins | sample MGYA00519949_ERZ833515 | MGnify/ENA primary metagenome ERZ833515 (study PRJEB31850, sample SAMEA3708741) | human gut metagenome | biome: human gut; feature: human-associated habitat; material: faeces | place: China | collected 2014 ...
AGCTGCACGGTGTCAAGGGCGGCATGACCAACTGCCAGAACGAGATGAAGAAGGCTGTTGCTGCCGGTTACTGGAACCTGTTCAGCTTCAACCCCGCTGCCAAGGCAGAGGGCAAGAACCCCTTCACCCTGACCTCCAAGGCCGGCGATATGTCCAAGTATCAGGACTTCCTGGCCAACGAGACTCGTTACAGCCGTCTGGCCCGCGCCTTCCCGGATCGCGCCAAGGCTCTGTTCGAGAAGAACCAGGCTGCCGCCGATGCCCGTTACGAGCATCTGACCAAGCTGGTCGAGCTGTACAAGTAATTTGTAAGGTAGCATAAAAATTGCGCCCCACGCTGCAAAGCGTGGGGCGCTTTTTTGTGGGGCGGGGCGCGGGGTGAGGCGGCTGCTGATGGACAGCGTTGCAAAGCCCCTCCGACTTCGCTTCGCTCGTCACCTCCCCACTGCGTGAGGAGGCTTTCTCGCGGGCAAGCCCGCGCAAAAGGCGCCCCACGCAGTGGGGAGCTGGCCGAGCCTGCGAGGCCTGAGGGGCTTTTGGCGCCTCGCGCCCGCCGTCCCCCCTACCTCACACCGGGCGCAGCACCAGCTCCAGCCCGTCCTTTCCCCAGCCGAAGTCGGCGGCGGCGTAGCCGCGCTCCAGCACGCGGGACAGGGCGGGGTCAGTCAGCCTGCAGCGGCGCAGCGGGTCGCGCCATTTGGCCAGCCCGCGCGCCGAGAAGATCAGCATCTGTGCGGCACCTGCCATCGGGCGCATGCCGCGCAGCGTCAGCCCGGCCGAGAGGTACTGTGCGCAGAGGTCATCACACATATCCGGGTGTTCAATATCCAGCGGCAGCACGGCCCAGACATGGTAGCTGGCGTAGCGCTCGGTCGCCCAGCGCAGCGCTAACCGAAGAAAATGGCGCAGCTGCGTGTAATCGGCGCTAAGCACGGGCGGCGTCAGCACCGCGCCCTGCCCGTCTGCCCCGTAACCGGCGGCGCGCAGGCTGGTCGGCAGCGGGTCCTCGGCATAGAGCGGCAGCAGCGCGGCGGCGGCCTGCAGCTCGTTTTGGCCGGCGTAGTCACCAACGATCTGCCCCTCCTCCAGCGCGGGGTGCAGGCAGGGCAGCAGCGGCAGTCCGCCCGGGCCGGTCAGGGTGCGCAGTGCGGCGGCGTTGTCGGCCGTCAGCACGCGGGCATCAAAGGTGTGGGTGCGTTCCAGTGTTTGCAGCATAAGTAAAGATCCCTCCGTAAAAAGTCATTACAGGACTTATTGTAAGGAGGGGCAGGCATAAAAAATGTCGCATCCCGGGGTGAGATGCGACATTTTTTAAGTGTGCTTTTTCTGCCGTTTTTCTTCAATCAAATCCTCAAAACTGCGCTGCTTCGTAAAAAACCGTCTGTAGGGGTTGTCGGGCAGCGGCGGCGATTTCGGCTTGGGCGGCTCGATTTTCCGCCGCAGATGCCCCTTCAGCGGCGGCAGCGGGCGGCTCATTCGGCGGCGGTGGAAACGGCACCGGCGGTCAGGGCGTCCCACAGCGCGGCGCAGTGGGCGTAGTTCTCGGCCTGCTTTTCATCCCAGACGCCGCGGCGGCCCACATACAGGTGCTCCAGCACGCTCTGGTTCGTGCCGGTCGCATCGTCCATCAGGGTGTAGCCGTCATAGCTGCCCAGCTCCAGCCCGGTCAGCACGGGGCAGTCCGTCCAGCGGTAGACCATCTCGCGCCAATCGGGGTCGGCGGTCTCGGGGTCATCGTCCACTGTGCCGTCCAGATATTGCAGCACACCAGTGTTTTTCTCAAAGCCCTCGGGGTCCTCCAGCAGGAAGATGTATGTCTTGCCGCCGCTGGCCAGCTCGGCGCTCAGCCGGGTGACGCCGGCCATCTGGTAGTAGGCGTCGGTGTTTTCGTTTTCGGCGTCAAAATCGACATTGTAGGTCGCAACCTGCACCACGACCTTGCCGTCCCCGTTCTCGTCATGGCAGAAGGGGGTCAGCGCGTCCTGCAGGGCGTTGACGGTATCGACCGGCAGCTCATGGGTGCCCACATAGGCGATCTGCACATCGGGCCGGGTCTGAAAGACCGTGTCCTTGATGATCCAACCGCCGAAGAAAACGGCAGCAACGCCGATCACAACGGCAACCCAATGGTAGTGCCACCAGTTGGCGGCCTTTTCGGCTTTTGTATATTCGCGCGGGGGTTCCGGCGTCTGATTGTAGGTTTCCGTGCTGTCCTTCGTGACCCATGCCATAGTGTGGATACACTCCTTTTATAAAATCCTATCTATTATACCATATTTCGGCAGGGATAATTGTAAACTTATTTTGACCACGCCTTGCAACAGCGTGGCAAAGAGGGTATGATAAAAGGAGAAAAGCCTTCCCCCTTGGCGAAAGCAGACGGATGAGGGGCGGTCTGCCCATGGCCGCCCATTGCCGGGCTGCCCGGTAAACCTGCCCCTCATCCGGCGCTGCGGCGCCACCTTCCCCCAAAGGGGAAGGCAAAAAATACCAACAGGGAGAACCACCATGTCCAACCAACCTGAAACAAACGAAACACCGGCCACCGGCTATACGCCTGTGCCGCGCAAGGTCGGGCTGCCCCGCTTTTTTGAGCTGCTTGGCCGCGACCTCTGGCCGCTGTATAAGTCCAGCATACTCTGCGTGGCGGGCTTTCTGCCCGGCACCGCGCTGGCCATTCTCGGCATGATGGGCGGCTCCGCCCTGCTGACCGTGGCGGGCGGCGTGCTGGGCGGCCTTCTGGGCGGGCCGTTTTTGTCCGGCATGATCGACACGGTGCTGCGCGCGCTGCGGGACGAGCCGGGCTACTGGTGGCACACCTACAAGCGCGCATGGAAGCAGAACTGGAAACAGAGCCTGCTGCCCGGTGCGCTGCTGGGTCTGTTTGTGGGCAGCTGGGGCTGGATGCTCCGCGCACAGGCGCTGGCCGGCAACACCAGCACCGCGCTGTGGGTGGCCTCGCTGGCAGGTATCTTTGTATGCACCGGCTTTTTCAGCTGGCTGCTGGCGCAGGTGCCGCTGGTAGATCTGCCGCTGCCCCAGCTTGCCAAAAACGCCGGGCTGATGTTCTTCGGCTTCTTCCCGCGCACCTTGGCGGCTGCACTGGTGCTGGCCGTCTACTGGGGGCTGACGCTGCTCTACCTGCCCGCGACCATCCTTGTAATCGTGGTGTTCGGCTTCTGGCTGCCGGTCACGGTGGCCGGTATGATCCTCTACCCCGGCCTTGACAAGGTGTTCAGGCTGGAGGAAACGCTCGCGGCCCGCCGCGATGCCGAAATCGAGGAACGGATGGAGCAGAACCGCCCCAACTTCGACCATTAACAGGGGGGACCCGGTATGGATAAAAATACCGTACTGCTGCGGGATACCGAGGCGTTCATGCGCGGCGAGCTGGACAATGTGACCGTTGCGCAGAACAGCATTGTGCTGGATCTGGTGCAGGGCAGCTATGTGCCCTACGGCTGCTACACCAGCGCCCCGCTGCCGATGCCGCTGTTTGACGCGCTGCGCGTCAGCTGGAACGCCGCCAGCCCCGACGGCACGGCGGTCGAGGCACAGTGCCGCGTGATGGTGGACGGCAACTGGACGCAGTGGGTCGGCTTTGGCAAGTGGAGCCCCTGCCTGCACCGGGAGGGCGTGCCCTATCAGGAGCGCGGCCCCGTGCAGCGCTGGCATGACCACCTGCAGCTGGACAGCAAATGCGCCACAATGGTGCAGCTGCGCATCTACCTGTACACCCGGGACGAGAAGGCCAGCCCCCTCGTTACCCTGCTGGGCGCAAGCACGCATGTGGTGGATGTGATCCCCGCGCGCGGGCGGCCCGTCAATGCGCGGCTGCATCTGATGCCCTACGCGGTGGCGCACCGCGCCCCGGCGCTGCGCCCTTGGATGGATCTGGCCATTGCGTTGGCAAGCCTGACCAACCGCTGGGGCGCGGACCTGCTGCCTGAGGAGTTTGCCCAGGTGCTGCGGGATTGGCGCGCCCCCGATGACCACGACCCGCGCAGCCTGAGCTTTGCTGCTGCGGCTGCCGCGCGGTGGGGCTTCCCCGCGTGGGTAGCCTATGGGAATCTGGCGCTGCTGCGCGCCGAGGCCCGCGCCGGCTGCGGTGCGGTCGTGCGCCTGCAGGCGGCCCCGGCGCAGACCGCCGCCGGTATGCCGGAGACCCGCTATGTGGCGGTGCGCGGTTTTGCCGCCATGGACGGAAACCCGCAGGTGCTGCTCTGCGACCCATGGGCCGGCGAGAACGACTTTGACTGCGAGACGGCGATGCCGCTGGATGATTTTATGGTGGCGTGGGACAATGTGGCGCTGCTGATGCGCCAGCGCACCGACAATACGCCCCCGCTCGGCCGTACCCGGTGCAGTGCATGGCTGCGCCCGGTGGGCACCGATGCCCCCGGTCTTTACCGGCTTTACATCAACGGCGAGGAGCATCCCCTGCCGGAGGATTTCTGTGCGCAGGGCGGGGTGCTGGCCTACAGCCTGCCCGATGCCTGCCCCCACGCGACCACCGCCCACCGCCGCTTTGTCTATACCGAGCCGACCAACGGCGGCATTGTGCTGGAGCATGGCGACACCCACCGCAAATACACGGTCTACGCCATCGAGACCGACGGCAGGATGATCGTCGGCGATGTGACGGTGTGACATCGAAAAAATGATGCTTACCCCCTCTGTGAGGGGAGTCTGCCCCGCAAAGTACGGTTTTTTCAATACACTAAGAGGAGCTTCGGCTCCTCTTTTTTTGTGGTGTATGTACAGTTTCTCTTTTACATGTGTCTTGACACATGACATGAACGGTGCTATACTGGGCAACACGATCATCCAATACAGAGGGACAGGAAATCAGGGAAACTATGATGAGATTTGATGAATACTACGATGTTGTCATTGTCGGCACCGGCGCAGCGGGATTATACTGCGCGTTGAACTTTCCAAAGCGTTATAATGTGCTGCTGCTGACCAAGCAGAAGGCGGACGAGTGCGATTCCTTTCTGGCGCAGGGCGGCATCTGCATGCAGCACGGCGAGGCGGACTACCGCTCCTTTTTTGAGGATACGATGCGGGCCGGCCACTATGAGAACGATGCCGCCACGGTGGACCTGATGATCCGGTCCTCCAACTCGATCATCCGGGATCTGGTGCGCCGCGGCGTGCGGTTTGCCCGGGACGAAAACGGCGCGCTGCGCTTTACCCGCGAGGGCGCGCACTCCCGCGCGCGGATACTCTTTCATGAGGATATCACCGGGCGTGAGATCACCCAGACCCTTCTTGAGGAGGCCCTGCGGTGTGAGAACATCGAGCTGCGCGAGAATACCGTGATGCTCGACTTCTTTGCCGATGCGGCAGCCTGCGGCGGCGTTGTTGCGATGGGCCCGGACGGCGCGGTGCGGGCCATCGGCGCGGGTGCGGTCGTGCTGGCCTGCGGCGGCATCGGCGGGCTGTACAAAAACTCGACCAACTACCCCCACATCACCGGCGATGCCATTGCCATGGCGCTGCGTCACGGCGTGGCCTGCCGCCATCTTGACTATATCCAGATCCACCCCACAACGCTGTTCAGCCGCAAAAAGGGCCGCCGGTTCCTCATCTCAGAGTCGGTGCGCGGCGAGGGCGCACTGCTGCTGGACAAAAACGGAAACCGCTTTACGAATGAGCTGCAGCCCCGCGATGTCGTCAGCGCGGCCATCCGCGCCCAGATGGAGAAGGACGGCACCGAGCATGTGTGGGAGGATATGCGCCCCATCGGCGAGGCAGTCATCCGCGAGCATTTCCCCAACATTCTTGAGCGGTGCGAGGAGGAGGGCTACGACCCCCTGCATGAGCCGATCCCCGTTGTGCCGGCCCAGCACTATTTTATGGGCGGCATTCAGGCGGATTTAAGCAGCCGCACGGCCCTGCCCCGGCTGTATGCCTGCGGCGAGACCTGCTGCAACGGCGTCCACGGCCGCAACCGGCTGGCCAGCAATTCCCTGCTGGAATCTCTGGTCTTTGCACAGCGCGCCGCAGATGATATACTGTTTGGGGAGCCGCCCGCCTTTACGGGCGATGCGCCCGACCTTGCCCCCTACCGGGAGACCGAGCCGCTGTTTGCGGCCTACCGAACCGAAGTTTTGAATGCGATCGAGAGGAGCAAAAATCATGAATGAGATCATGCGTCTTTTAAATGTAGACCCGCTGCTGCTGCAGGCCCTGCGGGAGGATATGCCCGGCGAGGATGTGTCCACCAACGCCGTTATGCCCTGCGCCTGCCCCGGCACCGTTGACCTGATCGCCAAGCAGGACGGCATCGTTGCCGGTCTGGATGTCTTTGCGCGCGTCTTTACCCTGCTGGACCCCGCCACCGAGGTCGAGTTCTTCTGCAAGGATGGCGATGCGGTCAAAAACGGCGAGAAGCTCGGCGTTGTCAACGGCGATATCCGCGTCCTGCTCTCCGGCGAGCGCGTGGCGCTGAACTACCTGCAGCGGATGAGCGGCATTGCCACCTACACCCATGAGGTCGCGGCTCTGCTGGAGGGCACCGGCATCACCCTGCTGGATACCCGCAAGACCAGCCCGAACAACCGCGTGTTTGAGAAGTACGCCGTCCGCGTGGGCGGCGGCTGCAACCACCGCACCGGCCTGTCTGACGGTGTGCTGCTCAAGGATAACCACATCGGCGCGGCGGGCGGCGTGGCCAAGGCGGTTGCCATGGCCAAGGCCTACGCGCCCTTTGTGCGCAAGATCGAGATCGAGGTCGAGAACCTTGACCAGACCCGCGAGGCCGTCGAGGCCGGTGCCGACATCATCATGCTGGACAATATGAGCGATGCCGACATGCGCGCCGCCGTGCAGCTGATCGCAGGCCGCGCCCAGACTGAGTGCAGCGGCAATGTCACGAAGGAAAATATCGCCCGCCTCAAGGACATCGGCGTGGACTTTGTCTCAAGCGGTGCGCTGACCCACTCTGCCCCGATCCTTGACCTCTCGATGAAGCATCTGCGCCCGCTGGACAAGGAGGAAGCCTGATGACCACCGCCGAGCGCCGGGAGGCCATTCTGGCCCAGCTGGGCCGCAAGCCCATCGCAGCCCGGACATTGGCTGCCAAGTACGGCGTCAGCCGTCAGGTCATCGTGCAGGATCTGGCGGTGCTGCGGGCCGCGCACCCGAATGTGATCTCGACCGCGCGCGGCTATGTGCGCCAGCAGGCGGAGAGCGCCTGCACCCGCGAGTTCAAGGTACGCCACACCCCCGCCCAGACCGGGCTGGAGCTGAACCTGATCGTTGACTGCGGCGGCCGGGTGTGCAGCACCAGCATCAGCCACCGCGTCTACGGGCGCATCACGGTCGAGCTGGATATACGCTCCCGTCAGGATGTGCTCGAGTTTCTGCAGGCGTTTGAGGACAGCGCCTCGACCGTGCTGTCCACCGCTACGGACGGCTACCACTACCATCTGGTGGAGGCAGCCACCCCCGAGCGGCTTGATCTGATCGAAAAGGAGCTGCAGGAGCACGGCTTTCTGGCGCCGCTGCAGCCGTGGGAAAAATAACAGGCCGTATATAAAGATAGAGGTTGAACAGTATGACAACGCATGAGCTGCAGCAGGAGATCCTGCGCCTGAAGAAAGAAAAGAATGTCTGTATCCTGGCCCACGCCTACCAGAGCCAGGCCGTGCTGGAGATTGCCGACTACACCGGCGACTCCTACGGGCTGAGCGTGCAGGCCGCCAAGACCGATGCGGCGGGCGTCATCATGTGCGGCGTGCGGTTTATGGCCGAGACCTGCAAGATCCTCAGCCCGGAAAAGACCGTCTGGCTGGCAAACCCGATGGCCGGCTGCCCGATGGCCGAGCAGCTGGACCTGCCCGCGCTGCGGGCGCTGAAGGCGCAGTACCCCGGCTACGCCACAGTGGCCTACATCAACACGACCTCGGCGCTGAAAACCGAGTGCGATGTCTGCGTGACCTCCTCCAGCGCTGTCAACATCTGCCGTGCGCTCGATGCCGATAAGATCCTGTTCATTCCGGACCCGAACCTTGGCAGCTATGTGGCTGCGCAGCTGCCCGAAAAGCAGTTTGCGTTCTACCACGGCGGCTGCCCGCGGCATAGGGTCGTTTCGGCGGCCGATGTGGCCCGGGCGCGTGCCGCCCACCCGGGCGCGGAACTGCTCGTCCACCCCGAGTGCCGCGCTGAGGTCGTGGCGCAGGCCGACTATGTCGGCTCAACGACCGGCATCATGGCGTATGCGAAAAAATCCGCCGCGCGGGAGTTCATCATCGGCACCGAGAACAGCATCGTGGAGCATCTCTCCTTCGACTGCCCGGACAAGAGCTTCTACCCGCTGGCCGTGCAGCTGACCTGCATGAACATGAAGCTGACCACCCTGCCCGACATCTACCGCTGCCTGCTGGGCACCGGCGGCGAGCAGATCACCCTGCCGGACGACATCATGGCCGGTGCGGGCCGCTGCATCCGCCGCATGGTTGAGCTGGGCGGCTGATACGCCCCACGCTGCGGGCGGGCTTTCAGCAGACTGTTTGGGGCGCTTTCCGCTTTTGCGGGGGCGCCCCTTTTTATTTTTCTTGCAAAATCGCTTTTCAGCGGGTACAATAGTATCCGAGGTGAACTACGATGAAGCTGCTCATTGCATCGGACATCCACGGCGCGGCGGACTGCTGCCGCAGCCTGCTGGACGCATGGGACCGCGAGGGCGCGGACAGGCTGCTTTTGCTGGGCGATATTCTGTACCACGGCCCGCGCAACGACCTGCCGCCGGCGTATGCCCCCAAAGAAGTGCTGGCCCTGCTCAATGCGCGCAGGGACCGTATTTTCTGCGTGCGCGGCAACTGCGATACCGAGGTGGACCAGATGGTGCTGGAATTCCCCATTCTGGCCGACTATGCCGTGCTCACAGCGGGGGAGCGGCTCATCTACGCCACCCACGGCCACCGGTACAACACGGCCCACCTGCCGCCGCTGCAGCCGGGGGATATTCTGCTGCACGGCCACACCCATATCCCCGCGTGGGAGCAGTTCGGCCGTGACAACCTGTACCTCAACCCCGGCTCGGTCTCGATCCCCAAGGAAAACAGCCCCCGCAGCTATATGACGCTGCAGGACGGCGTGCTTGCGTGGAAGGCTTTGGACGGGGCAGCGTATCATACCCTGCATTTGTAACAGACGAAACCTGATAAATAGGAGAAACCCATGAAAATCCCTGCAAAAGGCTTTACCCACGGCGGAAAATTCCATGCCGATGATGTTTTTTCGACTGCACTGCTGCAGATCCTGCGCCCCGACATCCAGATCACGCGCGGCTTTACCGTGCCCGATGACTTTGATGGCATCGTCTACGATGTCGGCGGCGGCATGTTCGACCACCATTCCGAGCCGCGGGAGACCCGCCCCAACGGCGTGCCCTACGCGGCGTTCGGCCTGCTGTGGCGGGTGCTGGGCGCCCAGCTTGTGGGCGAGCATCAGGCCCGCCTGCTGGACGAGAACTTTATCCAGCCCCTTGACCTGAACGACAACACCGGCGAGCAGAACTCGCTGGCCGATGCCATCGGCAGCTTTAACCCGCTGTGGGACTCGAAGGATGACCCCGATGCCTGCTTCTGGCGTGCCGTGCCGGTGGCCAGACAGATCCTTGAAAACGAGATCGCCGCTGCCAACGCCGTCAACCGCGCCGATGACACGGTCCGTCAGGCCTATGCCAACATGCGGGACGGCATTGTTGTGCTGCCCGCCTATATGCCGTGGAAAAACGGCCTCTACAAGACCGATGCGATCTTTGTGGTCTACCCCAGCCAGCGCGGCGGCTACAGCGCCCAGTGCGTCAATGACCACCGCACCAAGCGCAGCAAGCAGCCCTTCCCGGTTGCGTGGGCCGGCAAGCCGGAGGAGCAGCTGCGCAAGATCAGCGGCCTCGGCCTGCGGTTCTGCCACCCCAGCCGGTTCCTGATCACCGCCGACGATAAGGCCGCCGCCATCGAGGCCTGCCGCCGCACCCTGCGGGCCGCCGGCCGCCCGGTCAGCGAATGACCGGCACGGCAATGTACGGCCCCGCCCCCAGCACCGCCGCCGACCGCGAGCCGACCCCCGCCCCGGCGTGGGTCTACCTGCTGCGCTGTGCGGATGGCAGCCTGTACGGCGGCTGGACGAATGATCTTGCCCGCCGCCTTAAGGCGCACCGCAGCGGCAAGGGCGGCGCACGGTACACAAAAAGCCATGGCCGTGCGTCTGTTCAGCTTGCCTACGCTGAAAAATGCGCCGACAAAAGCGCGGCCTTAAAGCGCGAAGCAGCGATCAAAAAACTGCCTAAGGCTGAAAAGGAGGCGCTGGCCGCACAGTGGCGCGCCGACAATGCGATTACCCTGCGCATGGCCGTGCCGGAGGACGCCGCCGCCGTCTGTGCGCTGTACAACTGGTATGTCCGCCACGGCGTGCAGACCTTTCAGTACACGCCGTCCACGGTCGAGGACTACCGCGCCAACATCGAGGAGGTGCTGCAGTACGCGCCCTTTCTGCTGGCGGAAAGCGCCGACGGCCGCCTGCGCGGCTTTGCCTGCGCCCACCTGTGGCACACGCGGGAGGCCTATGCATGGGATGTTGAAACGACCGTCTACTGTGCGCCCGACTGCATCGGTCAGGGCGTGGGCGGCCGGCTCTACCGCGCCCTGCTGGCGCTGCTGAAAAAGCAGGGCTACTACACCGCCTTTGCGCTGGTCACGGGCAGCAACCGGCAGAGCAACGACTTTCACCGCGCGCTGGGCTTTCAAAAGATGGCCACCGAGCGGCGCACCGGGTATAAGTTCGGCCAGTGGCTGGACCTTGACTACTGGCGCCTGCCCCTGCAGGATGGTGTGGGCGAGCCCCAGCCGGTGAGAAAGCAGCTGACCGCAGAGGAAATTGCGGAAGTGACAGGGTAACGCCAGCCGGGCAAAGCCCCTCCGGTCATCGCTTCGCTCGACCACCTCCCCGCTATGCGAGGAGGCTTTCACGCGGGCAAAGCCCGCGCAAAAAGGCTCCCCACAAGGTGGGGAGCTGGCCGAGCCTGCGAGGCCTGAGGGGCTTTGCAGCCTTCCCGCAGGCGCCCGCCCCCTGCAACAAACCGCACCTGCCTTTTTTGACGAAAGGCAGGTGCGGTTCTTTTTATACAGATGTTATACAGATGTCAGATTGCGCCGTTCTCGCGCAGCCATGCCTCCAGCTCGGCGGCGGGGCGGTAGCCGACCGAGCGGCTGACCTCCTGCCCGTTTTTGAAGAGCAGCAGCGCCGGGATGGCATCGATCTTGCGGGCCATTGCCAGCTGCAGGTTTTCATCGGTGTTGACCTTGCCCACCTTCACGGTGGGGTGGGCGGCGGCCAGCTCCTCCAGCACGGGGCCCATCATCTTGCAGGGGCCGCACCAGTCTGCCCAAAAATCGACCACGACCGGCAGGGCGCTCTGCAGCACCTCGGCATCAAAATTCTGTTCAGTCAGCTTGATAGACATATTCATTCTCCTTTTGTCCGGTGCAGGGGCGGCAATGCACGCCCCTGCGGTTATTGTACGGCGTCCTGCAGCGCTTCCAGCAGCTTTGTCAGCTTTTCCTCGGCCTGCGGGCCGCCGAAGTTGATCATGTTGCGCAGGGTAAGCGCGTCCAGCATCTGGGCCATGGCCTCGGGCGGCATCAGGCCGTCGCCGCCGCCGTTGGTCATCGCTGCGGTCTCTGCGCGCAGGGCGTGCTGCACCACGGGCGCGGTGCGCGGGTCCGCCAGCAGGATACCCAGCGGTGTGGTTTCGTCCACCTGCAGCGGCGGCAGGCGGGTGCCCGCGTAGTGCAGCGGCAGCGTGGCGCGGATGTCCCGGCTGGAATGGCCGATCCGGATCTCATACCGGCCGGGCGCGGCGTACCAGTCATGCAGCGCGGCATCGTAATGGCTCAGGTCGCGGGGGGTCAGGGTAAAGGTGACGACCTGCTCCTCGCCGGGCTGCAGCGCGATTTTTTGGAAGCCGCGCAGCACCTGCGGCACCCGCCCGCCGGCCACCGGCGTGCCGGTCGCATCGGCTACATAGAGCTGCACGACCTCGGCACCCTGCATGGCACCGCTGTTTTTTACGGTGACCTGCACCGTCACAAGGCCCTGATCCGCCAGCGTGTCGGCGCTCAGCACGGCGTTGCGGTAGACATAGCCCGTGTAGCTCAGCCCGTGGCCGAAGGGCCAGCGCACCGGCATACGGCGGGCATCGTACCAGCGGTAGCCCACATAGACGCCCTCGCGGTAGTCGGCTGTCACGCCGTCACCCGGGAAATCCAGATAGCAGGGCGTGTCCTCCAGCCGCAGGGGCCAAGTCTCGGGCAGGCGGCCGCAGGGGTCGGCATCGCCCCACAGCAGGGCGTCCTCGGCCTCGCCGACACCCTCGCCCGCAAGGTACATGCAGAGAACGGACGATACATCGTCCGCCCACGGACATTCCACCGGCGCACCGGTGTGCAGCACGACCACGGTGTTCTTCTGCACGGCGGCCACCCGGGCAATCAGGTTGTTCTGGCAGTCGGGCAGGCGCATGTGTCGGCGGTCGCCGCCCTCGCTCTCAAAGCTGTCGGGCAGGCCCGCAAAGATGACCGCCACATCGGCAGCCTCGGCGGCGGTGACTGCCCGCAGGAACTCAGTCTCGTCCCGCTGGTCGCGGTCGGCGGGGAAGCCCTCGACATACTGGACCATCCGGTCATGCAGCAGTGCGGCGTCCAGTGCGCTGACGGCGGTCGTGTTCACATGGCTTGAGCCGCCGCCCTGATAGCGCGGCCGGTCGGCATAGGCGCCGATGTAGACGACCTTCTGCCCGCTGTGCAGCGGCAGCGCACCAAGGTTGCGCAGCAGCACGCCGCTCTGGGCGGCCAGCTCGGCGGCCAGCCGGTGGTGCGCGGCGCGGTCAAACGCGGCGGGACGCTGCGCCAGATCCGCCGCCAGCAGGACGATGTTCAGGATGCGGGTCACGGCGCGGTCCAGCACGGCCTCGTCCAGCGCGCCGCTGCGCACGGCGTTGATGAGCCTGCGGTCGTTGACCCCCTGCGAGCCGGGCATCTCCAGCTCAAGGCCGGCGGCAATGCCCTTGACACGGTCGTTCACCGCGCCCCAGTCGGACATGACAAAGCCGTCAAAGCCCCACGCCCCGCGCAGAATGTCGGTCAGCAGCGGCTTGTTCTCGCTCGCATAGGCACCGTTGAGCCGGTTGTAGCTGCACATCACGGTCCAGGGGCGGGCCTTTTTCACGGCGGTCTCAAAGGCGGGCAGATAGATCTCCTGCAGGGTGCGCTCGTCCACACGGCTGTTTACCGACAGGCGGCGGGTCTCCTGATCGTTGGCGGCAAAATGCTTGATGCTTGTGCCTACGCCCTCGCTCTGCACACCATTGATGAACCCTGCGGCCAGCTCACCGGCAAGGTAGGGGTCCTCGGAGTAGTATTCAAAATTGCGGCCGCACAGGGGGCTGCGCTTGATGTTGACGGCAGGCCCCAGCAGGATCTGCACGCCGTTGGCGCGGGCCTCCCGCCCGAGGGCGGCACCCATGCGGCGGGTCAGCGCCGGGTCAAAGGATGCGGCTGCCGCACACCCTGCCGGGAAGCAGACCGCCTCGATGCTGTCGTTGGGGTCGGTGCTGACCTCCCGCTGGGTGCGCAGGCCGTGGGGGCCGTCGCTGACCTTGATGGCCGGGATGCCCAGCCGCGCGACCGCCTTGGTATGCCAGAAATCCGCGCCGGAGCAAAGCCCGGCTTTCTCCTCCAGCGTCAGTGCAGCGACAAGCTCTTGCACAGTAGGGTTCATGTTGGTTCTCCTTTGAAAAATAGCATGTGCTGTTTTCCACATTATAACACGCATGGTGTGGAAAATAAAAGAAAAAAGTGTAAAATTATAGCTGTGGGGACACAACCGGGACACAATCCTGCGGTATACTACCCCCAAAGGAGAGAAAAAGCGATGAATCACATACTGATCGCAGAGGATGAGCATCTGATCGCGCGGCTTGTCGAGATGACGCTGACCCGCGCCGGCTACCGCTGCACCGTGGCCGAGGACGGCCGCACAGCGGCGGATCTGATTGAAAAGACGGATTTTGATATGGCGATACTCGACATTATGCTGCCCGGGCTGGACGGCTATGAACTGCTGGCCAGCCTGAAGCCGCAGGGCGTGCCGGTCATCTTCCTGACGGCCAAGGGCGCTGTAAAGGACAGGGTGCTGGGCCTGCGGCTGGGGGCGGACGATTATATCACCAAGCCCTTTGCCGCCGAGGAGCTGGTGGCCCGGATGGAGACCGTGCTGCGCCGCACCGGGCGCGGCGGGCGGGAGCTGCGCGCCTTTGACATACGGCTGGACACGCAGGACCGCACCGCATGGCGCGGTGAGGAGCCGCTGGATCTGCGGCGGCGGGAGTTTGACCTGCTGGAGCTGCTGATGCGCAACCGGGGCGCGGCGCTCTACCGTGATGTGATCTTTTCGCGGGTATGGGGCGGGGAGCCGGACAGCGAATGTCTGCGCACCGTGGATACCCACATTGCCCGGCTGCGCAAAAAGCTGGGCTGGACGACCGAGCAGCTCGAGACGATCTACCGAGTCGGCTACCGCCTTAAAAAGGAATAAGGCAGGCGGCGGGGGGGGAAAAGGTGTGCTCGCTCCTGAGGCCCCCTTGTCAAAGGGGGCTGTCCGCGCAAGCGGACTGGGGGATTCCCGGCTGCCCTGCATAAGTGTGCATAACTCCGTAAAGGCGCCGGAATCCTTCCGGCCTTGCTGCCGCTCGGCCACCTCCCTTTGACAAGGGAGGCACTTCACTGCCTATTATCTATAAAGGAGAGCTCTCATGCGTTACGCACAAAAAATGGTCTGCCTGCTGGTGCTGGTGCTGGCGGCGTCCTTCGGCATTGGCGGGTGCGTGCTGCTGTACAGTGATTTCGCCGTGCAGCGCAGCCGCGCCGCAGCCTCCGACGCCGCCGCCCATGCGCAGGCCTGCACCCTGCTGCAGACGGAGATCATCGACCTGCAGCGCCGCGGTGTCTCCATCGGGGACGCCGCCCTCACTGCCCGGGTCGAGGCGCAGCAGCGCCCGGCCGCACTCTGGCGGGGGGACACCCTTGTCTGCGCCACCCTGCCGGGGCTGGCAGACTTCCCGCTGGAGAATGCCGCCGCCGTCACCGTCCGCACCGGGGGCGTAGTCTACACCGTCTACGCCAGCGACCTGCAGGGCGGGCTGCGGCTTGTCACTGCCTACGACCGCACCGAGCTGTACCGCGGCCGCCGCGCAGCGCTGACGCGGTTCCTTGCGCTTGAGGTCGTGGTGCTGGGGGCGGCAGCGCTCGTCACGGCGCTGCTGGCCGCGCGGCTGACCCGCCCGCTGGCTGTGCTGACCGAGGCCGGGGCGCAGATCGCCGCCGGTGACTATGCCCGCCGTACCGCGCTGCACACCGGGGACGAAATCGAGACGCTGAGCCGCAGCTTTGACGCCATGGCGGACGCCGTGCAGGAGAAGATCGCTGACCTGCAGGCCGATGTCCAACGGCGGGAGGATTTTGTCGGGGCGTTCACCCATGAGCTGAAAACCCCGATGACGAGCATCATCGGCTATGCGGATATTCTGGCCACAATGCAGACCGACCCTGCAGAGCAGCGCGAGGCCGCGGCAGCCATCGCCCATGAGGGGCGGCGGCTTGAGGCGCTGAGCCATAAGCTGCTGGCGCTGCTTGGCCTGAGTGAGGAGGCGCTGACCCTGACGGCGGTCCCGCTGGACAGCCTGTGGCCACGGCTGCGGGCAGCCTGCCCGGCCGCGGTGCTGCAGACCCCGCCGCCCCCTGCGCCCATCGTGGCCGGGGACGCCGACCTGCTGCTGGATCTGCTCTGCAATCTGGTGCAGAACGCCGTGCGGGCCGCCGCGCCCGGCAGCCCCGTTGCGCTGTACTGCAGCCAAAGCGGGGATGCCGTCACCCTGACGGTGGCCGATGCCGGCTGCGGCATCCCCCCGGAGGAACTGCCCCGCATCACCGAGCCGTTTTATATGGTGGATAAATCCCGCGCGCGCCGTCAGGGCGGCAGCGGGCTGGGGCTGGCGCTTTGCCAGCGCATCGCGGCGGCCCACGGCAGTGCGCTGCAGATCGAAAGCGAGCCCGGCAAGGGCACACGGGTCAGCGTGACGCTGCCCGTCTGGAGGGAGGTGCAGTCATGAAGCTGTGGGAGCATCCGCGCCTGATGGGGGCGCTCTGCGCGGCGGCCGTGCTGGCCTGCGCCGCAATGCCCGCCGCCTTTCTGGCAGTGACGGACGCCGCGTATATCGGGCGCGTTGTGCCGGTGGCCGACCCCTACACGGCGCCCACGCCGACGGCGGATGACTACTATATCCTGCGCCAGCTGGCCGCCCGCCGTCAGGACAGCGCCATGCTGCCGCGGGCTGAGGAGCCGACCGCGCCCGGCACCCCCAAAATGTACATAGGGGCGTCCGCAAGCCTGCAGTCGATGAGCTACGCCGATGCCGCCACCGCCGATGCGGCGGAGCAGGCGCTGCAGCGTCTGGCCGACTGCGGTGTGCTGCCCGGCGTCTGGGCCGCGCAGCAGGACACCGCCGCCGAGGAGGACAGCTACACGGATTATGACGGCCGCTGGTATGACCTGAGCGCAGCCTTCTGCGCGACCGACAGCCTCGGCTTTGTAACGGTGCGGCGCTATACCCTGCAGGGGGATATGCTGCTGACGCGCAGCAGCGTCACGATGGACAGCCGCACCGGCGCAGTGGTGGAGGTCTGGCTCTCGCTGCCGGCCGAGGACGCCGAGGCGCTGCCCCTGCCCGATGAGCCCGCCCTGCGCGCCTTTGCAGCGCAGGCCGGGCTGGAAAGCCTCGGCGATTGGGCCGTACCCGCCGACAGCACTTACCGCTGCGCCCTCTGCAGCGAGAACGGCCGGGCGCTCATCACGGCCTCCACCCACCCCTATACCTACGGCAGCTACACCGGCGCAGCAGGCGACCGGTGGTATTACAGCCTGAGCTTGCAGAAAATGTAAAGGGCGGCAGTGTCTCCAAACATCCCTCCGCCCACGCCATGCGGTGCGGCTGTCACGCGGGCGAAGCCCGCGCAAAAGCCGCCCCACGCAGTGGGGAGGTGGCCGAGCCTGTGAGGCCGGAGGGGCTTTGCCCGCTTCCCTTTACCATTTAGCTGAAAAATCAAAAGAAGGAGGCCCACATGAAAAACTATATCTCCATCATCCTGACCGCTGCAATGACCCTGACCCTCGCGGCCTGCACCGCAGCCCCCGACCCGGCACCCCTCGCCACCCCCACTCCGGAGCCAACGGCAGCGCCCGCAGCCCCCACGCCTGCCCCCGCTGCCGCCGATTTCTACACCCTGAAAAGCTACGACGGCTCCTTTGATGACGGCACCGCCTACTACGAGTTCACGCAGCGGCTCGGCTACGCGCTGCTGCTTAAAACCGACTACGCCGCGGCGGTTCAGTCCGTCTGCTGCGCCGTCCCCGGCTGTGCCCACGATACCGACGCCTGCCCGGCTTATTTCCCGGGGCGGGCCGGCCGTTATAGGGTGGTCGCGGCGGGGGACACCGTGTATGTCTGGCACATCTCATTTTTTTATGACGACCAGAGCTGGGATGACTACTGGGCGGAAAAACTGGCAAGCGGCGTCAGGGATAGGGAACCCTTTGATACCCTGACCGATGCGGAATTTGAAGCCGAGCACCGCGGCATCTGGACCGAGCAGAGCACGCCGCCCTGCCTTTACGCTGTTGACCCCGCTGCGGGCAAGACCCGCACCGACCTGCCGCTGACCTACTGTGACTACAACGTGGATGTCTGCGATGGCAGCACGCTCTACGGTGAGCGGGTGACAATACCGTACAGAACGCAGGCGTCTGCCGTAAGAGTCGGGCCAACGCCCGCCTGCCGCATCGACCTTGCCACCGGGCAGGCGGAGACCTTTGTGCTGGAGCCCACCGAGCATTACCTTACGGGCTTTGACGGCGCACTGCTGACCTGCCGCTATGTGACCGATGCGCCGCTGCCCACCGATGCGGAGCAGTATGCCGCCGCCATCCAGAACGCCACGGTGGAGATTGACCGCCTTGACCCCCGCACGGGTGCGCGCACCAACCTGACCGAGCGTCCCTACAGCGATGCCGACTATGGGAAGAACGGCTGCTTTATCGGTGTGTACAACGGCAAGGCGTACTTTGAGGAGCGCGAGATCATACCGGGAAGCGGCTTCCGCCGCACGGTCCTGACAACGGTGGACGCCGCAGGCCGCACCGAAACCGTCTGGGACCCGTGGCCGCAGGCGGAATGGGTGCTGGGCGATGACGGCGGCCGGTATATCTGGCTGTACAGAGATAACTACAATACAAGCTACGCCGCCTGCGCCCTGCTGGACACTGAAACAGGGCAGATCACGCCGGTGACGCAGGCGCTGCAGACCGGCAGTGGTGCCGTCAGCCTGCGCGGCAAAGCGCACGATGGCCGTTGGCTGGTCGTCATCGGCGCAGACAGTGCCGGCAGGACCACGGACTACGGCCTGATCGACGCCGATCAGTTCGCCGCCGGCAGCACGGACTGGCAGCCGGTGACAATGTGGCAGGGGTAAGAAAACACGGCTGTCACACGCGCTTTTTACAACTTTCCGACTTCTCACGAAAAGGAGGCAACCTCATGAAAAGAACCATCCCACTCATTCTCATTGCGACCCTGACCGCCTGCGCATCTACACCAACCACCGTGCCTCTCGCCACCCCTTACCCTGCTACTGCCACGGAATCCTCCGCCGCGACACCAGCTCCCACAACTGAAATAGCTCCCTTCTACCATGTCTCAGACACCCTCAACACAGGTGACGCCTATTACAGCTTCGGCCAAAAACCGGGTTATGCCCTTCTGCTCAAAACTGACTACGCCACCGCAACACAAACAGTATTCTGTGAAGTGCCCGGCTGTACCCATGATACCAATGCCTGCCCGGCCTATTTCCCGGGATATTATAGTGACTACATTATCGCAGGAGGCAACCCCTGTTATGTTTGCCATATCTCTAGGGATATGGGCAGCATGACATGGGATGAATACTACGAAACCAATGTAAAATTCTGGCTGGAACATCCTGACGGTATTGTGGCAGACTTCACCCCAGACGAAATCGAAGTATTCTGGCGGGCCGCTTGGGAAGAAGCGAATACTCCCACGAGCGTCTATGCTGTTGATCCTGCCACAGGCAAAACCTGCACCGAGGTGGAACGGGTCAACGACCGCTATGGGTTTATATACAGTGATGGTACTGCTTTGTATGGGCAGATAGACATGGGGCTGCAGCCAGATGCAACGGCGGCATGCCGCCTTGACCTGACCACCGCTCAGGCCGAGGAGTTTACCCTGCTGCCATCGGAGCGGATAATTGACCTTTACGATGGCGGCATCATGACGGCTCGCTATGTGGCCGACGCACCTCTGCCCACAGATTGGGAGATGTTCTGCGCCGCTATCCAGGCCGCCACCGTGGAATTTGATTGCTGGGACCCCCGCACGAACGAGCGCACCAAACTGGCTGAGCGCCCTTACAATGGCGCGGATGTGTTGACATCCGGCTACGCCGCCACCGATGGTAGCCGCCTGTACTTTGTGGAAGAGAAAGATCTGGGCGAAGGTGTGTATGAGAGGCTGGGCCTGACCGCCATTGACCCCGCAGTAAATGCAACCGAAACCATCTGGGATACCTGGCCGGATGAGCGCGCCGGAATGTCGATGCCTAATATCCAGCCCGCCCACGGTGACAAATCCACGCAGTGGCTTTGGCTGCGGTACAATAACACTGCGGAGCAGATGCCCGAGTATCGTGCCTTAGTAAACACCAAGACATGGAAGATTTCCCCGCTGAAACAGGAAGTACATAACGATGAAAGATACATCTCCGCTCTGGCCCAGACGAACGATGGCCGGTTGCTCATCTGGACGCAAAGCAATCCCGGAGGCTACTGCAACGGAATGGGTCTGATAACGCCAGAGGAGTTGGCCGCCGGAAGCACGGACTGGCAGCCGGTGACAATGTGGCAGGGGTAAGACGGCAGCCTGACCCCGCAGGATCGGCTGCGAAAGTATAAAAATGTCCTTGTATAAAATACAGTGGCACGCCTGCTGCAAACATAATTTTGAAAAGTAAACAAAAAACTCTTGAAAAATTTCTTTTATGGTGGTAACATGAAGGCGGTGTTTGAATTTATATAAAGGAGTGTCGTTTTATGGCAATTCAGAATGCTTACCTGCAGGGTGTATATGAGGGCCTTGCAAAGCGCAACCCTGAGCAGAAGGAGTTTTTGCAGGCGGTCGAGGAAGTCCTCGAGAGCCTCGAGCCTGTTGTTGAGGCTCACCCCGAATATGAGAAGGCCGGCCTGATCGAGCGCATGGTCGAGCCTGAGCGCGTCATTCTGTTCCGCGTGCCTTGGGTGGACGATGCCGGTAAGGTGCAGGTCAACCGCGGCTACCGCGTCCAGTTCAACTCCGCCATCGGCCCCTACAAGGGCGGCCTGCGGTTCCACCCCTCCGTCAACCTGTCTATCCTGAAGTTCCTCGGCTTTGAGCAGTGCTTCAAGAACAGCCTGACCGGCCTGCCCATGGGCGGCGGCAAGGGCGGCGCTGACTTTGACCCCCACGGCAAGTCTGACGCCGAGGTCATGCGCTTCTGCCAGAGCTTTATGACCGAGCTGTACCGCCATATCGGCCCGGATACCGATGTGCCCGCCGGTGACATCGGCGTTGGCGGCCGCGAGGTCGGCTATATGTTCGGCCAGTACAAGCGCCTGCAGAATGAGTACACCGGCGTCCTGACCGGCAAGGGCATCCCCTTCGGCGGCTCTCTCGCCCGTACCGAGGCTACCGGCTACGGCCTGTGCTACTTCACCAAGGAGATGCTGGCCGACGCCGGCAAGAGCTTTGAGGGCCAGCGCGTTGTGATCTCCGGCTCCGGCAATGTGGCCACCTACGCCAACCAGAAGGCCACCCAGCTGGGCGGCAAGGTCATCGCCATGTCCGACTCCAACGGCTACATTGTGGACGAGAACGGCATTGACTACAAGGTCATCAAAGAGATCAAAGAGGTCAAGCGCGCCCGCATCAAGACCTATCTGGAGTATGTCCCCACCGCCAAGTATGTCGAGGGCAGTCAGGGCATCTGGACCGTCCCCTGCGACATCGCCCTGCCCTGCGCCACCCAGAACGAGCTGCGTCTGGACGGTGCCAAGGCTCTGGTTGCCAATGGCTGCTACTGCGTAGCCGAGGGCGCCAACATGCCTTCCACCCCCGAGGCCATCGCTTACCTGCAGCAGAACGGCATCCTGTTTGCCCCGGCTAAGGCATCCAACGCCGGCGGTGTTGCCACCTCCGGCTTGGAGATGAGCCAGAACAGCCTGCGCCTGTCTTGGACCTTCGAGGAGGTCGATGAGCGCCTGCACAACATCATGGTCAACATCTACAAGGCTGCCGCCACCACCGCCGAGAAGTACGGCATGAAGGGCAACCTTGTGGCCGGTGCCAACATCGCCGGCTTTGAGAAGATCGCCTCCGCCATGATGAGTCAGGGCATTGTCTGATACAAGCGCAGACAGCCCCCGGTAATGGCCGGTAAACTTTTTTAGAAAAACCTATTGACACACGCGCCGTGCTGTGGTATTATAATCAAGCACCGCGAAACAAGCGCGTGTGTCATATATCGCGGAGTAGAGCAGATGGTAGCTCGTCGGGCTCATAACCCGGAGGTCGCAGGTTCAAGTCCTGTCTCCGCAACCAACAAAGAACGGTAAGACGTCAAGTTTTACCGTTTTTTTTCTTTTGCAGGCCGCAAAAAAAAGAAAAGTGGTAACAAAGTGGTAACTCATTTGTTACCATCTCCGAAAATCACGCTGCTCAGGGTGTTCCCCGCCCTGATTTTGGCGGAGTCGATGACGTGGGCATAGCGCTCGGAAACGGTGGCGGGTTTGTCGCCGATAAAGGCAGCTGTCGTCACAATGTCGGTACCGTTCGCCACAAGGATGGATGCCACCGCATGGCGGAAGGCGTGGGGGTTCAGGTGGGGAAAATTCGGATTTTCCTTTTGCAGCCTGTCCCCCATGCGGTTCAGGTACTGTGTAATGTTGTCCGGATTCATAGGTCCACCGTACTCATTGGTAAACAGGTAGCCGCTTTCCTGCCAGAGATCCCCATACCATTCCGGCTGTTCGCCGCGCCACTTTAGGTAGCGGCGCAGGATTTCGTCCATCTGCGGGGTAATCGGCAGCTGACGCGGCTTGCGCTTTTTGGGGTAGGGCTTCTCGTACACACCGTTCTTTGGGTCGTACATGACGCAGGAACAGATGGTGATGGTCTTGCCCCTCAGGTCTACGGCACGCAGCTTGATGCCCGCGCACTCCCCGCGCCGGATGCCGTAGAGCATCAGCATGTGGATCAGCGTGTACCACTTGACGCTCTCGTTCTCCAAAGCCTGACGGATCAGTGTTAGATCGGCGGGCTGGTAGTAGTTCGGCATCGGCGGGTCTGCCACAGGCGGCGTGGCATCGCGGCAGGGGTTGAACGCAATCAGATGCTTGCGGATGGCGTGTTCCATAATGGTGGAAATCACATGGTGGTGTTCCAGCACCGTTTTGCGGGAAAGTCCGCCGCCGGTTTTCTTGTTCTGCCCCGGCTTGAGCAGCATGGCGTAGAAATCGTCCAGCATATCGCCGGTGATTTCGTCCACGGGCGTCTTGCCTAAGTACGGATTGATGCGGGAATCCAGCATATCCTGATATCGTGCGAGGGTGCTTTTCTCCTTGCCGGTGCGCTCCTTAATTTCCATAACCTTAACGGCAAAATCCTCGAACGATATGCATTTCGGTTCGGCGGCTTTTGCCGCTTCTTCTTTTTCACGGGCTGTAATAAGCTCGCACTCCTCCTCAAAATGGACGGTTTCGCGCTGGATCAGCGTTTCGATCTGCCGCGCGTTCAATTCCGGCGGAACACGGACGGTTTTGATGAAAGGCGGGAGTTGCTTGCCGAATTCATCCCTCCCGTGAAAAACATGGATACGAAAAGAAATAAGGTTTCCGGCCTTATTGTAGCGTTTCTCAACCGATGCCATGGTTCAGTTCGTTTTCGTCAATGGTAAGCCCGAAATAGCGTTCTACATCGTCCAGCGCCACCAGATACTTTGACCCGGCTTTACGGCTGGGAATTTCCTTGTGTAGTACCAGCTGACGGATGTTGTGTGCGCTGATGGCACAGCCGGGATCACGTTTGCGCAGTTCATCGGCTGCGCCTTGAATGGTACGGATACGGTTCATAAAAGAGGTCCTTTCTCGCGTTTTACAGATGCGAAAGCTGTTTCGGAAGTTTTGGCATATTGGATTATCAAGGTGCTATACAAATGTACTTTTAAGTTACATATGCTACATCTGAATTATATAGTACTTTTAAGTTACTGTCAATCGTTTTTACAAAAAAAATTTAAGGAAAACACAAGAAAATTCTCGCTCTTGTATAGATAGCAAAAGTTTGTTATAATGAGGTTGTTCCTTAAAAGTACAGAACCGAGGCGGAGGGTAAAGGTATGTCAATGCGTTGGACAACTGTGAGTGATAGAGATTTTACGTTGATGCGTGATGAATTCGGAAACTACTCTCACTCTGCAGATAAGACACCGATCAGTTTTCAAGAACAGAAGAAGATTTTGGGCAACCGTATCAAACGGTTGCGCCTTTACCGAGAAATGACGCAGGAGGAAGCCGCAGAAAAAACAGGAATCAATGCGACCCTGTGGCGGCATTATGAATATGGTCTGAAAATGCCCCGGCAGGAGAATTTGGAAAAAATCGCACAAACGTTAGATGTTCCGATGCAAATGCTGTTTCCTATCGACACCTGCACCCCGGAGGGAATTGCCACGCTGCTGCTGAATATGCAGCTGCAATTTGGCAGTATGGAAATCGTCGAGGTTGACGGCAGCATCAGCTTGAAATTCCCCAAAAATGAATTTTCGAAAACCGCAACAGATACGCTCCATACAGTTAAGCAACTGCTGGACAAAATCACTTGGGATGATGGTGTTGATTTGACAGCAGAACGCTTTCTATGCAGCCGTTATGCGGTTCCTAGAGAAATGGGCGCAGAAATTAAAGAAAAACGTGAGCTATGGAAAGAAATTCTGGACGGACATATGGACGAAAGTTCCATGCCTGAAGGTGAAAGCTGGTTGTATCTGGAAGATACTGCAGGCTCTATAGAGGAAGCCACCTATCGCCTGAAAAATATGGCGCTGCTGGATTATATTACAGAATGTTATAAAACCAAAAAAGAAAGCCAATAAAACAACAAGCACCACCAAGTTAAACTTAGTGGTGCTTATTTGCTTTCTGCAGTTCAGACCGTTCCGGCCATCCCCGGCGCTTTTTATAACCGGTGTTTCAGTTCTTCTACAATGCTGACGCTGGCTGTGGAGCCGATGCGGGATACGCCCAGCTCGATCATACGCAAAGCGGTATCCAGGGTGCGGATGCCGCCGGCTGCCTTGATTTTCACCGCATCGCCGACGCATTTTTTCATCAGCGCCACATCCTCAAAGGTTGCGCCGCCGGTGCCAAAGCCCGTGGATGTCTTTATGAAATCCGGGCGAACCTCCCGCGCGATGGCGCACAGTGCGCGCTTTTCCTCCTCGGTCAGGTAGCAGTTCTCAAAAATAACCTTCGAGATCACCCCTGCACCGCGGCATTCCTCTATAATACCGGCCATCTCATGCTCAATAAAATCGTAGTTTTTTTCTTTCAGCTGCGTAATGTTGATAACATAATCGATCTCATCCGCGCCATTGGCTATCGCATCTGCAGTTTCGTATTTCTTGACCTTGGGCGTACTCTGCCCCAAGGGAAAACCAACCGCTGCCCCTACATGGACCGATGTTCCCGCCAACAGCTCCTTGCACAGGGAAACGGGAGCCGGGTTGATTGCCACCATGGCAAAGCCGTACTCGCGCGCCTCTGCACAGAGCTTTTCAAAATCCCCGCGCTGCGCATAGGCGCGCAGCTGGGTATGGTCAAAATAAGCTGCCAATTCGGCAGGCGTAATAGGATTCATAACAAATCTTTCCTTTCTTCTCGTGTGCGGCAGCAATCTTTACAAAAACGATGCTGTCTTGCCGGGGTCGATGAAGCCTTCGCCGTAGACCTCGCCGGTTTCCGTCACCATGACCATACAGCCGGGGTCAATGCGGTAGGCCGCCATCCGGATGCGGTATACCTGCGGTCTGGCACAGACGCAGAGCAGCATCTGCCGCTCCGTACCGGTGTATGTGCCCACTGCTTTGACCATTGTTGAGCCGCGCTCGCATTGGCGGGAAATTTCGTCCGCAATTTCCTGCCCCTTGGTAGTGATGATCGTCAGCATTTTGCCGGCATTGCTGCCGTACATAATTTTGTCGATAACCAGCGAGGTAACCGCCGTTGTGACAAGACCGTACAAAACGGCATCGACAGAGCCAAACACAGGCCAACCTAACAGGATGACCACAAAGTCTATCGCACCGGTCACAACACCGACCGACAGATGCGGGCGCAGCACCTTGATCGACATCGTCAAGAAATCGGTGCCGCCGCTGGACGAACCCCGCATATACAAAAGCGCCAATGCGCCGCCCCATGTGATACCCGCAAACAGCGCCGCCAGCAGCGGATCACCGCCGTAGCCGGGCTGGTCTGCAAAGACAACATCCTGAAAAAAGGTACACCACAGCATACTGATGACCGTTTTTCCCAGAAAGGCGCGCCCCACAAAGCGGAAGCCAAGCAAAATCAAGGGCACATTCAGCACCAGCGTTGCGATGCCGATGGGGAACCCCCACAGATAGTTGCCCAACAAAGCCAGACCCGACAGCCCGCCGGGTGCAAAGTCTGCGCCCTTGGCAAAATAACAGATGCTCAGGGCATACAGAAACCCCGCAGCCAAGTTATACAGCTGGTCCGTTACAAAGGTCTGCGTTTTTTCCTTTATCACAGAACACTGCCCCCTTTTCGGAAAACGAGGAGCCTCCCTTGTGGGAAAAACGCTCCTCGCTATGTATTTACTCAATCAGTTTTAATTTTTGGAGTGCATGGGCGATGCCTTCATTTTCCACGGTGTCTGTGACCATATCGGCACAGGCACGCACCTGCGGCAGGGCATTGCCCATAGCCACACCGATGCCGGCCAGCTGCAGCATTTCCAAATCGTTGTCGGCATCTCCAAAGGCAATGGTTTCCTCCGGGGTGATACCGATTGCCGCACACAGGGCACGGATGCCGTTTTCCTTGCCGCCGGATCGACTCATCAGATCCACCACGGCATCCCCCCAGCGCTTTGTCCTGCAATGGGGCATCTGCTGCAGCAGTTCTTTTTCTTCCTCCTCGTTCACGAAGGGGATGACTTGATATATGCGGCGGTTTTCCAGATCGGAAATATCGCGCACAGCCGGCACGGCGGTGCCGATTTTTGCCTGCTCGACCTCCATGCGGGAATCCACACAGTTGGCGTACATCCGGTCTTTTTCAAGAAAAATGCAGCTGCGGTTCTTTTTCTGTAAGAACTGCTTCAATGCTGACAGATCCTCGGCAGGAATGGGCGTTTCCCGCACGATCTGCCCCTGCAGCTCGCAGAGCTGACCGTTCATATAAACCGCACCGTCAACCGTGATGCCGGGCAGCATGTTTTCTTCTTCAATTTCCAACGCGTGGCGGCCGGTGCACAGAAACACCTGCACGCCGCTGCGCTGTAAAGCCTGCAATGCAGGGGCTACACCGGGCGGCATCCGATGCCCGCCCACGGTAAGCAGGGTGCCGTCCACATCAAAGAAGGCGGCGCGTATCTTTTTTCCGCCGCACGCCGCCAGCGCAGGCAGCTCGGCAAGGCTGTCGATATGCAGCTGCGCTGCCCGCTGGTCAAACGGAAATCTTTTGTCCCGCAGGGCAGCCACAACGCCGCCCGCCGCCGTACCCGCCTGCACACCGTAGGTGGAGTCCTCCACGATCAGACATTCCTCCGGCTTGCGCCTGAGCTTGTCCATGGTGAAGCGGTAAATTTCAGGGTCCGGCTTGCTGCGGGTAAATTCGTGACCGCTGACGATACAGTCAAACAGCTCCCGAATCTCGCATTGGTCCAGAACCAGCTCAATACATTCCCGGCTGCTGCTGCTTGCAAGAGCCACCTGCAGCCCCATCTGCTTTAATTCATGCAGCAGAGGGCGAACCTCTTTGCGCAGAATATCCGGGTAATACACCCGGCAGTCGGCGTTCATGGCGTCCATTTCCTGCCGGAATACGGCATCGTCGGTGCGGCGGCAAAGCTTTGCCATAAAGGGCATATATTCCTGCCCGGAAATGCCCACCAACGGGTACATGCTTTCCACGGTGATCCACGGGTAGGACGGTTTCAGGTGCGCATACTGATGGTGCAGGTAGACCGGTTCACTGTCGATCAGCACGCCGTCCATATCAAAGATGACTGCCTTGATCGGCTTCATGGCGTTTCTCCCTTCAGATACCGTCCTCGTCCTCCTGCGGCTGGGCGGGAACCTCCAGCACAAACTTGCCGATGTTCTCGTGCCCGGTCTGCATAATGTCGGCGGCCAGTGCATCCGCATCGGGACATTCGTCGCCGGTGATGTTGCGCATGCACAGATCCATCAGCATACTGCTGTTCAGCCCGGAGATCACACGCACCTTGGGGCGGGTCATGGAAAGCCCTGCTGCGCGGTTATACGGCGTGCCGCCGGCAATGTCTGCCAGCACCAGAACAGCCTCGCAGTCTGCATAGCTGTCGATTGCCTCCGCCAGCTGCTTTTCAAACACTTCCACATCCATGCCGTCCGCAAAATCCACGGCTTTCAATTCCGCATCACTGCCTGCCAGCATTTTTACATTGGCCGCCATACCGGCGGCAAAGCCGCCATGCCCGGTCACAACTACACCTACCATAGCAAATTACACTCCTTTAGCAAAACCGGGCACACAGACTCGGCTTATTGATTGACAACTTCAAATTCAAATTTCTGGGTAACACCGTCCAGATATTCTTTACTGAGGTCGATCGGGCGGTCGTTTTGGTCCATGACTGTGTTTTCGACATACAGTACGGGGGAACCGCGATGTACGCCGAACAGGTTGGCAAACTCAGCGTTGGCTGTCTGCGCCATCAGGACACGGCGCGATTTAATAATTCTCTCGTGGTAGACGGTTTCAAAGACATCATACAGCGAACGCCGGGCGAAGTCGTAGGCATCAATACCGGGGAACACAGATTCCGGCACATAGTTTTCCACAAGAACAAAGGGCTTACCGCTGACATAGCGCATACGCACAAGATGATAGCAGCGATCCCCGCGTTCCAGCTTGAGCCGTGCAAACAGTTCCGGGGTATAGCTAACCCACTCTGCACGCAGCACCTCGGTACGGTGCTCCAGATTCAAAACCCCCATCTCGGCGGCAAAGCTCAGCTGCTTGTTCAGAAAGCGCCCGCGGGTATCGGGGCTGCGCACAAAAGTACCGCGACCCCGCATACGCTCCACAAAGCCCTCTTCAATCAGCATATTGTAAGCCTGCCGTGCAACAGGGCGCGAAATGCCGAACTGGGCGCACAGCTCCTCCTCTGTCGGCAATTTTGTCCCTGCCGACAGTTTCCCGCTGGTGATAGCCTCCAGCAATGCTTTCCGCAGCTGCTCGTACAGAGGGACTGCGCTGGTTTTGTCAAGCTGTATTCCGTTCAGTTCGATCATAATAGGAAATCTCCTTCTTGTTATTCAATGCTGTTCCGGGAGATTTCCGCTTTACAGCCAAAGCCGCCCTGTGCCATACAGTTGTGTGCCGAGACCTGCTGCCCGGCAGCCAGTGCAGCCAGAAGCGCCTGCTCCGGCATGGGCTTTGCCTTTTGCCACCCCGCAGTATACAGCGAGCAGAGGAAGGCGGCAAGGAAAGAATCTCCTGCCCCCATTGTATCACTTGCCTCTACCATTTGGGTAGTCTTTTCCACGATTTTTCCCTGTACGGACAACATTTGCCCGGCTGCACCCATTGTGGCCAGAACATGCACCACGCCGCGACGATGCAGCGGCGCGCACAATTCCGCAAAAGCAGCCTTGTCCATCGGCTTGCAGGAAAGCATCGCCAGATCTATGCCGTGGCAAACCTCGTCATAGTAGGCATCGGTGCGGTACTTTTCCTTTTCGCCGAAGTCATAGGCAAACACAGCGGGCAGCGCCTGCACAGCCGCCATCTGTTCGGGCATTTTGGCGTTGCAGCTGCTGACGATCAGATCGGCGGTTTTCAGCTCGTCCAGCTCCTGCGCAGTGATCTGCAGCGGGCCGGTCCAGCTTTCCCCGGTAATCACCTCAATAAAACTGCGCTCGCCGTTGACTACATCATAGCTGCACACCTTGGTGGTACGCCCTTGCAAAACGGGGCAATGGCTGATGTCCACGCCGTTTTCTTGGAGTGCTTTCTCCACAATATGTGCCATATTGTCATCGCCGAGGGAGCCGAGATACTCGGCCTGCGCCCCCAGCCGCGCAGCATGAACTGCGACATTTACCGCATTGCCGCCGGGGAAACACTCCTGTGTATTGTGGTAATAGTCTATTACGTTATCCCCTAATGCAATCAGTTTCATACTCAATAGCTCTCTTTTCTGTAATAGCGGCGGATATCCAGAGAATGATCCGTGATGACCTCAATGTTCTTGCTGATGCGCTGCAAAACAGCCGCCATGACAACGGGGCTGAGCAGCGGACGGAACTCATCGCTGATGCCGGGCAGGGCATACTCCTTTGTGTCAAAGCAGGTCAGCTTTTTGGTATGGCGGGCGGCAAACTCCTTTACGCGCTCGTCCTGCGCACGGGTGGGACCCTCGGTCAGCAGCAGCGTGGTGCAGACATCGTCCTCCAGCAGCTCCAGCGTGCCGTGGAAAAATTCCGGGCTGGAAACGCTCTTGGTGCGAATCCACTGGCTTTCCTCCAGCACGCACATACTGTAGCTGTAGGCGGTGGGCCACAGATCGCCGCTGCCGATCCAGATGTTATACGGCTCCTTGCAGTAATCCCGCGCATATTTCAGGCACTTGGCATCTGCCTGCTTGCGTACCTGTGCCAGCGCAAAGGCAAGGTTCTTCAGCTCATCCGCAAAGCGGGGATAGGCATCAAAGTTTCCGCTGCGGTACAGGATACGGCCGATCAGGAGATAAAACACCAGCTCCTGCGGGCGGCCCTCGCCGTAGACGATGGTGTCATCGCAGATGGATTCCAGCGTGGAGTTCTCCTTGCCGACGGCGGCAAACAGGCGCACGCCCTGCTCTTTCAGCCAGTTGGCTGCCTTTACGGTCTCGGCGGTGTCACCGGACTTCGAGGTCAGGAACGCCACGGTCTTATCGGTGATGCGGTTGCAGTCACCGGTCATCAGGTTGGCGGACAGTACATTTTCGACCGGCAGGCGGGACATATGGCGGATGTAGAAGGCGAACGGGTCCAGCATCGCCTGAGAACCGCCGCTGCTGGTGAACAGCAGCAGGTCAAACCCGTTATCCACAATCGAATCGGCGATTGCCTCGATCTTGGCGCGCTGGTCGTAGATCCTGGCACCGTTGGCAATGATCTGGTTTTCGTCAAAGTTTACCATGCTCATAGGTACAATAGCCTCCATTTGTAATTATGTCATGACAATACAGCATATAAAAAATGCGGCTCGCGGGGGAATGCTGAACCGGCGCGAGCCGCCGCAGTAAAACTTACATGATGCCCAGGAAGGACAGTGCAACCGACAAAGCAATGACCAGCAGGATCAGCTTCATGGTGTTGACATTCTTCTTCTTGAACAGCCAGTAGAGCAGGAACACAAAGCCCAGCGGCAGAATGTTGGGCATAATGGAATCAAAGATGCCCTGCACGGAAACGCTGGAGATGACAAGCGTCTCGGGGAAAGCAAAGGATACATAGCTGGGGATCAGTCCGCCGACGACCATAACGCCCAGAATACCGGCAGCCTTGCTGATATAAGCGGCGTTATCGCCGATGAACTTGATGGAGCTTACACCGGCATTGTAGCCCAGACGCACGAACCAGATGCGGCTGAAGATAGCGGTCAGTGCCCAGAACAGGATGTAGAAGATGGGGCCCAGAACATTGTTCTGCGTTGCCAGAGAGCAGCAGATAGAGGCAATGATGGGCATGGCGGTGTACCACCAGATGGCGTCGCCCAAACCTGCCAGAGGTCCGAACAGACCGGTTTTCAGGCTGTGGATCATCTCACGATTCTGGCCTGCCTCCTCCATGGAGACGATCAGGCCCTGCAGGATCGCGGCCATGTGCGGCTCGGTGTTGATGAAGTCGAGGTTGTTTTCCATCGCGGCGGCCATTTCCTCATTGTTGTCGCCGTGAATCTTACGGAAGCACTTGGTCATGCCGTAGCAGAAGCCTACGGCCTGCATACGCTCAAAGCTGAAGCAGCACTGCTCCGCCATAGAACGGACGGCCATTTCGTTGAGGTCTTTTTTGGTAATCTTATTAGATGCCATCTTCAAAATCTCCTTCCTGGGCGGCAGTTGCAGCGGATGCAGCCGTCAGCTTGGCAGTCTCCGTATCGCGGGTGAAATTGACATAGGCGATGCAGCCCGCAATAACAGCAATGGGCAGGATGTTCTGGCAGTTGGTAATGACCATGATGACAAAACCAGCAAGCAGATAGGCTGCGTTTTCCTTCTTGAGCATAACGACCAGCAGCAGGGCAAGGCCGACAGCCGGCATCAGACCACCGGCAACCTCAAAGCCGTGGACAAGCCATGCCGGGAAGGCTGCCACGAAAGCGGAAATACCGCTCTGCAATGCGTAGGTGGACAGGAACGCGGCAAGGGCAAACATGGCGGCATACAGGATCCAGCCGGTATACATGACCTTGGCAATGCCTTTTTCGTCACCGGCGGCAGCGCATTTATCAACCTTCGGCAGGAAGCCGGCGTAGAAGGTGTTGGTGCCGGTGTTGATCCACTGGCCGATCAGTGCGAACGGAACCGCAAGACCCAGCGCCGTGTTGACATCGCAGCCGGTGGTGTACGCCAGCACGGTGGTCATCAGACCGGCAAACAGGGGGTCCGGCGGCACGGTGCCGCCAACGGTCAGCAGACCAAGGTAGGAAAGCTCCGCAACGGCACCTGCCTGCATACCGAGCCGTACATCGCCGAGGATGATGCCGGTGAAAAACGCTACGACCAGCGGGCGGAACCACATAAAGGTTTCCATGTGTTTGTCAATCGCGCAGATGAAAACAAGCAGCGCAATCAGCAAACCTTGCACGAGTGTGATTTGCATAGATTTTCTCTCCTCTTTATAAATTATATTTTTTGCTCTGCAGACCGCCTGCAGAGCCGGAACCATGGGTTACTTTTCAAAGTCCAGCTTGTGGTCGCCGGGTGCGATCTGGATGTAGACATCCACACCCTTGGCACGGATGGCGCGAAGGTCGTCCTTGTCCTTCTCGTCCATATAAACATGTACATCGCCGGTCACTTCCTTGCCGGGGCCGACATGCATATTGCCGATGCACAGCTTATCAATGGGAACGCCGCCCTCGACCAGCTTGCGGGCACTCTGCGGGTTGCGCACGACCAGAAAGATGTGCTGGCTGGCGGATGCCTTGTGAATGACTGCAATGGTCTTGTCCAGCGTAAAGAACCGGATGCCGCAGCCGGAGCTTTTCGCGGTGGCAGCCATCAGGCTTTGCTGCAGCGGGTCAGCAGCTGCCAAATCATCCGCCACAACAATAAGGTTGACACCTTGTAAGGCGGTGGTCCACGCCACACCGACTTGCCCGTGCACTAAGCGATTGTCGATTCTTGTCATCAAAATGTCAGGCATAAGTTTTTCCTCCTTGTAAAATGCTGCAAAGATTTTTAGATTTTTTCTTAATTTTTAGAAATTTTCTCTAAAATCTTTGTAATATTGTAATGACAATATACCAAAGCTGTGGTATAATGTCAATAGAGTTCGGGGACTTCCCGAAGATTTTAACGTTTTACACAAAGTAAGCGTTAGAAATTTAGACAAAATGTGAAGGAGACTGCTTTATGGAACACAAAAAGACTATGCTGGACTACATTGCCGACTGCCCGGAGTTTATCCGCAACAATGTCGCCGACAGCGCCGCGCTGACAAAGCCCCTTGTGGATGAGTATGTAAGCGGCGGCTACAAGAACATCTGGATCGTTGCGTGCGGCTCTTCCTCCAACGGCTCACTCTGTGCGCGGCAGTTTATCCGCCGCCATCTGAAGTGCGAGGTCAAGATCGTCACCCCGTTTCATTTTGTATCCAGCGAGAATGATTTCAGCGAGACCGATATGGTCGTTGTCGTCAGCCAAAGCGGCTACAGCCTGAACGCGCTGGACGCCATCAAGGTCATCGAGGCAAAGGGCCGCCGCTGCATCGGTCTGACCGGCGATGTCAACAGCGATCTGGGCAAGGTGTGCGATGTTGTTGCCAACTACGGTGTCGGTCGCGAAACGGTCGCTTATGTCACCCGCGGTGTCACCACGCTGGCACTCTTCTTTATGCTGTTTGCCGTGGAGGCGGCTGTCCGTCTGGGCATCAAAACTGCCGCCGAGGGTGAGGCCGTCAAGCAGCTGCTGCTGAAGGCCGCAGACATCAATGCCGCCGTACAGGCACAGACCCCTTCCTTTATTAAAGAGCACTACCGTCAGCTGTCCGGCATGACCAACGCCTATGTCTGCGGCGTGGGTGCCAACCTTGGCACCGCAAGCGAGGGCGCGCTGAAATTCGGCGAGACCATCAGCGTCCCCACCGCTGCCTATGAGGTAGAGGAATACATCCACGGTCCCAACATTCAGATGACTCCCCGTTACAGCGTATTTCTGATTGATGGCGGTGAAGGCACGGAGCGCATCCACCGCATCTTTGAGGGTACCCAGATCGTGACGGATAATGTTTTCCTGCTGACGCGCTGCGCCGATTACAAGGACGAGCACAATGTCTTGTATGTGCCTATGGATGTGCCGGAGGAAATCACCCCGCTGTGCTGGCTGCCCTTCTTCCAGATGACTGCCTGTCGGCTGACGGATGATCTGGACCGCTGGAACAAGCACCCGCTGCAGCGCGCGATGGAGAAGTTTGTTTCCTCCAAGAGCGCCAACTATGTCAACAGCCCCTTCAGTGAAGACACGCCGGGTCGTGCGTAAGAGCGATGGCGTGGATATCTGCTGTATTTTTCTGTCTGGGTGCTGCGGATACATTGTCAGGTGATCGGCTGGGGTTGGGCAGTGCATTCCGGCAGGGCTTTGCCGCCGTGGTGGATCTGCTGCTGCTCATGACCGGTTTTATGGCACTGGCACCGTGGCTTGGGACCCATCTGGCGCCTGTTATCACGCCGGTGTTTTCCACCGTGGGATGTGACCCTTCTCTGTTCGCCTCATTGTTTTTGAGCTGCGATGCAGGTGGAGCCGTGCTGGCTGCGCAGATTGCACAGGAACCGGCCGCCGGGCTGTACAACGGCTTGATCGTGGCGGCCTTTCTGGGTTCCACGATCAACGGTACGATCCCGCTGGCGCTGGGCCGCCTGACAGGCACCAAACGAGCCGCCGCCGTTCGCGGATTGTTTCTCGGCTTTCTGGTTCTGCCGGTGGGCTGCCTGCTCACCGGAGTGCTGTGCGGCATCCCCTTGTCGGTTCTGCTGCACAACACCTGGCCTGTTCTGGCAGTAGCGGTCCTGTTGCTGCTGCTTTTCAAGTCCGGCAGCAATGCGATCGGCCCGATATTCAACGGCATCTCTCTGGCGGTGCGCGGCCTGACCTTGTTCGGCTTCTGCATTTCCGTGCTGCAGGAAACAACCGGTATTGTGCTGCTGGAGGGGCTGACCCCCTTGGCGGAAATCTACCCGGTCATAGGCAGTATCGGCGCGTTTCTTGCCGGGATTCTGCCGTTTTTCGCCTTTGTACAGCGGCTGTTGACCGCACCGCTTGCCAAACTGGCCGCACGGCTGCAGCTGGAGCCTGCCTCCATCACCGGTCTGGTCGTGACATCCGCCAACTGCATCCCCACATTGCTGAGTCTTGATACACTGGAGGAACGCGGCATCACACTGAACACGGCCTATGCCGTAGTAGCCGCTTACAGCGCCGGCGATTTTCTGGCATTTACCCTGCAATTCAGCCCCGCACATGCCCTGCCGATGATGGCAGGCCGCCTTTTAAGCGGCTTGCTGGCAGTGGTGCTCTGCCTGAAAACAACACCCAAAACCACCTGAGCCAACACCCCCAACGGGCAGCTAAAACCCGTTGGGGGTGTTGGTGTTTTCCTATAGCGTTCCCTGTGAGCCGCACGCATGTCTATAATGCGAGAATTGTGCGGCGATGCCTTAGAAAATTTCCCGCTTCACTGTCAGATACCCGTTTTTGATTGATTATCAACTTCCCAATGCCCGCTGAAGCCGCGACCAATGTAGTGAACATTATCCAGTTTCTTTATACGCCGCAGAATGGTTCGGGTGCTTACGCCCAGCATCATGCCCATTTTTTCGGTGCTGATTTTATTGTTCCGCTTGATGAGCGCGATGATTTTTGCATCCAAATCGTCTTGAGCGACATCTTGACTGACATCTTGGGTGACATCTTGACTGACACCTTGAGGGACACTGTAATTCAAGTTCGGCATAACGACCGTAAACTGGTAGCGGTCAGAACGGAATGTGGGACGCTTATCCTCGGTGTAGTTGATTTGCGCTTTGTAGCCGTTCAGAATTTTCCCAAAGCCGCTGCCCTTGCGCTCCATGTAGCCAAGGCGGTTGAACACATCGGCCAACACCGGGTTGCGCCGGGTGGACGGCACGGTAAGCGGGTCGCGGTCCTGGATCATCGACCCGTCCGGCATACCGCCCGGCGAGTAAATCTCTAAGCGGTCATCGTAAATGTCAATGTGGACCTCACTGCCGTAGACGAGATAATCGCGGTGCGCCAGCGCGTTGACAAGCGCCTCGTGGTAGCTGCGCTCAACGTATTCGGGCAGTTCCTCCCGCGAGTTGGGCGTTTTGCGCCACATCATGCGGGCGTTGCGCTTGATGAACGCCTCACCGTTTTCAATCAGGGAAAGCACACTCCCTGAATACTCGGCATCGTCCAGCGCGTCCATCGTGCCGCCGCTTTTGTCCAGCCCGTTCCAGCGGGTGCAGAACAACCGCGACCAGCGGATCGGGCTTTCATCGGCAATCAGGGCGCCGGCATTTGTCAAAAAGCCGCCTTCGTCTGCCAGACCGAAGGAAACAAGGTCTTTGTTGTCAAAGCTGTTTCCCGTCCACTTCTTATAGCGCTCCCGTAGCTTGGAAAAAGCGTAGTCCTCCACCCTGTAAGGTGTCACCTGAGAATCGTAGGATGTGTTTCTGCCGCGCAGGACAAGGCGTTTCAGTTCGGTGGCAGATGCCCTGACGCTCTCATTTCCGATGCGTACAAACGCCTCTAAGGTGCCGTCGCCGGAGTAATAGTAAGGCGTTTCCTCGCCCTTGGCCACATCAAGAATCAGCAACACCTTGCCGTCCTCGGTCTTGTGAAAGCGCAGCCGAAACTCCGGGATAGGCTCCATGCGCGTCTTGATAATCTCGCTGATTTTCTCGGCGTCACTGTCGGGGTCGGTCAGCCCAACGATCTGTCCGTCATCCGCCATGCCGAAAATCAGCGCGCCGCCCAGCGTGTTCGCAAAAGCGCTTACGCTCTTGCACCAGCTTTTGGGCTTTCGTACTTCAAGCGCCGCTTTCTTGTCATATTCGGTTGTTTCACCGATCAGGTTCTCCATATCCATCTGTTCCGACCACCTTTTGCGCGAAATATCGGTGCTTTCAGTATAATATAAAGTCGGGCGTTTTTCAAATAATCTTTTGAAATCAAAGTTCATACGCGCAGAAATCCCATATCTTTTCCAGAAGCTGATGCGTTTCTTTCCACTGCTCCTCTGTAATTTTCCCGGTTGCGTTTGCAAGATGGGCAATCTGGTTCAGATTGTTTCCCACCGCAGACAGCTCCTTTATGAGCTTGATGTAGGTGGCATTCGGGCGCGGGCGAATCTCGTAACCGACAAGCAGCTTCCGAATGACAGGCTCCATTTTTAAGCCGGATGTTTCGCTCATCTCGCGCAGTTTGGCGTACTCTTTGTTGGTGAGCCGCACGGTGATTTTCTTGGTTCTGTATATCATAGTGTCAATATCCTTTTGAATCAAAAGTCACAAAATGAGGGACGGGGGTTCAGGGGTATTCCCCTGACAAGTGGGCGTTTTGCCGTCATGACGGCAAGATGCCGTGCTTGCGGGGGCTGTTCCCGCATTTCCATGCGGGAACAGCCCTCTGAAAAAGAGTTAAATATAAATTAACTCACAGCACACGATTTCCTCAGCTTGCGCCTGCAAAGCTTGCATCTGCGCCGCCCATTCCAGAGGGCGATGCCGTTTCAGATCCTCGGTGACGCCATGCTGTTCTGCAAGCCGGCGCACCAGCGCACTGACCTGATTGTGCGCCTCGCTGTCGACGCCGGCAAGGTGCTGTGCCAGCGTACCGTCCAACAGCATTTGGTCGCGTTCAAAGGGGCGATGCTCGTCAAGAAAACGCGCCCGCATCGCACCGTATTTGCCCAACGGCGGTGTACTGCCCGTGGGCAGGGCAAACGACGGAATCAGGTATCCGTTTATGTTAGTGTAATCCGTAGACATTTTTGATCTCCTTGTATGGCGCGGTAATACCGCTGATGGTGTTGAGCTTGTAAGTGGCAAAGCTTGTCCACAAAAGCGATTTCATGTACTGCGGCAGGTTTTTGACCTTCCGCGTGGTGATTGCCTGCAAAAAGGTATCCAACACATCCTCCACATACGGCTCCAAGCCGTCCTCCTCGCAGCCGTTGCTGGCGCAGCTGATTTCAGCCAGCACCTTGTCAGCAGTGACAAGCGCACCGCGATACGACTGTGTGTCGGTGGTACAGCACATCTCGGTAAGGCAGGTGTTGAGCAGCCCAAATGCGCTTTGGCGGGCGTCATCCGTGACGCCGTTTGCTTGATACGGATGCTGCTGACGGAAGTCGTATCCGGTCAGGTAGTGAATCGCCGTCTGTATAAGGGCGGGCTTAGCCATATACGCCTGCGGAATGGACTTGTGCTTTGTCAGCGCGGGCAGAACTATGTTTTCCAAAGCGTTTTCATCCATCTCTCCCCCGTCTTCAGGCGGCTCTGCCGCAGGAGAGATTGATAGATTAGTTTTTATGAGTTTTTCTTTATGATTTAGTTTTATATTACCGCCCCGGTTTCCACCGCAGTGGTTTCCACTATGGTAGTTACCACCGGGGTGGTAATTGGGGTGGTGGTCGGCGGCTGCTTTTTCAGCAGGCTGTTCGGCGGTTTCGGTTTGGTTTCGTGTCAGATTGGTGCTTTTCACATCGCCGTTGCGGTCGTGGTAGAAAAGGTAGGCACCGTCCCATCCGCTGTTGTCGGGGCGCAGTTCATACTGATAGACGAAGCGCCCCTTTTCACCGGGATACACATGGATGAACAAATACCCCTTGCTTTTCAATTCGTTCCATGCCGTGTTGAAGGCGTATTCTCCCTCCGGCACGCGCTCCATAAGGCTGCCTTTGGTGAGGGTGATGTTCTCCATTGTGATATAGCTCTGGATGCGTGTATACAGCCCCAATGCGCCGCTGCTGAGGTTCCAGTCGCGGGCGACACTGTTCTGCACCACAGTAAAACCGGGCTTGGGGATAAAAGTGCCGTTATTGGCTGCTTGATTTTTCATTTTCCCTCCAACAAGAAGATTCTGATAATTCCAATATGCCGAATTCTTCCGAAACAGAGGGTAACAGACAAAAATTAGGAGCTGTTCTTAATTTTAGAAAGTGGTAACTAAGGTGGTAACAGATAAAGGCAAATTTGCGGTAAAGCCACGCAAAACGTGCCTTTAAGGTACATAAGAAACGCAAAAATCGAAGAAAAGCGTATCTTTAAGGTACAGAAACGGATCGGTATGCGCTCATAACCCGGAGGTCGCAGGTTCAAGTCCTGTCTCCGCAACCAACAAAAGCTCGTTGAAACGACAAGTTTCAACGAGCTTTTTTCTACCTTATGGTAAAAGTGGTAACAAGCTGGTAACTTTGACCCCAAAATGACCCCAAAACAGCAAAACGACTGCGCCCGGGCGATTGAACTTTTCAACCGCCCGGGCGCTTTTTGTGGATAAATTTTGCGGAGTTGGCAGGTAAAAATATGAGCGGTCGGTGCGGTCAGCTCGCCTTGACGAGTATCAACACGCTGTTGTTTGGCACGACGATTTGTTCTTGCTTGGTAGGAATGGGCGGGTTCTTGTACTGGCGCAGGGCTTTTTGGATTTGCTGCTTGACCTCTAGAAGGGTGCTTGTTGTGTCTATTACCTTCTATATGGAGGGGGTGTTTCCTTTTGCAGCATTCGCCACAGCGTTGTGCGGCTTATGCCCAGGCGCTCGGCAGCACGCTTCTGGTTGCCGTTCTCGGCCTGCAATGCCTGCTGCACGGCGATGCACTCAATCTCTTCCAGAGTCAGGTCCACAGGTAGGGTACGGGTCTGGGGCGCGGTGTCGGGGTAGAAGGTGCATTCCCGCTTCAATTGTTCGCGTACCGTAGCCTCAGAGATGTAGGGTGTCGTGGTACGCAGAACCAACTCGTTCAGCACGCGGCAAAATTGGTCGTAGTTGCCGGGCCAGCAGTATTCTGTCATGCGGAAGGTGGCCTCCGGCTCAAAGCCGATGACCGCGCGGGCGTTGCGCATGTTCAAGGTGCTGATGTACAGCCCGGATAAACGCGGGATATCCTGCAGATGGCTGCGCAGCGGCGGCATTTCCAATGTTAAGCAGTTCAGCATGTCCACAAGCCGCGCATAGTGGGGAGACATCGCCTCAGCGCTGGGGCAACTGGCAATGAAAAACATGCGGTTGCGCTCCTGGGTATGCAGTGCCGTCACGGTAGAGAACAACTCACTGAACTGTTCGTCAGTCAACGCATCCACATGGCTCATCATAATCGTGCAGCCCTTGCCCATCAAGGGAGAACGGTCATTTTCCATCAGGTATTTCCAGCCGGGCCGCATGAGCATAGCGCAGTCGATTTTTACGAGCGGCGCGTTGGAGAGAGGTCCCTTGGCGTAGAGCATCCGCACCATCTGGGGTTTGGCCGTGCCCGGCTCACCGTAGACAACGAGGGGGCGGTTGTTCTGTAAGTATTGCTCCAGCGTCAGGTTTGCGGTGGAAAAGGACTGGGTGATGCCGTAGAAACTGTCGAAAAAGGTATCCACGGTCTGCTGGAGGTCAGAATAGGCAATGCCGTATTTTCCTAGTGGGATAGACAATCTACTCTTTTCAATAGTGACAACATGGCGCAGTACGCCCTCCATCCGGATGGGCGTACTCTGCAAGGTGTAACGGATGCCGTCCTCCTCGATGCAGGAGCGGTGCGGCTCGGTGGTGCGCTGCATGATGGAGGCGTGTGCCTTAGCGAGCACGCTGTCGGGCAGCTCGGGGGAGAGGGAGACAAACAGGTCCTGCCCGGCCTCGTCGCTGACAAGGGTGTCGTAGGGCATGGCACGGATGACATCCTGAAAGAATTGCGCCAGTTCCAGCGCCTTGCGGTGAGCCAGCCCCTCCTGTACGGCGGTATTCAGCGCATCCTCCACGCTTTCAAGGCCGGAGGTGATAAGCAGGGCGGGGATGCCGTATTCCTGCGCAAGTGAGTTGGTGACAACATCGCACAGCACCATTTGACAGCCGGAACTTTCCAAACCCTGTAAGATAGTGCGAGCCTCGGCTTGGTCGTGGATGGTGTAGATATCCACATTGTAGCGCAGCACTTCGCACAGGAATGTGGCGTTGCGGGTGATGGCCGGGAAGCCGATGACCGCGTATTTGCAGTTGTGATTTTCTGCCAGCTTGATGGAACGCAGAATATCGTAGACAGACAGTGGGATGTCCACAACCTTTAGGTCGGTAGCCTGGCGGATAGACTCGGCTGTGCCGCCACGGGAGAGGATGACATCGTACGCCTGATGGGCAGTTTGGGTGATGGCAATCTCCGCGCCGGCGGTCAGGTTGCCGACATGAATGTCGATCTGCAGATCGCTGCGAGATTCTGCAGCCTGTTGCATCAGGCTGGCAATCCCTTCATAAGGGGCGATGCCTAGGATTCGGATTGGGCGCATGGTAGAGGTCCCCCTTTTTATAAACTGTTTTAAATTGCAACTCCATCGTAACCGATTTGCCGAGCCGTGTCAATTGAAAAAAATAAATAGTTTCAAATAGAAACACAAAAAAGCGGAAAATGGGACAAAAACAGTTGACGGACAGTAACAAGAATGGTAAGATTTAGACAAATCCAGCGAGCGCTGAAAAAAAGATGCAGAAAGATAAGCAAATGATACGAAACTGTGCGTTGCAAAATGAAACACATTGGAGGAACCTATGGCACGGCTGACAGTAATCGCGGACGACCTGACCGGCGCACTGGATACAGGCGTACAGTTTGCTAACCGCTGCGTTTCTGTCCGGGTGGCCGCAGTGCACGGCACCGCCGCCGTGCACGAGGAACTCTTCCAAGCGGATGTGGCGGTCGTCGATGCGGAGGTCCGTCACAGGAGCCAGCAGCAAGCCTACAAGATTTGTTTAGAACTCGTGCAGCAGGCGCAGCGCTGCGGGACTGACTCCGTTTATATCAAAACGGATTCCGGGCTGCGAGGCAATATCGGCGCGATGTTCCAAGCAGCATTGGATGCCAGCGGTGCGGCGGTTGCATACTATGCACCGGCACTGCCGCAGATGAATCGCCTCACACGCGGCGGCATCCAGTACATTGACGGCGTACCCATCGACAAGAGCGTGTTCGGGCAGGATCCGTTTGAGCCGGTTCACTCCCCTTACGTGAAAGACCTTTTTCGGAACTGTCGGGCAGCAATCATCAGCTGCGGGCCCCGCGCTCTGCCGCCTCCGCCGCAGCACGGTCAGCAAATCGTCATCTGTGATGTCGAGAAGGATACGGACTTCCGGTGCATTGCCATGGAACTGCAGCGTACAAATGGCCTGAAAATTTTGGGCGGCTGCGCAGGGTTTGCGGCAGTGCTGCCGCCTTTTCTGGGGCTGGAGGGTGGGTCAATCAGCCTGCCCTGCATCAACGCGCCGCTCTTGGTACTTTGCGGTAGCTTGAACCCGATTACAAAGAGGCAGCTGGAATACGGTGCCGCCCACGGCGGTGTGCGAATCTCCCTGCAGAGCGAGCAGCTTGCCGCCGGCTACTTTGAAAGCCGCGCAGGGCAGGATTTCTTGACACAAATCGAGCAGCGGATGCAGGGCGGCTGCGATATGCTGATCGACACCGATGGCACCGATACCGCCGAGGATGCTGATACAGCCGAACAACTGCGCGGGCAGATCGCAGAACAGCTGGGGCTGCTGATGGCGCTGCTGCTGGAACGCCCCGCCGCAGACAACTACCTGCCGATGATCATCGGCGGTGATACGCTGATGGGCTTTATGCAGCAGTTGCCGGAGGCAGAGATTTCACCCTTGGGAGAGGCTGCACCGGGCGCAGTGCTCTTCACCGCACCGATGGCCACCCATGTTTCCCGCATTATCGTCTCCAAGTCCGGCGGATTTGGAGACGAGGACCTGCTCAGCAGGATACGTCAGAATTTGCAGAAAGGAACGGAAGATGATGAAGCAGTATCAACTTGCCATGCCGCAGCAGGTATTTAGCGGTGAGACTGGCATGCAGGCGTTGGAATCGCTGGCGGCCCGACATAAAAAAGCAGCCGTCTTTACGGATGCAGGCATCCGGGCATCCGGTGTTCTGGAACGCCCGCTGGCCGAACTGGACAAAGCGGCAGTACCTTATGTGGTGTATGACACCCTACCCGCCGAACCCACCTGCGATCAGGCCCAGCAGGTCATCGATACCTTCCGTGAGAGCGGTGCAGACTTGATTGTCGCCGTCGGCGGCGGCAGCGTGATGGACATTGCTAAGCTGGCCTCCATCACGGCGGACGGCAGTTGCACGGTACGCGATCAGTTGAAAGATCCGCGCATCGGCAAAAAGACTGTCAAGACCATTATGATTCCCACCACGGCGGGCACCGGCTCTGAGGCAACGCCCAACAGCATCGTGGCGGTGCCCGAAGAACAGTTGAAAGTCGGCATCGTCAATCCCGAAATGATCGCGGATGCGGTCATTCTGGACGGCGAGATGATCCGTTGCCTGCCACGCAAAATCGCAGCTTCCACCGGCATCGACGCACTGTGCCACGCTATTGAGTGTTATACTTCTGCTAAGGCCAACCCTTTCAGTGATTTGTTCGCGATGCAAGCGTTGCGGCTCATCTTCCCCAATTTGGAAAAAGCCTGCGACGACGCTGACGCGCTGGACGCGAAGGAAAAAATGATGCAGGCCGCCTTCTACGCAGGCGTTGCCATCACCTGTTCTGGCACCACAGCCGTGCATGCGCTGTCCTACCCGCTGGGCGGGCGGTACCACATCCCTCATGGCGTTGCAAATGCCATTATGCTGATGCCGGTCATGCAGTTTAATAAGTCTTGCTGCAGAAAGAAATTTGCAGAGGTTTATGATGCTGTTGGAGGCACGGGAGCCGGCACAGACACAGAAAAGGCTGACTGGGTCATCAATCAGATGGATGCTATGGTAAAGCATCTGGACATCCCCACATCACTGAAGCCTTACGGTGTGACGGAAACCGATCTGCCTCTGCTCGTAAAGGCTGGCATGGATGTACAGCGGTTGCTGGTGAACAACCCACGCACTGTCACAGCGGCAGACGCTGAGGCACTCTACCGCGCGATTCTGTAAAGGGAGAGTACTATGAAAGAAATAAAAGGCGTTATCGTTCCAATTTTAACACCAATGCGTGAGGACGGAACAATTAACAGTGAAGAACTCGTTAATCAGATCGAAAGGCTGATTGATGCCGGAATTCACGGTATTTTTGTTCTGGGCACCAACGGCGAGGGTTACATCCTCGATGAGGACGAGAAGACCGAGGTCATCCGCGTAGCAGTTAATACTGTGAAAGGCCGTGTACCGGTTTACGCCGGAACCGGCTGTGTCAGTACCCGCGATACGGTCCGCATGTCCCGGAAGGCCAAGGAACTGGGGGCGGATGTGCTCTCCATCATTACGCCAAGCTTTGCTGCAGCCTCCCAAGAAGAACTCATCCGGCATTATGAGACGGTTGCGAATACGGTGGATATGCCGATACTACTGTACAATATTCCCGCACGCACGGGCAATGCGCTGGCCCCTGCTACGGTACAGAAGCTGTCACAGGTACCCAACATCATCGGTGTAAAGGACTCCAGCGGCAACTTCGACAATATTTTGCAATACATAGAGAAAACGCGTGGCGGGGAGAAGCCATTCACTGTGCTGTCCGGCAACGATTCTCTGATTTTGTGGACATTGTTGGCGGGAGGCAAGGGAGCTATCGCTGCCTGCGCCAATGTGTTCCCGCATACGATGGTAAGCATCTACGAAAAATTCGCTGCCGGGGATATCGAGGGTGCGCGCAAAGCGCAGGACAGCATCCGGCCTTTCCGTGATACCTTCAAATTCGGAAACCCCAATACTATTGTCAAGTTGGCGGTCAAGGAGTTAGGATATCCTGTGGGTACATGCCGGGCACCTTTCAACAGCTTATCTCCCGCAGGGTTTGAGGCACTGCGTGCCACCTTAAAAGCCTGCCGCGACAACGGTTTGTATTAAAGGGGACGGATATGCGCAAGATTTTAGGCATTACAATGGGTGACCCTGCGGGCGTCGGGCCGGAGATCACGGTAAAAGCGCTGCAGGACCCTAAAGTGTATGAAAGCTGCAAGCCCCTGGTCGTGGGAGACGCGGCTATCTTAGAAAGAGCCTGCGGGTTTGTGGGTGCAAAATGCACCATTCATCCCGTGGCCGACCCCAGCGAGGGGCTGTACGAGCATGGCATCATTGATATCCTCGATTTGGGGCTGCTCAGACCCGAAGATTTAGCCATCGGCCAGGTCAGCGCGGCCGCCGGAGATGCTGCCTTCCGGTATGTGCGCAAGGTCATTGAACTTGCCATGGACGGCAAGGTGGATGCCACCGTCACGAACCCGCTGAACAAAGAGGCCATGAACTTGGCCGGGCATCACTTCTCGGGCCACACAGAAATCTACGCCCACTACACAGGCACCGAACACTACACGATGATGCTTGCCCACAATGACCTGCGGGTCGTGCATGTTTCCACCCATGTTTCCCTGCGGGAAGCCTGCGACCGGGTCAAGAAGGATCGGGTGCTGGAAGTCATCAGCATAGCAGACAAAGCCTGCCGGGACATGGGCATCGCAAAACCCCGCATCGGTGTGGCGGGCCTCAATCCCCACTGCGGCGAGGGCGGACTCTTCGGACGGGAGGAAATCGACGAGATCGCTCCAGCCATCGAGGCAGCACGCATCGCGGGTATCGACGCCCAGGGGCCTATCCCGCCGGACACGATCTTCTCGAAGGCTTTGGGCGGCTGGTATGATATTGTCGTGGCAATGTACCATGACCAAGGACATATTCCGTTGAAAGTTGTTGGCTTTGTTTACGATCGGGAAAAACAGTCGTGGAGCGCAGTGGAAGGGGTAAACATCACACTGGGACTGCCTATCATCCGCACCAGCGTCGACCACGGCACGGCCTTCGATCAGGCCGGTACAGGCAAGGCGAATGAGCTGAGCTTGAAAAATGCTATTGAATATGCTGTTCGTTTTGCAGCCAACCGCTGAAAGCGAACGGATATTATAAAGAGAAAACCATTTATAAGGAGGAAAACACAAATGAAACTCGCAAATCGAATCGGCGCTGCCGTACTGGCCACTGCTATGGTCGGCACGCTTCTCACTGGCTGCGGTGGAGGCTCCACCTCTACGACTGCCTCCACAGGTGACGGTACTGCCGCTGCCTCCTCGACGGAATCTTCCGGCGATGGGGACAACACCTACACCATGTTTATGCGCTCTGCCTACGTGGACTGGATCAAGGAACTGAAGTGGTATGATGTTGCCGAGGAACGCACCGGAATCCACGTTGACTACATCTTCGGCCCCGAAGAGGCATCTGACGTTTACTCTGAGGTTGACCAGCGTGTTATCAGCGGCGATCTGCCCGATGCTGTTATGACAAAACTGGCTCAAACCAACGTCTACGGCCCGCAGGGCGTATTCGCAGATTTGGCACCCTACATTGAGAAGTATGCCCCCAACCTGCAGAAGTACATTGATGACAATCCCGATTACAAGGCGCTTGTCACCGATAAGGACGGCCATATCTACGGTCTGTGCAAAGAGACCCCCATCTTTGCAGATTTGATCGGCTACCGTGTCGACCACTTCAAGGCGGCAGGCATTGACCCTGACTCCATCATCACCATCGATGACTTTACCAAGGCACTGGAAACTTTGAAAGCCTACTACGGAAAAGACAACCCCAACTACTACCCGTTGACCGGTCGTGACACCGCCATCCGCTTTGCTTCGTGGTTCGGCGCAGCCAGCAATATCTCTTCTACCGAGTCCAACGGCATCTATATCAACGGCCACTACAAGGATGGCTCTATCGACATTATGAACGATGGCGCCTACAAGATGGTAGAGACCATGAAGAAGTGGTACGACGAGGGCCTGATCCAACCTGAATGGGTCGCAGGTACTTTCGGTGAAGCCGACTGGGAGGCTGCCATGCTCAACGGCAACGGCAGTGTTTTCTATGATTACTACAACCGCGCCGAATGGTTTATGGAGAACGGCGGCCCCGACAACGACCCCAACTACCAGATGGGTGTTCTAAACTTCATCAAGGACGATAGTGGCAACCCGCAGAAGATGACCGTCAGCATGAAGTACAACGATGAGTGCGTCACCGCCATTAACGCCAACTGCAGCGAAGACAAAATCAAGACGATTCTGACCTTTATCGATTATTTCTACTCTGAGGAAGGCGAGATCCTCGCCAACTACGGTGTTGAGGGCGAAAGCTTTAAGGATACCAACGGTGATAAGGAATTTATCGTAGATTATCAGACTGAAGAGGCTACTCCTGCCGGTGAGAAGCGCTGGAGTTTCCTGAGTGACCGCTTTACCGTCTGCAAGCCCGTTGACAACGAAGCCTTCTTCAAGTGGAATGCGCCTCTGATCGCTGAGGCGACCGGACGCCTGTTTACAGATGAAAACTTGGGTACCTCTTATGTTCTGAAGTTCACCGATGACCAGAGCAAGGAAGTTACAAACCTGCTCGCTTCTGTGTACGATGCACAGATGTCCGGTATTGCGCAGTTCATTGATGGTACGCGCGAACTGACCCCTGACAACTGGGCAGCTTTCCAGCAGGAAATGAATGATCTGGGCCTGTCCCGCATTGAAGAAATCCAGCTGGCAGCTTACCAAGCAATGTACGGCGCTTGATGCCTTGACAAAGGTAATACCCTGAACAATCAGCCCTGCCCGACACGGCAAACTGCCATGCGGGCGGGGTTGCCGGGGTAAAGTGAAAGGAGAATCACCATGCCGAAGCGCAAAGCACAAACGTCGGTACCTGCCGTGCCGAAAGCATCCCTCGGTGCGCGGATAAAAAAAGATATTATCAAAAATTATCAGCTGTATCTTCTGATGATACCGGGTTTCCTGCTGCTGATTCTGTTCAAGATCGGACCGGTTGGTGCAATGGTGATTGCGTTTGAGGATTTCTCCGCAGCCAAAGGCGTTTTCGGCAGCACGTGGGTGGGGCTTGAAAACTTCAAGCGCATTTTGCAGGATCCATATATCTGGAAAATCACCAAAAATACAATCGTTCTGGCGTTCCTGTCCGTGGTGGTTGTATTCCCAATCCCGATTGTATTTTCGCTTTTCCTAAACGAAGTTCGTACCAAGTGGGTGCGCAATACGGTACAGTCTTTAAGCTTTCTGCCGTATTTCATCTCGGCAGCCGTTATGGTCAGTATCATGTATACGCTGCTCTCCCCTACATCGGGTCTGATCAATATCCTGATCACCAAGCTGGGCGGTACTTCCACAAACTTTATGGCAAAACCGGAATGGTTCCGGCCATTGTACGTGATACTGGAGATTTGGCAGACGTTCGGTTACTCGGCCATTATCTATATTGCCGCCATGATGAACATTGACCCCACTTTGTATGAGGCGGCAGAGATTGACGGCGCATCCCGCTGGACCAAAATGTGGCGCATCACACTGCCCTGTATTTCTACTTCTGTTATCACGATGCTTATCATCAGTGTCGGCAATATCTTCTCCGTCAACTTGGATCGTATCTTGCTGATGTATAACACAGGCACTTATGCCACGGCTGATGTGATCCAGACGTATGTTTATCGCATTGCATTCCAGTCTACGGGTTTCCCGGATTACAGCTACGGCACCGCGGTCAATGTATTGAAGTCCATTATTGCCTTTGTGCTGGTTTTCATCGTCAACAAGATTGCCGATAAAGTCAGTGACGCACGTCTGTTCTGAGAAAGGAGCGTATAGGCTATTATGAGTAAGCAGCCCAAGTCCCATCTCAAACGGCTGGCGACGTTTGATTATATCAACAGTGCAATCCTGCTGCTGGTGGCAGTGTGCTGTGTGTATCCGTTCCTGTATGTGTTCTTTGTGGCTACTACGGATGGCACCTATCTGGCGCGCGGCGAAATGACTTTCTTACCGATGGGCTTTAACTTGAAAGCTTTCGGCTATATTCTGACAAACCCGCGCTTCAATGTGTTCGCCGGTATGCGAAACTCTTTTTTATATACTGCGTTGGGGACACTGCTGGCGGTAGCCTGCACCTACGTTACGGCGTACGTGCTCAGCCGGCCGCGTTTTAAACATCGTTACTGGCTGATGTCCCTGTTCATCATTACATGGGTATTTGATGCCGGTATCATTCCGCAGTATATCATTTACAACCAGTTCGGCTTTGTCAATAGTCCGTGGGTCATGATCGTGCCCGGCGCGATCAACACGCAGTTCCTCATCATCACCAAGACATTCTTGGAGGGTATCCCCAACGAACTGGAAGAGGCTGCCGTTGTGGACGGTGCAAGCGACATCAAGATCCTGACCCGAGTGTTCCTGCCGCTTTCCCCCACTGTGCTGGCGACCACAGGTTTGTTCTACGCAGTATCCATCTGGAACCAATACCTTATCCCGCAGATTTATTTGAAAGACGATGCCATCAAGACGATCCAGCAGGTGTTGAAGAGTGTTGTCATTACAGATGGCAGCTCCGGAACAACTTTCAAAAATGTAGTGCTGGATGGTGTTACGCTGAATCAGCAAAATCTGAAAGCAGCCGCGATTTTCATCGCCATGTTGCCCATCATCTGTGTGTATCCGTTCGTTCAGAAGTATTTTAAGAAAGGTATTCTCATCGGCTCCGTCAAGGGCTGAGAAAGGATTGAAAAATGGCTCGTAACATTATTGATCTGCCAACGCTGGGCGATGACGGTAGACTTTACCGTGATACCGCTCTCGATTTGGTGGAATCCCTTATCCCCAACCCATGGAAAAGCTGCCATGCACCTGATTTGCTGGAATTGGAAAACGGCGATCTGCTCTGCTGCTGGTTTGCCGGTTCCCGTGAGGGAAACGCCGACATCAGCATTGCGGTGGCCCGCTTGCCTGCCGACGCCGAACAGTGGGAGCAGCCGGTCATTGTCTCGGATGACCCGACCCGCAGTGAGCAGAACCCCTCACTGTTCCAAAACCCCAACGGTGACATTTGGCTGATGTACACGGCACAGGCGGCTAAAAAGCCTGATGACAACAGTGACGACAGCCTGCAGGGCACGGCAGAGATCCGCCGCAAAATTTCCCGCGATGGGGGCCGCACATGGGGCCCCACGGAGGCTATGTTTACCCGTCCCGGCTCTTTCTGCCGCCAGAAGATTCAGGTGCTTTCCAACGGGCGTTGGATCTTCAACAACTTTATCTGTGCGCTGGACGGTACCCGTTTGGGCAGCGACGTGACGGTTATCCAGATTTCCGATGATCAGGGCAAGACATGGCGCGGGGTGGAAATCCCCGAAAGCCGTGGCCGTGTTCACGGCAATGTTATTGAACTGGAACCCGGCAAACTGGTCTGCCTGCTGCGCAGCCGTGCAGCCGACCATATCTACCGCTCGGAATCCAATGACAACGGCGAAACATGGAGCGTGCCGGTACCCACCCCGCTGCGCAACAACAACGCCAGTATCTCGGCCATCAAGCTGCAGAGCGGCGCACTTGCCATCATTTATAATGATGTCTCTTTCAATGAGGATGGTAGCCGTACCGTCTGGCCCGACCAGCGATGTCCTGTGGCGATGGCACTTTCCGAGGATGGAGGTAAGACTTGGCCGTGGCGCCGTATTGTGGAGCACGGTGAAGGCTTCATTGGCCCTTGGAATGATGTGAACAACCGCCGTTATGAGTACCCGGTTATGATGCAGAGCAAGGATGGCAGCATTCACGCAGCCTATGCGTGGGGTCGTCGCGTCCGCATCAAGTATGTCTGCGTCGACGAGGCGTGGATCCGTGGTGAAAAGGTCTGCAAGGGTGCGGAGGATAACCCCGAAATGCCCTGCAACCGTTGATAACCCGCATCATTGCCCTGTGGTTTTTGCCGCAGGGCATTTTTGGTAAGGAGGCTCTTATGCTCAGCCCAGAAAAACGCGCCTGTTGGCAGGCGTTGCAGTGTCAGGCTATCACCCTGACGCCGCAGGAGAAAGTGCAGGGCGGCGATATGCCCGGCGACACGGTGCGCATTACGGCTCCGGTCTGCCGCCGGGTAGAAAAACTGCTGCCCCACCTGGCCGCTAAATTAGAAGAAAAATACGGGGAATACATCCCTGCGAAACTCGTTATCGCAATCAGCGGCGGGTCCGGCTCCGGCAAGACCAGTGGGGCCGTCGCTCTGCGGGAGGCCCTGGCCCAGGTCGGCCTGACTGGGTATGTGCTCTCTGGGGACAACTATCCCCGCCGCATCCCCGAGCACAACGACGAGGAGAGGCTAGCAATCTTCCGCAGTGTGGGCTTGAAAGCGCTGCTGGCCGCCGGGGCATACACCCCCGAACGGTTCGTCGCCCTACAGTCGCTGCAAAAAGCCGGAACCGACAGCGACCCGCAGCAGTGCGAAGCATACCCCTGGCTGCACATCTATCAACAGGGCGGCCGCGCCGCATTGGCAGGGTATCTCGGCCAGGTGGCCGAGCAGGATTACGACGCACTAAACGAAGTGCTGGCACAGTTCCGTGCCGGTGCGCCGGTGCTGTGGCTTAAGCGTATGGGCCGTAAAGAATGGGAGCGCTGGTACGAGCCGAAGGATGTCGCTGATGTGGATGTGCTGCTTCTGGAATGGACCCATGCAGGCAGTGCCGACCTGAAAAATACCAATCTGAAAGTGTTTTTTAACAGTACACCAGAGGAAACCCGTGCCTGCCGTGTGGCCCGCAGCCGAGACGCCGGGGCCGACAGCCCCTTTGTAACAATGGTGCTGGAAATTGAGCAGGCAATGCTGAACCGCCGCGCCTGCGATGCGGATCTGATCCAGAACCGGGACGGCACGATGGTCGACACGGCAGCCTACGCTGCTGCACAAGGGAGGTGAACATGGTGGCAAATGCGAAAAAAGATGAGCTGTCTCTGACGCCGATGCTGAACGCTTACCCGGACAGTTTGGGCGGAACGTTAAGTGACATTGCAGATTTGCTGGAAAGCAGCTGTAAAGATGTTTTCGGTGCGTTTTATATTCTCCCCAGTGTTTTTAACACAGATCTCGACCGCGGCTTTTCGGTTGTAGACTACAGTTTGAACGAGTTGCTGGCGACGCCGCAGGATTTGGAGCGCATCCGTGCTTTGGGAATACGGCTGAAACTCGATTTTATCCTGAACCACGCCTCGGTCCTGTCACCGCAGTTTCAAGATCTTTTGAAGAATGGGGAAATGTCGAAATATAAGGACTTCTTCATCGACTGGAACGCGTTCTGGGCGGGCTGCGGCGAGATGATGCCGGGGGGATATATACAGCCGACACCGGAGTACTTGCATAAGATGTTTTTCCGCAAACCAGGGCTACCCATTCTGATGGTGCGTATGCCCGATGGCACCGAAAAACCCTACTGGAACACATTCTACCAGCAGGTAGACTACCCTTGCCCTGATGCGCGGGAGTTGGTGTCCGAACTGGGGATGCAGTACCGATCCGCCTGTGTCCTGACAGAAAGTCTGCGGATCCAGTTGGCGGCGGGTAAGCGCCCGGCAGAACTTGATCTGGGACGCTGGGAAACGTTGCGTGTTCCCCTGACCGACCTGTTGGAATCCCGACGCCGCTATTTGGGGCAGATGGATTTGAATGTGGCTTCGCCATTGGTGTGGAAATTTTATGCCGACACGCTGCACACGTTGGCAGGGTATGGAGCCTCTATCGTGCGGCTGGACGCTTTCGCTTATGCGCATAAGGCCGTGGGGGAACGTAACTTTTTGAATGAACCAGGTACATGGAGTCTTTTGGCACGGCTGCAGACAATAGCGGATGCTGATGGTGTGACCCTGCTCCCGGAAATTCACGCATCCTATGGGGAAAAAGTCTACGAAAAGCTGGCCGCCAAAGGCTATGCCGTCTATGATTTCTTTCTGCCAGGGCTGATGATTGATGCCTTGGAGAGGGGCAGTGCAGACACGCTGGCCGCATGGGCACAGGAAATCCTCGACAAGCACATCCTGACCGTGAATATGCTGGGGTGCCATGACGGCATCCCGATGCTGGATCTGAAAGGGTTGCTGCCGGAAGAGCGCATCCAAAATCTCATTGATCTGATGGTGACGCGAGGCGGTATGGTGAAGAACCTGCACGGCCAGAAAAATGTCTATTATCAGGTCAATGCCACCTACTACAGCGCTCTGGGCGAGAGTGATGCAAAGCTGCTGCTGGCACGGGCAATTCAACTGTTTATGCCCGGAAAACCGCAGGTGTGGTACCTTGATTTATTCGCGGGCAAAAATGACTGTGAGGCAGTGGCTCGCGCAGGCGAGGGCGGCCACAAAGAGATCAACCGTACAAATCTGACGAAAGTGCAGGTTGCCGAGGCACTGGAAAAGCCGGTCGTGAAAAAGCAGTTGGAATTGCTACGCCTGCGCCGCAACTGTCCGGCCTTTGCGCAAGGAGCAAAGGTTCAAATTGAAAGCTGCGGCCCGGAATTGACGATTGAGTGGAGCTGTAGCGGCCACGTCGCCCGTCTGCAGGCTAATCTGCAAAAGTTGACTTACAGGGTCGAAATAGAGTAGGAAGAAAAGCTAACTGATGGAAACTACAAACAGCAGGGCGTGCGGAGGCGTTGCATTATAGAATGCAGATGTCAAGACGGTCTGTGCAAATGATTAAAGACAACTGGACGTACCGAAGTATATTCTAAGAGGAAAAAAGTTCTTGGAAACCAAAGCGTTACAGTTGAAATGATATGTACGTACTCTTATCGACGTGCAATTTTCTGCGAGGGTAAAATTGAAGAAATAGAAATAAATTCGATTAATTGTTGGTGGCGATTATGAAGTTTACGGAGCTGAAAAGGCTGAAAAACTCTGTTAAAATCTCAGTGAATAAATAACAACGCCCGGGCGCTTTTTGTGGATAAATTTTGCGCAGTTGGCAGGTAAAAATAGGAGCGGTCAGCGTAGTCAGCTCGCTTTGACGAGTACCAATACGCTGTTCTGCGGTACGACAATTTGTTCTTGTTTTGTGGGAATGGGCGGGTTCTTGTACTGGCGCAGGGCTTTTTGGATTTGCTGCTTGACTTCGAGCAGGGCGGCTTCCAGCGTGGGGGCTTGTGCGGTAACCTTGGGGAAGTCAGGAACATGGGCGGTGCAGCCGTCCGGGGATAAGGTGCAGAGTACAGGGTAGGGCTGGTTCTCTACAGAGATACTGTACTGCATCCCGAACATATCGTTCATCTTGTCCATTTCGCGCCGCTTGTGTTCGTCCATGCTGTGGACATAGGTGTCCATTGTGAACGCTACCGAGTAGTGACCGAGAATTACGGAAAGCGTTTTATAATCCATGCCGCGTTCCAGTGCGCGGGTGGCGAAGGTATGCCGCAGGGCGTGGAAGGTAAAGTGCCCGATGTCGGCATCTTTCAACAGGCGGTCGTAGTAATCCTTGAAAGTTTTCTGCTCAAAGTAGTGTCCAAACTCGTTGGTGACGATGAAGCCATAGTCGGTGTACTTATCCCCTGCCCGAATCTTATCCTGCGCCTGCTGCTGTTTCCAGCGGGTAATCTCGTCTGCCATTGTGCGGGTCAGCGGAATCGTACGGCGGGAATTCTTGGTCTTGGGTGTACCGAATACAATCTCGGTTTTGCTCTCGCCGTCGTGTGCTTCGTATTTGGCAAGGCGGTTGATGGTGCGCCTGACATGAAGTTGCGCCGTGGAGAAATCAATATCTTCCCACTTCAGCGCCAATAATTCCCCCATTCGTAGTCCTGTGCATAAATCCAAGCGGATAAATACACCATAGCGGTGCCGATAGCTGGCCTGAACCAAGGCGCGCTGTTGGTCGTTGGTAAAGACGCTGATTTCCGGCTTTTCGCCGCTGGGCAGGGTAACGGCCTCGCAGGGGTTATAGATGAGCAGGCGCTCCTTTACGGCCTGTTGTAAGCATTTGTGCAGGGCCATGTGGTAATTGCGCAGGGTCTTGGGTGACAGGCCTTCCTCGCGGAATTTGTAGTTGTAAAACTCCTGCAAGGTGTGCGGTTCTAATTTCTTTAATAAAATCTTTCCCAGTACACAAAAGTGCTTGTTGAGATAACTGCGGTAGCTGGCGTAAGTAGATTGCTTGACGGTGTCCTTCATATAGGTGTCCAGCCAGTATTCATACCACTCTCCCAGTGTCACCGACATCGGATCACGCCAGCCCTGTGTGCGGACTTCGTGGGCTTGCTGCTGTAAAATGGAAATGGCTTCCTGCCGCGTGTTACAGCAGGTGGATGTACGCTTGGGTTTGCCGGTCTTGTAGTCGATTCCGGCAGATAGCCGCACCTCCCACCGCCCGTCTGTTCGCTGACGGATGTTGCCCTCGTTATGCCCACGGCGCAGGGCTTTTTGGGATGTGTCTTTCACGTTGCATCGTCTCCTTTCGTGACACAAAGACTACCACAAGAGTGCGGAGAAAGCTATTCATCAGACCCGACAATCTTCGGGTTCTCGTTTTGGGCTTTATTGACCTTTTGCTGTTCCAGCCAGTCCAGCAGTTCATCCCGCCGCACCAGCAGTCGGTTTCCAATGTGGAACGCCGGGAAACTCGCGTCGTGGAATATGCGGTAGGTGGTCGAGCGCGAAATGCCGAAGTAAGTTTGCACTTCCTTGGGGCTGACAATATTGGGTAAATTTTGAAATTCCGTGTTCATGGGTTCCTCCTATGTAAATAATTTATAAAAAGGTCTTTACTATATAGCCGCTGAGAACGGCGAAAATTACGAGGTTTTTTAAACTATTTAGAAAAAGTTCAAATTTTTTGAAAGATTCCAAATCATATCATACAGACCGGCAGTCGCAACTTTTGCAACTGTCCTCAAAATTTTCGAAAAAATTATCTCTACTATATAGCCACTGGGAAAAGGCAAAAGGTAACGCTCGCTGAAAAAATAATGGAATTTTTTCATTAAATTTCAGTATAACAGTATAACTTGCAGGATTCCTGCAAGTTTAGAGATGTAAAGCGAAGAATTTTTTCTCAAGAACTGGCCTAAACGCCAAAATTACACTTCAAAAACAGCATATCACCCATTGTGCTAAAAACCCTTGCACTTTTACAAAATATCTAAATCCATTTTAACAGGCAATGGGGCAAAAACCCTGCCACATTACTCAAAATAAAACAGGCAAGCCGCAGATTAAAACGGCTTGCCTGTAGAATGACGATGCTGACGGTGATGACGATGTTTTTGATATACCCCTTTACCCTATCCCACGAACACCGTCATCATCGTCATCACCGTCACGCTTATAGTGAAATGACGCTTGCAGTTTACTACTGCTCGAAACAAAAATAGTGATATTACGAGAAACACAAAATCGGAATGACGCAGATGACGCTAATGACGCTGAATCTGGGATATGGTATAGGGATATCCTCAAAACAGCGTCACAAGCGTCATCAGCGTCACTATCGTCACGCAAGAACAGCGAGGGGGTCTGGGGTACACCCCAGAAATGTGCATGTGGATGACCACATGCTATGCTAGCAAAACATGTCTACCCCCAAAACGATGACAAACAAACCCGATACCCGCACAAATTCGTATATGCTCTCAAGAGTGAATCACTTCTGATTCATCCAAAAATCTTGACTCGAAAAAGTGAATCGGTTCTGATTCATTCCCTGCGATGGCCAGCCAAAAATTACAATTGCATCACGAAAATTACAATACGCAGATTCCACGGCACGCTATACTGGATACAGAATTCATTCGCGAGAGGGAGGAAAACTGTATGCGTGCAAAATTGAGCAACTTACAAAGTATCCCGCAGGTGGTTGCGGAGATGACGCTGGAGGAAAAGCTGGATATGGTCGGCTGTTATCGCGCCTGTCACACGCGCCCCATCCCGGATATGGATATTCCGGCCATTTATCTGATGGACGGCGCAACCGGTCTGAACGGCAGTCACGTTGTGCTGGACTATCTGACAGACCCCTGCCGTGCCGATGACCCCAGAACGGCCTATGCCACACCCGAGATGATAGCACTGAACCGTGTGGATCTTAAACAGGCGGCAGAAACCTATAAAAACGATGCCTTGATGAGTGGACTTGTGCAGCAGGCAGAAAAATACCGCCCCGGTGGGCGGCAGCATATCAGCTTTCCGTCCGGCATTAACATCGGTGCGGCATTCGACCCTGTCGGTGCCGAGACCATCGGCCGCGCGGTCGGACAGGAACTGCGAAATGCAGGTGTAGATGTCTGCTTTGGCCCGAATGTGGATATTGCGAGGGACCCTCTGGGTGGGCGCAACTACGAAATGTACGGCGAGGACCCAGAGCTGGTAGCACAGACCTCGTCTGCTTTTGTGCGCGGAATGCAGAGTGCGGGCATTTCTGCCTGTGCCAAGCATTTCCTTGCCAATAATCAGGAAACAAACCGCAATACAACCTGTTCGTATTTGTCCAAACGGGCGATGATGGAGCTTTACACCCGTGGCTTTGCGGCAGCTATCGAGGAGGGACACATCCGCTGTATTATGAGTGCCTATAATGCAGTGAACGGCGAGTTTACCTCCTACAGCAAAAAGCTGTTGACGGATTTGCTGCGAGGAGAATTGCACTTTGATGGGGCGATTGTAAGCGACTGGGGCGCAGCCGGGCAGGACAAAGCCGGTACGCTGGCGGCCGGTATGGATTTGATTCAGCCGGGTCCAAACGATATGGCAGCTTGCAAACAGGCCGTAATAGAGGGGATACTGCCTGAAGAAACGCTGGATGACCGCGTTGCCCATATTTTGCAGCTGATTGTAGAAATTAAAGAGAATCAACGCAGAATTGCAGCTGAATATGATGCGGATGCCATTTTGAAAACCGCTTGCGAAACGATTGAAAATGGTGCGGTATTGCTCAAAAATGAAAACGACACACTGCCGTTGGCCGAGGATGCCAGAACGGTATTCTGGGGTGCGCGCAGCTGCGATACACTGGAATGTGGTTCCGGTTCTACAGCAGTAGAAACCGACCTGCACAGCAATGTGCTGGAGGAATACAGAAAAATACGCGGCACAACGTATTTTGAGGAGTGGGCCGATGCTGATACGCTGGTGTACACAGCAGCGGCTCCCGCCGGTGAAAATGTAGACCGGGAATGTATGGCGGTAGAGGAGCAGGACAGAAACCGCATGACCGAGGTGCTGAAACAGGCAAAAGAAAAGGGACTGAAAACCGTAGTGCTGCTGAACATCTCCGGCCCGGTAGAGTTGGGGGACTGGCTGCCATACGCTGATGCGATTCTTTGTATCTTTATTCCGGGCTGTATGGGTGGTGTGGCTGCAGCAAGGCTGCTGACCGGGCTGGCAGAGCCGGGCGGCAGACTGCCGGTAACCTTCCCGCTGCGCTATGAGGACACACCCGCCTACCCGAACTTTCCCGGGGAAGGGAACGACGCCTATTACGGTGAGGGCGTGTTTGTGGGCTACCGCAGCTATACCAAGCGCAAGCTGGCCGTACAATACCCCTTTGGGCACGGCTTGAGCTACACGCAATTCTCGGTGGAGCTATGCGAAAAAGAGCTCCACTGGAACTTGAAAGAGCAGGACACTTTGTATGTGCCTGTCAAGGTCAAGAACATCGGCAGCCGCGCGGGCAGCCAAGTAGTACAGCTGTATTGTCATGAGGAAAAACCGCATATGCTGCGCCCGGTGCGGGAGCTGGTCGGCTATGCAAAGGTTTCGCTGAACCCTGCGGAGGAAACCATCGTCCGTGTGCCGGTCAGCAAGAAGGCACTGCGGTGCTATGATGCAATGAAGGACAAATGGGTGCAGCCGATTGGTGCACACACGCTGTATCTGGCACTGTCGGCAGAAAACATTCTGGAATCGGCAGCGCTGACAATCGAGGGAAAAAATCCTTATCCACTCAGCGGAGAGAGCACCATCGGTGAAATTCTGGAAAATCCGGCGGCGAAGGAGCTGGTCAACCAGTTCACCAACGGAATGTTTACCTCGCTGCCCAAAGAGACACTGGATTTTATGGTGTACCGCAAGCTGAATGATATTCTTTCAATGGGTATGATTCAGGTCATCCCGGATACCGTAAAGCTGCACGCAATCCTGCAGGGGCTGTATGCACAGCTTGCAGAGCTTTAAACGAAAAGGGGACAATAATGAGCTTTCCGAAAAATTTCCTTTGGGGTGCGGCCAGTGCTGCTTACCAGATTGAGGGTGCCTACAATGAGGACGGCAAGGTTCCCGGTATCTGGGATGCTTTGAGCGCCGGACATGTAAAGCACGGCGAGAACGGCAACATTGCCTGTGACCATTATCACCGCTATAAAGAGGATGTAGCCCTTTTGAAAAAGCTGGGTGTCAAGGCTTATCGGCTTTCTGTCAGCTGGCCGCGGGTAATGTCGGGGCCGGACACGGTAAACCCCAAGGGGCTGGAATTTTACAGCAAGCTGGTGGATGAGCTGAAGGCTGCCGGGATTGAACCGATGGTTACGATTTTCCACTGGAATCTGCCGATGTGGGCGCACGAAAAGGGCGGCTGGTACAGCGAGGAAATCAGCGATGATTTTGCAAACTATGTTCGTGTGCTTTCTGACGCCCTGTCTGACCGAGTGCGCTATTGGTTTACCGTCAACGAGCCGGCAAGCTTTGTCGGCAACGGCTATTTTACCGGGATGCACGCGCCGTTTGAAAGCCTGATGCAGGCACAGCCCACCGAGATGATGACAAAGCTGGCGGCGCTGACAAAAAATGTCCTGTTGGCGCACGGCAAGGCGGTCCGCGTACTGCGCAGCCGTGCCAAGCAGAGCCCGCAGATTGGTATGGCGCTGAACGGCAGCGTCTATCTGCCGCAATCGGAATCGACTGCGGATGTGGAAGCCGCGCGGGCGCTGACCTTCCCGGAGCAGGCATTCTTCCCACATTTCAACTGGTGGGCAGACCCGGCTGTGCTGGGGCGCGTTCCTGCGGTGCTACAACCGTTTTTCACCGCGGAAGAATTGAAAACAGTCTGCCAGCCGCTGGATTTCTTTGGTTTTAACTGCTACAATTCGTCCGACTATGACGAGTATACGGGACCCAACCCGGCAGTGAAACCGGGAATGGCACGCACCACTATGGAGTGGCCCATCACGCCGGATGCGCTGTACTGGGCAGCACGTTTCCTGACAGAGAGGTATCATCTGCCGGTGATGGTGACGGAAAACGGCATGGCAAATATAGATTTTGTCATGAGCGACGGCGCAGTGCATGACCCGCAGCGCATTGACTTTATAAAGCGTTATCTGACAGGACTGCAACGCGCGGTGGAGGAGAATATCCCGGTAATCGGGTATCTGTACTGGTCCATTATGGATAACTTTGAATGGGCCGAAGGCTACGATAAGCGCTTTGGGCTTATCTATGTAGATTACCGGACCCAGCAGCGCATCCCGAAGGATTCCTTCTATTGGTATGCGGATGTTATAAAAAACAACGGATTATCTTGATTTCGAATGGTGTTGCCTACGATATTGCATCGGGGTAACACCATATTCTTTTTTGAAAACGTTCTGGAAATAGCTTTGGCTGGAAAAGCACAGATAGCTGCTGATTTCCGCTAGCGTCATTTCTGTATAGTGCAAAAGGCTCCGGGCCTCGTCCAAGCGGCACTCCGCAATGTAAGTGCCCAGCGTTTTCCCAGTTTCCTTTTTAAATAGATTGCCTGTGTAGGAAACGCTGCGCCCGATGGAGGCGGCCACATCGTCAAGACTGATGGGCACATTGATGTGGTTGTGAATATAGCACATACAGGCATGTACTTCGCGGCTTACATCATTTGGAATATGTGTTTCGCTGATACGCCGACAAAAATCCATGGCTGCGGTCATGTGAAGCCGGTCAATTTCCGGTATGGTAGAGGCGCGCTCACAGTCCATGGTATAGCTGTCCAACAGCTGGTATGTCAATTCTACATCTAAGCCCGCAGGAATGGCGGCCAGCATACCGATTTTGGTAATGGTGCCGATGAACAAATTCTTTGCCTGCCGCAAAGGAGTTTCTGCCATTGTGCCTCCGTTCAGACGTGCTGCGGCATCCTGCAGCAAAAAAGCCTCCAGCTGTTCCGGGTCGCCTTGGCGAATACGCTCGTAAAACATCTGCTCCCACTGGTAGGTATTATGATATGTTTCTGTTTCCTTGCGTTCCATCATCGTTTGCGCCACATTACAGCCAACGGACAGATTCTCTCTGTCCTCCATCAAATCAAAGTAGATGGCAGGGTCAAGAATTTCTCCGTCTACGCAGTAGTAGAGATAAGCAGCCTTGTCAAAAAATTCAAGCAGACTTACATTCGGGGCCGCCTCCAGAATACTGCTTGCAGCGTTCTTTTGCGTGGAAGGAATCGCACACTCCTCCATATAGGACTGCACGGTGGTCGCACTGATTCGCCCATTGTAGACGGGTCCTATGATAATCTGCCATCCGCCGTTAAGAAGCATCTTCGCGTAGGCGGCGTGACTGGGTGAGGAGATGATATCCAAAGCGCAGTCCCGGACGCTTGCCTGAAAAAGGGATTGCGTGTTTCTGTCCGGTGCAACGGGATATTGCAGCTGGCAAATACCGTCTGCATCATACAGCGAAAAGGCAATTCCTTCCGCACGGTAGAAAAGCATACAAAGGTTTGTAATGCGTATAAAGCGTTCTGTATTCATAGAAAAGCCCCCTGCATTGATAGTTATATTTTACAATCACAAATTAAATAATGCAATATCCAAAAGCGGCAGACTGCTATACTGATAACAGAAAAAGGGGAACGGTTCCCCGAAATAACAGGAGGAAAACGAAATGGCATTTGGTAAAAAAGCGCGCCCCACTGTAGATAAAGACGGTGCAGCGCTGGTCATGCGCGGACATGACTATCTGGCTGATTTTTCCGGACAGCTCGGTCTGGGCATTATGGCAAACCTGGTCGGTCAGCTGCAATACTTCTACACCGACAAAGTCGGTATTGCAGTTGGCTCGGTAGGTATTGTCATGGCCATTGCCAAGATTGTCGATGCACTGACAGACATCTGGTTCGGCAATATTATTGACCACTCCAAGGGTGGCAATATGAAGTACTATAAGTGGATGCTGCGCATGGCTGTCCCGGCCGCAGCCATCACGGTACTGATTTTTACGGTGCCTATCGGGGCTGGGCAGCTGCCGGCTGTACTGTATGCACTGGTTACCAACCTGCTGATTACGGCTGTCATTTACACTATGATTGCCACGCCTTTTTCTGCGACTATGATTGTGCGCACACAGAGCCAACAGGAACGCGGTAAGATGGGCATTTATCGTGCAGTAGGCAACTATGTCTCCGGCATGGTCATTGCGATTGCGACCATTCCGGTAACCAATATGCTGGGCGGCACGCAGCTTGCGTGGATTAAGTACGGTGCTGTGATGGCGCTCGTGGTTCTGCTTACGCTTTTGATTTGCTACCGCAACGGCAGCAAGGCTATGCGCAAAGCTGCAGAGGAAACCGTGCAGGGCATGCCGGAGGAAGAGCCGGTCGAGTTTGCGACCGCTGTCAAGTGCCTGTTTGGCAACAAATACTGGGTTATTGTGCTGCTGTTTAACCTGATCACCTCGGTATCTACCGCAATTACCTCTGCATCCGGTGCGTATTACTGTAAGTGGATTTTCGGCAATGATAATCTGGTCGGCATTATCGGCGCACTGGGTTTGCTTTCCACGGTGCTTGGCTTTGCACTGTCAAACCTGATTATCGGAAAGCTTGGCATCCAACGCACCATCTACATGGGGCTGCTGGGGTATGCTGCCAGCTGTGCGCTGAGATGCTTTGTCCCGACGAATTTGCCGGTATACGCGGTAAGCGGCCTGATTGGCAGTTTCCTGCAAATTCCGCTGATGTGTCTGTATGGCGTTCTGCTGGCTATGGCCGTGGACTACAACGAATACAAATACGATAAAAAGCTCGTTGCGGTTTCTTCCGGTGCGATCGGCTTTGGCAGCAAGGTCGGCAACGGTCTGGGTGCATTGATTCTTTCCGGGTTCCTGATGCTTGGTGCCTATGATGCCACCCTGACAGAGGCAACCACTTCCATGCGGGTTGCAATTTATGGTTTTTCCAACTATCTTCCGATTGTTCTGAACGTAGGTATGTTCCTGATTTTCCGCGGCTTTGACTTAGAGGAAAAGCTGCCCGCCATGCGCGCCGAGGTCGAAAAGCGCCACGCAAAGAATGAGGAGAACTGATCCATATGAAATTTACAATTCCTGCAAATGCAGCGGCAAAGCCGTTCAAAAAGCATTGGAAGTTCTGCGTCGGCAGCGGTCATGCCGCGTTGGCCATGCGCACGGATTACTGTGAGCAGCTAAAACAGATTCACGATGATTTAGGCATTGAGCGTGTACGCTTTCACGGAATTTTCAGCGATGATATGCACACCTATGACACAATGGCTACGGTTATGCCCATGCCGGGCGCAGAGCAGATGCCGTTCTATGAAAGCAGCTTCCGGCTGCCGGGGCTTGTGTATGACAATGTACTGAAAGCCGGCATGAAACCGTTTGTGGAATTGAGCTTTATGCCTAGCCAGATGGCAAAACGCCCGACACGCGGAACATTCTACTGGAAACCCAACATTGCGCCGCCAAAGGATGAGGCACAATGGCAGGCACATATTCAAAAATTCATCCGCTTTCTGCTGAACCGCTACGGCAAGGAGGAAGTGGAAAGCTGGTTCTTTGAGGTTTGGAACGAACCGGACCTCAAGACGCCGTTCTTTGACGGCACGCAGGAAGAATACTTCCGCCTGTATGAAATCACGGTGCAGGCCGTCAAGGCGGTGGATGACAAGCTGAAGGTCGGCGGCCCGGCCACCAGCAACAGCAAATGGATTTCTGCCTTTGTGCAACACTGCAAGGAGCATTCTCTGCCGGTGGACTTTATCACAACCCACCAGTACGCGGGCGACCCCATCAGTGAGATGTGCAATCAGACGGATGACGACCATATCAAAAACACGGAAGAAATCCAGCAGGAATATGAAGTCGATATGGCACAGCTGTTTGCCGGCTTAAAGCCGGAAGATGGCCTGCTGCCGATGTTCCGCCGCGTTATGCCGGAAAATACCGAAACTGCAGATCTGAACCGCGACCTGCTGCGTGATGCCGCCTTGCAGGTGCGGCAACAGGCCAACGGTCTGCCGGTTTACTACACCGAGTGGAACGCCTGCGCCACCTTTGGCGCACCCGGCAATGACACCCGCAAGATCGCCGCCTACGATGTGCGCGCGGCCCTCTGCGCTGAGGATGCACTGGAGGGCTCCAGCGTGTGGTGCTTCAGTGATATTTTTGAGGAACTGCATCCTTTCCCGGAGGAATTTCACGGCGGCTTTGGTATGATGTCGCAGCACGGAATCCCCAAGCCGGTTTACCACGCCCTGCGCCTGCTGAATCAGGCCGGGGATAAACGGCTGGAGCTGCCCGGCGCACTGGACGGCGAGGTGAGTGTGGCAGCGTTCCGCGATGCTGCCGACACACAGCTTACCGTGCTGGCTACCAAACAGAACCTGCACCACTTTGCAGGGCAAAGCACCCCGGCCACCCCGGTGGAGATCGAGGTCGAACTGGACGCAAAGCCGCAGAGCGTGCAGCTTTGCCGCATCGACGAGGAACACGGCAACCCGCTGAAGTGCTGGCAGGCAATGGGTGAGCCGGAGGACATGACCCCGGCGCAGGTACAGCAGGTCATTGAGGAAAGTGCAGTAGACTACGCCCCGGCTCCGTATGAATATGCGGACGGCAAACTCACCGTAAAGACAGAGCTTGTCACCAACGACTTGGCTTTTATCCGCATCGTAAAATAAAACTGCGGGGTGCATCCGATCGATGCACCCCGTTTTGCGTAAGAGGGAGTTATTATGATATTGGATTTTAACGCCGATTGGCGCTTTTACAAGGCAGATGGAAGCTGCCGCACCGTGCATCTGCCCCATGATGCCATGCTGGAGGAACCCCGGCAGGAAAACTGCCAAAACGGCAAGGACTGCGGCTATTTTCCGGGCGGGAAATATGCCTATGAAAAGACGTTCTCTCTGCCGGGGGAGCACCTGAATGAGGCACTGACATTTTTGTTTGAGGGCGTGTATCAGAATGCGGTCGTTTATCTGAACGGCGAAAAAATTGCCGAACACCGTTACGGCTATACGGAATTTACCGCCGATGCCACCGGAAAAGTGCGTGCCGGGGAAAACACCCTGCGCGTCACGGTGGATAACAGTCTGGAACCCAACTGCCGCTGGTACACGGGCAGCGGCATCTACCGCCCTGTGCACATGATGGTAAAGCCGAAAGACGGCGTGCGCCCGGTAAAGATCCGCACGGTGTCGATTGCTCCCGCCGTAGTTGAGGTGCAGACCGAAACCGAACACGCGGCGGTAGAAATTTGGGATGGCGCGCAGTGCGTGGCAAAGGGTGCGCCGGGGGTCATCGAGATCCCGCAGGCTAAGCTGTGGGATGCCGAACACCCGAACCTGTACACCTGCGTGGTCAAGACCGAAAACGACGAGGAATCCGTCCCGTTCGGCATCCGCACACTGGCATGGAGCGCAAAAACCGGTCTGTGCGTCAACGGCAAGGCGGTCAAGCTGCGTGGTGGGTGCATCCACCACGACAATGGCATTTTGGGCGCCTGCGGCTTTGCCAATGCCGAGGAACGCCGCATCCGCATTATGAAAAAGGCGGGTTATAACGCCGTGCGCTGCGCCCATAACCCGGCAAGCCGCGCCCTGCTGGATGCCTGTGACCGCCTTGGTATGTATGTGATGGACGAAGCCTTCGACGGCTGGTACACACCCAAGACCTACCATGACTATTCCCGCATTTTTGCCGAAAACTGGCAGGATGATTTGACCGCTATGATTGCCAAGGATTACAGCCATCCCAGCGTGATTCTGTATTCCATCGGCAACGAGGTGTCGGAAACGGCTTTCCCGCAGGGCGTGGAAACGGCTGACAAGCTGACCCGATTTGTCCACGCGCTGGATGATACCCGCCCCGTGACAGCGGGCATCAATGTGCTGCTGAATGTCTACGCACAGAAAGGCATTGGCGTGTATAAAGAAAGCGGCCCCTACAAGCCGGAGCCGCTGCCGCCCAAGCAGCCGGAGGAGAAAAAGAAAAAGTCGGGTTCTGCGTTCTTTAATATGGTCACGCAGAATCTCGGTCCGCTGATGTTTTACATGAGCAAGGGCAAAAAAGGCGACGCTGCCTGCCGCGATGTGGCGGAAAAGCTGGATGTTCTCGGCTTGAATTACGCGGCCTCCCGCTATGAGGACGACTGCAAAAACTATCCGAATCGCCTGATGGTGGGCAGTGAGACGATTATTGGCGAGCTGCCGTACAACTGGGCGCAGGTGCAAAAGCATACAGCGCTGATTGGCGATTTTGCATGGGCGGCCATTGATTATCTGGGCGAAGCGGGCATCGGTCAGATGATCCCGCAGGATACGCCGGGTCTGCCGATTGCGGCGGGCAGCGGTGCGATTGATTTAACGGGAAACATTACAGCGGAAAGTTATTTCCAGCAGGCGGTGTGGAGCCTGCGCAAAGCACCTTACTTGGGTGTGCGCCCGGTCAACTGGAACAGCAGAAAAATGACGGGCAGCGCGTGGCGTATGACGAACGCCGTGGAAAGCTGGACATGGCCCGGATGTGAGGGGCAGAAAGCCACGGTGGAAGTGTACAGCGATGCAGAATTTGTGGCGCTGTACTGCAATGGTAAGCCGGTTGGCAAAAAGCGCACAAAGAAATTCTGCGCGATTTTCAAGCTGCCCTACCGACCCGGAACACTGAAAGCCGTGGCACTGGATAAAAGCGGAATCGCCCTTGGAGAAACCACACTGCAAACAGCGGGACAGAAAACCCGACTGCACCTCGCCCCGGAGAAAACGACCTTGCGCGCAGACGGTCAGTCACTCTGTTTTATCCCCATCACGCTGACCGATGCGGCAGGCATCTGGAAACCGTGCGCAAACGCAAAGGTTCATCTGGAAATCGAAGGTCCGGCTGCCTTACAGGCCCTCGGCAGTGCTGCAACACAGACGGATGAAACCTACCTCGGCAGCAGCCACACCACATGGCTCGGACGCGCTTTGGCTGTCATTCGTGCAGGAACCGAGCCGGGCAAGGTGCGCGTCACGGTCACGGCGGAAGGGTACGAGCCGCAATATGTGGATTTGACGGTGGAGTAAGAAAGACGGACTTTAATGCTAAAATTGTACGATTTAACAACAGAATACAAACGCGAACCGCTGGGCTTGGACGAGGCGCAGCCCCGCTTTGGCTGGACGAACTATCGCAAGCGCCTGTAGTACCAGACCTGCGCCGTAACGCTGCACAGCGGCAAAAACCACGTGGCGCTGACGCTGGCGAACGGCTGGTACAAGGGCAAGCTCGGCTTTATGCCGCAGCCCGCCAGATTGTTTGACTACGCCTTTGACACCCTCATCTTTCAACTGCCCGGGCGTTTTTTGGTGGATAACTTTTGCAGGGCTGACGGAGGAGAACACAGGTGCGGGCGCAGTGTATCAGCGGCCCCAGAGGCTGCCTACCTGCTGCCCGGCCTCGGCGCCAACGGCATTGTAGGCGGGCTGCAGGTAGTGGAACCGGTCCTTCATCAGCCCCTTGGCGGCAAAGGTCTTGAACCGGCGGCTGACCATGACAATATCCTCGCAGGCTGCGGCCAGTTCCTCCTGCGCCTGCTGGATCGGCACATACAGCTCCGGTTCATCGCGCTGGTTGCCGATTTGAATTAAAAAGCAGGTCTCCAGCCCGGCATCAATCATGAACTCATGGATGACACGGTCGGTGTTCAGCTTATAGACGGCCTTGAGGGTGTGCAGGTCGCCGTCGGTGCAGCCCTGGCACCAGACCATCGCGCTGTGGCGGATCGTGTAGCCGTTCTCGGCTAAAAATTGGCGGGCCCTGCGTGCGCGGCGGACGGCATCCTTAAAATACGGCGTGCCGGGCAGCCACTCGGCAATGGCAGAGCCGCCCTTGGCGCAGGACACACCCACAACGGCAATGCCGGTCTGCGCGGTGCAGACGTTCACGAAAGCGGAGACCATGCTGCCTGTTTTCATGCCCGGCTCATTGACACCGGCGGGGTCATTCTCGTTCACGCCGAACGGCTCGGCCAGTGGGTGCAGATGCGCCGGGTCGGTGACGGCGCGGTACTCAAACCCCATGCCGGGGGTCACGGCGGGGGCAAGGGCGGCATCTCCGCGCCCGGCCATGTTGCTTTGCCCCATAAAGAAGATAAGATCGACCAGCTGTGTACATTCCATTGTGAGATCGCTCCCTCATGATATTCTATAAAAGAGTATAGCAATCCTTCTTTTAAATGCTAATAGACGAATCCGACTTTTTGCGGGGCAGGGGGCAAAAAGTCGGATGCGTCTACTTTGTTTTTGACGTTAGGCGGGAATTGTGCGGTGTTGCCTTATGTATCCAGTCCGTAGGGCACCGGGTGCTTGCCGTAGCGGTTGGCGGGGCTGCCGGTCAGGGTCAGCGTCAGGGTATTTTCGCCGGGGGTCAAAAGCCCCGCCAGCGGGAATTTGTGCGGCGGCCAGAAGGAGACGCCCGCCGGCTGGCCGTTGACAGTCAGCTCGGCCATCTCCTGCCCGGGCAGGGTCAGCAGCGGCGTGGCGGTCTGCAGCTCCGTTGCTGTGATCTGCAGCGTGGCGCGGTAGGTCTTGGTGAGATGGGCCGCGTCCTCGTCCGCAAGGGCAAAGGCCGGTGCGGCCAGTGACAGATAGGTGGGCGGCAGGGGAAGGGCCTCGCTTTCCTGCGCAGTGCAGGTGAACAGCAGCAGGCTGCCGCGCGCGGGCAGCTCCAGCGGCAGGCAGGCACCCTTGGCGGTACGCTCGGCCGGGCAGGCGCAGGGCTGGCCGCTCCACAGATCGTACCGGCAAAGCGGAGCATCCACCGGCAGGGTCAGCCGGGTCTTGATGGGGGTGTTGCCCTCGTTGACAAGCAGCCAGCAGGCGCGCCCTTCCTTATTAAAATAGGCGCAGCGCAGCATGGGCTGCGGCGGGTCGCAGCGGCAGTCCGGCTCGAGCGCCGAAACCTCCGGATGTGCGGCGTCCGGGAACAGTGCCTTGTCCCCCAGCACGGCGGTGTAGCGGTGCCCGTGTAAGCAAAGCGCGCCGTCCTCGACCGTGCAGGCGGGAAAGCAGCTTTCGGGAATGTACTGAAAGCCGATCTGCCGCTCAAACAGCGGGCGCACGGTGTCAGGGCATAGGTCGCGGTTGCGGCAAAGCACGGCAGTCTCCGCATGCAGGTCGATGTCGGTCATCAGCCAGGACAGCCGCCGCCAGTAGGTGCTCCACGCCTCGTAATGCGCCCACCAGATGCTGTGGGGGCCGACATCGGGCGGGCGCTCGTCCTTGCGCTTGCCGCAGATGCTGTAATAAAAGGCGTGCGGGATAAACAGGTTGACCCCGCGCACCGCCAGCCAGTCGGTGTACCATTTGATGTCCCCGCCCGAAAGCTGCCACGGGTTGTCGTCCTTGTTGCAGGCGCCAAAGCACTCGTTGGAGTTGCGGCGGCGGTGCATCAGCCGGGCGGCGTCGGCGCTGCACTTGGCCATCGTGGAGTCGATGCCCGCCAAGCCGTCCTTTTCGGGGGCGAGCCAGCGCAGCACCAGATCCTGCCCCGGAACGGCAAAGTATTTTTCTACTTCTATATCATCGCTCTGGTGGGGGTGCCCCATCAGACCGATGCCGTGCGCCTTGCACCAGCGGGAGAGTGTGCCGTAGTAGACCTCGCCCTCGCGCTGCAAAAGCAGCTTGTGATATAGCCTTGTGTCGTCGTTTTCCCTGCCGTTAAACAGGGCGGCGAGGTTGGCGGCATTGCCGCCCGCACGGCGGAAAATCTCGGCAAAGCCGTGCGTCCACGGGAGCATACCGCTGACATTGCGCCCCAAAATGCTCGGTTCATCGGTGAAAAAGCCGATGATCGCAGCTCCGAAATACTCTTTCAGTTCCCGATAGTAGGCTTCATGGGTCAGTTCAATAAAGCGGCTGACGGCTGCAGGGTTCAGAATATCAGCGGTTTTGGGGGCGTTTGCCTCGCCGTCATCCTCGCCCCAGTGCAGCCCGCGCATCGTGCCGCCGCTTTTGCGCACGACCAGCGCGCCGCTTTCCGTCTGCGCCAGCAGCTCGTCCCCCGGCAAAACGGTTTGGGTCAGCGTGATGCCCTCGCTGGCCAGTTCGGGGTGGTCTTTCACCACAAGGCCGCAGGCCGAGCCGGAGGGGTACATCCCTTCATCGTACAAAACGATTTTCATATCCAGCGCGGCGGCGGCTTCGACAGCCGTGCGGATATGGGCAAAGTAGCGTTCACCCAGATAGGTGATGTCGGGGCTAAGCCCCATACGCGGGTGCAGCACCACGCCGTAAATGCCGTGGGCGGCAAAGTCCGCCAGCTGGCGGCGCAGCTCCTCAGCGGTCAGATCGCCGTTCAAAAACCAAAACGGGATGGCGGTAAATTCTCTCGGCGGGTTTTGCAGTTGGTCAAGAAATTCCATTATGCGGCCTCCTGTGCTTCGGCGCGGGCGCAGATGTCCGCCCATGCGTGGGATTTATAGTAGAACAGCATCGCCAGCAGCCCGACAACAAAGCTGAGCGAAACACCTGCCATGGCGTAGCCGCCGTAGCCCAGCCACGCCAGCAGGTAGGACGCCGGGATACGCACACCCCACAGCAGAATGATGTTGACGATGGTAGAATAGCGGATCTCGCCCATGCCGTTGGCAAAGCTCATAATAGCGTTGAAGGCTGCATAGCACCACTGGAACGGCAGCACAACGCGGATATAGCGCACGGCAAAGGCAAGCACGGCCTCGTCCTGCGTAAAAAGCAGCAGCAGCGGGCGGCAGCAGGCCGCCATCAGCAGCCCGCCTGCGAGGGAGAGCAGCCCCGAGGCCGCAGGGAGCAGCCAGCCGCCCCTGCGCAGACGGCTGTAGCTCTGTGCGCCGAGGTTTTGCCCCGCAAACACCGAGGTCGCCTGCGAAAGCGAGGTGACCGTGATGTTGGCCAGCCCGCCGACCTTGCCCGCCACCGAGCAGCCCGCCACAAAAACCGACCCCTGCAGGTTGTACAGCACCTGCAAAAAGACGTGACCGATGGAGTAGAGCGCCGAGTTCAGCCCCAGCGGCAGACCGATGCGCACGATCTGGTGCAGGGCTCCGGCATCAAAGCCGCAGGGCAAAACAGGCAGCGCAAGCTCTGTGCAGCGGCGGCGAATGTAAAAAATGCTGCATATCCACGACAAAAACAGTGCAATCGCCGTGGCTGCCGCCACGCCGCCGATGCCAAGGCCGAGCGCGCCGGTAAGCACAAGATCCAGCACAATATTCGCCGCACAGCTGATAAACAGCAGCAGCAACGAGGACGAGCTGTTGCCTATGCCGCGCAAAAGACCGGCGTTGAAGTTATAGCCCATGTTGCCCGGAATACCCAGAATCGTGATGCGCAGATACAGCACCGCCCCCGGCATGGCGTCCGCCGGGACCTGCATCAGCCGCAGCATCCACGGACCCAGCAGGAACCCGATGACGGTCAGCGGCAGCGACGCTGCAAACAGCAGCCAGACCGAGGTGCGCACGAGCTTTTGCAGCTGGTCATGGTCGGCGCGGCCGACCGCCTGCGACACAAGGATGGAGATGCCCGAGCCGATGCCCACAAAGACACAGAGCAGAATTTCGAGCGGCTGGGAGCTGGTCGCCACCGATGCCAGCGCCGTAGTGTCGCAGAAATTGCCGATGACCAGCGTGTCCACCGTGCTGTACAACAGCTGCAGAATATTGCCGGCGCAGATGGGCAGCGCAAACAGCGCCGCGCGCCCCAGCACGGAGCCGTGGGTCATATCAACTTGTGCGGATTTTCGGTAAGCCGGCATAGCCCTACCTCCCGGTATGACAGATTTTCTTATCTATATTGTACGAGGAAACCGCGCCGGCTGCAACAATCATTATCCTTTGATTTTTGGATAGATATAAACGATGAAGCGATCAATTTTTGCGGTGCGGTGTAAAAAACAATCACGCCCTTTGCGGCGGCGGGAGGGCGTGATTTCCCGCTGCTTTGTGCAGGTTCCACAAACAAAGATGGACAAAATCGGTAACATTGACAGCAAGATTTGCCGCAAAAGGACTTGCCACTGCGGTGCAAAATGTGCTATCGTTAAAATCAAATTCAGTAAAAAGGAAGTAAAATTTGTATGCGGCAGCCGCTGACAAGACAGAACAGCACGCGCGTCAAACGCAGATACTCTGCTTATCAGAACCGTATTTTTTTCTATCTCGTGACCCTTGTCACCGCCCCGCTGCTGCTGCTGGGCGTGCTGTCCAGCGTGGTGTACTACCGGCAGACCGTCACGCGCAGCGATGCCCTGCTGGCCTCGGCGCGGAAGAATGTCGAGGCGCAGATGGAAATTGCGCTGAGCAACCTGCGTGCCTACTACAGCGCGGTCGTCAGCGTGGACAATTACCAGACCCTGTGCGAAAAAACTGTGCCGCCGTACAGTGAGTACACCCTTGTGCGCGATATGCAAACCGCCATGCGCGGCGGCAATCTCGTGGACAAATATGTCGAGGGGTATACCTACATCAACCTGCGCAATGGGTGGATTTTAAGCAACAACGGCATGTACCGGCTGGCTGATGCCGCCAACCGGGATGAGGTCGCCCACCTGCTGGGCGAGTGGGCGGAGCAGCACGCCGCCATGATGTGGGTCAACCGCACCGACCAGCCCACCCCCGCGCGGGCGGACACACCGCTGAACACGGTGGATCTGACCGGCGAGCTGCTCGTGCTGCGCAGCAGCTCCTACCGCACGGGCAGCTATGCGGTGCTGATCGTCAAACTGGATCTTTCGCCGCTGTATGAGATGACCGAGAGCTGGCAGACCGGCGGCTACAGCGTTGCCGCGCGGGATTTCACCGGCAAGACCGTGCTGAGCACCTCTGACGCGCTGACCGCCCTGCTGGACGCCGACACCCCTGCCGAGGGCGGCTGCGTGCTGGGCGACTGGCGGCTGAACAGCGGCAAGATGGGCGTGAACGGACTGACCTACTATGCGGCGCTGCCGCAGCGCACGCTGGCGGCCACCGCCGGTACGGTGATTCTGATTGCTTTTGTGCTGGCCGGGGGACTGGTGGCGGTGCTGCTGATCTGCTGCCGCTCGACCAGTGTGCTGTACGCCCCTGTGGACGATCTGATGCACGCGGCCAGCGATGTGTTCGGCCAGCCCGGCAGCGATGAGGAAGAGTTTGCCTATCTGGCCGCCGGTGTCAAGCAGGTGGCCAGGGACAAGCAGGCGATGCAAAGCCTGATGCAGCAGCAAAACCGCCGCCTGCAGCAGAGCTTTGTGGAAAATCTGATTCGCAGCGAGGTCACTGATGAGGCCGCCGACCACACAATGCAGGAGCTGGGGCTGGCAACCTGCCCCGCGTATCGGCTGATTGCGCTGGCGCTGGACACCCCGGCGGGCACCTCCGGCCCGGTGCGGGAGACAATGCTGCTGACCGCCATACAGACGATGCCCACCGAGCTGCTGCGCCGCTGCGCGTTCCAGCCCGTGATGCTGAACTTTACCCTGCTACTGGTCGTGGGCGGCGAGGAGGCTGCTCTGAACGAGGCCTGCCGCGTGGTATATACGGCGGCGGCGCGCAGCATCCGCACCGCGCTGGGGGTCAGCTGCCGTGCGGGTGTCAGCCGCCCCTTCCACAAGCTGCACCACATGCAGCTGGCCGCGCAGGAGGCATGGGAGGCCCTGCGCCTGCCGGAGGCCGATGCCCCCGAGGCAAGCGGGCAGATGCTGTACTACCAGCCGCCCGATGAGCAGTGCGCCCGCAACGGCTATGATACGCTGCTGGAGCATGAGATTACGGCAGCTGTAACCGCCTGCAAGACCAAGGAGGTGCGCCACCTGCTGGAGCGCTTTACCGCCAAAATGCTGGAAAAGAACATCCGCGGGTATGAGCGGCAGTTTTACATCCAGCGGCTGGTGGCGGCCATGCTGGCCGTGGCGGAAAACGCCGGGCTTTCGGTCAATCAGGTGCTGGCAGACCGGCAGGCCAACCTGTTTGAGACGATCGGCAAGATCTACACCGCCGACCAGATGCAGAATTTCCTGATGGACGAGGTGGCCGTGCCTGTTATGGACTTGCTGACTGAGTTCCGCCAGAGCAGCTCCAGCGAGCTGGTCAAGAATGTGTTGGCGCTGATCAAGCAGACGCGCGGCGACATTACGCTGAACGAGTGCGCCGACCGGCTGAACTATAACCCGAGTTATATCTGGAAGGTGCTGCGCACCGAGAAGGATACCAGCTTCAGCGATCTGGCCAACAATGAAAAGCTGGAGATGGCCAAGGAGCTGCTGCTGACCAGCGACATGACGGTCGTGCAGATCGCCGAGACGCTGAACTATTCCAATGTGCAGAATTTCATCCGGTTTTTCAGCAAAAAGGTCGGCATGACCCCCGGCAAATACCGCAAGGATTACCAGAACGAGAAGAAGTAAGGGGGATTTCCCTCACCGACAGCAAAGACCGCACCCGATGCGTTTCGGGTGCGGTCTTTGCTTGTTATTCGGTTTCTATGCGCAGTACATTGACCTTGTCATCGTACTGGGTGCGGGTGCCGGTGATGTGGGGGATCAGGGCATTGACCTCCATGACCAGCGCACCCTCGGCGGTCAGATAGGGCTGGCCGTCCATCAGGTTTTCCTTGCCGTCAACCAGCAGGTGGGTGACGCCGACCTGCGCTGTCACGGTGTGCCCGCCGCTGTGCAGCGTCAGGCAGCCCCCGGCGGCGTTCCAATCATAGCGGAAGGCATCGGGGATGACCGTCTGCAGCCGCTCCAAAATGCAGAGCACCGCGCCCCAGACGCGGCCGTTCTCGTTGACGCTGCGCACGCCGCGGGTGTCCGGCTCCTGCCCGTTGACGAGGATCTTGGTGTAGCACTTGTCCTCCGGCTGGTATTTCGCTGCATCGGCCTGCGGGATGGGGAGGAAGGCATCGCGGCGCTGCGGCGCACAGGCGGCATAGTCCGGTCGGCGGCAGGGCAGCGGTGCGGCTGTCAGCGGTGAGAGGTCGGCGGGCATGCTCTGCAGTGTGATGACATTGCGGATGCTGCCCATCACGGCGGTCAGGCGGATGGTGCCGGGCGCTGTGCCCGCGCGCAGAAATACGCGGTTGGTGCCGCACTCAGCATAGACATGGTTTTGGTGGATGACGCTGTCGTCATGGCCGTAGCCCGCAAAGCGGCCGCTGTTGTAGCCGCCCAAAAACTGCGCGGGGCCGTCCAAGGTGAAGTCAATGCGCGCATCGCAGAGCGGGCAGACCCGCCCGGCGCTGTCCTGCACGGCAATATCGACATAGGCGATGTCGGCCCCATCGGCGGCAAGGCCGTCCGGTGCGGTGTGCAGCGTCAGCTGCAGGGCGGCGGGGCTGTCGGCGGTTTCCAGCCGGTCAGACGCGGCGGGCGTGCCGTCATAGCCGTAGCCCACGGCCTCGACCCAGCCGGATTGGGTCACATCCACACCGGGGAAGGCGAACACAAAGGTGTTCTGCGGCTTGTCGCACCGCCCGACACGGCGCCCGTTGACGAGCAGCTCGACCGCGGCAACAGGGTAGCTTGCCACCACATACACCGTCTTATGGTGCGGGTCGCGGGTGTGCCAAACGCCGGTGCCCTCCCAATAGGTGCCGTTAAAGCGCTTTTCTTCATAGCGATAGTTGGCAGCGGTGGGGGCGGGGTAGTTCCAGTGGCCGATGATCTTGACGGCGGGGGCCTCGCTCTGCATAACGCGGAAGCAGTCAAAGCTCTGCTTTTTGGTGCGGCAGGGATCGACGCGGCCGCTCATACGGGCATTTTCGCTGTAGGACTGGCGGCCATGCTGGGCAGAGTCTGTCCAGCAGAGCGCCGCACAGGCGCTGTAGTAGTTCTTGCCGGAGGCACCGCCCATCCGATCGTTGAAAAACTCGGCGTAGCCGCGCGCGTTTTCAAGCACGAGATCTTCACTGGTCAGGTCGTAGAAGTCGTACCCCATGGCTTTTTTGCCGCCCTTGCCGACCCAGCGGTTGCGGTAGTCGAAATCCGGCGGGGTGAAGTCGTCCCAGATGCGGCGGGGGGCCTCCTCGCGGCTGTACTCAGTCTCGGTGACGGGGCCGTGCTGCGACAAAAAGCGGGCGGCGTGGCGGTTCAGCATCGTGCCGACATACTCGCTCTCGTTGACGACCTCCTCGGTGTTCAGGGTGCGGCAGCCCATAAAACGCCCGCCGTGGGGGTCCAGCCGCTGCTTGAGCAGCCGCATCTCCCGCATGTGCTCGCGGGAGATCGAGTTGTTGCCGGCCTCCCAGAACAGAATGGACGGGTGGTTGCGGAAGGCGATGATGACATCGCGCATCAGCTCTACGCGCTGGTCCCACTGGCGGCCGAAGCTCTCCTTCTCCTTGTCACCGGCAGGCTGGGTGCAGACGATGCCGCGGCGGTCAAACGCACGGACATCGGCGGGGCTGCCCGCCACATGCATAAAGCGGATGTGGTTGGCGTTGCTCTCGCGGATGAGGGCGGCGTCCTCATCGTGCAGCCACTCGGGCGCGATGCCGATGGCCGCCCACTCGTTGGCGGCGCGCTGGGCGTAGCCGCGCAGCCACTGCACCGCACCGTTGATGCGCAGGCCCCGGTCCTTGTCGTAGCTTACGGCGCGGAAGCCGGTCGTCAGCTGCTGGGTGTCGGCCTTTTCGCCGTTTACAAACAGCTCGGCCTCCACGGTGTAGAGGTAGGGGTCATCAATGCTCCAGAAGCGCAGCGGCAGGGTGTCGGCCCCGGCGTGCAGCACGGTGACCGCCATGGAATCCGTGGCAGTCGGCGCGGGCAGGCTTTCGTCCTCCACGGGGCGGTAATGCCTGGGCACAGCCTCATCGGGGATGTAGGCGTCCGCCGGGGTGATGCTCAGCGGCGGTACGGCGCGGCCTGTGGGTGCTGCGGTGGCTGGGGCACCGTCAAAGATGGCGGCAACGCTGCCGTCCGGGCGGCGCAGCGTGATGCGCAGTTGGGCGGAAACAGGGACCTTGCCCTCGTTGCGGACCTCAGCCTCGACCCGGATATCCGCCGTGGCGTTGTCTAAATCAAAATTCCGGCCGTAGACATAGAGGCCCTTGGTCTGCAAATTGGAGTAGAGCGGCAGCGTGAGATAGACATCGGGCTTGAAAAACACCTGCACGGGGCGGGTGATGCCGCCGACCGAGGGATTGAAGTCGTTGCAGTTCCAGAAAAAGGGGACGCCCACGCGGTCGGCGGGGACGGCCTGCTCCTGCGGAAAGAGATAGCTGCCGGGGACAGCATCGGGCTTGTTGGGGGTCTCGGCAATGCAGAACGGCGCATTGCGGGTGGCGGTATTGTCGGTCGCAATGGCGATGAGGTTCGGCGCATCGTACCGCACATAGGGGGTAATGTCAAAGCCGAACGGCGCAACGCCGGCCTCATAGTAGCCGGCCAGCGTACCGTTTACATAGAGGTAGCAGGTCTGGCGCAGCCCCTCAAACGCAAGCAGCACCTTGTGGTTTTTGTGCCGCGCCGGAATGGTGAGGATGTTGCGGTAGAAGGCTGCCGTGCGGCGCTGGCCGCTGCCGCCGTCCTGAATGCGGTCGCGGAACAGATCCTCATCATTGAAGGTGTGGGGCAGCGTGACGGGCTGCCAGCCGGTTTCCCGGTAGCCGGCCTCGTAAAAGGCGTGCCCCTCAGCGTCCCGGTGGGCGTCAACGGCCTTTGCCATGGGGAAGGCATCTGCCCGCAAAAAGTGCCAGCCGTGGTGGAAATAAAAGCTTTCGCCTTGCAGTGTAGACATAGCGTTTTCTCCCTGTCAGATGTGCTGTATACAGTTGCAGGCCCGCGATCTTATCTTTATCATACGCGCTGCCGCGGCGAAAAACAAGTGTCATTTGATAGGCAGAAGGTTTTGAAAGCACGGCGCAGCGATAAATATTAAGATATGGAAACAGGATATGTTTGCCGGCAGCAGGGCGGCATGACCCAACCCCGCCGGCAAAGCGGGGCAGTCAGGGCAAGGCTGTGCGGTAAAGATTCCGCAGCCGTAAGGCTGCAGCAGGCCTAAGGGCAACACCGCACAATTCCCGCCTGACGGCTTAAGCACCGCTCCGGCGGCTGCGGCACGGCATCTGCGTTGCCAAAATGCTCGATAAGACATCCAGTATTATCTGCGCTTTTGGCTTAGCAGCTGCCGCACCTCGCTCGCCGTATCGGCACTTAGAATTATGCGGTATTGCCCCAAAAACGCCATTTGTCAAAATGCACAAAACAGGCAGGCACCATGTATAAAATATTCACAATTTCAACCCGAAACAGCAAACGATAGTGCCGGTAGATATAAGGATTGTTTTGTGTGTCATCTGCATACATAATTGCGCTGTACCGTGAAATATAATGAAAATTTTCGCGTGTTTTTGATTGTAGCCAAATCCGCAGAGCAGGGGATACAATGGAAGCAACGAAACAGCCGCCGCCGGATGACGAGGGCCCGCGATCCCGACCAAAGCACCGCGGCCGCCGGCTGATGAGAACACAAAGCAAGGAGGAAACGCTTATGGCACAAACCGCTGCGGTCAAGCAGAGCAAGGCCAATGCCCGCGCCCAGAAACAGCTGGGCCACAACACATGGCGCAAGGCGTTCATGCAGCACTACTGGTTATATATCATGATGCTGCCGGCGCTGCTCTACATGATCATCTTCAATTACCTGCCGATGACGGGCCTGTATATGGCATTTACCGATTTCAGCCCCTTCAACGGTGACACGATTCTGGAATGTGTGTTCGGCAGCCCCTTTGCCGGGCTGAAGTACTTTAAAAAGCTCTTCACCGGCCCGGACTTCTGGACGCTGTTCCGCAACACGCTCTCCATCTCACTGGCCAACCTTTTCTTCGCCTTCCCGGCCCCCATCATTCTGGCGCTGATCTTAAATGAGCTGCGCTGCAAATGGTTCAAGCGCACGGCGCAGACGCTGGTCTATATCCCCCACTTTGTCTCCATCGTCATTGTGGCGGCGCTGACCTTCCAGATGTTCTCCACCACGGACGGCGCCATCTACCATGTGCTGACCCAGATCTTCGGTGCGAATGCGCCCGACCTGCTCAGCGACCCCAAGCTCTTTCCCGCGCTGATCGTCGGCCAGAATATCTGGAAAGAGACCGGCTACGGCACCATCATCTATCTGGCGGCGCTGTCCAGCGTGGATGTGCAGCTGTATGAGGCTGCCAAGATCGATGGCGCAGGCCGTTGGCAGCTGATGTGGCATGTCACGCTGCCCGCCATCCGCGGCACCATTGTCCTGATGCTGATCATGAAGGTCGGCCAGCTTCTGAACACCAGCTACGAGCAGATCTTCCTGATGCAGAACTCGATGAACCGCGCAGCCTCCGATGTGTTTGACACCTATGTCTACACCAAGGGCATCACGGGCGGCCAGTACTCGCTGGCGACCGCCACCGGCCTGTTCAAATCCACCATCAGTATGCTGATGGTCGTTACCGCCAACAAGATCGCCAAGCTGTGCGGCGAGTCCGGCCTGTACTAAAGAAGGGAGCTGTGCTACAATGACAATGCCCTTTACCCATAAGAAAGACGAGGTGCGCGCCACCGGCACGCTGGAGGCCCGCACCCCCGGTGATCAGGCTGTACAGGTTCTTTTGTATGTCATCATTGCGCTGGTGGCGCTGGCCTGTGTGCTGCCCTTCATCTATGTGGTGGCCGGCTCCTTTGCGACCGAGCGCGAGCTGACCGAGCGTCCCTTCTTCCTGATCCCGCAGGATGTATCGCTGAACGCCTACCAGTACATCCTCAAGCAGGGCGATGTGTTCCGCGGACTGAAAAATTCGGTGATCGTCACCGCGATCGGCACGCTGATCAATATGTTCGTCTCCTGCACGATCGCCTACCCGCTGTCCCGCCCCTACCTCAAGGGCCGCAACGGCTTTATCAATATGGTCATCGTCACGATGCTGTTCACCGGCGGCATGGTCCCCGCCTACATTATGGTGGTCAATGTGCTGCATCTGGGCAACACCTACTGGGCACTCTGGCTGCCCACGGCGATGAGCGCCTTCAACATGATCATCATCAAGAACTACTTCCAGGGTATCCCCATGGAGCTGGAGGAGGCCGCCATCATTGACGGCTCCAACGATCTGATCACCTTCGTGCGCATCATCCTGCCGCTGTCCGCGCCGGTGCTGGCCTCGGTCAGCCTGTTCTACGCGGTCAGCCACTGGAACAGCTACTTCAATGCGATGCTGTACATCAACAACTCCGACATGGAGGTCATCACCATCGTGCTGCGGCGTCTGGTGTTCCTGACCACACAGGTAGCTGAGGATTCCACCTTCGACTGGGGCGCGGCCGGTATGCCGCCCATCAAGGCTGTCAAGATGGCCACCACGGTGCTGTCTACCCTGCCGATCCTCTGCATCTATCCGTTTGTGCAGAAGTTCTTTACCCAAGGTGTCATGGTCGGCTCGGTCAAGGGCTGATACCAAGCTATACAACCACTTTTATACAAAAAGGAGAAAAACGAAAATGAAAAAGGCACTTTCCCTCTCTATGGCGCTGGCAATGTCCGCCGCCATGCTCGCAGGCTGCGGCGGCTCCGCCTCCGACAGCACCTCCGCTTCCAGCGCTGCTTCCTCTGCGGACAGCGCTGCCTCCGGCACCCCCACCGTCAGCTTTATGATCCCCGACTTCACCGGCCATGTGCTGAGCAATGAACATTCCGATGAGGTCATCGCCAAGTACGAGGCCTACACCGGCACCCATGTCGAGTGGCGCACCGAGGCCAATGATACCTACAGCGAGAAGTTCGGCCTGACCCTGATGGACAAGGACAACATGCCGATGATCCTGACCGCCACCAAGACGCTGGATCAGAACGCCAATGCAGCCGATGCTGCCAAGCGCGGCGCCTTCTGGGATCTGACCGAGTACCTGCAGGACAGCGAGGCATACCCCAACCTGTCCCAGATCAGCCCCGATGTTCTGAAGGGCCTGACCGTGGACGGCCAGATCATCGGCATCCCCCGCGCCCGCGCCATCGGCCGCAACGGTCTGGGCTACCGCACCGACTGGGCCGAGGCCGTGGGCATCACCGAGGCCCCCAAGACGGTCGAGGATGTCTATGACATGCTCTATAAGTTCACCTATGACGATCCGGACGGCAACGGTGCCAACGACACCTACGGTCTGGAAATGTGCAAATACACCGGCCCGTGGGATATTATCCAGACATGGTTCGGCTGCGGCAACGGCTGGGTCGAGCAGGACGGCAAGCTGGTTCCCGTACACCAGACCGCTGAGTATAAAGAAGCGCTGGACTGGATGCGCAAGATCTACGCCGACGGTCTGGTCCGCCCCGACTGGGCGACTGTGGACACTGCCAACTTCCAGGTTGACACCCAGAAGGGCGTCACCGGCGTCTTTGTCGACACGATGGACGGCACCAAGCGCATCTGGAAATACTTTGAGGACAACGCCGTTGCCGATGTGAACGATGCCTCCAAGATTGCCACCATGACCTCTGTCGGTCCCATCAACGGTCACACCCTTGCCACCACCGGCTACAACGGCTTCTACCTCATCACCAAGTCCGGTGCCAAGACCGAGGAGGATGTCAAGGCCTGCCTGCACTTCCTTGACAAGATGTGCGACCCCGAGATGATGGCCCTGGCCGACTACGGCCTGAAGGACATCTGCTATGACATCAACGCCGACGGCAAGATTGTTCCCAACGGCAAGTACGACACCACCAACTGCCCGCACGCAGGTCTGAATCAGGCTGTGCCCTATGTCCCCTACCTGACTGAGCAGAACCCCGATTACCAGCTGGAAAAGGCTGACTATCAGCTGGCTTACGAGGAGAGCATTGCCAACAATGTGCAGTATGCCGTGTTCAACCCCGCGCTGGGCTACCTGACCCAGTCCGACACCTACGCCGAGTGCGGCAACGACCTTGTCCAGATTCTGGACGACGCCCGCACCCAGTATATCTGCGGCCAGATCGACGAGGCCGGTCTGCAGGCTGCCTTCGACCAGTGGAATGCCCGCGGCGGCACGCAGGTCATTGAGGAAGTCAACGCCCTGTACGCAGCAGATAAAGCCTAATTGAATGTGAGCGCCGCAGCGGATGTTGCGGCGCTCTTTTATGATGGAGGGAAAGTCCATGCAAATCTCTGTGCGCAGCCAGACGGCTGCCCAAACCACCCTTAGCTGGCAGCCGGTGGCCGGGGCCGCCCGCTACCGCATTTTGTGGAGCGACCGCCCCGGCGAGACCGTGCGGTTCAAAACGGCGGGCGAGAGCGGGGAAAGCCTTTTCACCTTCTGCCGCTCGACGCATATCCCCTATTACATCAAGGTGCAGGCGCTGGCAGAAAACGGAGCCCTGCTGGAGGAAAGCACACCCGTGCAGACCCCCGTGGGCCGCGTGCTGCAGCAGCAGCTGGAGGCGCTGTCCCGCGGACTGGTGGCTGTCACGGCAAACACCGGTGTGTTTATCAGCTGGCGGCTCTTTAAAAGCGAGGTCACCGGCCACAACGCCACCGGCCTGACCGGCACCGACTTTGTCCTGTACAAAAACGGCGTCAGGCTGGCCACCGTGACCGACAGCACAAACTATCTGGACGCGCAGGGCACAAGCGGGGATAGCTACGCCGTGGCCCCGCTGGTAAACGGCGTAGAAGGGCCCGCCTGCAGGGGCGTAAAGCCGTGGCAGAAGGGGTACTATGAGCTGCCCCTGCAAAAGCCGGCGGACGGCGTGACCCCGGCGGGGGAGCCCTTTGCCTACCATGCCAACGATATGAGTGTGGGTGATATTGACAACGACGGCGAGTACGAGTATTTTGTAAAATGGGACCCTGACAACTCCCACGATGTGTCGATCAAGGGCTACACCGGGCGGTGCTTTATCGACTGCTATAAGCTGGACGGCACGCTGGTCTGGCGGCTGGACATGGGGCAGAACATCCGCGCCGGAGCGCACTACACCCAGTTTATGGTGTACGACTTCAACGGGGACGGCAGGGCCGAGATGGCTGTCAAGACCGCGCCCGGCACCGTGATGACCCGCTTTGCGCCGGACGGCACCGTGCTGTCCCGCCAGTATATCACGATGCCGCAGAAGGATCTGGACGCCGGGTACAGCCACGCGGATAACTATGTCTGCACGGCGCAGGATTACCGCCTGCATATGGCCGAGGTGTTCCGCCGCTGGCACACCCACCCCGAGGTCGTAAACGGCCGCTGGCCCGCCACGGTGGAGCAGTGCTTCGGCCTTGCGCCGCAGTACGCCTACCCCCTGTGCGAGGCTGATGCCCTTGCGCTGGCCGACTATTTCCTTGATGTGTATGCGCCGAGCCGCAGCCCTAAAAACGAGCTGCGCAAGTTCGAGGGCTTTGTCTATGACGGCCCCGAGTACCTGACGATGTTCGGCGGGGACGGCGCCGAGCTGGACACGATCGACTACCCTTACCCCCGTGTGGATGACGGCCTTTTGTGGGGCGATTATGCAATGCCCCGCATCGAGCCGTGCAACCGCGTGGACCGCTTTAACGCAGGGGTGGCCTATCTGGACGGCGAGCGCCCCTATCTGATTGCCTGCCGCGGTTACTACACCCGCGCCACGCTGGCGGCCTACGACTTTTTTGAGAACCGCTTTCACAAGGTGTGGGGCATCGACTCCGGCTTTGTGCCGATGGCGAACCCCTTCAACGACAGCGGCTGCCACCTTGCTGTCGGCACCGACCCTGTGTACGGCGTTCTGGCCGGGCAGGGCAACCACAGTATTTCGACTGCTGACATTGATGGGGACGGCTGCATGGAAATTGTGTACGGCGCAGCAGCCATCGACCATGACGGAAGCCTGCTCTACTCCAAATACGGCACCCTGCCGGACGGCAGGACCCGCGCCAAATTCGGCCACGGCGATGCGATGCATGTGGCTGACATCGACCCCGACAGCCCCGGTCTGGAGATATTCAATGTGTACGAGGAGGGTGAGCGCGCCCCCTACGGCTGGGCACTGCGCGATGCCGAGACCGGCGATGTCCGCTTTGGCGAATACGCCGAGGAGGATCTGGGCCGCTGCATGATCGGCAAAATCGACCCGAACACCCGCGGCTTGCAGGTCTGGGTCAAGGGTGTGTACGATGTAAACGGCCGCACGCTGGAGCTGCCCACCCCCGGCACCAACATGAAAATCTACTGGGCGGGCGATCTTTCGACCCAGATCACCGACGGCGCGGACTATCTGCACGGCGATCAATACGGAGTCATTAACGATCTGACCCACGGCGTCATGCTGCAGCCCGCGGGCACCGCCACCAACAACGGCACCAAGGGCAACCCCTGTCTGGTGGCGGACGTGCTGGGTGATTTCCGCGAGGAGCTGCTGGTGCGCACGGCGGACGACACCGCCATCCGCATCTACACCACCACCGATCTTACCCCCCACAAGCTGTTTACCCTGATGCACGATGCGCAGTACCGCTGCGGCGTGGCATGGCAGAACAACTGCTACAACCAGCCGTGCTACCCGTCCTTCTACTATGCAGGCGACATGGGTTTTGCCAATGTGCTGCCGCAGCTGAACGCCAAGCCCACCCTGTGGATGGCGGGCGATTCCATCATGCAGAGCTACGCCCCCGAGGACAAGCCGGTGACAGGCTGGGGCGAGATGCTCCACACGCTGGCGCAGGGGGATGCTGTATGCTGCGCTGCCCACCGCGCGGACTGCCCCTTCCCGCAGGAGATGCGCTACGAGCTGCCGGGCCTTGTCATTGACAACTGCGCCATGGCGGGCCGCAGCAGCAAGACCTTCCGCGAGGAGGGGCGGCTGGACGACATTGCCACGCATATCCGCCCCGGTGATCTGCTGGTGGTCAGCTTCGGCCATAATGATGCCAACCGCGCAAAGGCCGAGCGCTATGTCCCGGCGGATGCCTTCGGCGAGAGCCTGCGCCCCTTCTGGGACGCTGCCCGCAGCCACGGCGCGGTGTGCCTCTTTGCCTCCCCCGTGGCGATGCGCGAGTTTGACGAGGACAGCGTCTGCCACCCCTCGTTTGCCGCCTACCGCGAGGCGATGCGCGCCTTTGCCGCCGAGGTCGGCGCGCCGTTTATCGACCTTGGCGCCGCTACCGCCGCCGCCAACACCGCCCTTGGCGCTGAGCGCTGCAAGGCCCGCTATATGTGGGTGGGTGCAAAGCAGGACAACGCCCACCAGCAAAGCGCCGGCGCCTGCCGCACGGCACAGGCCTTTGTGCAGCAGCTTTTGCAGGATACCACCCCGGCACTGGATGTGCTGCGGGCAAGCTTCAAATAAATATTGACAAAAAAGAAGGCTTTGTTTATGAACTACACCGAACCGAAGGTTATTTACACCTGCTTCCCCGGCGGCAAGCATAAGGTGCTGACGATGAGCTATGATGATGGCCGTTTGGAGGACCGCCGCCTTGTCGAGCTGTTCAACCGCTACGGCATCCGGGGCACCTTCAACCTGAACGGTGGCCTGCCCCGCCCCGAGCGCATCCCGGAGAGCGAGTGGGTCGAGCTGTACAAGGGCCATGAGGTCGCCTGTCACACCTACCACCACCCCACCATCTCCCGCAGCCCGCTGGACCAGACCGCCCGGCAGGTGCTGGCCGACCGTATGCAGCTTGAGGGTGTCATGGGCTACCCCGTGCGCGGCCTTGCCTACCCCAACGGCAGCTGGACACCGGAGATCGCCGCCCTGCTGCCTGCGCTGGGCATCCGCTATGCCCGCGTGGTGGGCGATACCCATGACTTTGCGATGCCCCACGATTTTATGACATGGAAGGCCACCTGCCACCACACACACAACCTGCTGGAGGACGGCAAGCGCTTTGTTGAGCTGTACAAGACGCAGTACCTTTATATGATGTATGTCTGGGGCCACAGCTTTGAGTTCCGCACTGAGGAGGACTGGACCCTGATGGAGCAGTTCTGCCAGCTGGCCGGCGGGCGCGAGGACACCTGGTACGCCACCAACATCGAAATCGTGGACTACATGGCCGATGCCGCCCGCCTGCAGTACACCGCCGCGGGCGATAAGGTCTGCAACCCCAACGCCCAGTCCATCTGGGTCGAGGTGGATGGCCGCCACTATGAGATCCCCGCCGGAAAGACGGTGGCGCTGGTATAAGCGGATTCGCGATTTGAAAAGGAGAGAGCAATGGCAAACCTGATTTTTGACAAGGCCCAAATTGAGGCTACCATCGACAAGATCG
>ERZ833515.89-NODE-89-length-84179-cov-12.648994_pt1 | contig 84179 bp, 79 predicted proteins | sample MGYA00519949_ERZ833515 | MGnify/ENA primary metagenome ERZ833515 (study PRJEB31850, sample SAMEA3708741) | human gut metagenome | biome: human gut; feature: human-associated habitat; material: faeces | place: China | collected 2014 ...
AACAGCGCCTTTGTTTTTGCTTTTTACTTTTGTTGTTTGATTATTCATTTGATTTCCTCCTTGTTTTTATTTTTCTTTTGAATTTTTCTTTCTGCCATTTTCTTTGTTTTGCCAAAAAATTCTTCTTCAACTTTATTATACAAATTGCGACTTTTTTCGTCAATATATATTCTTGTTTTTTTTCTGTTAATTTTTTACAAAGTGATTGAGCCTATTTTTTCCCACTCCATCAACTTTAACTCATTGACATTTTGCATTTTTATAGTATAATTGAGGTAATTTTATGTCAAAATTTGAAAGGACGCGATGTTTATGGATTATAACTTTAAAGAAGTTGAAAAAAAATGGAAAAAATATTGGAAAGATAATGAAACATTCAAGACAGATGTATGGGATTTTTCTAAACCTAAATATTATGCATTAGATATGTTTCCATATCCTTCTGGTGTAGGTCTTCATGCTGGTCATGTTGAAGGTTATACTGCTACAGATATAATTGCTAGATTTAAAAGAATGCAAGGATATAATGTTCTACACCCTATGGGATGGGATGCATTTGGTTTACCTGCAGAACAATATGCTATTACTACAGGAAATCATCCAGATGGTTTTACAGAAAAAAATATAGCTACATTTAAAAATCAATTGGAAAATTTAGGTCTTTCTTATGACTGGAGTAAAGAGCTATCTACAACAGACCCTAATTTTTATAAATGGACTCAATGGATTTTTAAACAATTATATTTAGATGGTTATGCAAAATTAGTTGATATGCCAGTTAACTGGTGTGAAGGTTTAGGTACTGTTTTAGCTAATGACGAGGTAATTGATGGAAAAAGTGAAAGAGGTGGATTCCCTGTTGTTCGTAAAAATATGAAACAATGGATTATTGAGACTCCAAAATTTGCAGAAAAATTACTTGAAAATCTTGAAAACCTTGATTGGCCTGAATCAACAAAAGAAATTCAAAGAAATTGGATTGGAAAATCTGTTGGTGCACATGTAAACTTTAAAGTTGCAAGTCATGATGGTTTATCATTTACTATCTTTACAACAAGATGTGATACTCTTTTTGGTGCGACATATTGTGTTCTTGCTCCAGAAAGTGATTTAGTAAAACAAATAACAACACTAGATCAAAAGAGCGCAGTTGACGAATATATAAAAATTTGTAGCACAAAATCAGACTTAGAAAGAACAGAATTAAATAAAGAAAAAACAGGTGTATTTACAGGTGCATATGCTATAAATCCTGTAAATGGAAAAGAAATTCCAATTTGGATTTCAGACTATGTTTTAGCATCATATGGAACTGGTGCAATTATGGCTGTTCCAGCTCATGATACAAGAGATTATGAATTTGCAACAAAATTCAATATAGATATAATTCCTGTATTAGAAGGTGGAGATATTTCTAAAGAGGCCTTCACAGGCGATGGATTACATATCAATTCTGAATTTTTAAATGGTCTTGATAAAGAAGATGCTATTTCTAAAATGTTAAATTGGTTAGAAGAAAATAATGTAGGTCATAAACAAGTTAATTATAAAATTCGTGATTGGATTTTTGCTAGACAACGTTATTGGGGTGAACCTATTCCAATTGTTAATTTTGAAGATGGAACAAGTACTGCTTTAGATGACTCAGAATTACCACTTGTATTACCTAAATTACAAGATTATGCTCCAAGCAAAAATGGAGATAGTCCTCTTGAAAAAGCTACTGACTGGGTAAATGTAACTGTAAATGGTAAAAAAGGAAAAAGAGAAACAAGTACTATGCCAGGAAGTGCAGGTTCAAGCTGGTATTTCTTAAGATATATTGACCCACATAATGATAAACAAATTGCAGACCCTGAATTATTAAAACATTGGCTACCTGTAGACTTATACATTGGTGGACCAGAACATGCAGTTGGACATTTAATTTATTCAAGAGTATGGAACAATTATTTACATGATAAAAATATAGTTCCAGTTGCTGAACCATTCAAAAAGTTAGTTCATCAAGGAATGATATTAGGTGCAAATGGTATTAAAATGGGTAAAAGATATCCTGAATTTGCAGTTAATCCAAATGACATTGTTGATCAATATGGTGCAGATACATTAAGATTATACGAAATGTTTATGGGACCACTTGAAGCTAATAAGCCTTGGAACGAAAATGGTGTTGAGGGTGCAAGAAGATTTATTGAGCGTGTATATAGAATGTTTGAAGAAAAAAATCTTACTGATTCAATAAATCCTAACTTGGAAAAAGTTTATAATACAACAGTAAAAAAAGTTACTGGAGATTATGATAAATTATCTTTTAATACTGCCATTAGCCAATTAATGATATTTGTTAATACTGTATATAAAGAAAATGACTTACCAAAAGAATATGCCAAAGGATTTATTCAATTATTAAACCCTATTGCCCCATTTATTACTGAGGAAATTTGGAATACCTTCCTAGGACACACAGAATCAATTGCATATTCAAAATGGCCTACATATGATGAATCAAAAACTATTGATGATGAAATTGAATTACCAATTCAATTAAATGGAAAATTAAAAACAACACTTAAGATTCAAAAAGATTCTGGTGAATCAACAATAAAGGAAATTGTTCATAATAATGATACAGTAAAATCTTTAACAGAAGGAAAAACAATAGTAAAAGAAATTTATGTAAAAAATAAAATTTATAATATTGTTGTAAAATAAATCTTTCAAAGAAAAAAATAAAAATCCACTTAATGTGGATTTTTATTTTATTCTTCTATTTTTTGCTTTTTTACTGTATCTGTATCGTTGTTTTTAGATTCAGTATTATTCTTTTCCGTATTTTCATTAGTTTTATTATTATCATTTGTTCCATTTTCTATTTTATTCTGAACTGTATTTTCCTTTTTTATAGTGTTTTCCTTTTTTTCGTCATCATCTTTTTCATTTTTTACAGATTGATTTTTGGTTTCATTTTTACTTTTTACTGTATTTTTTATAGTATTATTCGTAGTATTTTTTGTTTGATTTACAACTGTATTTTTCTTGTTTACTGTTTCGTTTTTTGTTGTAGTATTTTTGCTTTTTGTTGTTTTGGTGTTTTTTACATTTGTCTTTATATATTTTGCTTTTTCTTTGTCATCAAGTCCCAATTTTTGTATATATCCATTTATTAAATCACTTGTTTCTGTTTTGTCAGCTTTATAAAACCATAATTCATTTATTTTTTCTGGTGTTCCCGGTAATTGGTCCATTTCTAAATTATTTACATCAAAACTTACAGCATATGGTGCATATCCTAATATTTTTGATAATGTAATATCAGTTTTCAAGTTTTTAAAAATAGCATTTGTAATTTCCTTTACTTTATCTATGTTATTCCATTGAACAACCTGTGAGGCTATTGCTTTTAGAAATTCTCTTTGAGTTCTCATTCTTCCCTCATCATTATCCCCATATTCTGCACTATATGTTGTTCCATTATTATTATGTCTAAATCTAACTAATTGCTCTGCCTTTTCGCCATTAATTTTTTGTTGTCCAGCTTTTAAATGAATGTGTAAATCTTGTGTGTCATCATCATAGTCCATATTTATAGGGACATCAAAATCAATTCCACCAATAGCATCAACAATGTCTACTAACGCACTTGTTTTTACAGTAATATAATAATCTATATTTACACCAGTTAAATTTTCAACTGCTTCAACTGTTTTTTGTGGACTTTTTTGATATAATGCATTTATTTTATCAAATCCCCCTGCTGTTGCTTCATTTGAACCTACAAATGTATCCCTTGGTATTGATAATAAAAAAGCTTGATTAGTTTCTGGATTAAACCCTGCCAGCATTATTGTATCTGTTAATTCTACAGATATATCCTCACTAACCCCCATTATTAATACAAATATTGGATCTTTATCACCAATTGTATCCTTCATAAGGTTCATAACAGCCCCTGAAAAACTACCTCCTGCTTTATATAGGTAGGTTCCAAAAACTGTTCCAATTATTAGGAACAAAATCAATAATATTGAAAGGACTATTTTTAGTGCTTTTCTAGGTTTCTTTTCTTTTCCTTTTGTTTTATATTTATCAGCCATTCCAAATTCATTTAAATTACTATTATTTATTTCATATTTTCTATTTTTGCTCTTCTTTCTTGTTTTATTATTAGTACTTTGTACTTTTGAATGCTTTCCAACATTCCCATCTGATTCATTATTATCTTTTCTACTCATTTTTTCTCCAATAAAAAATTATATTTAAAATTGATATATATTTAGATTATATTTACACATATGTATATTATATCGCTCTTATAATCATTATTTCCAATTTTTTTCAAAATATTATACTCCATAATATTTTAAATTGATTTTACTATTGAATAAATTTAATGTCAATATCCAACTTATTTAAATATAAAAATTCACATTATATTCACAAAGTATTACTTATTAGTTTAGTAAATTTTTACAAAAAAAGCTCAGCTAAATGCTGAGCTTTTGCCAATTCACCTCAGTCGCCTTTATTAAGGCTACTCATCTGCAAGCAGAAGGGTGCTTTAGCATGTCGCCATCTAAGTTGTCTAACTTGATGTCATCTATATAAACCGATGATGCCATCGGGCTACTTATATATTAACATAATTATTTGTCAAAAGCAATATTTTTTACATTTTTTTACCATTTACAGTATATACTTTACATTTAATCATATTCCTATATTTAATTACAAACTACTTTGTTATTTTTTCAAGTTCTTCATATCTCTTAATTACTAATTTTAAATCACGCCAGAACTCAATCTTTTTATTTTCATCTCTTAATAAAGCTGCTGGATGCCAAGTTGGCATATAATAAATTCCCTTTTTTTCAATCCATCTTCCCCTACTTGCAGTGATTGAATACTCTTTTCCCAAAATATTTTTTAATGCTGTACTTCCTAATAATACAATTATTTTAGGTTTTACAAGAATTACTTGATTACGCAAATAATCAAGACAAGCCTCTGCCTCATCCGCTTCTGGTACTCTATTTGCAGGAGGTCTACATTTTACAATATTTGCAATATATAATTCATCTCTTTTAATTTCAAGTCCTTCAAAAGCCGAATTCATCAATTTACCAGCCTTTCCAACAAATGGTTGACCAAGTCTATCCTCATCTGCTCCAGGACCTTCTCCAATTAACATTATATCAGCATTTTTATTACCTTGACCAAAAACTATATTATTTCTATTTGTACATAACTTACATTTTTTGCAATTAATTATTGATTTTTCTAAATCTTCCCAATTACTATACATTATATCATTTCCTTGCTTTCATTTTACACTTTTATTACCACATATCATTATATATATCAAATTTTATAATAAATTGCAATTAGATTAAACACATAATTGCTGCATTTCTACCAGCATTTTGCTTTTCAGTTCTGTATGAATGCAATATATCACTATTGCAAACTGTACATATACCTGAATCTATTATATTTTCTTCTTTCAAACCACAGCTCTTCATCATGTTTATATTTGCTTTAACTGCATCTATATAATATTTTTGTTTTCCATCTACAACTTCTCCCACTTTTATAATTGATTCATCATTAAAAGCTTGCATAAACAAATCTTTTACATCTTCCTCAACTTGAAAGTGACATTGTCTTATTGTTGGACCTATACAACAAATTATATCTTCCGGATTACAATTATATTCTTCCTGCATTTTTTGAACTGCAACCATACCAATTTTTTGCACAGTCCCCCTCCATCCAGAATGAATATCACCTATTACATTTTTTATAGGATCATACAAAAACAATGCTGTACAATCAGCAAAATATAAAGATAGAGCTTTATTTTTTTTATCTGTTATTAATCCATCAACCTCATCAAAATTAGAGCTCTCATCATCTTCATTTACAATTCTTACAATTTTAGTATGTATCTGTTTTGGATGTACTATATTCTCATTATTTATATTAATCTCCTTACATATTTTTTTGTAATCATCACTATCCTTAGTGCTATTTTTAAAATCTAATGGTTTTAATGTATAGCAATGTTTTAACTTATTTTGATATTGTAATAATCTTTTAAATTGTAGATATTGTATATTATTATTTTCAATATGGATAATATTTTCATTTGATAAATCTTTCATAAAATCAACCTTTCTTCTAAAAAAACTTAATCCTCTACCTGTTCTTTTATCATCTCTAAAACAGCATTTTTTTCAGTTTCATTTATATAATTATATTGATTATTGCTATTAGCAGTATCAAAACCACAAATTGCTTTATATTTACAATAATCACATGGTGTTTTTTTCTTTTTATAATATGGGTGTATGTCTATATTTCCAGACATTATTTCCTCTGAAATTTGTTTTATTATTTTATTCATATATTTTTGTAAATATTCAAATTGTTTTCGTGATACACCACTTGTTTTTGTTTGACTTAAGTCTCCATCTTTTCCAATATATGCTGGCACTATTGTTGAAGCTCCCTTTTCTAATTTATTGTCCATCATTTTTACAATATTTATATCTGCTAATATTAATCCCTGCATTTTGAATTTTTTTCTTATTTCATTTTCAATATCTTCTTCAGACATATTTTTAGATGATTTTATAATTGGATCAATTAAATTAAAATATAGTACACCAGCAGGAAGCACATCTTCTTCTTTGCAGGCAGCATCCAAATATGTTAATAATTGTAACTGTAATCCTGCATAAACAGAATTTAGCTCTATATTTTTTACAGATGATTTATAATCTATAATTCTTATGTATTTATCTTCCGCAGTTTTTGCAATATCTATTCTGTCTATTTTTCCTGTAATTTCAACTTTTTTACCATTTTCCAAATCTATAATTATTGGACTGTATTCTTTTCCCTCTTTAAACTCTACTTCATTACCAAGTACTTCAAAATCACTATATTTTAAACTTTCTAATATATATTTCATAGATTTTTTTACAACTCTTTTTAATCTAGCTGCTAAAACCTTATACTTTGGAGCACTTGAAAAAATAAAATTCTTATTTAATCCTAATTTTTCATTTATAATTTCTTCAATAATGTCATTTGTTTCTTCTTCAGTTAAAAATTTTATTTTAATGTTTCGTTCCCTTACAATATTAAAAAAAGTATCTATTGTATCATGCATAAAAGAACCAGTATCTAACGAATCAACTTTAAAGCTATCCTTTTCAGATATGTTTAATCCATATTTTAGATAATAAGAAAATGGACATGATTTATATTGTTCCAACCTTGATACACTCGTTTTTAATGTTTTTCCATATAATTTTTCTATATTTTCTTTATTTATTCGCTCTGGCATATTTGTATAACTAATTGCCTTTAAACTGTTAACTAATTTATATTTCCAATTTTCATTACTCATATAATAATTATATGCTATAATCCATTTATCATCTAAATCTTTATCTTCATCTTTATAATCTCTTAATTGATTTAAAAGTTCCTCAAATGTGTTATTTTCAATTAAAATTTCAGACTCTTTTTTTATTATATCGCTATCTTCTTTAATTGTAGGGAATAACTTTTTAATTTTAGATACTAGCATTGACGCTCTTAAGGTTTTTCCATCAGCTCCTGATGATGAATATGATAAATATATACTTTCACTTGCAGCAGTAAATGCTTTGTATATATTAAAATTATCTTCATATAATCTTTCAATCGTTCCTTTAGCAAGTTCAATTCCATTTTCTTTCAAAATAGCTCTATCATTATCATTAAAATATCCCTCATTTTTATTAACACTTGGAAACATTCCATCATTTAAACCAATTATAAAAACAGTTCTAATTTTATGACTTCTTGATCTATCTATATCTCCTAATATTACTTGATCCTGTGTTCCTGGTATTTTACCTAGATTATTATTTCCAAGGCCTGTTTTTAAAATCTGCATATATCTTTCAAAAGTAATTTTTTCATCACCAAATACCAATACAATTTCATCTAACACTTGCATTATTATTTTCCAGCTTGTTTCATATTCTGTTGCGATTTCCACCTTATTTAAATTTAAAAGCTCTTCTCTTTTTTCTTCTAACTTTCTATCAATTTCATTTTCAATTAAAAACTCATACAATCTTTTTGTTATTTCTTTTGCAGAATTCGTTCCTAATAAATTTTCTTTAAACTTAATTAATGGATTTACAATTATTTTTCTAATTTCTCTGAATCTTTCTATTTGTGCTCTATTTGTATCATCTTCATCATGAAAATTCCACTCACCTTTATACCATTTACTATATTTTATTCCCCATTTTAAACAATAATTTTCTAATGCATATATTTCTTCTGGTTCAATATCTAAAAATCCAGTCTTTATATAATTAAAAACTGATTCATATGACCAATTTTTTGCAAATATTTCTAGAATAGATAACAAGTATTTTACTATTATATTTTGACTTAAATCTTTCTTTTCATCTATAAAAACTGGAATTTGATATTTGTTAAATATAACCTTACATAAATTTGAATATGTATCCAAATTTTTAGTAATTATAGAAATGTCACGATATCTATATCCTCCATTTTTGACTAATTTAACAATTTTTATTGCGATATTTTCTATTTCAGAATATTGGTTATTTGCTAAAAACAAATGTATATTTTTTAAATTTTCATTTTCATATTTTTTATATGGTATAGAATACAAATTTTTCTCAATATGTTTTAATTCATCATTTTTAAATCTCCATACTTTTTCCATAAATACAGGTTTGTCCATTTTTACATTTGCTTCTTTAGCAACATCTTTTATTTTTTGAACAGTTTGTTTATTTGCATAAAAAATATCTGTATCAGGAGAATTACTTTCTTCTAGGGAATCTGTACAAATATTAATTGTTACTTGGCTTGCCATATTTAATAAAATTTTAATTATATCATACTCTTGCTTTGTAAATCCAACAAACTCATCTATGTAAATAAGTGTATTTTCAAAAATATTTGTTTCAGCTAATTGATTAGCAAGTATTGTTAATACATCATTTTCATCAATATATTTATTTTGTATAGTTTCTTCAAACTTGCTAAACACAATTTTCATATCATTCATTTTAGATTTTAAATATTTATCTTTTGAACTTTCAATCATTTCATCCAAATTTTCTAAACTAACACCATGTTTTTTAAACTCAGTTATTTGAGTTGATATTAGCTCTATATTTTCATCAGACTTGCCTAAAAAATTTAAATTAGATTTTTCATTTAATAAAATATTATAAATAAGCATAGCCTTTCCACACGGAGATAATGCTGTTTTAGTTGCTCCACCAACTTCATTCATTACTCTATATGCCATACGATTAAATGTTAAAACTTCAGCATTTAAGGCTGCTCCTGTACCAACAGCATTTATTAACTCACGCTCTGCAGTAAAAGAAAATTGCTCCGGAGTTATTATATAAATTTTTTTATCACCAGATATTTTTTCTTTTATTTCATTAAATAAAAATGTACTTTTTCCTGTTCCAGATTTTCCATATACTAATCGTAATCCCATACTCAATTTCCTTTCAATTTTTTTTATTTTTTTCCTATGTCAGTGGGTTGTTAATGAAGGGCAATGGGAGGTTGTCAATGGGGACGGTTCTTCTTGACAACTTTAGGCATACATTTGGGATGTAGCTTCAAAGTTGTCAAGAAGAACCGTCCCCATTGACAACCTCCATTGACATCACACTGACACATCCCACATTCACACCCACACTAACACTTACTGACATTTTACAAATTTAATTTTCTCTTTTCCAATAAAATAAATATTGCTGTGCTATTCCAGCTAAGTTTCCAAACTTTTCAAATGCTATATCATTTATTAATTTTTTGCTTACTTTGTTTTCGTCTGGATTTTTTATGTATAAATCATTCATAACTCTTCTAACCCATACATCTATTGGAAAAATATCAAATCTTTTTAATGTTGAAAATAACAAAATACAATCTGCTACTTTTGGTCCAACTCCTGATAAATTTAACAGTTCTGCTCTTGCAGATGTTGTATCTAATAGATGTAATTTTGATAAGTCGATTTCATTGTTCAAAACCATATGTGTTGTTTCAAATAATCTGATATCCCTAAAGCCTAACCCTAGTTTTCTAAAATCTTCTACAGTTACATCTTTTAATTGATTTGGTGTTGGAAATAAATAATATTCTTCATTGTTCCAATTAATTTTTGTTCCATATTTTTTAGATAATCTTTCAATAATCCCTTTTATTCTTGGTATATTATTATTAGCAGATATAATAAATGATATAATTGTTTCCCACAAATCTTGATTTAAAATTCTAATTCCGCTTCCATATTCAATACTTTCTTTCATATAAATATCAATTTTAGCTAATGATTTTTTTATACTTGAATAATCCCTATTTAAATCAAAATAATCTGTTACAATATCTTTTATATTTTCATTCAAAATTCCTTTGAAAATAATATTTTCTCCATTTATTTTAACATTTAATACACCGTTTTTTATTACTCCTGTATAGGAATCATCATCATTTTTATTCCATCTAAAACATTGTCCACATTCAAAAATATCTTTTAATTCAAAATCATTGTTCTTTTTTATTATTATTTCTTGTTCTTCCATTATTTGCACTCCATTTATACATCTTTTATTTTTAATATTTTTCAAGGACCGTCCCCTTTTTATTTAGGGTCTGTTCCCCAAATTTTGTAGATACTTTGACACATTTTTGTTCTCCAAAATCCAAAATTTAATAGATCTGTTAGTTCATGATTATTAATATATTCTTCAAATCCGTATGGACTTGTTGCTAATCTTAATAGATACATGTATGGTGTAAATTTTAAATCATATTCATTTAGTTTTACATATTTCATAACAGTTTTCATATAGTCATTATAATTTTTTATGTTAAAACTTCCATCTTTGCATTGTTCATCTATGTGTGTATATGATCTTATTATTTCCCATCCAACAGGCATATATTTTGCTCTTTCAAAGTCTAATACAGCTTTTATTTTTTCATTTTCATAAATAAATTGCATTATACTAAAATCACCATTACAATTTTTAAAAGTCATATATTGCATTCCATCAAAGTCTATCTGTTCTATTTTATCTAAAAGTTCTAATTTATACTTTATATCTTTTTCTATTTTTTTATCAATTTCAGAATTATCTAATTTTTTTATTAATTTATTATACTTCGCACGTGCTGGTTCAATTTGCTTCTTCATATGCCATTTTTCAATATCAGATTGTTCTAATTTTTCATAATTTTCAAGTGCTTTTAAGACCCTCCCATGTAAGTTAGCACATTCAATTACTTGTTCATATGAACCGGTATTTGGATTTTTTGTATATCCTGTTATATATTTCATTAAAATAACAATTCTGTTTTTATATTTAAAATAATATTTATTATCAACTGTTTTCACATATTCTGGAACACTTATATTTTTTGATTTTAAAAAATATACTATTTGTGCTTCTTTTAATATTTTTTCTTCTTTACATCCTGATTCAAATTCTTTAAATACATATTTTTTGTTTTCATCATCAGTTATATAAAAAATATTTGCACTACCTCTATCCTCATGTTCAATATCTTTTGTAATAATATTATAATTACTTTTTATTTGAGCAACAATTTCTTCATCTGAAAATACAGTTTTTTCAATCATGTTATTGCCTCCGTTCTACATTTTTTTATATTCTATCAAAAAAAAATGTATTAGTAAATCGATTTGCACATTTGCTAAAATTAAATTTTCATATAATAAAACACCGTTGCACTTAAACGGTGTTTTTACTATTTTATTTTTTGCAGTCTTCTTTTAAATTTACTAAATCTTCTTTATTAAAATCATATTTCTTCTTACTAAAACTATATTTTTTCAACTTTTATTAAATTGTTATTATTTATATAAAACTTGACAAGTAAGAATTTTTCTATTTTTATCTTTCAGAATCTTCTTTTCCCTCATTTTCTATTTCAAACTTTTCAGAAGCCAATTTTATTTCTTTCTCCACATTTGCCTTTAATACATCTATATCAATTGATTCTAATTCATCTACTTTATATGTATATTTTTTAGTAAACTCCTTGATTGATGCTCCAACTAGTCCCCATCGGTATAAGACTAATTCTACTTTACCTGCTCCTATATAATATACTCCAACCAAGCATTCAGATTCAGGATTCCAATCCTCGATAAATATATCATCGCTTAATAATAATTTTCCTATATTACATTCATCTACCTTACAATCATATTTTCCTTCGCATAAACTAATAAGAAGCGACTTTATATCCTTCATTTTTTCATCTTCTTTGGTTGATAATTTTTCATAATCATAATCTATTTCATTGTTAATAAGAAACTCTTTATAATAACGTAAAAATACATATTTATCTATATTCGAGATTAATTTGTTGGTTTCTTCTTTCGAAATATATTGAGAAATTTCTTCTTTTAATCCTTCTAAATCACTATTTAAATAATAATTAATTAATTTATCATATCCAATTATAAGACCCAACATATTAGCCATAATTTCTTCTTCACAATATGAATAATCATTTTCTGTAAGCATTGTAGTTAATGCTTCATTAATTCCGTACCCATCTAAGAAATTTGTTAAACCTGTTCCAAAATTACCATCTTTTAGTATTCCGTGTAGTTGTTCATGAGCAATTAACTCCTCTGATTCTACTGAATTTGGATTTATAGAAAAACTATTTGTATATGTATTATAATCACCACCCCACCATCCATGTTCTACAGCAAAATCACTCATCTTTGTAACACCTTCTGTACTTGCAACGGCATACATATTAATAATGGTATCTTCGGAGAACTCACTACCGTGTGGTTCTATTACTAATGTTGTAAAAGATTCAATAATTTTACTTTTACTTTCCTCTTCAATTTTTTTATTTGATTTAATTGCCTCTTCAAACAACTCCGCAATCTTCTTTGTTTTCTCTTCATTACTATAATTTAAAATCTCTTGAATTTCAAAATTATGTTTCGCTTTATACTTTGCAATGTCATAATTAACCGTTGGAAAAAGACTAATGGCTAAGGCGGTTGTAGTAGCTCCAGCTATAACCCTTCTTATAATTTTCTTTTTACCACTTTGTTTATTATTGTCTTTGCTTTTTTTCATAAAATAATTCCCCCCAGTATAAAACTTTATCCAATTATAGCACTTTTTATGTAAATTTACAACTTACTAATTATTTTTCTTACTGTTACTGAAATGGTGGAATCTTCACATATTGGGTTTGAAGATAAAAAGCCTGTCTTCATTTATAAAAATACTTTTTTCGTTTTATCTATTTACATAATGTTTTAATTGTGGTATAATATAAAAATGATTGAAATGCAAAAGCATATTCATCATATACGAATATTAACCAATTTAATAATTATTTAGAGGTGAAACAACTATGATTGACAATTCAATCACTGACATTGTAATTCCAAATTATGAAAAATCGGTAATTATACCGAAGGAATGCATTGAATATGCCAATAAATGGCATATTTTTATTCCAAATTACCTTGAGACTATTCAAAAGGCTTTTTATGAACGGGAATTTGTTAAGTTAGATTACAAAACAAGAATTATAAGTTCAAAAAAGTATTTTAAAAATCTCTTAGAAACAATCTCTGTTTTTCAGCAGAACAATGTAACCCCTGAAGAACTGTTTTCATTAGTATGTGAATTCACATATCATGATTTTTTGCAGTTTTTCAAGAATTATGCACAATCATCTGTTGATTGGTATATGATTGGACGTTAAAAAATGGTCCTTACATCTTGCATACTTTGCATTTTGTAAGGACCGTTTTTATTTTATATTTTACATTCTTCTTTTAAATTTTCTAAATCTTCTTTATTAAAATCATATTTTTTCTTACAAAAACTACATTTTATTTCAGCTTTTCCATCTGTATTTATTATATTTTCTAACTCCTGTTTTCCTAATGAAATTAATCCTTTTTCAATTCGATTTCTACTACAATCACATTTATATTTTGGTGTTTTTTGCTCCTCTAATAATTTTACATTTTTATCACTTGTTACGATTCTAGCAATTTCGACCAAATCTTTTTGTTCATCTAATAATGCACTTATAGGTTTTATATTTTTTAAGTTTTCTTCTAATTTAGATATGTCTTCATCTGTTGCATCTGGCATTGGTGTAATCATGTATCCTCCTGCACTTTTTACACCATCTTTATTTACAAGAACCCCTAATGCTATTGCAGATGGAGTTTGTTCAGATTTTGCAAAATATTCAGCAAAATCTTCAGCAATTTCTCCTGAAACTAATGGTGTTAATCCTACATATGGCTCTTTTAGACCAATATCTTTTATAATATATAACATTCCATATTTTCCAACAGCTGTACCTACATCTAATTTGCCATTATCCTTTAACGGTAAATCTACATTTGGATTTTGTACATATCCTTTTATTTCCATATTACTATTTACAATTGCATTTAGTGCACCAAGTTGTCCATCGGCTTTTATTTGAAGAGTTATTGTATCATTATCCTCTTTTAGTCCACTTCCCATTATACATCCCATTGTTAATAATCTACCTAATGCTGCAGTTGCAACTGGACTTAAATCATGTATTTTTCTTGCCTCTTCAACAAGTTCTGTTGTATCTATACATTTTACATTTACTTTTCCATTGTATGCTAATCCTCTAACTATTTTGTCTGACATTTTTTGCTCTCCTTATTTTTTTGAATATTTTATCACAAATTTAGTGATATTTCAAATATTTTCCGCATAAGTATTGACAAAAGTTGCCATACTATGTAAAATAAGTATATTATGTATATAATTGCGATGAAAATGACGAGCAATCAAAAGAGCTAAAAGAGATTAAAGGTGTTACGCTGAAAGCCTTTATTAGAAAACCTGATTGAAAAACACATTGGAGCAATATTTTAATTAAGGAAAAACTACAAAATAGTTTTTTAAAGCCGGGTGGCACCACGAAGAAATTATTCGTCCCTGCATTATGCAGTGGGCGTTTTTTGTTTTTTATAAGTTATTAAAGAAAAAACGTCTCACATTTATTAAAAATAAAAATTATTTTGTTAGTCACCAAAATAGATATTTAATTTGGTACTAGAAAGGATGATTGTCCCTTTTTTCCTAAAATGGAAAAAGAGAACCGTCCCCTTTTCCCATAATTTGAAAGGAGATTTTAAAATGAATGAATACAGAACTCATAACTGTGGCGAACTTCGTATATCTGATGTTGGAAAAGAAGTTAAAGTTGCAGGATTTGTTGAAACAATACGTGATTTAGGAGGATTAGTTTTTTTAGACATTCGTGATATGTATGGTATTACACAAGTTGTAACATCTGGAGAAACTGAAATGGTAGATTTCGCATCACATATTCCAATTGAATCAACAGTAACAGTTTCAGGAACAGTAAGAAAAAGAGATGAAGAAACTTACAATTCTAAAATTCCAACAGGTGAAGTTGAAGTTGTTATAAAAGATATAAAAATTTTAGGAAAAAGAACAAAAAATTTACCTTTTGAAGTAAATGTAAATCAAGATGTTAGAGAAGATTTACGTCTTCAATATAGATTTTTAGATTTAAGAGGAAAAAAATTACAAGATAACTTAAAATTAAGAGCTCAAGTTTTACAATACCTACGCTCTCAAATGATTGAACAAGGATTCTTGGAGGTTCAAACACCAATATTAACAAGTTCATCTCCAGAAGGTGCAAGAGATTATTTAGTACCAAGTAGAGTTCATCCTGGAAAATTTTATGCATTACCACAAGCGCCTCAACAATTTAAACAATTATTAATGGTATCTGGTATTGATAAATATTTCCAAATAGCGCCATGTTTTAGAGATGAAGACGCAAGAGCTGATCGTGCTCCTGGTGAATTTTATCAATTAGATATGGAAATGGCATATGCTACACAAGAAGATGTATTTAGTGTAATGGAACCAGTTGTTTACAACACATTTACAAAATTTTCAGATAAAAAAGTAGCAGAATACCCATTTCCTAGAATTCCTTACAAAGAAGCAATGGTTAAATATGGATGCGATAAACCAGATTTAAGAAACCCATTAATTATAATTGATGTTACAGATTTCTTCCAAAGATGTACATTTAAACCATTCCATGACAGAACAGTTCGTGCTATAAAAATAAAAGGACATCAATCAAAAGGATTCCATGAAAAAATGTTAGCATATGCTCAAAGTATTGGTATGGGTGGACTTGGATACTTAGAAGTTCAAGAAGATATGTCATACAAAGGACCTATTGATAAATTTATTCCAGACGATATGAAATCTGAATTAAAAGATTTAGCTGGATTAGAAGTTGAAGATACAATATTCTTTATAGCTGATAATGAAACAAATGCAAATAACTTTGCTTGTCAAATTAGAAATGAATTAGGAAAAAGATTAGATTTAATAGATGATAGTTTATTCCAATTCTGTTGGATAGTAGACTTCCCTATGTATGAATTAGATGATAATGGAGATTTAGCATTTTGTCATAACCCATTCTCAATGCCAAAAGGTGGATTAGAAGCTTTAAATACAATGAATCCATTAGATATAACTGCTGACCAATATGATATAGTATGTAATGGTATAGAATTATCTTCAGGTGCAGTTCGTAACCACGATCCAGAAATAATGGAAAAAGCTTTTGAAATTGTTGGATATGGAAAAGATGTTATTGAAGAAAAATTCTCAGCATTATACAATGCATTCCAATTTGGTGCTCCACCTCATGCTGGAATAGCACCTGGTGTTGACAGAATGATAATGCTTTTAACAGGATCAGAAACAATTCGTGATGTTATAGCATTTCCTATGAATAGCAAAGCTCAAGATTTATTAATGGGTGCTCCAGGAAATGTTACTAAAGCTCAATTAGAAGATGTTCATATAAAATTAGATTTACCTAGAGAGTAGCATTAATTTAATAATTTATTGATTATAAATAAAAAATTCCAGTCTGTATTCGAACTTAATATTTAATACAGACTGGAATTTTTTTACAATTGTAAAAGATTTCAGTTATATTTTTCATTTTTTTTTATAAAATCTATTGACTTTTTATTTACATAATGTTACAATAATGATTCATACGATATAAGTCCATTTTAGCCCTTAAGGAGGGATATTATGAGTCAACGAAATTATAAATATGATTTGTACGACCCTTACGTTTTTTCCAGTTTTACTGGATACGTAATTACCCAATCACAACTTCTTTTTGTTGAGAAAAATCGTGTTATAGACCAATGGGATCTCAATCCCACTGATAATGACACGAATGCTTTAATAAAAGCTGCACGAGAAGAAGCTGATCTCCCCCGTAATGCAAAAATCTATATTGACGATTCTGAATCGATTGATTTGGATTTTGTATCCGATTATGGATATATTGCAGGGGATTTCAGTGATGATGACGAAGATGAAGATGGATGGAACGATTTAGCAGAACACTTTGCTGATCTCTAATCTTCAAAACGAAGACCGCTCTTGTATTTCAAGAGCGGTCTTTTTACATTTTTATAATTTTTTTGTATAATACATTTTCACTTTACTATTCAAATTTATTTACAAAATTTGCTCTTATACACCTCCACCCAATTTCAATTTTTTTTCAAAATTTTTAAAACCATTTTTGTAATATAAATTCATCGCCTCCATATTTCCCTCTAATACATTTATATATAAATTTTCAATGTTTTTATCTTTTACCCATTTTTTAGCATGTGCTATTAAGTTACTTGCTATACCTCTTCTTCTGTATTCATTTTTTACATATAATCCATCAATTAACGCCTCCTGATGCAACATTGGACCATTGCAATCAGAATCAAATCTGCAGTAAATGTATCCTACTATTACCTTGTCAATCTTTGCACAGAAAATTACATTATTATCATTATTGTATATTTTCTCAAAGAAACCCTTAACAATATAATTAGATTTAATATTTTTATTAAATTTTCGTTCACTTTGAATTAATTTTGTAAGTAATTCATCACAAATTTTTGCATCTTCAATACAATTTACTTTTTTGATATTAATCATGTAAATTCTCCTTTCATTTTTTCTGTTTTGAATCTCTCCTACCTTCCTTTCAATAATTAACTTAATTTCTCTCTCTTCATTCCAAGAACGACCTTTATTTTTTTCAGGACCATCCCCGTTTTGAATTTTCTTGAAAAAATTATAGCACATAGTCTTGATTTAAGCTATGTTTTTGAATATAATTTTTTTGAAGGAGGTTTGTACTTATGATAAAGAAATTTATTGATGATAATAAAGATAAAATTTTGAATAATATTTGTGAATTGATAAAAATTCCTAGTATTTCGGATGAAAGTTCTGCTGAGGATGGTATGCCTTTTGGTAGAAATTGTTCTGATGCTTTGAATTATATATTAAAATTAGCTGATAGCCTAGGTTTTAAGACAAAAAATGTTGATGGTTATTGTGGATATATTGAGTTTGGTGAAGGTGAAGAATTGCTTGGTATAATTGGTCATTTGGATGTTGTTCCTGCTGGAGATGGCTGGACAAAATGTGATCCTTTTGAACCAGTTATTGAGGAAAGCAAATTATATGGTAGAGGTGCTATTGATGATAAAGGACCTGTTATTGCTTCTTTGTATGCCATGAAATATGTAATGGATACAATGAATGTAAATAAAAGAGTTCGTTTAATTTTAGGATTAAATGAAGAAGTTTCTTGGAAATGTATCGAATACTACAAACAACATGAAGAGCTTCCAACTCTTGGATTTAGTCCTGATGCTGATTTTCCTTGTATATATGCAGAAAAAGGATTTTTAAATGCTTTTATTGAATCAAGTTATATTCCGAATGGCAATATAAGAATTATAGATTTAAAATGTGATAATGCTATAAATATAGTTCCAAAATACGCTGAAGCAGTACTTGAATTTAATAATTTAAGTTTAGATGACATTCAAACTGAATTACAAAATTCAATTACAGAATATAATTTTCATATCGATGTATCTCAAATAGCAGATAATCAAATTAAACTATCTGCCCACGGTGTTGCTGCACATGCTGCTTATCCAGATTTGGGAGTTAATGCATTATCTCGCCTTTTAGTAATTTTAAATGATTTATTTGAAAATCATAATGAACCTTTACAAATTCTTCAATTATTTAAAACAAGAATTAATACTGATTTAAATGGTAATTTATTAAATATAGGATGTACTGATGAATCTGGTGATTTGACATTAAATGTTGGAAATGTAAGTTTTAAAAATAATTTCATTACAATAGGATTAAATATTAGAATTCCAGTTACAATTTATATTGCATTAATAAAACAAAAAATTTCTGACTCAATATTAGATTTTTCTGATATTTCAATAAAATTTGATGATGAAAAAGTAGCACTATTTGTTCCAAAAACAGATTCTTTAGTTACAACTTTATGTGATGTATTTAATGAAGTAACTGGATCTAAAGAAGAGCCAATTACATGTCCTGGTGCAACATATGCTAGAGCATTTAAAAATGTTGTTTCTTTTGGTTGCAATATGCCAGGTAAATTAGATATGTGCCATCAAGCTGATGAATTTTTAGATATAAATGATTTATTAAAAAGCATAGAAATTTTTATAAAAGCCATTAGAAAATTAACAGAATAAAAATAATGAAGAGCATAGTTAAAGTTTTATAAACTTAACTGTGCTCTCCTATCATCAGATTATTAATATAAATAATTTTGTGGATTTACTTGTGTGCCATTTAATCTGATTTCAAAATGTAAGTGATTTCCTGTTGAATTTCCTGTTGACCCAACAGCGGCAATTGAATCTCCTGCCTGAACTGTCTGTCCTACCTTTACATATAATTTACTACAATGTCCATAATATGTTTCAACACCATTACCATGTGAAATTTTAACTAAATTTCCATAGCCACCACTATTATATGAAGCATATGTTACCACACCATCCGCAGCTGCTACTATTGGTGTACCATTACTTGCTGCGATATCTAAACCTTTGTGTGTATGGTTTCTTATGCTTTCATTTGCACCATATCTTGAAGAAATTCTACCTGATACAGGAGCTACTGTAAAATTTACACCATTTACACTACTTCCATTGGTTGTAGATTTTATGTTTGTAGATTTTTTTGTAGTCTTGCTATTTTTTTTGCTTTCAATTTTTGCTTGTATTTCTGCATCTAGGTTTCTTGTTAATTTGGTAACTGTCGCATATTTCATATTTTTATATTCTAACATATTATCAGTATATACTTCTCTTACTGCGAATTCAGAGTTTTCTTTATACTTTTCTGCTAGCTCTTTCATTTTATCTTTTGCTTCATCTAAAGTATCGACATAAGCTTTGTCTTCGCCATTTAACGTAATTGCATACATTTTATATGTTGTTTCTGCTTTCAGTTTTAAAATACTAATTATTGATTCTTCATCTGTATTTTTGTTTTTGCTTATAATAGATATTGAATATTTTGGAATTTCATTCAATACTACTTGCTCTATATTTTTATTATCTTGATTTAATACTTTGTTGCTTACCATACAGGTAAATTTATCTTTATCTGTTACATATCCTACTTTTGTTCCATCAACTGTAACTTTGTAGGCAATTTTGAAATTATTTTTTATTAAAATTATTGCTAATATTATCATTATAGCGATAGATATTATTGCAGTTAATTTTCTTTTATCGTTTGTATAGTTTTTTAATCTATTGCTTAAAATAAGTTTTCACACTCCCTTTTTTTCAATGCGACTGTTTAATATTATACCATATATTTTTAACAATTTCAAATCAAACTATACCTTTTTAGTAAAAAAACATCAAATTATTAAGAAAAAAACAGATAAATTTACATTTTTTTACCTTTTTTGCTCTTTTTTTCTTCATTTTTCTCGTTTTTTCTCCATTTCTCTTACTAGTTATTAAAGTAATCAATTATTCCCGTGTATATTCCCCATGCTAGTTTATTTTGATACTCATCATTCAATAAGTTCTTTTCTTCTTCTGGATTTGATAAAAATCCGCATTCAACTATTGATATAGGAATTTCTACTTTTTTCATTATATATACAGTATCTAACTTCATTGCCACTCTATTATTTTCTTTTTGAATTGATTCATTTAAACTTGATTGAATACATTTTGCAAGTTTTGTGCTGTTTTCATCACTAGATTTATAAAATGTTTGCCAGCCAGAGTACTGTTGCTGTGGAATTTTATTTAAATGAATAGAAACAAATACATCAGCTGAACTTTCATTTCCTATTTTTACTCTATTTTTCAAGTCTGACATCTTTTTTTCTTTTAATGTTTTACTATCAATATCATATATAGCGTTTTCATCTGATCTTGTTAATATTACTGTTGCTCCACTTTGTTCCAATAATGTTTGTAATTTTAATGCTATATTTAAATTTGTTTTTGCTTCACTTATTCCGTTACTACTTTCTGCACCGTTCATCCGGAACACCGTGTCCAGCATCTATTACAATTACCTTATTTGTTACAGGTAAAGTTACTGTTTGAACAGTTTTTTTATCTGTTTTCGCAGTTTGTATAACACATACTGTTAAACATATTGTTACTAATGACATTAATCTAATTATTCTTTTTTTACTTAAAATTATCATATTTACACCCCATAAATACTTATGCTTTCGTTATGTTTTTTATTCATAATGTTTTTATGTGTATGTATCCAAAAAAGTGCAACTTATTATTAATTTGTTGCACCTTTTTGTTTAATTATACTCTCTTCCTGTTTTTTCAAAATTCGTTTTTACATCTGTTATACAATATTTTTTAGGACTTATAATTGAATTAAACCATTTTTGAAATTCCATTATAAATATTGGCATTATTGAAATTATTGCAGTATACATCCATTGCTCTTTGGTTAAGCTCTGTACCTCAAATATTGCACTGCAACTTGGAATTATTACTACTGATATTTGTAATATTGCTCCTAATATAAACGCCCCTATTAAATATTTATTTGAAAATAAATCTATTTTAAATATAGAGCCTTCACTTCTTATATTAAATACATGTACTAGCTCTAGCATTCCAAGTGATACAAATGCCATTGTTCTTCCCACTTCTAAACTAAATTTACTATATCCTATATAAAAAGCAAGTAATGTCAATATTCCAAGCATTAAACCTTCTGTAATTATTTGAGTCCATAAACCATCTGCAAATAATGATTTTTTAGCATTTCGCGGTTTCTTTTTCATTATATTTTTTTCTGCAGGATCTAGTCCTAACGCAATTGCTGGGAATGAATCTGTTACCAAATTTATCCATAATAATTGAATTGCAAGTAATGGACTTTTTAAACCTAATAATAAACCAAATAAAATTGTTGCAATTTCACCTATATTAGTTGCAATTAGAAAATGAACCGCTTTTTTTATGTTATCAAAAATATTTCTTCCATATTTTATTGCTTCAACTATTGTTGAAAAATTGTCATCTGCTAATATCATATCAGATGCATTTTTAGCAACATCTGTACCATTTAGTCCCATTGAAATTCCTATATCTGCATTTTTTAGTGCAGGTGCATCATTTACTCCATCTCCAGTCATTGCAACAACTGCTCCTGTTGATCTAAATGCTTTTACTATTCGTACTTTATGCTCTGGTGTTACTCTTGCAAAAACTGAATATTTCATAATATTTTTTTCTAAATCTTTTTGTGAAATTTTATCTAGCTCTTTTCCTGTTATACAAATTTCATTTTTTCTCAGTATTCCCAAATCTTCTGCTATTGCTTTTGCAGTTGCTACATGATCACCTGTAATCATTGCAATTTTTATTCCCGCTTCTTTACACCTTTTTATAGATTCTTTAACACCTTCTCTTGGTGGATCTATCATTCCTATAAATCCAACAAATATTAAATTATTTTCAATAAAATTATCATCTAAATTTTTAGGTAATATATCTAAATCAATATATGCTACAGCAATTATTCTTAATGCTCTATTAGCTAAATCTTCATTTCTTTTTTTCAAACTATTTCTTTTTGAAAAACTTAAGTCAGATATATTTCCATTATTATAAAACCTTGTACATCTATCTAACAATACATCTGGAGCGCCTTTTGTTATTGCTCTATATTTTCCATTTATATTATGAATTGTAGTCATCAATTTTCGATTAGAATCAAATGGAATTTCATTTACCTTTGGGTATTTTGCATATAATTCATTTCGATTTTTATTTATACTAATTGCTTTTTCAACAATAGCAACTTCTGTTGGATCTCCAAGTACTTTTCCATTATTTTGTACTTGCACATCTGTACACATTGTTCCAAGCTCTAATATATAATCAATTGCCTTTCCATTTGAATCTTCATATGTAACAACATTCATTTCATTTTTTGTTAAAGTTCCTGTTTTATCAGTACATATTACACTACTGCTTCCAAGTGTTTCTACAGCTGGAAGTTTTCGTATAATACTATTGTGTTTTGCAAGTTTTGTTACACCAATTGACAAAACTATAGTTACAATTGCAGGTAGTCCTTCTGGTATAGCAGCTACTGCAAGACCTACGGATGTCATAAACATTTCTAATGCAGGAATCTTTTTTAATATTCCTATAATAAATATAATTGCACATATTATTAAACAACCAATTCCTAATGTTTTTCCAACTTGACCCAACTTTTTTTGTATTGGAGTTTCTGGAGATTCATCACTAATAATCATTTTTGCAATTTTTCCAACTTTGGTTTCCATTCCAGTTTCTGTTACTATTGCTTCAGCATTTCCATTTGTTATTATTGTAGTTCCAAATGCCATATTTAGCATATCACCTATATTGCAATCTTGTTTTAATTTCACATTTTCATCTTTTAAAATAGGAACATTTTCACCAGTTAAACTTGACTCTTCTATTTTTAAATTGTATGACTTTATAATTCTACAATCTGCAGGTACATAATTTCCTGCTTCTAATAAAACTATATCACCTATAACCACTTCTTCACTTGGTATACTTAAAATACTGCCCTCTCTTTTTACTTTTACAACTGGTGTAGACATTTGCTTTAGTGCTTCAATAGATTTTTCAGCTTTAGACTCTTGAAGAGCCCCCATTAACGCATTTAATACAACTATACTAATTATAATTATTGAATCTAAATAATCACCAGCTCCTTCAATTTTAGTAACAATAGCTGAAACTAGTGCTGAAATTATTAGTATTATTATCATTATGTCATTAAATTGTTTAATAAATTTTATAAAAAAACTTTCCTTTTTCTTTCCTTCAATTTTATTTTTTCCATATTTTTCCAGCCTTATCTTTGCCTCTTCATTCGTAATTCCATAATTAATATTTGACCTCAGCTTTCTAACAACCTCCGTCAAATCTAAAGTATGCCACATAGCTTATCCTCCTTTGTATATTATTTATTAATATATATGCTAGTGGTTTTGAATTATGTCAGTGTTAATGCTTTTTTGTGTCAATGGGGACGGTTCTTTTTGATACAAAAAGTTTCTCAACATTTTTCGCTCTTTCCATCAATAAGACAAAAAATAAAACTCAAGGACATATTCACTTGAGTTTTCATTCTTTATAATTGGCTTACAACTTTTTTAAATAAATCTTTTGTGTTTTTATAGCTCAATCTACTTATAGCATCATCAAAACATAACCATTCTATTTGTGAAACTTCACTTTCTTGTCTTGATAAATTTCCTCCAATTTTTTGGGCTAAAAATAACACTACTTCCTTGCTTGCTCCTCTATCTGTCATATAATTCATTGTATATCTTTTTGTTTCATCTATTTTTACATCGATATTTGTTTCTTCTTTTACTTCTCTTTCTGCTGTTTGTAGCTCTGTTTCATTTTTTTCTACATGTCCTTTTGGAAATCCCCAGATTCCATTTGTTTGTTTTATTAATAATACTTTTTTATCTTCGATTATAATACATCCACAAGATTTTTCATGTTTCATTTTTACTCACTCCTTTGCCTGAATTATATCATTTTACTATATTTATAACAACAAAAAAGTATATATTTATCGTATTTTATTGACAAATCGCATAAATGCATATATATTATGTATATCATACGCCAAGATGCAAACTTTGACTTAATTTTAGGAGGTTTTATATGAACTTTTTAAAAATTGATTCTTGTGTTTTGCAAGCTTTTATGTTAGCAAAAGAAATCTCTTGCCGTTTAAAATTGGATTTTATTCCACGGAAAATTTTTTTGCTTTCATTAATTGCAACTCCAGGATCTTCGCCCAATGTATACATTCATGACAATACTGACATTACTCAGGACGACATCTATGATTATATCATAAGCGATCTTAATGAAAACCCAATCACATATGGTAAGGTCAACTACTTATCTATTTCAAATGAGTATTTGACTCTTGATCAAACTATATTGGATTTGCTTGCTACTGCAAAAGAAATCGCTCATGACTCATATGAATGTGATACTATTTTTAATGATTGTGTTGTAATAGCTTGGTCAGAACTGTTTAGTGAAGATTTCATTAATACTATGTCTTACTTTATTCCAGATTTTGATGGCTTCTCTGATACAGATAGTCAATCTGTTATTACACAAAGCTTGAATTCATTTTTAACCGATATGAACTCCAAGTTTTCAAAGTCTGATAAAGTCTGCAAAATTTGCGGAAGAGATGATGAAACAAAAAAAATGGTTCAGATTCTCCTTAAGGCAAACAAACGCAATGTAATTCTGGTTGGAGAGCCAGGTGTTGGAAAAACTGCATTAGTTGAAAAACTTGCCTGGCAGATTGTTACAGGGAATTGCGTTGATGACTTAAAAGATTGTATTATTGTATCTCTTGATGTAAACGCACTTATTGCAGGAACAAAATACAGAGGTATGGCCGAAGAACGTTTCACGATTCTTATTAACTTTTTGGAAAGCAATCCTAAGTGCATACTTTTTATTGACGAAGTACATTTGCTTTTAGGTGCTGGATCATGTGCAGATAGCAGTTTGGATTTAGCTAATGCTTTGAAGCCACTTCTTGCACGAGGCACAACTCGTGTAATTGGTGCAACAACCTCAGCAGAATACGAAAAGTATTTTTCTACTGATGGAGCATTGAAGCGTAGATTTGAAAAGCTATATGTCAAGGAACCATCCTCAAATGAAGTATTGCCGATGATACGCAACCAGGTTAAGTATTTGCAAGATTATCATGGTGTGTCTATTTCTACACATATGTTAAACTACATTATGCTTAATGCTGCATGTTTCAACTTCGAAACGTGCAATCCCGATAGGACTCTGGATTTAGTTGACAAAGCAATGGTTTCTGCCAAGATTGATGGTAAGAAGAAAGTTCAAAAAAAGCATGTGCTTTCAAATTTTGCTATAAACACTAAGCAATTTGAATCGATGTCTGATGATTTTAAAATGTCTACTGCTTACCACGAGGCTGGTCATTACATTCTTCACAAGTTTGCAGATGAACTCACAAATCAAAAGGTATTGGCAGTTTCAATTATGCCTGCTGATGATTATCTTGGAATTAATGTTTTCGAAATTGATAGTTCAATAACACCATCTCTAAATCGAAGATATTACATTCAGCTTATTGCAAGTAAGTTAGCTGGTAGAATTGCTGAAGAAATGTATTCTAATGAACTTTCTGCTGGTGCGTCAAGTGACCTTGAATCTGCGAACAATATTGCATACAGTGTTGTGACCAAATATGCACTTTCGGAAAAGTTCAGTCAAGTGCGAGCTATCACTGACACAAATTTGACAACAGAAGAAACCAAGGCTCTTATTACTGAAAGCATTGATGCATTGCTCATTGAGGCTAGAAATTATGCGAGATCAGTTTTGAATGAACGTAAAGTATATCTTGCCGCATTGGCTGATGCATTAATGAAACAGGGCATCCTTTCTGATTCTGAGATTGATAATCTTTTTAATCATATTGATGATTCTAGAAAGTAATTCATAGCCCAATCAAAAGAATAATGAATTTTATAACTGAAAAAAGCATTGGTTCTTCCAATGCTTTTTGTTTTGTGCTTTTTTATTTTTACTAAAAAAGATTTGCTGTTTTTATTATTGTCCATATAGAAGTAAATACAACATCTATAATTCCAATTACAAGACCTGCTGTTGCCATTCCACTTCCTTTTTCATTAGGAAATACTTTAATATGTTTTTTAGCAGCTACACTTAAACATATAGCAACAATTCCTAATGGCAAACCTGCTATTATTAAACCTACTAATGAACATACAAGTGATGCTACTGCTGCTGGATTTGTTTTTGTTTCTCCAGTTACATCATCTCTTTTATTTTCATTTGTTTGATTATTGTTTACTGGATTATTATTTAATCCATTTTCAACTGTTTTTATTGGATCATTATTTTCTATTATTTCTTCTATTTTTGCCCCACATTTTGGACAAAATTTAGTTTCATCATTTAATTCACTTCCACAATATTTACAAAATTTTCCCATTTTTTTATCTCCTTTTATATTTTATTTTTATTAGGCTATTTATTATATTATTCACCTTTTATTTGTGTAATTACAGCTTTTGAAGTAACTAATCCCATTTTTATTCCTATTTCTAAATACATTTTTGAATATTTTTCTGAAAAATCTACTTCTGTTTTACTTACTCCATTCCAAAATTCTACTATAACTTGGTGCTTTCCTGCTGGTACTTCTATTTGTGTTGATTCTCCATTTTTTAGCTTTGCTACTTTTTGGTTGTCTATAAATACTGACATTGGTATTGCACAGCCTGTAAATTTTTTTCTTCTTTGTATTGTTACTTGTATGTTTTTAGTTGATTGCAGTTTACTTTGTGTTGATTTTCCACAGTATTCGCAGAATTGGCTTGAATCTGGTATTTCTTTTCCACAATTTGTACAAAACATGTGTTGTTCCTCCTTTATTTTTTTGACTTTTTGTCGGATTTTGTTTTTTGCTTGATTTTAATGTAACATATATTTTATTTTTGTGCAATTGTTTTATATAATTTTTTTTTGTATATTTTTTTCAATTTTATATGCTAATTCAAATGCTAAAAATGGCACTCGTGTTTTCTTTTCAAAATTAACTAATGGACTAAGACTTCTTTTATCCCACTCTACAGCATCTAGATTATCTCCTGCATAATAAAATGTAAAGTAATCTAATTTTTTATACTCACAAACTGCGACGATACATGCCCCTTCCATTTCAACACAAATAGCACCTTTTTCCTGAAACAATTCCATCTTTGACCTTGTTTCTCTATAAAATCCATCTGTTGTCCATGTTGCTCCTTCTACATAATCATATTCGTTTTCACTTAGAACTTCTTTAAATAATTGTATATATTTTTTATTTAATTCAATTGATTCTGAATCTGGTAAATAATGATAACTTATTCCTTCATCTCTAAATGCTTTGTTTGGAATTATTATTGCACAATCTTCTATATCTTTTTTTAGTACTCCGCAATTTCCGAATATAATAAATGTATCTATACCATTAACAGATAGCTCTTCAATATCTGCTGTTATCCAGGGTCCACTTACTCCTGCTAAAAATAATGTTATTTTTATGTCTTTGTATTTTACTATATAGACTGGACGTTCACAATTTGCGCATGTGATTTTTCCTATTTTGTGACATTCAAATTTTTCTACTATGTCGTTTAGTAGATGTATTGAAAATATTCCTATTGCTATGTGTGGTAATTTGAAGTTTACATCTTTTGTTCCGTCTAGTTTTTTTATACCGTATGGCTTTATTATTCCCTCTTCGGGAGAGTAGATTATCATGTTGTGATTCTCCTTTTTTTAATTTTTTTCAACATTAATTTATATATTCTTTTAATTTTTCGATCAACACTTTGTCTGCAGGTAACCAGTCTACACTATATAATTCATCTTTTGAAAGCCATTTAGAAGCTTCATGTTCTTTTAATATTAAATCTCCTTCTATAATATTACATATAAAACAATCCATCGAAAGATGGAAAGTTGGATAATCATACTCAACTGTTTCTACCTTTTCATCAACTCTTATTTTAGTATCCAGCTCTTCACTAATTTCCCTAACTAATGCTTCTTCTGGTGTTTCACCTTCTTCTATTTTTCCACCTGGAAATTCCCATCCATCTTTAAATTCTCCATATCCTCTTTGTGTAGCAAAAATTTTATTATTATCTAATATAATTGCTGCAACAACTTTTACATTCTTCATAATATTTTCCTCCACTAACCATTTATTATATATTCATATATATCCTCTCTTACTGGTGTTTCAAGTATCCATTCTATTTCAACTGCAGTTTTATTAGTATTTGGCATGATAAATTCTTTAACATTACCTGTAGCGTTCATTCTACCTAAATAATAAAATTCCTTTGAAATTTTATCATCTTTATTTTTTCTTACAAATAGCTCTATCTTTATTCCTCTTTCTTTTGCATTAATAAAGTTTTGAACATCTTCTGATAAAATTTTTCTTCCGCTTTTTGATATTGCAATTAATTTATTACTATTTTCGAAATGATCTTCATATTTAATAGTATCATTTATTTCTTCGTTTTTATCATAATTAATAAATACAGGAAATGTTTTAGTATCTCTGTCATACTTATATCCACCTATATTTAAAGGTACTTCATTATTTTTCCAATTTAGCAATCTACATACATCTTCATATGTATATTTTTGATATATTGTAAATTGCGTATCTTTATATTTTTCACTATAATTTTGCTTATATCTACTAATTCCAAATTGTATCAATTCATTAAACATATTTTTAAAATCTTTATTTTTTAGCATTTCATCAAATTTTTTTGAAATTCTATAATCATTATCATTTTCTTCAATAAAAATACATTCTTTATAAGTTTTTTTACCAGATCCGGAAGCAAAGTTATTTGTTAATACATTTACAATACTTCTTTTTGTTTTCTCATCAAGATAAAATCCATACTTAACATTTATTTTTTTCTGTAATTTTTCAAGTAAATTATCACTTTCATTATTCAAAATATTTAATAATTCCAATTCATGTATTCGTTTACCATTTGCAATTTTTTTTGATATAAATTCAATCATTTTTTCTTCATTCATATTTAAACGAATTTTAAATTTTTTTTCATATTTAACTAAAAATTTATAATATGAACCCAAACTTTTATTATCAAATATTCTAAAAACATCCATTTCTCCATATTTATCAAAATCTAATAATGATGGAATACGTCCTAATTTTCTTTTCAAATTGGTATAATTTTCTTTAATTAATTTTATATCTGTAAAATCAGCATGGTCTATTGCTTCGAAAATTCTTTTCTTAGATATCTCATCAAAATGAATCGTTGAAGAGCCCGGAATAATTCTTTCTCCTTCTAATACATATCTACGTATATTATCTTTGTTGTAACTTCTATCTCCCGATAAAGCAATTGGAATCATAAAATTATTTTTATAGTTTCCTATAAAATCCAATATAACTACATATTCTTTATCTATTGCTTTTCTTAATCCTCTTCCTAATTGCTGTACAAATACTATTGGAGATTCTGTTGGTCTTAGCATAATAACTTGATTTATTTCAGGAATATCCACTCCCTCGTTAAAAATATCCACTGTAAAAATATAATCTATTTTTTCTTCAATGTTTTTTGAAGTTAATCTATTAATTGCTTCTTCTCTTTTTTCTTGTGAATCTTCTCCAGTAAGAACTACTGTAAAATATCCTCTATCATTAAATTTATCGCTTAATGCTAGAGCTTCTCTTTTTGAACTACAAAAAATCAATCCATTAGTTGTAGTTCCTGAATGACCATAAAACTCAATTTGTTTTATTATATAATTAACCCTTTCATCACATGTTAATTTTGAAAAATCACTTAATTCTGTATTTTCATCTATCGTTTTACCATTAAATTCAATATCTGTTATTCCAAAATAGTGAAATGGACATAAAAAATTTTCTTCTAGCGCTTGCTTTAATCTTATTTCGCAAGCAATGTTATAATTAAATTCTTTATATACATCATATCCATCAGTTCTTTCTGGCGAAGCAGTCATTCCTAACAATAATTTTGGTTTAAAATATTGAATTATTTTTTGATAACTACTTGCTCCAATTCTATGAGCTTCATCTATAACAATAATGTCAAATTCATCTTCTTTAAATTTTTTAAAAATATCTTCTTTACTCATCATTTGCATTGTTGAAAATAAAAAGTCTGCCTCAAACCCTTTTGAGTTCCCAGATAATAATCCAAATGTTTTTGTCTCTCCAAATATTTTTTTATAGCTTTCTATTGCTTGCTTAGCAATTTGTTCCCTATGAACTAAAAACAATGCTCTTCGCGGTTTGTTTTCCCTAAGTGCAAATGCGGAAGCATAAGTTTTTCCCGTTCCAGTTGCTGAAATTAATAAAGCTCTTTTTTCTCCTTTTTCTAAAATTTTATTTAAATTATTTATAAATGAAATTTGCATTGCGTTAGGTTGTAATTTGTATTCTTCCAAAGAAGAAATCTTTTTTGCACTTGCAATCTTTCTTTGTTCTTTTATCAACTTATAATTTAATTCGTACGTTTCAATAAATTGTTCGTAATTCAAACTATATTTTGAATTCCATAATCTTTCAAATTCATTTAAAATTTCTTTAGCATATTCGCCTTGCTCTGTAGAAACTATCTTTGTATTCCATTCTCTATTAACAGATAGAGCCTTCTGAGTCATATTAGAACTACCAATAATAATTTTATATATATCATTATTTTTAAACATATATCCTTTAGTGTGAAAACCTTCTCCTGCCTCTTCAGACATAAACATTTTTAATTCAATATTCTTAAAACTTGCTAATTTTCTTAAAGCTTTCGGATCACTAAATTCTAGGTAATCTGTCGTTAAAATTCTTCCTTCTATTCCTCTCATTTCTAAAATTTTTAGTGTTTGTAATAACGGCTCTATCCCGCCATCTGTTATGAATGCAACACTTATATCAAATTTATCACATTTTAATAATTCATCTTCCAGACTTGATATTACTTTTCTTCCTTCTTTATAATCGTTTGATATAAATTGTGGCTTAAATGCAACATTTGATTGGTTATTATAATCTATAAAAGCTGTTTTTATACCTTCATATATTAGTTCCTTTTTGTTCATAATAATTGCCCCCATTAATTATTACTTTTATAATTTATTATATCTTATATCATAAAACACGATTTTTAACAATAAAATAACAAACATTTTATCTCAACCATTGATACTACATGTTTTGAAAATACCATTTGATTCATTTTCTTATTTTTATTTACAAATTTATATATTTATTGTGATAATATTTTTTCTAATTCTTTGATGCTGTGATTATAAACTTCGGGTTATGAGGGTTACATAACGTATTTTATTAGATGTGTTGAATTGTATTGTATGTTAGTGATATTAGTACTTTGCTAGTTTTATATTTAGTGTACAATTTTGTTAAAATTGGGGTGATTTTGAAAATTTGATCCCCAATTTCTCCCCAATTTTTTATAAAGAATTTTTGGAAGTATTTGGATCTTTATTTTATAATTTGGAGGTTATTTTATGGATAATAGTTTAAGAGAAGTAAATGATGATTTAATGAAAGAATGGTTTCTATTTTGAGAAGAAAGTAAATTTTGCTACTTAACAGAAGATGATAAAAAGCATTTTATTCATTTTGAGAAAATAAGTAAAAATATTTTAAATAGCATACCTGAAAAGAACAGACAATACGTTAAAAAGCAACTTGATCAACTTGATAAAAATTTCTATGATTATATTTATTACTGGTGTGAGAAGTATTATAGGAATGGATTTTGTGATGGGATGGAATTGATTAATAAAAACTCATACAAATAAAAATGAAGTGAATATTTCACTTCATTTTTATTTATTATTCATTAAATCTTTTATGTCTTTTATAATATTTTTAAATCCAATTAAGTACTCTTTTACATTGTCACTATTACATATATCTTCACATAATTTAGTTTTATCTAATTCTTTATATATGCTTTTCATTCCATAATCATCTTCTTTTTCTATTGTTTTTTCGTATTTAGAATAATCAAAATTACATGGCAAATTCAATGCATTTTCAATTCCAATCTTATATACTTTATTCTTATTTCCGTGTAGTGTATATGTAAAATATTTTTTTTCATTTATTTGTGGCTTATTTGTATCATTATCATATAATAATCCTACTTTTTTAGAAAACAAATTTTCATTTGCCTCTAGTACTTTTAACATATTATTTAGTCCTGTACATCCACTATTAATCACGTTTCCTGTTTTATTCTTTTTACCAATCCATTCAACTTTAAAATCTATTTTATTGTTGAAAAAAATCTCTATTGCTTTTTCTAAATATTTTTCGTCAGTTTCACCTTCTGTAAATAACACATTACTATCTTTATCAAATTCGCTCAAATCAAAAGCTTCCTGTATGTATACACTATTACTACAATCATAATAAGTTGGCTTATCTATTACTTCTATTTCACCAGAGTTTTTATTTCTTTGTAAAACTATAACTTTATCATTATATCTAGATGAATTATTAATTATAAAAGGAGAGTGTGTCGCTACAAAAATCTGTGAAACCTGTTCACCTTTTTCATTAGTAAATAGTTTTTTGTAAAATTGTAAAATCTTATTTTGCCACTCAGGGTGTAAACTTAATTCTGGTTCATCTATTAAAATAAAGCTTCCATTTAATACCTTTAAAAATCTTAATAAGAAACCTCCTCTTATTATAATCTGCTTTTCTCCAGTACTTAAATCATCAATATTTATATTTTTTCCGTTTCTTTTAAACATAACTTGCTTTTTTCCAGGCGTATTAATAATTTGATCAAATTCAAGATCATCCATTATATAACTAAATGCATTTTTGAATCTTTTTAACCTTAAGTACATCATATTTTCATCTATGCTTTTGCCTTTATTATTATTTGCCCATTCAAGAAAATCTTGTGCATCTAAGTTATATATATCTATAAATGTTTGTTTTATCTGATTTCCAGTATCATTTGAAGACCTAATAGAATTAAATTCTGTAACATCAATATCAATTGTTGTAATACTACCAATGTCATTAAAAACATAATCAATATTTGCAGCAGAATAAAAAGAAGAAATAATATGTTCTAATTTTCCATGGTATAAAACATTATATGAATCCAATTTTTCTTTTTTTCCTTCACTTATTGAATAAACTTTTAATCTTCCATAAGTTCCTTTTTCACCTGTAAAATCAATAAGTAATTCTATTTCATTTTTTATTTTTTCAATTTCATTTATATTTCCATGTTTAGCATTTTTTATATTCTCTTTGATTTTTTCTAATTCTTCATTTGTTAAAATTATTTTTGCACAAATATATCCTGTAGTTCTTTCTAAATGACTTGCTCTTCCATTCTCTGCTAACAACATTATTTCTTCTAAAATTGTAGTTTTGCCACAACCATTATTACCCGCAAAAATTATAGTATCTTGTACTACTCCATTTTTAGTAAAATCCAATTCTACACTTCCTATTTTTTCATTATCTTTTATTTCTATTTTTTTTAGTTTCATTTTTTCTCCTTTTTTTAAAATCTATTAAATGGTGATATCAGTGCAATATCATGAATAAGATTTTCAAATGAATCTTTTGTCCAATTTATTGGATGCATATACCCATGATCAACACTATTTCTATTATCTCCGCTATCAAATATACTTGAATCATTAAAATGATGTTTAATTTTATCTAATATTTTTATATATTCTTGATTATTATTATTTTCTTGCTTAGCTAATGAAATCAAACCTTTCCCAAGTTTTCTCCTTCTAGGATTTCCTTTTTTATCTAATAATTCGATCCCATATTCAGAAGTTGTACTTCTTATCATTTCCTCTAAATATGAATAAGCAAACGGAGTTAATATTGAATAAGCATCAGTGAATTCACTATAGACTCTTTGTAAAACAATCCAATCCGGAAGCCAATTCCAATAGTGAGCATATTGTAATATAATATCCATATCTTGCGCGAAATTCATAGTTATCACCTTTCTTTTAGCATTATCTATTATAAAATTAAAAGCTATATTGTATTATCAAAAAAGCAAAATATACTGTAATTATTATTTACTTTCATATATTTTGCTTATCTTTTGTATTTTTATTTATTTAATCTTATAATTTTATTTTTTTCCCATTCTTCATATTTCTTTTTATATTTTTCTTCATCTCTTGCTAATACTTCTATTACATCATCAAATATTACTAGTATTTTACTATAATCTTTGCCTCCAAAATGTAAATAATCTTGTCCTCCATCCACATAGCAATTTTCACATTTACAGCTTACTAGATCATGTCTATATTTTGATTCTATAGTTTCATAACAATTTAAACATTTTTTTCATAGTTAGTATCCTCTGAAATAGAAATTATTAAATTTTAATACTATTTATTTAACTTTTCATATCCTTCTTTTATAACATTGGACATCAATTTTCTTCTTTCAGTTAAAAAATCTTTATAACTCATATCATACCATTTTTCTGGTAATGCATTATATTTCATAGCATTTTCTTGCTCGTTTTTGTCTATTTTTCTATCAAAAATCTCTTTGAAATACTCTGATGGAGCATCATCTCCAACAGTCATATTATCTCCCCATTCAATATAAGCAAAATTTGCAATTTGGTTTCTATCTCTGTCATCTTTAATTCCAATTCTTTCTAAATAAGCTTTTGGGAAAAGATGATGTTTTTCTAATGCAGTTCTTGTTCCATTAAAATCTCCTGTTAAAAGTTGATTGTAATATAAGTCAGAAAATAGCACTTTTACATTTAATATATTTAATGCTGCTAAATATGTGTTCCATACAGCTGATGTTGAAGCTGATGAATTTAAATCGTCTGGAATTGTATGTGTAAAATAATCGTTTGTAAATACTAAGCTTATCCTTGAATCTATGTAATTTTCGAATTCATCTTCTGAATTTAATCGATCTATATCATTAAGTTCTTCTTGAACTGTAGATTCAAATGAACCAGTATAATGTGATGTAGTTGATGCCATATAATACCATTTAGCAATTATTTTTCTTAATTTCTCAGAATTAATATCAAATTGATATTTGCCTATTAAAAACATCATATACGAATATACCAATGCATTTTCTGAGCTAATCATTGAACTATTAACAAATCCTGCTGACATTACTGTACGGATAAACTCATTCCAATTTTCATAATCCAATACTTTATTTAATCCATCTGCTAGCTCAGTAAAACTTTGCTTCCTTAGCTCCATATCAATTCTTCCGTCTGCACCTCTTTTTAAATCACTCCCCCTTAATTTCATGTATGCATATTTTAATCTTGCTCTTTTAAATGTAAAAGCCATAGTAGTTCTTATAATTTGTTGAGGTTTAACAGCGATCAATTTATTATATGCTTTTCCTCCTTTTGAAGCATCTGTTGATTCTTCACAAAAACTTTCAATTTTATCTCTTAATTCTGGACAAGATACTGAAATTAAAGTCATAATAAAATCATTTTCATTTAATTTAACTCCTCCAGAATTCACTCTTGTAAATATGTCTGCAACTGATTCCTCATCAACATCGCCATTTATTACTAAAGCATTTATAGGATAATCTCTTAATTTTAGCACTTCCGATATAGATTCATCAATTAATTGTTCATCATCTTCTGTTAAAACTTCTTCTCTCTTTTCTCTATATTCTTTTAGATTATCTATGAATTTATTTATAAAAGCTCTACTTCTATTAACATTAATGTATATGTCACTTATATTACTTATCCATTCAGGATTTCTTTCAGTAGACATATTCCAAACCGCAAATTCTTTTGTTATTGGATTAAATGATATTTTTATAAACTTTCCACCTTCACTTATTTCTTTACCTGTCATTACAGCATATAAAGAAGTAATTCTTTGTTGTCCATCAATAATAACATAGTCTTGTCCATATGCAATTTTATCATCTTTTCCAATAACTTTATTTTCACCTTTTGCTGTATTTGATTGTGCTGCCCATAGCATTACAAATCCAATTGGATATCCTTTCATCATTGAATCAAGTAAATCTCTTATTTTATTTGGTTTCCACACAAATCCCCTTTGTAAATCAGGGAGTCCTAATTCGCCTTTATTGGTCATATCTACTAATTGTTGTACTTGATACTCTGTTTTATGAAATAATTGATCTGCCATAATCTTCATTCTCCTTTATTATTTACTAATTCTTGATACATTTTCATTAATTCGGCTACGCAATCATCTTCTGACATTTTTCTCCAATCAAATCCATATGCTTCCATAACTGCTGCATCATTTTGTTTATGTGCCTTAAATAAATCTGATGGCATTGTTAGTGGATCATATAAATCCGCTAAAGAGCTATCGGGATAATTATTCCTTATATTCAATATATTTTGTGCTGTTTTTTCTATTTTTTCTTTTTGTTTATCTGTAATTTCAGGCCAAGGAAAATTATTATATACAATATCTTTAGAATATCTATAATCTGATTTTAATCTCCCACAGACCACTCTCATCCATGCCATATGTACATTAGATGTCAAAATACCGAAATGGAATAAATCAGCATTTGATGTAATATGAACAGAATCACTGCACATTGTATCTTTATCTATATACCCCATTGGTATATATTTTCTTCTCTCTGAAGAAACACGAGGAATTAATAAATAGTTACTTGTTGGTATATTCTCAACATGAAACTTCAAAGGTGTTTCCGCCAATTTTATAGTTCCACCACTTTTGCTTTTTAATCTAAACTGTTTTACATTTTCTATTCTCTTTAACACCTGTGGCATTTTTTTTAATTCTTCAGGAGGACAATTTTTAACAAATAAGCAATATCTTTCTTTACGATTTATAAATTCTTGCGCCCCTAACCATTTTTTAAAGTATTTTTTTGAATTAGGTTCACTCTTAATAAACTCTTCCATTTCCTCTTGAGTAAACAGATAGTTTCCATCATCAATTGGTTTGTTTCCAATACCTATTTTTGGTATATTCTCATTAATTGGATTATTTCTACTTTCTATAAATATATTAGGTGCATCAATCAAGTAACCATTTATATTTTTAGCTTTAGATATTTTCTCTTTATTATATATAAATTTATCTTTATTATTTATATAACTAAATCCAACAATTATACAGTGAACATGCGCTTTTATACTTGCCTCGCTATCCCATCTAAAAGTTTTATAAGCAAAATTAATATGTATTCCATCTTCTATAAGTTTTTTCCATAATATCGCTGGTTGCTCTCCCTGACATATTGAATTTGTAGAAACTAATGCTGTTTTTATATCTGTATCTCTCATATATTCTGCAGCTCTAATATACCAGCATCCAACATAATCTATATTTCCTGAGTTTTTTACACCTTTAAATATTTCATTCACATCTTCTTTTTGTTCACTACTCATTAATCTCGCCCCAACAAAAGGCGGATTTCCCATAATATAATTTAACTCTGTTGAAAGTATAACATCATTCCAATTTATTTTTAATGCATTACCTTCAGTTATATGTGTATATGTTTTTAAAGGTAGAAAATCTTGTTTCATATTTATTATTTCTTGTGTTTCATGGTACATTTGTGCTTCTGCAATCCACAGAGCTGTTTTTGCAACAGTTACAGCAAAATCATTTATCTCAATTCCATAAAATTGTTTAATTGAAACTTTTATTGGATTTAGTTCTTCAGCTCCAAACTGAATTTGTCCTTGCGTATATGAAGCAATCATTTTATTTTCTAATCTTCTTATAGACAAATAACTTTCAGTTAAAAAGTTTCCCGAACCACAAGCTGGATCTAAAAATTTTAAATTAGCTAATTTATCCTGATATTCTAATAATTTCTTCTTTCTTGTTTTTAAAACTGGCTCCGCAATTATTGTATCCAATTCATATTTTAATTCATTTAAAAATAATGGATCTATTACTTTATGAATGTTCTCAATTGAAGTATAGTGCATTCCCCCTGACCTTCTTGTTTCAGGATTTAACGTACTCTCAAATACTGCACCAAATATAGTTGGAGATATATCACTCCAATCAAAATCACCACTAGCTTCATTTAATAAAATGTTTTTTACTTTATCATTTAGTCTTGGAATTTCAATATCTTCTTTCTCGAACAAACCTCCATTAACATATGGAAATTGTGCTAATTCTTCTTTTAAATATGGATCTCTTTCTTCCTTTGGCGTATCTAATATTTTAAATAATTTAATAAGTCCTTCCCTTAAATCTTCTCCAGAAAACTTTTCAATATAATCATGAAACATGTTATGCTTTCCAAATAAACCTGCATCTTCTGCGTATAGGCAAAATACAATTCTTACACAAAGCATATTTAAGCTTTTCAAGCTTTCCTCATTATCTCGGTTTATATATAATTCAATTATTTCATCATATAGTTTTCCAACAAGTTCTCCAGCTTTAAAAGAAACTTCTTCTTCTTTTTGAATTTGAATGTCTTTAGAATCTATTAAGAATCGTAGTAAATAAGGTTGTTTTGGAAGATCTTCAAGTTTTAATATGATAGGATCAGAATGTATTTTATCCATGTCATAAATTTGAAATTCTTTAAAATTACAAGTAATAATCCATCTAGCTCTTTCATTATAGTCAAGATTATCACTATATCTTTTAGCTTGTCCATATGGAGTCAATTCACTTTTATCTGATTGAATTTCAGGTTTGTTTAAATCTTTAGAAATTGATTTTTGTTCTATTAAAACTTTAGTACTAGGAATATATACATCTATAAAACTTTTATTTTCTATCTTTACTCTTTTTTCAAATTCTATAAATTTTGTAGGATCTTCAACTCCAAAAACATCATGCAATAGCGAAATCCAAAAGCTTTGTGTCTCACTTTTTTCATCGCCTTTATCTTTCCAAAATTCTATAAATTTTTTTGCAGCTTGTTCTTGTTCAAATTGAGTCATATTTACCTCCTTTAAAACTATGTTTAATTAATTATTTCTGAATAAATACTATACAAATATTGTTCAATTTTATATCTTTCATTATTTTCTATTAAAGTCAACATTTTTATAATATCTTCATCAACTATTGGAATAACTAAACCTCTGTCATCATTTAACGTATCTTGACATCTTTTTATAAATAATGCCCTATTATCGAACTGCCTTGCTAACATTATTCCAAATTTACCTCTTTGTGGTGAAAATCTTCCTGATAATTGATCTATTTCAGGATTCTGTAAATCATGAGTATAATTCTTACATTCAACTATAATTTTATTAGCTATAATATTAGGTGCTGTTCTAATATTATAAAAAAATCCTGAATTAGCTCTATTAAGATATGTAATATCTATTCTCTTTCGACCGTTATGAATTCTTTCTTCTTTTTTGGGTTCTATAAAGTCTGGATAAAAAATAAATTCTAATGCACCTATACAAAAATCTTGGAATTTATTCTCATCTTCTTTTCCAGTATTTATATTACTTAGCAGACCTTTTAATTTTTGTGCTATTTTTCTTTCAATTTCTTCAAGATTATCAATTTTCCATCCATTTATCTCAAGCTGACTATTTTTTCTATTTCTATATTCTTCTAGCAATTCAGGATGATCATTACTCATTTTATACAAGAAATCTTTTCTCATTTTGTATTCTTCTTGTTCTTTTAAAGCTTTTTTAGTTACTCTCTTTTCTCCAGATTTTAAAGTTTCAACTAATGAACTATTTGCATTAACATGTTCTCTTTGCAAATATTCTAAAACTTCTTTATTATAATAGTCATTTGCATTCATTGTTGGTTCTTGTACTACAATCCACTTTGGAATTAAAATCAATTTACTACCATTAATGCATGGCAAATTTACATATGTATTTTCCCATCTTTCAGAATTACTATTCCATATAAATCCACTTGGCACTCTATACATCTGTATTCCGTAATTTATACATTGTTCTTGTGTATATTCAATAAGATATTTTCTAATAATATTTATAGTAATATCTGAAATCTTATCAGCTCCAATTCCCTCAACCATTAATTCGCATTCAGAAATATCTTGGATGAATCCTGTTTTTACTGCTTCACTTTTAGATAGTTTATTATATAAGTCATTAGCTTGTTTTCCACTTACACCTTTTCCCTGCGGTTTTCCTCTTGATAATCCTAGTCTAGTTTCATTTGGTTCATTAAGCTTATTTAACATATTTTTGCATAATTGGGGATTACTATTTATATTTTCAATTATTTTTTGGAAAAAATCTCTAATTTCATCTGAAGCTTTCTTACTCCATTCATCATTATTTCTACTAATAAAATAAGGATCAACAAATAATTCTATATCTGTATCTATAAATACGTCTACAAAATCTAATTCTAATTGACTTTTATTTAGTTTAAAATATGTTGACACCCTTTCCATTTTTCTTCCTCCATTTGTAATGTTATATCATATTTTTAGTTTTTTAACAACATACCTTCCAGTATTTTGAAATAAAATGTCGAATTTCTATAATAAAAAATTTAAAGGTTCTGGGAGTTACTCCCACAGATCAAAAATACCGTTTGTGTGCACAAAGGGAAATCTTGCTTAAACATTTAGTAAATATTTCATATGGTAAAAAATTATAAATTCTCATGATGAGAATTTTAACGTCAATTCAGTAATATCAATGATTACAACGATAATTTTCAATTTGGAACTATAAAAATTCTCCCCGGGAGACTCTTATATAAAATAAAAAATTCCCCTCAGGGGAATTTTGCTTAAAAGTCTTCTCTTATCTAATTTCTAAGTATAATTTACATAGCTATTTATAATTCTAGCAATATCATCAGGCGTATCAGTTGTATATTGATATTCTTCTTCAATTATTAGTTTATACTTTCTTTTAATACTACTTTTATTGTCTATCCTTTTAATCCAGCCTTTTTCATTATTTTTATTTCTTTCCATAAATTATATCCTCCTTACTTATTCGCTATAAACTGATCAAAAAACTCTGGTGGATAATGTCTTTGTTCATAATTTACATACCCACTTTTGTATTTATTTTTTTCTATTATATTCTTTTCTTTTATATTCTCTTCTGTTCCGTTACCGTAACGTTACATTAACGTTATTTTCGTTTTTTTGATTTTCTCTAAATCTTCTTTGTCTTTCTCTATTTTGTTCTAAAGCTTTCTTATATTTATCAGCACTTTGATACTTCTCCCAATTTTTAATTACGTATGTATTATTTTCAAATATAATCATTTCGCAATGGATTAATTTATCCAATATATTTTTAATTTTTTTGTTTTTTTTTGTGTAATCTTTGCAAGATCTTCCACAGTTAATGGTTGATTTGTTGAAAACATTATCTTTCCACCTTGCGCGCTTGTCCCAGCAATTGTTAATAATTGAATCCATATTCTAAATATTGTATCTCCATCACGCTCTTTTAATAATAGTTGAATCTTTGGATTTTCAAATATACTTGTAAAAATCTTAATCCATTGCATACAGTCTTTCTCCTTTCTTACTTATTTAATGAATTTTCTTCTTTTGCACTCAAGTATTCATCTAAAGCTTTAACTCTAAATAACACTCTTCCACCAACTCTTGCACATGGTATTTGTTTTCTTCTAACTAATTGATTTACTAACCAGTATGATACTCCTAAATACTCTGCTGTTTCCTTCATTGTTAGTGTTGTTCTTTCTACTTTTGGTAGTTCGTTCATAAAATCACCTCCTCATTTTTATGCACATTTCAGCACAAATCAGCACAAATTTGCACAAAATTACACAAATCTGCAAAATTCAGCATTTTTTATGTTTTTTTGTAAAATACTTTGTATAATGTAACTAGCTAATTACTAATTGTTATTTTAATTGTCTATTTAAGAATTAAAAACCGTACAAATGAAAAAAACATTTATTTTTGAATTGTAGGGAGTATTTTATGATTGCAAATATTGAAACATTTTTTGATTTTAAAAATTCTAAGGAATACATTTCTAGCTATTCATTGGAAAAAGTCGACGATAATAAAATAAGAATAAAAACAGCTTATCCAAGGAAACAGGAATTAGGAAACTTTTTACTAGATTTTATGAACACAGAGTTTAATGACCATATAGATTTTACTATTTTTGTTAAAGACTATCTATTTGTTCATTTATTAAGCTTATATGATAATACCATTGTAGGTGATATGAATAATTATTCTGTTGTATTAAATAGAGAATACTTACAAAACTTTATTGACTGGATATATGATGAATTATCATTAGATTTTTCAATGCTTAAAATTAGATTAGAACAAGTTTTTACAAACAGCTATTATAAAAATATTCTAAATGTTACTGATATTTTAGATAAAGATTATGATATGATAGAAGAACTTGCTGAAAAAGAAAATAATTATTCTGCTATAAACACTTTATTAGAAGAAAATAATACTTTATTTATAAATTATAATTTAAACAAATTTTTTATGAACAATATACCTGAAAATCTATCAGCAAATTACACATTTTCTTCGGATTCTGTTGAAAACTTTTTATATTGTATTGTAAAAGAATTAATTAGTAATATTAAGAATATAAAATTCGAATGTTGCAGAAATTGTAACTATTGGTTTATACATACTAAGAATAAAGAACAGCAATATTGTGATAACCTATATACTTATACTAAAACTTGTTTTGAAATTGCAAAAGAAGAACGTGATAAGAAAAATGAAAAAGACGATATATATTTGCAAAAATGCAGGAAGAGATATAAAAACTTACATAAGCAAGTTTCAATAGGTGCATCAGAAAAAGTTGAAAGACTTTTTGAATACTTTAGAGAGGAATATCTAATTTATCAAGAAAGATATAAAGAAGAACTAATCACTGGAGAAGAATTAATGGAATGGCTTGAATGTATGAAAATAAGGAAGTAGTTGCTACTTCCTTGTTTTTAGTATATGTCTTCAATTCCGGCCATTGTGTTATAATCAATTTCAATTTCCGGAAAATCTTTTATAGTTATTTGATTAAATTTGTCATTATCCTTTTCTATTTTCATAATTACATCACAAACATACATTAATTCATTTCTATTTATATATTGTTTATACAAATATTCTCCTTCTTCAGAAGAATAATATGAATTATCATAATCCAAACAACTGAACTTTCCTTCTAATGCAATTCCAATATCACATGCAACTAATATACTTTCATCTTCACTTCTAATTATTTCTATACCATATATTCCCATAATATTGATTTTTTTTATTTCAATATTTTCTTCTTCAATGTCCCAATAATTCACATTGTATTTTTCTTCAATTAAAGGTATCAAATCATATGAGGAAATATATTCTAAAATGTCCTTCTTTCTTTCTTGACCATAATTCGCAACAAAATCTAATAATTCTTTAATTGATTTTAGAACAATAACACTCTCTTTATTAAATGTTTCAAAACTTTTAATAATACCTTTATCTTTTGATATAATCGCAAATCTACCAATGTTATTGTCTTCAACATATTTTAGTATTCCTTCAATAAAAAAGGCATCTTTAAATTCATTAGGTTTTGATTTAGTAAAAGGTGCTTCATTTTTGAAATATTTATTTAGAACTATTTCTGAATTAATATTTTCTAAGGTAACTATTTCAGCCAATGAATTTTTTTTAAATTTTTCATAATCAATTAATTCTTTATTTAAATTTTGCTTTATTACTTCTTCTTCCAATAAATTCTTTACCCACTTACAATATTTTTTTAATCCTCTTTCATTTTCTTCTATCCTTTCTTTTAAATGTCCTTTTATCTCGTTATCAATTACTGAAATAATAACATTTTTTATTTCCTTTTTATGAACTAATTCTATAAAAGCCTTAAAAACTTCATTCCTTTCATCAAAGTTATAATTTTCTTCTTCATATATATTTGTATCTATAAAAACCGTTAACATTCATTTTTCCTTTCAGCTAAAATGGTAAATCATCATACTCCTTTTTAACTCTTATATTTGATAATTTTGTATTAATATTTTCAATTACATTAATTTGTTTATTGTTTGGTAAAGAAATAAGCCATTTATAAAATTTTTCAACTTTTTCCTTTTCTATATTAGCTTTATTATTATATGTAAATCCATTTTTTATAAAACAATTTATTAATTCAGAATTATTTTGTATATAGAATTCTAAAGAATTCTTTCTAAGAATATTAGCTATATTCTCAATTATTTTTTCAGCATTAGTTATGGGATCGTATTCGCTATTATACTCTGAAATTTTCTCATATATTGCATCCGAAAATTCTCTATATATATTTTTTTCCTCATCTGAAAAATCAAGTTCACTAAATATTCCTTTTGAAATATCATTATATACTTCTTCAAATGTAGAATATCTATCTTTTACTTGATATTGCGTCATTTTGTTTATTATATTAAAGTAATTAAAATTTTCGGCATTTACCTTTTTATCTGCTAATATATACTCAAATAATTTCCCAATAAAATATATTTCTGTACAATGAGTATATTCTCCCTTTAAACTAACTTCTTCAGGCAATTTACTAACAGGCCAATTTAGCATTACGCTATTACTATCTTTTTCGTCTTTATCTATTATTTTGCCAAATCCAAAATCAATTATTTTAGCATTTCCCATCTTATCAATTAAAATATTTTGCGGTCTAATATCTCTATGCAATATTTCTTTTTCTTCTAAATATCTAAATGCATTTATTACTTGTAAAAAAATATTATTCCATTCATAATCTAAAAATGGTGTGTATTTATCAATAGACATTCCATCTATATATTCCATTTGTAGATATCCTAATTTTATTTCAGGATATAAATAATAATTATAGATTCTTACTATATTAGGATGTGAAATTTTAAACAATATTTTTATTTCATCAACAAATCTATCATATAACTCGCTTTTTCTTTCTTTATCTTTAGGTACATATTTTTTGAAGGCAAATTCCATATTGGTTGTATTATCTTTCAATAAATGTGTATCTCCCGTACCACCAAACCCAAGTTTTCTTACATATTCAAAAACTTTTTTCATATTATTAAATTCTATTATTTTTCCATTTTCTATTTCACTACTATTATTCATTTTAGTCCCCCTAAACTAGGCACATTATATCATAATTTCTACATAAAATCCATATACCATACAATATATTTCTTCATAAAAATTCCATTGTAGGGTTTTGTTTTCTTTTTTCAAGATGATACAATAAAATCATAGTAATACACTCTATTACTAAATAAAACGAAAGGAGGCAAAAAGTTGACTGGTAGTATTGAAAAGCGTGGAAAGAACAGTTATAGGTTAGTAGTATTCAAAGGCTATGATTTAGATGGAAAAGCTATAAGACATCAAAAGACAGTCCATTGCAAAAACAAATCAGAAGCAAGAACAGAACTTGCAAAATACATTGCACAAGTTGAAAATGGATTTGTAGTTGATGAAACTGTCCCAACATTTAAAGAATTCGTTGAAATATGGAAAAGAGATTATGGACTAAAAGAACTTGCACCATCTACATATAGCAGATATAAAGGAATACTAGAATCTAGAATTCTTCCCTACTTTGGACATTTTAAGTTGAATAAAATAAGACCCATTGATATTATGCAATTCTATAATTTACTAGATGAAGATACTCAAATAGTTAGAAAGAAAACCTTTATCAAAGAAAACTATTTTAGAACATCATAGGCTTTTACATGCTATGCTAACTAAGGCTGTTTATTGGCAAATGATTGTAAATAATCCTGCAGAACGTGTCCAACCACCTAAACCACCTAAACCCAAAAGAGATTGCTATGATGAAGTACAAACTAGAATTCTAATAGATAATTTAGAAAAGCTAACCGGAAATGACATCAAATACAAAGTAGCCGTTTTACTAGATATATTCATAGGTGCAAGACTTGAAGAACTAGCTGGACTTGAATGGTCTGATATTGATTTGAAAAACGGAATTATCAGTATAAACAAATCAAGTCAATATTTATCTGACAAAGGAATATTTACAAAAAGTCCTAAAACAGAAAGTTCAATTCGTAAAGTCGCTATTCCCGATTTTATTGTTTCTTTGCTTGAAGAATATAAGTTATGGTATGAAGAGCAAAAATCGATTGTAGGCGATTTCTGGCACGATTCTGATAGGTTATTTGTACAAGTAGACGGCAAACCAATTACACCATTAACAATAAGTAAATGGTTTGAAAAATTTATTAAACAAATTGGCTTACCTGTTATAACATTTCATGGCTTACGCCACACAAACGCAACATTGCTTATTGCACAGCAAGTTGATGTAGCAACTGTATCAGCAAGACTAGGTCATGCACAGATTACTACGACCTATAATTTCTATGTACATCCTTTAAAATCACATGATAAACACGCAGGAAATGTATTAGAAAATTTATTAGTTACTAACGCACATTAACAATTCAATATTACTAAATCTTTTTTGTACTCTCATAATTATCAGCTATGAATTTTGTTGAAATTTATAGTATTACAAAGTTCTAGTTTGAGGGGTTCATCCCCAATTTTTCCCCAAATTGACATAAGAAGCTAATTTTTAGTTATTATAGCAACCTTTTAGTAAGATAAAAAAATCACTAAAACCGTTATGGTTCTAGTGACTAAAATTTGGTTGCGGAAGTAAGACTCGAACTTACGACCTTCGGGTTATGAGAAATGGAATGCATTTTTCGTTTTTTCTATTATATTTTAAAGAGTGCTATTCTGTATGGTTACAGCATAACACTCTTTTTATTATTTACTAATATTTCTATTATTTTTTAGGTCGGTAGGGGTATTTTTAGGGGTATAATATTAACTATTTTCTATTATAAATTTAGCCCAATTATATATTTTTCCGTAAGATGCTTTTTTATATTCTTTTGAGTTAATATTTTCAACTAATTCTTTAGATTCGGCCTTAAATTCTGTGATATTTTTTATATTCTTATCTTTAATTATTTCAACTGCTTTATTTATTTTATATGGTCTTTTTGCTAATTCACAAAATTCCTTTTTAAAATCTATATCATCAACTCGTCTAGCATATTCTCTTCCCATTTTTGTTAAACCTATTGTGTCTCCCCAGTAATATAATAATCCTATAGCACTTAAATCATACAACGATTTAGTATTTTTATTCTTATTATATACTTCTACATTTTCCACAATATCATAAAAAGTTTTTATATCATCTTCTAATTTTTTCTGTGGTGTGAAGCTACTTAATTGATCTTTTACTTTTTTATTTGGTAAAATTCTTCCTTTTGCATCTCCTGTTAATTGATAAATTGCAATATCTTTATCATCAACATATCTTATCCAATTCAAGAAAATCCTTATATAAGTTCCCCATGTTCTATTTTTGAAATTATTACCTTTAAATGTATCTTTAAATATTTTTTCAATCTGTCCAATTGTTATATTTTCTTGATTTAGTCTCTGCAATTTCAAATATGGAGTATATCTTTGAAATTTCTCCCTCATAAATTTCACAAAGTAATCCTTTGTAATCTCATTATTTCCACAGACAACTTTGTAGTAATTACCTTCTTTTACTACTAACCCTAAATTAATCAATTCACGCATTACATTGTCTGTACTCTTTTCTGATAGATTTCCAATCTTCTTAGATAATTGATATGGAGTTTGTTTTATTTCTCCTTTAAATAATAAAAACATATTTAGACACGTCACTGGATGTTGTCTTAACAGATAACTTTCTCCTATTAAAGGTATATCGTCTGTAACAAGGTAATCTCTGAATATATCCCAATATATATTATATTTTGTACCAGATTGTATAACTAATCTCTTATTAATTAGAGCCATTAGTAATTGATTGTCAATTACATCATCTATTTCTGTAGCATCAAACATATTCCCATCGAAAGCTCTTTTAGCAATGTATTTTAACGCTTTTATTTCATTTGAGTTTAAATCTTCTAATTCTTTTTCAAATAAAGCCTTAATATTAAGTTCTTGCTCTAATAAATTTTCAAAAGTTTTTCCACTTTTAATTTGATTATACATATGTATGCATAACTTTTTTGTTAACCATGGAAATCCTTGTGAGCCTTCTACTATCCTTCTCCTGATATTTGGATCTAAATTTTTCCCTATAGAATTTTGTAGTTGATTTATAACTCCATTTACTTCACTTGCATCAAATTCTCTCATACTAATTGAAAAAGTATATTCTTTCATTGTTTGCCATAAATAATATGCCTCATTATCTATTGGAACATTAATTTCTGTTTTCCAGGAAAACCCTAATAATATATTTCCACATAAATTATTAATATCAGTTAAAAATTTATAAAATACTTTAAAAATATCTTCCTTTTTAAAAATATCTTCAAACTGGTCAAATATCAGAATTAAATATTTATTATTATCTTTTAAATATTTAATTAATTCTTCAATATAACTAGAATTTAATATATCATAGTTAGATCCAATTTCAACTTGCGTGCTTTGTGATTCCTTATTTATAAAATTTTCAGCTATTGATTTTTCTATCATTTTCTTCAATGAAAGTCCTATAAAGTTATTAGTTGAAGCACTTCTTGTATCTACTGCAAAAATAAAAAATTTCTTTTTGTTATATCTATTTTTACTTTTATCTCTGATTGCAGAAATAAATGAACTTTTTCCCCATCCTGATTTTCCATCTATATAAAATACCCTTTTGTCAGTTTCATTATTTCTTACACTATTTAAAAAGCCAAAGAAATCTTCTATTAAATCTTTTCTTCCTACAAAATGTTTTCCTGCTGTTGGTAAATAATCAAACCAATTATCACTTTGTTTTAGTTCTGCCACTTTCTCTACTGGTTGTTGCTCAGATAATAAGTCATATGGAATCTTTTCATTTTCAATATTCACATATTCTAAATCCTTTATTTCTTCAATATGATTATAAATTAATTCGATTTTTTCTTCATCTTCTACAATCTTATTTGTCTTAGCATCCATTACTGTAAATTGATTATTCAATGTATTTTCTTGCATAATAAAAACTCTATATATTCCAAAATAAGAGTATACTAGTATCTCTTTAACAAATCTAAAATCTTTATATTTACTTATATCAACTTCTTTAATTATTTTTGCATCTTCTAATAATTCAATTATTTTTGTAGGTCCCCAAAAATATAAATTATTATATTCTTTCTTTTGATTCATTTCCTCTATTAGTCCTGCAACTTGATGTGCATAATCTGTAGTAGATAAAAAATATCCATACTGTGCATCTTTAAATTTTGTATTAAATGCAAAACTTTTTATATCTTTTGCTTCTAAACTTTGTCTAGCTTTACATTCTATGTACACAATTTCATTTTTTCTATCTATATGTTGTGCTATTAAGTCTATCTCCATTCCAGTAAAATTAACTCTTTCTTTTATAGTATATCTTTGAGTTTTAAATATGTTTGAAACTATTTCTTCAAAAAAATCTCCCCTTTTTATTGCATTATCTTCCTTGTTAACAATTATATTTAACTCTCTTTTATGCATTTATTTCTACACCTCATTTTCTCAATTCTAATCTCTATTTTTTAATATCTATGCGTATTTTATCATATTTTTCACAAATTTGCCAGACGTCTGGCAAATTCAATTTTCATTTTTTAATTTTTCTATTTTTTTACCAACTTTTTTTCTATTTTCAAATACTTCTATCCTTTTTAACATATCATCTACTGTAATTTCACCTTCAGCACATTCTTGTTTTAACTCTAAAGCCATATAATTCCATTGATTAAACTCACTTTTTGAAATTATTTTCCTATCAGCTTTATATTTATACCTTTTATATACTCTCCAATATTCTTTTTCTCCTGGTATATCTCCTGCTTTTTCTTTATGTCTATTCGTTGCTCCAACATCTTTGCAAGTTTTTTCTGTTCCTTTTATTGGTCGATTACAATATATTTCATCTTTTCTATTTACTGGTATAAAATATTGATGACAATTTTCGCATTCTTTAAACTCTATATCACTGCTTACAAATTTTAATAATTCAAATCGAATTAAATCGTTCATATCCTTAATTTCATATAATTCCTTTATTTCTGTGCTATCTCTTTTAACCACATCAATCAAATCTTTACTTGTTTTATATTCAACTCTTTCATCTAAATTAGGAACTGCTCTATAAAATACATTAAATGGTTTGTTTATATAAAAATTATCTTGTTTATTTTCAATAACTCTTGTTTGATCTAGAACATACAGTTTTTGTGCATTTGACATTCCTTCTAATTGACTATTGGTTATTTTTTTATAAATATAATCTATCTCTTCTTTTAAAATAGCTCTTTTTCTTTTTATATCTGCTATAATTTCTTCTCTTACATAATGATAAAATTTTATATATCTTTCCTTTTTCTTTTCATCAATTACTGATGCCAATTTTCTAATTCCTATATATCTATCTGTTTTTAATTTTTTATCTTTATTTGCATTTTCATGTTCTAGATAAATACAATTTTTTACAGTAGTATCTGGCATTCTCTTTTCTAATATATCCATTCTTTCTACTCCACTTGTTGGAGTTTCAGACATAATTTCATATAGCATTTGTGTATAAAAGTGCATATATACACAACTATTATCTATTTGTGCCATTAAATCTTGTAACATTTCTATGTAATCAAACATTGATATTTTAGTATTCGAAGCATTTTGAGTTATTAAATCAATAACTTGTGTATATGCCATATTTATCTCATCAATATCTAAATACATAAAGTTCAATAAATGGATTCCTAATGGAAATTCCATTCTCTGTACTCCTAAAAAATCTTCATTGTCTGGATAAATACATATATGATTATTTTCGTTCAAAGTCGCATATAAAGCCATTTTATCACCCCTATATTTTTTGGAATATCGATATTTTGCATTTTTTAGAAAATTGATTTCTACGATACATATTATACAAAACTATTGTAATTTTTTCAATATCGTTTTATTATTTCCATCAGAAGCAGATAAAAATTTTATCTTCGCTTATGCACATTGAAAACTAAATAGTCCAGATATACATAAATAATGAAACTTCTACCTGGCTAACGTGATGTAAAGGGGTAGCTCTCCTAGATGGAGGGAATGGAAACAGAACCATTATGGTATTAAATACATATATAGGGACGTTAAACAAGAAAAAAATTTTTGAGGAAAGGAGAACAAATACTTATGAGAAGTACATTTAAAACAAACGAAGAATTACCTGCAACATTGTCAGCGACAGATATTAGTAAATACTTAGGAATTTCGAAAGCTAATTCATATCAATTAATGAATCGTTCAGATTTTCCTACACTTAAACTTGGTAAACGAAAATTAGTACCAAAAGATAAATTTTTAATATGGGTAAATAACAATACAAATGTTATTTAGAAGGAGTAACTTATGGAAGAAAATATGAATAAAAAAAATAATATTCAGGTAAATGCTTTAAATGTTGGCACAGAGAAAGCATCTTCTAAATATTATTCTTATCAAAATGATTCTACTGATATTATACAAGCAAATACAAATAAATTCAATAAAAATCAAGAAAATTCTTTAAGTTCTCTATTTGAAAATACACCTTATGAAATAATTAATGGTTCTTTATTTAAGGTTACAAATAAAAAGGGAAATAAAGTTTATCAAAAATTATCAAACTTTGTTCCTTATTTAAAAAATGAAACAATTATTGATGATGGTGTAGATGTAAAAAGATATTTGAGTATGGAAGGTAAACATGCTAATGGCAAAAATTTGCCTTCCATTAGAATATCTGCAAATGATTTTAACAATATGAATTGGATAACCAAAAATTGGGGCTTACATTGTAATATTGAAACAGGACAAACTGTAAAAGATTGTATTAGACATGCTATTCAATGTACTGCAACTAATATAAAAACTGAACATATCTATTGTCATACTGGTTGGAGGAATATTAATAACAAGTTAATATTTTTATGCAATGGCTTATATTTGGATGAAAATATCGAAACAAATGTTGAACTAGAAGGAAAATTATCACGATATTGCTTAACAGATGTTACAGAAAGAAATATCGATGAAGATTTAAAATGTATAAGGAAATTACTAAATACTGAATTTATACCACATAAAATCATATTACCTTTAATTGCTTTAGCATTTCTATCTCCATTAAATCATTTTCTAAAAATAGCTGATTGTGAACCAAAATTAGTATTATTTTTAATTGGAAAAACTGGAGCTAAGAAAAGCACTCTTGCTTCTCTTATATTATCATTCTTTGGAGATTTTACTAATACTGATTTACCTATATCTTTTAGAGATACTGCTAATAGTATTATTGCACAATCATTTATCTTAAAAGATGTTTTAACTGTAATTGATGACTACCACCCTTCTACTAAATTAGATGAATTATCTATGAATAAAACAGCACAAGTAATTATGAGATCTTATGGCGATAGAATAGGAAAAAATAGATTAAATTGTGATAGTACATTAAAAGTATCAAAACCACCTAGAGGGAATGTCATCATTACTGGAGAATCAACACCAGATATTTCCGAAAGCGGTACTGCTAGATATATCAGTATTGAATTACAGCCAAACGACATTGATGTTTCGAAATTAACCGAATTACAAGAATTATCAAGAAATGGAGCTTTTAAATCTGTTATGAGTTTTTATATTAGATGGATTTATCAATATGTGAATGGTGTTTATACAGAAAAAGAATATGCAAATAAATTAAGAGAAGATTTTATAAATAATAGAAAAATCCTAATTACAGAATTAACTAATAGAAATATAACTTTTCATCCTAGAATACCCGAAGCATTATCTTGGCTCTTTATAGGTTTTGAGAAATTTTTAAACCTTATGAATAATGCAAATGTTCTTACAAATGATGATTTACAATTTTTAGTTTCCGAATTTGCAGATATTTTAATAAATCTAGCAATATCTCAATCTAAAACTGTTACTGAAGATAATCCTAGTATAAAGTTTGTTACTAAATTAAATTCATTGTTAGAAAGCAAAATTGCAAGAGTTCAAGATATAAGAACTTATCAATATGCAGGTGGAGATGGCTTTATTGGTTATGAAGATGATATGTACTATTATTTAATATCAAGCATATCTCATAAATTAGTAAAAAAACTTTGTGATGAACAAGGAGAATTGTTCTCAGTAAGTGAGAGAACTCTATTAAAACACTTAGATGAAGATGGATTTATAGAAACTTCAAAAGATAGTAGAACAAAATTACTACGAGTTGGTGGTAGCCCACAAAGATTTATATGGTTAAAAAAAGATAAATTTAGGAGTATTATACAGTAATATTTTCTGTTACAACTGTTACATTTTTCTAAATTGCATATGGTTGTAAGAAAATATTAGTAACAATTATCTAAAATTATCTGATACAAAAATGAAACAGAATTTGTTACAACTTGTATCAGATATGTAACAAATAACGAAAGTTTATAATCAACTTATATAACTATATTCTACGATGTTGTAACAGATGTAACAGTATTTTTATATATACTTACTCTACTTTTTGTTAAATCTAAGCTATTCTTCGTAGTTTTTATAGGCAAGATTCCTAATTGTATAGACATACAATTAAATGGTTGCGTTATTGCTTTAGCAATTACGAACCATTATATGTGGCTTTGCCACTAGATTTTACACCCAAAATTCACTTTAGGTGTTTTAATTTTGGGAGAACCCAAACCCCTTTTACAAATTTTAGAGAAAGGAACTTAAGATATATGAGAAAAAATAATAAACAAATTAATTTTAGAGTTAGTGAAAAAGATTATAACTATATAAAAAGGCAATCTGAAAAAGCTAATATAACTTTAACTGACTATTTAAAATATTCAGCACTTAACAAGAACATATATGTAATTGATGGATTAGATGATGCTACAAGAGAACTTGCTAAAATTGGAAATAACTTAAATCAGCTAACTAGACTATGTCATCAAGGTGTTATTACTTGTTTAGATTTAAGTGAAATTAGAGAGCAGGTGAAACATATATGGCAATTATTAAATTTACTAACTCCAAATCAACTTTAAAACATATTATAAATTACATAACACAAGATGCTAAAACTACTACTGAATTAATTACAGGAAAAGATTGTACTTCTGACAATGCCTTAGAGGAAATGCAAACTGTAAAAAATTTATATAACAAGACAACTAGCAGACAATATATTCATTTAGTACAATCTTTTTCCCCTAACGATAATTTAAGTTATGACAAAGCACATGAAATTGGATTAGAACTTGCAAAACAATATAAAGGTTTTCAAGTATTAGTAGCAACTCATACTGACAGAGAACATGTACATAATCATCTCGTAATAAATTCTGTATCTTTTAAAGATGGTAAGAAATTTCAACAAAGTAAAAAAGATATGGAAAAAATAAAAATATATTCTAATGAATTATGTGCCAAAAATGGACTTTCCACTATTTCATTAAAAGGAAATTCAAAGGTTAGTAGTAGTTTAACACTAAAAGAATATCAAGTAGCAAATAAAGGTCAAAGTTGGAAAATGCAACTAATAAATGCCATTGACTATTCAATAGAAAATTCATTAACTAAAAAATATTTCATATCAAATATGAATAGTTTAGGGTATCAAGTTAATTGGACTGATACAAGAAAAAGTATAACTTACACTACTCCAACTGGAATGAAGTGTAGAGATAATAAATTATATGATATTAAATATTTAAAGGAGAATATGCAAAATGAGTTTAATAGAAAATTTAAAAGAGAAAAATCAAATACCACAGCAAACACAAATGAAAGCAGAGTTTTACACAGTTCAACCAGAAACGTGGATAACTCTTTTCAAGTGGATAGAAGATACGAAGGACAAAATCAAAAATATGGAATACAAAATGGACAAGCAAATTTCAATGGCAGACATTCTGAATACACTAAAAAAGGAACTTACAGAAACAATAAGAATACATCTGGAAGTTCAGATGATGAAATATCAAGAGGAATTGAAAGAACTACAAAAGATAAAATGGAAAAATATATTCAAAGGGATACCAATAGGTATTGTAATAGGTATTTTAGTAACCGTTCTCTGGATACATTAGTATCCCTTGCCTATTTATTTGAAAATAGACAATATAATCAAAATAAACCTAAAAGAACAATAAGAAGTTTTAGGAGTTTAAGCAAACAAGCTAAAAAAGAATGGATTATGAAGCATAAATATTCAAGTAGTTTTGATTGGTTTGAAGAAGATGAATGGGAAATGTAAAAAATATTTTTAAAAATATTGACTTTTGACCGTCATAATGTTATTATATTTATGACAGTCAAAAAGGAGGTGGATATGACTGAGAAAAAGCTAGGTCGTCCAACTGATAATCCTAAGAATACTAAATTAACTGTTCGTGTAGATGCGGAAACATTGGAAATATTAGAAAAATATTGTAAAAAAGAAAATATATCTAAAATGGAAGGTATTCGTAGAGGAATTAGAAAATTGGACAAATAAAAAAGGAAATAGTGTTTCTGACAGTCAATCTTATTACACTATTCCCTAGCAATACTACTTCGAAAGTAGAATTACATGAATATTATATCACATGCAATCTTCTACTTTCAACAAAAATGAAAATTTTAATGAAAGAAGGAGGATTTTTTATGCCTATCAATCAAAATTTATTTGAAGAAGAACTTGATGCGTTCTTTAATAATCTAATCAATTCATATCTAAACTATTTATCACAAGAAGATGAAATTTATAAGAAGCTTGGTAAAAATAAAAATTCTTGTATTGAAAATTTTCTAAAGGACTTTCCTAATACTAATAATTCTTTAGAAAAACTTATCAATTATATTTATTTAGAAAATGAATATGAATCTGATGCCTTATATAGACAAGGTTTTATTGATTGCTTTAACTTTCTAAAACTTCTTGATTATTAAATCAAGGAGGTTCAATATGTCAAAAAGAGGTCAAAATGAAGGCAGTATTAGACAACGAAAAGATGGTACTTGGGAAGCTAGATATACTATAGGTGTAAAAGAAAATGGAAAACCTAACAGAAAATCTGTATATGCTAAAACTAGAAAAGAAGTTAAAGACAAATTAAATGCCATTTTGTTATCTCTAAAGAATGGAACTTATACTAATTCAAATAATATATTATTCATAGATTGGCTTAGCAAATGGCTTGAAAATTATGCTAAGCCTAATATAAAACTTGCTACATATACAAGTTATGAAACATATATACGAGGTCATTTGAAACCTTATTTTTCTAATATAAAATTACAATCTGTTTCAGCAGAAATGCTACAAAAATTCTTTAATTATAAGCAGAACAATGGTAGATTAGATAATCGTGAAGGTGGCTTATCAGCTAAAACTTTGAAAAATATGTATAATATGCTACATGCTTCATTTAAACAAGCATATATTAATGGATTAGTTCAAACAAATATTGTTGAAACTATAAGAACTCCTAAAATTTTCAGAAAAGAAATGAGAGTTTTAACTAGAGAAGAACAAAATAAATTAATTCATGTTGCTAGAAATTATAGATTAGGAATTGTTGTTATATTAGATTTATTTACAGGTATGAGATTGGGTGAAATCCTTGCTTTGAGATGGTGTGATGTTGATTTAAAAGGTCAAAATTTAATTGTTAGAAATAGTATTAAAAGATTATCTACCCATGAGAAAGCATCTAAAAATCAGAATAAAACTAAATTAATTTTAGATACTCCAAAATCTCAAACAAGTTATAGAGAAATACCGCTTCTCTCTCCTATTGTTAAAGAATTAAAAACTCACAGGAAAAAACAAAAAATTGAAATCCAATTAGCTGGTAAATCCTATATAAATAAAGATTTTCTATTTTGTAATCAAATTGGAGAACCATATGATCAGAAAACTTTTTGGAAAGAATATTCTTTAATGCTAATAGATGCTGGTTTACGAGATAAAAAGGAAAAACCTATTAGAAATAAAATTAAAAAGAATATAAAATCCAAACCAAAATCTCATGCTGATAAAGTTCAAGTTACATTCCATACTTTAAGACATACATTTGCAACTAGAGCAATTGAACAAGGTATGGAAATTCCCGTACTTAGTAAAATTCTAGGACATGCTGATATAAGTACCACTTTGAATAAATATTGCCATGCTATTCCAGATAGGAAACGTGAAAATATGGAAAAAATCGAGTGTTTATATGATGATAGCCTAGATGGTAAAATCTAGGCTATTTCTATTATATTTCTAATTCTTCTTCTACTTTTATTTTTTCTTTAACTTTTTCTCTAACGCAATCTTGAATTGATGCTAGTAATAGTGTAATTTCTGTTTCCACTTTTTCTAAATCTTCTTCTTTTACTTTTCCACTTTCAATAGCACTAATTCTCTTAACTGCCTCTAATGATAATTCTTTAGAATTATACTTATTCAAATCCTCTATAAAATTCTTATATTTAGGTTCTTTTATTAACTCTTCTAAATAATCTTTTTCTGCTTTTAAGAATGTATCTCTTAAAAAAGCGATTTTTCCATTTATATTATTTTCATTCATATTCTATTCCTCCAATTAATTTATTTATATGTTTTATCTTATCCACTCTTCTATTATTTCTTTTGAAATATTTAAGTTGCCTCTACCTACACCCACTTCAATGTCTGGTTTTGGACTTCCATGATAATCACTTCCACCACTAATATATAAATTATTTTTTCTAGCATAATCTACTAAAATATCCTTTTTATTATCATCAGCTGAAGATGGGTGGAAACATTCTATACCATCCAGCTCTGCCTCTTTTCTTAAATCATCAATAAAACCTATTGTATCTTCAAATTTATATTCAAATGGATGTGCTAAAAATGCTTTTCCTCCTGCTTTGTGAATAATATCAATAACTTCCCTGTATGGTGGTCTAAATTCTATATGATTCATGAAGTAACTACTTTCTGGATTTGCTAAACCTTTTCTAAAAAATACACTAAATGATTCTGTAAATTCTCCTAATATTTTATGATTTTCATTATGTTTTATCAATTCTTCATAAATCGGTCTTTCTACATATTCGGATGCTTTCTTAGGCTTTCTTATTTTACTTTCATCATATATTAATCCGTGCTTATCACATATATCAAATAATCTTTGTCTGCATATCTTTTGCTGTTCTCTTAATTTGTCATCTGAATAATATTTTTCGCACCATTGATTAATCAGATTTGGATTTATATTATAGGCTAATATTTCAATATTTTTATTTTGAAATACTGCATGTAATTCTGAACCTTTTATAATTTTACCGCTAAAAATTTTATTGTATTTTAATGTTTCATCATCATATTGCTTACAAGTATCATGATCTGTTATTGATATATATTCTAACTTCTTGTCTTCACACATTTTTAATACTTCTTCAACTGTTTTATCTCCATCTGAATATATTGTGTGCATGTGTATATCTATCATACTATTCATCTCCATTCAATAATCTTATTCTATATTTTCTCAACATCAATACCAAGCCTTTTAAAATTTTCATTTATTCTTGACATATCTCTATACTTTCCTTCTTTTAGTTCAAATCTATAGTTATCACTTTCAATATTTAAATTTTCACCTTTTAGTTCTCTCTCGATATCATATGGCACTTTTACAAATTGAAATGCTATATCTGAATTATATTCTTTGCTATTATATTCTCCTTCAATTATAAGATAATTACTTTTGGTAGTTTCTAACACATTGCTATCTTTATTTTTATTTCTTATAACATCAAAAGAGTTTCCTACACTTCCAACATTTATTAGAGTTTTATTGTATATTTTATCCATATATGGATGATGAATGTGTCCATATATTACAACATCTGCTTTCATTTGCGATACTGTATTTTTGCTTGGTAAAAACATTTGATATTTAGTTTCTATACTGTCAACATTTAATATTGCTTTATTGTTAACAGTAGGTGTTGCGTGAAACAATCTTACTAAACTTCCACTCATATAAAATTCATAGCAAAATGGTAACTTTAGTAAATATTCTCTATCTTCTTTATTTATTAATGATTGATTCCATTTTATCCTTTTTTGTTCTTGCTCAGGCATTTTATCAATATGCTCATGTTCCATTGAAAAGTGAGCATCACAATTTCCTTGTAATACTATTTCACATTTTTCTTTTATTAAATCTAAACATTCTTTAGGATGTATTCCTTTTGCTATTGTATCTCCTAAACATATAATTCTATCTACATTTCTTTTTTCTATATCTTTTAAGGTTACTTTTAGTGCTTCTAAATTTCCATGTATATCTGAAATAATTGCAATTTTCATTTTTTACTCCCATTCTCTATTAAAATTTATTTCTTCTTTATTTTTTTAATCCTTTAAAATATCAACAATATCAATAGGTGCAACTAAATTATTATTTTGGTTAATTACTGCTGTTCTAACATAATTTCCTCTTAACATACTTTCCATTTTATTAACTATTTCATCATAATCAAACCATTTAACATCTAAAATTTCTTCTTTATCAAACTCAATATTTTCATTAATAAGTTTAGCATTAAAAACAATCATTAAAAATAAATCGTCTTCTAAAATTCTATTAGCAACATAACAAACTCCGTCTAGTTTAACATCACAACCTGTTTCTTCTTTTATTTCTCTAATTGCTCCTTGCTCTAAACTCTCGTTAAAATCTAAATGTCCTGCTGGAAAATTCCATTTTTCATAACATTTTTTCTTCGCTTCTTGTACTAACAAATACTTTCCTTCTTTTTCTATAATTCCACCTACTATTACTTTCATAATTTTGCTTTCCTCCAATTATATTTCTTTTAAATATCTAAATAATACTCAAGTATTCTTCTATCTCTTAAAACAACAAATTTTGTTGCATAAACATCTTCATATTGTGAGTCTTTTAAATCATTTATGCAATTTTGTATTAATTCTAATGCCTCAATAGGCTCAACCCATAATAATTTTGCTCCTTCATCTTTTTCTTTTTGCGTCAAATTTAATTTTTGAGTATCTTCAATAACCTTTGAAACATAAATATATGAGATTTGTTTAAAATTGTTTTTATATTTGTATTCTTCAGTAACACCTAAATATTTTATTATCTCAACTTTGCATCCTGTTTCTTCTGCAACTTCACGATAAAAAGCATCTTCTGGATTTTCATTTTCTTCAATGCCACCTCCTGGCAATTTATATTCGTGTTTATTTGCTTTATTAAAAATTGCAATTTTTCCATCTTCTCGAATTACTATTCCTCTTGCACCTTTTCTTAATTGTGGCTTTTCCATATCACAAAATTTAAGTCCAAAATCTTTATCTGTTATTTTTGTAATTAATTTTTCCATTTAACTCCTCCTTAAGATTATTATTTTTTAAATAATAATTTTAAACATTACAAACTTCTAATATATTGGAACAATTTTTCAAATTCTTCTTTATGTATTAAAAGTCCCTCTGCTTTTTCTTCCACCATTTTTTCTAGATCCTTATATAAAACATACTTAACCTCTGATACTTCATCATCTTCAAAAGTGTATTCTTCTATTTTTTTATTACATCTTAATAAATACACATAAGCAAATTCCATATTTTTAGGATTTTTTGTGCTTTTAATCGTTGCAATATATTGTAAATCTTTTTCTTCTGCTTCAACTCCTAATTCTTCTTTTAGTTCCCTTATTGCTCCATCAATTACACTTTCTCCTGCTTTTATATGTCCTGCTCCAGATATATCCCAGCAATTAGGATGTGATTTCTTATTCGCACTTCTTTATTGTAATAATAATTCATTTTTGTCATTTATAATCCAAACATGTGCTGTTCTATGAAAATCGCCTTCTTCATGTGCTTTCCCCTTTTCTTTTATTTGTCCTGTTGGATTATTATTTTCATCAAATATATCTATATATTCCATAAGCTCTCCTCTTTCCTTATTGCTATTACTATATCACAAATTCCTTAATTATTCCATAGTTTACCATTAATTCTATTACTTTTCATCGTGGTAGGGGTATTTTACTGGGGTAAAGTACAAAAATAAGACTACTTATTTTCTTGTAGTCTTACTCCTATCTATATTCTATAATTTAATTTTTATTTACTTGTTTTGGGTTATGAGTAATTCTACTCACTCCACATACCTCTTCTCTCCCCACCAACTCTGAAAAACATCCTTCAACTTCACCGTTCTCCTACTCTCAAAATCCGTCAAACTCTCCATCTCCCCATTATCTCTATCCAACTGCATCAAAAATTCCCTACAAGCTCCACAAGGCATACCACCATTCTTTAGTGGATTCTCTCTGTATGCAATCAATCTTCTAATTCTCGTTTTTCCAGTACTCATATACATATTCAAAGTAGCAACTCTCTCCGCGCACAAATTCATAACACCACTTGCGCTTTCAATACAAAATCCAGTAAAAATTTCTCCATCCTCACTCTCCACTGCAGAAACAACATGATGTGCCACAATAAACGGAGAAACTTGCTCTCTATGATATTCAACCTTAGCCTTATTATACATTTTCTCCCAAATATCCAATATCATCGCTCCCAACTCATTTAATATTCTTCCAAATTAATCCTCACAAAATCCAAATCGCTCCTCTAAATAACAACCCCATTAGTATGATCAACCTCATGCTGAATAATCTCAGCCACAAATCCGCTATACTTTCCATGTCTCCTCTCAAAATTCACATCCAAATAATCCACTTCAATCTCGTTATATCTCACACATTTTCTCTCACCAATCAAAGACAAACAACCTTCCTCAGTTTCATATTTTCCGCTTCTCCCCGTAATAACCGGATTAATCATCACAAAATCGAACAAACCACCAGACACACAAATAATCGCCTTATTATATCCAATCATATTAGCAGCCAATCCAACACATCTATCTTTATTTGCCTTCAATGTATCTAACAAATCTCTAGCAATAAACTTATCATCCTTTGTTGCCATTTCAGCCTTCTGTGACAAAAACATTACATCTTTTACTATATCCTTTACCAAAAAAATCCCCCATCTCTTTTCATAAATATTCATTACATATTAATTAATTTAAAAGTGCAAAAATTGCACTTTATTCTTATTTTACAACTTCTTTGAAACAATCATATCTCTTACAACATATCCATTTCCTTCATAAAAATTTAATCCACTAACATTAGGGCCAAACACTTCAATATTTGTTCTAATACAACCAATATTTTTAAAATACTCCTCCATTTTATTTAGTAATATCTTTCCAACACCATTTCCACGATTTTTCTTACTGACAATCAGCTCCAACACTTCACCAGTTTTTGCACAGTCATTGGTTAATTTATCAACTTCATCTACAGTTTCAACAACTCCAACAATTAATCCATTAACCAATTCATCTTCAATAGATAAAAATATCTTACCATTCTGCATTTTTACTTTCTCCATATCCAGTTCAAAATATTTTTCTTTATATTCTGGAACCATTACTTGTGTATGCCAATCATCAATATCAATCAAATAATTTTGTAGTTCAATCAATAATTCTTTAATTTGCTCATTATATTTTTTATTATATTCAACAATCACAACAATTCATCTCCTACAATTTACTCCATTTCAAACTCCCACAAACTCAAATGTCCTTTTGCCTCAATAGGTTCATCGAAAACCTCAATATCCTCCATTTGCCAGCCATAGTTCTCCTTAAAAGTACTATCTGTATATATATCCTTATTTTCCTTCAAAAGCTCAGATTTAAACTCTGGAGACATTTTCACGCAATCAACCAACTTAGCTTTTCCCAATATTTTACCTTTCGGCATATCTTTGGGGATATATTTTTGTAATCTTTTCATCGCCTCTTTATCAATTCCTTGTCCAGCATGAATAAGGAGCTCTCCTCTATAATTTGTTTTCCAACTTCTAAATTCAAATCTTTTATAACCAAGCATTATCAAACTAGCCCATGGTTGCTTTATTGTTAATACCTTCATATTTCCACTCCTTTGCTTTAGAATAGTATTCCCTCAAATTTAACTATACAATCTTGCTAAACATCTCTTTTCTTATCATTTGTTATATCACCATTTCCACTCACAGGAACTTCATCTCCTAAATAAGTAGGCTTTGGCTTAAATATACATTTAACAAAATCCTTATCTCTTGCCAATATTTCTCTTATTTCTCTATATGTTGCCCCAACATATTGTCTTGGATCAGAGCATACTCCATATGCATCTAATCCTAGCTTTTTCGCATCATACAAAGCTCTATACATATGATAATTTTGTGTTACAATTACTACCTTTTTAGCCTTAAAAATCTCTTTTGCTCTATACATAGTTTCATAAGTAGAAAATCCAGCATGATCCATAAAAATATCTTCTGATGGTGTCCCTTTTTCAATAGCATAATTCTTCATAAGATTTACCTCATCATAATCTTCTCTTCCATGATCACCACTCATTATAATTTTACTAGACACATTATTTTTGTATAGATTAATACCTTCTAATAATCTATCCTCTAACATTGGACTTGGTTTATCTCCCCATACTCCCGCACCTAATATAATTATGCAATCTACATCAGATAAATCTTTATACTCTTGATTTTTTATAATTCTATTTTTAGTAGACTGTTTAACATAAAAATTTATTCCAAAAATAAATATGATAACTATAGCTATTCCAATTAACAAACACTTTAATGCCATTTTCATAATTTTCTCCTTTTAATTATTTTTCGCGATTACATGAAATATATGCCAATGTTTTAGTTCACCTAATCCTGTTCTCTTGTCAACTTCAACTTCTTTAAAATTTAAAATATCAAAATTCTTAAACAATTCACATACTTGATTTTTTGAAAAGAATGTCATTTGTGGTCTAGTTTTATTCCAAGTATCATTAACTCCGAAAAAATTTCCAACAAAGTATCCATCTTTTTCCAAGTTCATTTTAATTTCGTTCCATAAATCTTCAAATCTTTCTTTATTGCAAAATGATAAAGAGTAATTTGCTACAATTAATTTTGATTTTTTCAACTTTATTTTTTCAAAGCTTTGTTGTTCAAACTTAAAATGTTGTAGCTCATTTGTTGTCAATCTTTTTGTTATTCTTGATTCAACATTTTCTCTATCAATTGCCAGAACATTCCACCCATTTTTTATCAAATATACTGTATCATTTCCAGCTCCACATCCTAAATCAATTGCATTTGTTGGGTTGCATTTTATCTTTTCAATAAAATATTTAACAAATGTTCTAGGTACATCCGCTTCGGTTACATCATAATATTTTTCTATACTTTTCATATTGCTCTCCCTAAGAAATTTATTTAATATCACTCATTATAAAAAAAATTTTTCACCTACTCACTTTTCTTCAACCAATCCATCAAAACTTCAAATTCTTCATAATGATTTCTAAAAAATTCTCCTTCATCATTCATTTTCTTTATTTCATCAATTGAAAACCAGCCAACTTTTTCAACTTCTTCCTCTTGTAATTTTAGTTTTTCAATATTATCAACATCCATTTTTATATAATAATCATCCCAAAAAACTCTTTCTTTTTCAGACCTTCCACCATAGTATTTTACTAATTTTTCTGGATTTAAATCCACTCCAATCTCTTCTTTTACTTCTGTTAATATTCCCTGAATACTATCTTCTCCAGATTTTGGATGTCCACCTGTAGTTGCCCATAATCCATTTTTTCTTGCACTTCTTTTTTGTAATAAAAACTCTCCTTTAGAGTTTTGTATGTAAATAAGTACCACTATTATATATGAGCCTTCAGGTACTGACTCGCCTTTGTATATTGTTTTTCCTATTAAATTTCTATTTTTATCATATAAATCTCGTTTTTCCATAGTTTTATCCTCTCTTTTATAATTTATAAATCTACCTCAAATAACACATTTGACTTTTCATTTTCTCCAATTTTTTCCACAAAAACTTTGGTAACTATGGTTTTAAACTCATCATTCATTTCAAATTCGATCTGATCATTTTCCGTAATTCCAAGGGTTATATGAGGTATATATTCAAAACTCATTTTTTGATTTAATACTTTTTCATATATTTCATTATGCAGTATCTTTATTTCTTTCACGCCTGACACGACATTTAAAAATATATAGTTAGTCTTAATATTTTCATCTTTATGTAATGACACACCTGACATCACAATTTCAAATGGTTTCACGGATTTTAAAGCCTGCATTAATCTGTCTTTTAGCTCTTCATTAGACATAGAGCTTTCAAACGGAAATGCTAAAGTTATATGTGGTGGCAATATTTTATACAATTCATCATACTGTTTTCTAATATTTTCAATTTTTTCTATATTCGTAAATTGAGGAAATATTAAAATATCCCTTTTCCCTTTGTTTATATACTTCATATTTTCCCTCCTTTCTTTGATGATTGTATTATATCAAATCATATTAATTTTTACAATTTTAAAGAGTAAAAGATTATAAGACATTTTCACATACAAATCATAATATTGTACATAGTTAAAAATACAAAAGAACTATGTTATTAAACATAGTTCTTCTGTATTTTTAATTTTCTCCTTCTATTAAATACAAATTATTATTATCCATTAAAATTTCTATTGGTTCATTATAAATAATACTTACTTTATTTAAATATTCAATGAATGGATTTACTCCTTTTATTGAATTTTCAACTATTTTTTGAATATTTTTATCATTTCTTTTTTCATTTAATTTTTTTATTTTATTTCCCGAATTAATAAAAAACTCATCAACTTGACCTTTAGAAATAAAGGGTATTTTAGATATTAATTCTCCAGTTTCTTTACTAGCATTTGCTAAACCTTTAGTAAGTATAGTTTGTATAGATTTTCCTGTACTGCTTTCAATTTCATTATAACATTTAGTATATAATTCTCTATAATTAAACTCATATTCACTAATTTTTTCTTTTATTTCATTGATATAATTCTTATTAAAGTTTTCTAATAACATCACTTCAAGAAATGATGAAAATGAATATAAATATAACGCTAATTGATATTCCGTTAAATTTTCGCCTAACTTTTTAATTTTTGATTTAATTTCTTGATCACTATGCATTAATTCCTTTTTTGATAGCATAGTTTGAATTAAATCTCTATATAATAAAATGCTTTGTTCTGAGTTTCTTTTAATGTCTTGTACTAATATATGTTTGTTATTTTTATATTTCTCATTATCACAATTAAACTTATAATTATTTAATACATCTATTAGTGTATTTAAATTTCCTCTTATCTTTGCTTTTTCCTTTGCCTTAACAAAGTCTAACATTTCTTGCTGTATACTTTTAATCTCATCCAATTTATTTTCAATTGTCATTAATGCCACAGACATAAATATCATTGTCGGATCACATTGCAAAGGTTCCATTATAGCTTGACCTCCTCCAACACCACCGTCAGCTGCTTTCAAAGATCCTATATATCCACCTTTAGATTCAAACATTTCCATCCCCTTAGTATTTACTCTATAAATACCGCTCTTTCCGGTTTTTTCACCTAATTTTTGCATTGCAGATATCACTGGTTCTGAAGCAACTCCTAATGCTGCCAGATTTTTTATTGAATATTTTTCATATTTTACTTTTTTTAGAGACATTTCAGTTATTGTTGGTAAAAATTGAACTTCCATTATTTCATTTGACATATTTTTTCTTGATTCTTTTTCATCCATTCTAATTATTTCCTTTCTAATTTATATATTCATATAATTTCTTTCTGTCTTGCAATTCCTCATAATCTGCATTTTCAAAATTTATTGATATTATTTGTTAATCTTTGAAATTTTTAATATAGATAAATAATTTTCTCTACTTATCCTTTCCATAAAGCTCTTCCTAACTATAAAATAATTATACTCTCTTTTATTATTGCAATCAAGTTTTTTCAAAATCATGAAAAAGCTTTTATTTTTTATAAAGTATTTTCAAATATTTTTATTTAAATTTTCTAAAAATAGTAAAAATATAAAAAGTACGAAATTTTTACTCCACTCACAAATTCTTAACCTCAAAAAAACAAAAAAGACCTCGCAATTTCTGCTCAGTCTTTCTTGTTTGATAACCGCTTGTCCGCGGTCATCAGGAGGTTAATTAGCTTCTACTTGTCCGTAGTTGCTTAATTCACCAATGGATTTACGCAGGATCGATTTCTGCCAGTCTGCCAATGTCCTGGCCATCACTGGTGCAGACAATGTATTCTCCGTAGGACTTTTCGGTCTTGGTAAGAATATTTGCGTCTGGCGATCCATCCTCCTTTGTCCCGTACAGAACCCAGTATGCTTCTCCCGGATATCCGGTGGAAACACCCCAGTCAGTCTGAATGGACCAACTACCGTCTGCGTTCTTGCGGGTGCGTGCTCCCTGCAGGAAGTCAGGAACAGTTTCCGAAACGGCCTGAGCCTTCATGATAGTTGCCTTCTTGTAGAAGACCCCATCCTTTTCGATCAGGTTCGTATCGGCATTGCCGATAACCCAGCAGTTCCAGCCACTCGAAGTCTTTTCAGACTTTTCATAGCCGATAACTGCACCGAACGGTGCTACCTCGCGTCCTTCGACGCAATCGAGCTCGATGCCCTCAGTTGTTACACTGATTGCTGACTTCAGAAACTCCGGGATATCGTTGTAAGAGCGAACTCTCACAGCATCCTTCCGCTGTCCTGCTTCCTTGTGAATAAAGATTGTGCTAGCCATAATTTTGGCCCTCCTCATAATTATTTGCGTATTTCTTATACTATTGTCTTTTTGATATATAAAATTTACCCTGATTGGGATTATCGAAGACTCAATAAGAAATAACACATCTAGCTTTTCGCTAGTGTATTTTTTATTATACTACTTTATGTTTACTATGTCAAATTATTTTTTTGCATTATACAAAGTTTCACTCATTATATGATTTTCAAATCTATAGTGTTTATTACACAAACCTGTTAATCTAGGTCTATGTGTTACAATTACATAGGTTTTATCACTTAAATACTTTTCAATCATATTTGTAATTTTTTCTTCTGAAACACTATCCAAATTAGATGTTGGTTCGTCAAAAAAATACAAATCCTTGTCAATTAAAATACCTCTTATTAAATTTAACCTTTGCTTTTGTCCAGCAGAAAGTTTAACTCCTTTTTCTCCTACTACTGTTTCTAATCCATTTTCTAAATTTAAAAACCATTCTGTTAAACCTGCATCTTCAAACAATTCTAATATTTTACTTTCTTTTATGTCTTTACCCAAACATAAATTTTCTCTTATAGTCGTATCAAATAAATCAACCTCTTGTGAAACAAATACTAAATCTAAACGAGTATTTTTTACCTCTTTCCCATCAATTAATAACTCTCCTTCTGTCAAATTATATAATCCAGATAAAATGTTCATTGCTGTTGTTTTTCCTTGTCCAGATTCTCCTGTTATACTTATTTTTTCACCCTTTTTTATTTTAAAATTAGGAATTGTTATTGGCACAGAATTTTTATTATATTTAAATCTGCATTTTTTTAGCTCTATTTCATTAAAATCTTTTACTACATTTAATTCATTTAATTTGCCAATTTTTTCATCAAGTTGCTTTTTAGCAGTATTAAAACTTACTAACGAATCTATCATATAAACAATTGAATTTATATCTCCATCCAAATTACCTAGTAAACTAAAGTAAAATAATAAATATGGAAGTGCATCTCCTAAAAATTTTTCTAACCATTCTAATTTTTCCATATCTAGGTGATTTGTTGGCTCATCTAACAAAAGTATATACATTTGGATTTGTTTCTTCATATTCATAAATTTGTTTCAGCATACCTATTGTAGCATTTTTCCTAATATTTATTGTTCCAGCACTTATATTTTCTTGTTTCATTATAATTTTAAAAACTGTGCTTTTTCCTGCTCCATTACAACCTATTAGTGCTGCTCTTTCACCTGTTTTTAGTGTTAAATTCATTCCATTTAACACATTTTTTAATCCGTAATTTTTTATTATATTATTTAATTCTATTTCTATCATAATTATATCTCCTTATATGTGTATTCTTATAACGAGATATAATGCCATATATCAACTATTACAACGACTATATTTAATATATAGCTTTATCTCGTTGTAATAGTTACACAGCCGAAGCCCCTATATTTTATTTTACTCCTTAGCTCTTTTTCTCTATTCATTTTTTTTGCTCTCCTTTTTAATATTATGGTTATATAATAAGCTATTTTTTCTAGTTTGTCAATTCAGCTCTTTAATACCCTTACATAAATATTTCATTGGATATATTCTAACATAGTAGCACCAATTATTCCAGAATCATTTTTATATTTTGCTATTCTGATATCAATACCAGGTAGATTTTCCTTTATTTTATCAAAAAAGTAATTGTCATACTCTGACATTCCACCACCTATTGAATATTTACCAATACCATATACACTTTCTATTTTCTTTATTCCTCCAATAAAATTTCTTATATATTCTTGCAAAAGTATCTTTGCATCAATATCATTCTTTTCTATACATCTAAAAATTTCTGTTCTTGCATACTTTTTGTTTTTTATTCTGTTATATCTTTTTGACAATCCTTCAAAACTATTTATATATTTATCATATTTTTCTCCAACTCTTTTGTTAAGTTTGCTTATATCCCATCCGACCTCACTGATACATTTTCCATTTTTCATATATGAAATTCCCAATCCTGATCCCAATGTAAACATTACAAATTCATCCCAAGCATTTATATAATATTCACATATTCCAGCACAAGTACAATCATTTTCTGTAAAAACTTTTGTGCCATATTTTTCTAATGCTATACGCCAATTAATTTTAGTTACATTAAGAGATCTTGATCCCAAGAATATTCCTTCCTCTTTTATATTTCCTCCTGGACATGCTAATCCGATTGAAGATACTTCATTAAACTCGAATTTACATTCTTTTTGTAGATTATCTATTAAAGATTTTATTATTTCTATGAATTTTTTAGTAGATTTTTCTATCTCTATAGTTTTATCCATTTTATTTAATAAATATATTTTATGCTCTAATCTTTTTTCATAAATATTATACAAACCGCAAGATACATGACTAGCACCAATATCAACACCTATATTATACTTTTTCATATTTATCTCCTCCTAATCTTTAAACTCCTGTATCCTTTAATTTCTTTGAAATAGATTCGTTCTCTTTTTCTGTACTTTCAATTTTTTTAATTTTCAATATATCTAATCCTGCTCTCACATATTTATTTTTCATAAAATATCTCCAAACGGTTCCATTCAAATAATTTTCAAGCATTAATAGCTCTATTCCCTTATCAATTCCTATATATTCCTCTGCAAACCAAGGTGATTTTTTTTCTAAATTGTATCCATCCTTAAACCCATATTTTCCCCATAATTTTGGAAAATTATTGTAATAATATTCCATTGCTTTTATACTTTCATTTGGTGTAAAAATAATTGAACCTATTGCACCACAAGGAGATACAGTACCATCATTCATTTTATTTAAATTAGCATCACTTGGTTTAGCTCCAAATTCACAATATCCTCTTGGAGATAAACATGAAGTTAATCCCCATGAATTTTCGTTATATGTTTTAAAATTATTCATATTATTTATGCAATATTGTCTATTTGCTTTAGTCGCTTTTATAGAATTTTCAAACCAATCAGTTTGATTTTCATCTTTTAAATTTCTAAAATCTATCCAAGCGTGTGAAAACTGATATGGAAATAATGTCCCACAATATGTATATATTATATCTTTAATATCGCAATAATCAGCTTTTTTCCTTTGGAATGTATAATACATACTTTTGTCTATAGGAAATGTTGGAGAGCTTACTCCCAAAACATATAACATTAATTGCTCTGCATACATATCCCAATGTCCCCAAAATCCAATTTCAGGTTTATACCCCATATAAAAATAATTATTTTTTTCGTTTCTATACCACTGCCAATTTATTTTTTTATACAAAATTTCTGCCTTTTTCTTCACATCTTTTCCAAAATATTCACCAGCAGTCAAAGCTCCACATATGAATATAGCTGTATCTATTATAGATACTTCACAGTCCCATTCTCTTTTACCATTTTCCATATTTACAAAATGATAAAAAAAGCCGTTTATTCCTTCAACATTATTAATAAATGTATCTAAAGTCCCAACTGCTTTATTATATGCACTTTTATATGAAATCCATTTGTGTTTTACTCCTATAACCAATGCTACTAATCCGTAACCAACAGATGCTATACTTGAAATATTATCTGCCAATATTGTTTTATCTCTAATAAGACCATATCCCTCACTTTTCGTGTTATCATTTACTTCATTAATAAAGAATTTATAACAAGCTTTTAGTTCCTTTCTTACAATTTTTTTACCATAACATTTCAATATCCTCATTTACACCACTATCCCTTTATTTAATTATATTTTCATTTTTTATAATAATCAATGGAAATAACTGGAAACCACTTTTACCTTTTAAGTTATTGATTTTCTTAAATTTTGCTTGTATAATTTTAGAAAAAGCGTGAAAAGGAACTTTATATAATACAAATCTCTAAAAGGCTTAAAATTGAATTCTGGAAATAGATCAAAAATTAATTCAAACAAATTTGACTAATTCCATTAATTTCAAATGTGTCCCAATTTCCCAAAAATGGGAAAAGAGAACCGTCCCCTTTTCCCATTTTCCTAGAAAGAAGGTTATCTTATATGAAATTACGAACACCTACATATTTTAATGAATTTCATTGCATTGCAGACAAATGTAAAGATTGTTGTTGCATTGGTTGGGAAATTGATATAGATAAAAAATCTGCTGATTTTTATAAAAATGTATCTGGTGAATTTGGAGAAAAATTGAGAAAAAGTATTGATTTTGGTTCACCTAGCCATTTTGCTTTAAATGATAAAAATCGATGTCCTCTTTTAAATAACAAAAATCTTTGTGAAGTTTATATACAATTAGGTGAAGACAAAATGTGTGATATATGTACAGAACACCCACGATATTATGAGTGGTTTAATAATTTAAAAGAAGGTGGAATTGGGTTGTGTTGTGAAGAAGCTGGACGAATAATTTTGTCACAAAAAAAACCTTTTACAACAATAGAAAAAGAAATTCCTTTTGAAGATGCAGATACTTATGATATGGAATTATTTAACTATCTTTTAAACTGCAGATTAAAAATAATCTCACACATTGAAAATACTGAAAAAAATTTCAACCTAAAGATTCGCAATATATTATGGTATGCTTATACAATTCAATTAGATATTGATAATGACATGCTAGATGATGAAGAAATTTTTGATATAATAGATTACGAAAAAACAGATATAACACCAATTCTAAATTTTTACACAACACTAGATCCACTTAATCCAGATTGGATACCTTATTTAAAACATAGTATTTTAATATATAATAATTCACAAAACTCTCTACATAATTTTGAAAAACAAAATCCACAACTTAATAATTACTTACAAAATATAGCAATATACTTTATTTGGAGATATTTTTTAAAAGCAACATTTGATAAAGATGTACTTTCAAAAGTAGAATTTTTGGCACTAAGTATAGCTTTAATAAAAATTTTATTCTTTTGCCAATGGTTAGAAAACAAAACATTAACACTTGAAGACTGCACAGAAATAGTAAAAAACTTTTCAAAAGAAATAGAATATAGTGAAGATAATTTACAAAAGATTGAAGATATCTTCTATGATTCAACAGATTTTTCTATAAATAATATAATTGGAATATTTTGATTTTAGACATAAAAAACTGTTTACAATTTATAATGTATTGTAAACAGTTTTTATTTTAAATTTAATCTTTCTATATTCAATTAAAACATATTTGCATAAAATAAATTAAATTCTATTAACACCATCTTTTATTGCAGCTTTTGAAACAGCATTTGCTACAGCATTTTTAACTCTTGGATCAAAAGCTTGTGGTAAAATATATTCTTCATTTAGCTCATCATCACTAACAAGACCAGCAATTGCATATGCAGCAGCAATCTTCATATTTTCTGTTATTTGACTAGCTCTAACATCTAATGCACCTCTAAAAATTCCAGGGAATGCAATAACATTATTAATTTGATTTGGAAAATCTGAACGACCTGTTCCCATTATTTTAACCCCTGCTTTTTTTGCTTCATCTGGCATAATTTCTGGAGTTGGATTAGCCATAGCAAATACAACTGGATCATCGTTCATTGTTTTAATCATTTCTGCAGTTAATACTCCAGGAGCAGAAACACCAATAAATATATCTGCACCAACTAAAGCATCTTTTAATGTTCCTTTTGTAAAACTTCTATTTGTAACTTTTGCAATAGATTCCTTAATTGGATTTAATTTTTCTCTTCCCTCATATATTGCACCAGTTCTATCACATAAAATAACATCTTTTAAACCTAAAGTCATTAATAATTTAGCAATAGCAATACCTGCTGCACCAGCTCCATTTATAACAGCTCTACAATTTTCTATAGATTTATTCAAAATCTTCATTGAATTTATAATTGCAGCACTTGTAACAATTGCAGTTCCATGTTGATCATCGTGAAAAACTGGAATATCGCATTTTTCCTTAAGTTTTTCTTCAATTTCAAAACAACGAGGTGCAGAAATATCTTCAAGGTTGATTCCACCAAAAGATCCACTTATGTTATAAACTGTTTGAACAAATTCGTCTACATCTTTTGTTCTAACACAAATAGGAAATGCATCTACATCACCAAATTCTTTAAATAAAACGCTCTTTCCTTCCATAACTGGCATACCTGCCTCTGGACCAATATCTCCTAATCCTAATACAGCTGTTCCATCAGTTATAACAGCAACCATATTCCAACGACGAGTTAATTCCCAACTTTTTTTATAATCCTTTTGAATTTCAAGACAAGGTTCAGCAACTCCAGGTGTATATGCTAATGATAAAGCCTCTTTACTATCAACTTTAGCTCTTGCAGAAATCTCGAGTTTTCCTTTCCATTCATAGTGTTTTTTCAATGATTCTTCTCTATAATTCATGTTGTCCTCCTTAATTTTTATTTAATACAATATTATTATACTCGTCTCAAATTTTCTCGTCAATTTATTTTATAAAATCTATTCTCTTTCACCATAATAAGCTTGAAGCATTAATTCCTTAATTTCATGAACTAATGGAACACGTGGATTTGCAGTTGTACATTGGTCTTCAAAAGCCATTTCTGATAATTTATCAACTTTTGCTAAGAATTCTTGCTCATCTACGCCTGCTTCTCTTAAAGTTTTTGGAATATTTAAATCTCTATTTAATTCTTTTACAGCTTCTATTAAAGATTCTACACCTTGCTCTGTTGTTTTTGCTTTTAATCCTAATCTTTTAGCTATATCTGCATATTTTTGATCAGCTATAAAATACTCGTATTTAGGGAATGACACAAATTTTGTTGGTTTTGTTGCATTATATCTTATTACATATGGAAGGATTATTGCATTTGCTCTTCCATGTGGTATGTGGAATTCTCCTCCTAATTTATGTGCTATTGAATGATTTACTCCTAAAAATGCATTAGAAAATGCCATTCCAGCTATACAACTTGCATTATGCATTTTTTCTCTTGCATATTGATTATCTCCGTTGTTATATGCTTCTCTAATATTTTTATATACTAACTCAATCGCTTTCATTGCTAAACCATCTGTAAAATCTGATGCCATATTAGAAACATATGACTCTAAACCGTGTGTTAAAACATCCATACCAGTATCTGCTGTTACGCTCTTTGGTAAGCTTTTAACTAAATCTGGATCAATTATTGCTACATCTGGTGTTAATTCGTAATCTGCTAAAGGATATTTTTTATTTATTTTTTTATCTGTTATAACAGCAAAAGATGTAACTTCTGATCCTGTTCCAGAAGTTGTTGGAATACAAACCATTTTTGCCTTTTCACCTAATTTTGGAAATTTGTATGTACGCTTACGAATATCCATAAATTTAAGTTTTAATCCCTCTGCATCTGCTTCTGGGTGCTCATAAAATAGCCACATTCCTTTAGCTGCATCAATAGGACTTCCTCCACCTATTGCTATAATTACATCAGGATTAAATGTATTCATCATTTCAACACCTTTTTTTATTGTATCAAAAGATGGATCTGGTTCAACCTCTGCAAATATCTCTGAATGCACATATTGAGATCTTTTTCTTAAATGATATAAAATTTTATCAACATAACCTAATTTAACCATACCTGGATCAGTTACAATAAATGCTCTTGAAATATCTTGCATTTTTTCTAAGTATGCTATTGATCCAGCTTCAAAATATATTTTTTCTGGAACTTTAAACCATTGCATATTAACTCTCCTTTTTGCTACTCTTTTTATATTTATTAAATTAACTGATGATACATTAGCAGTTGTAGAATTTCCTCCAAATGTTCCACAACCAAGTGTAAGTGATGGCATATTTGTATTATAAATATCTCCTATTGCACCATGTGTTGATGGTGAATTTACTATAATTCTTCCTGCTTTTACAGTTTCTGCAAATTTTTCTATAGTATTTCTATCTTCTGAATGAATTACTGCTGAATGTCCTAATCCACCAAATTCTAACAATTTTTCTGCTAATTCTATTCCTTCATCTGAATTATTTACAATATAATAAGCCAATACTGGACTTAATTTTTCCTTTGAAAATGGATATTCAATTCCAACTCCATTTTCTTTTAGCACTAAAACTTTAGTATCTTGTGGTACTTCAATTCCTGCTCCTTTTGCAATATTATATGGACTTTTTCCAACAATATCTGCATTTAATGCACAACCTTTTTCTTCAATAAACATACTTCCTCGTAATTTTTTAGTTTCACTATCACTTAAGAAATAGCATCCTGCATCTTTCATTAAAGCTTCAAATTCCTTTTGAATATCTTTATCTATTATTACAGATTGTTCTGATGCACAAATCATCCCATTATCAAATGACTTAGACATAACTAAATCATTTACAGATGTTTTCAATTTTGCTGTTTTATCTATATAACAAGGAACATTTCCTGGTCCAACACCTAATGCTGGCTTACCAGATGAATATGCTGCTTTTACCATTCCGGTTCCACCAGTTGCCAATATTAAATTAACATCTGGATGATGCATTAACATATTTGTTGCTGTTATAGATGGCTCTTCAATCCATAAAATACAATTTTCAGGTGCACCAGCTTTTATAGCTGCATCTCTAACTATTTTTGCTGCAGCAACACTACATTTTTGCGCTGATGGATGAAATCCAAAAATTATTACATTTCTTGTTTTAGCTGAAATAATTGATTTAAACATTGTTGTTGAAGTTGGATTAGTTACAGGTGTTACACCTGCAATAATTCCTATTGGCTCTGCTATTTCCTCATAACCTTCTTCTTCATTTTCATTTATTACACCAACTGTTTTATCATATTTTATACTATGATAAATATATTCTGTTGCAAACATATTCTTTGTTATTTTATCTTCATAAATTCCTCTTCCAGTTTCTTCAACTGCCATTTTTGCAAGTTCCATATGATGTTCTAATCCTGCCATAGACATTGCTTTAACAATATTATTTACTTGCTCTTGGTCAAGTTTTAAGTATTCCTCAGATGCTTTTTTAGCTTTTTCTACTAAACTATCAATCATCTTTTTTACTTTGTTATCATCAGTAATTTCGTTTGACATAAATGCCCTCCTTTTATCTATTGTTTTATTGAATTATATTAATAAAAATTATAAAAGTCAAATAAATTTCATCGACCTTTTTTGGCAGAATAATATATCAGAAAAAAGATAGTTACATTATTATATTATAACTACCTTTTTTCTACTTGTTTATAAAAATCTCATTGGTTAATTTATTACAATCACTTTTCTAATAAACTATATAACCTCAATTTACTTTTTACATATAGTGATTCTTTTATTTTCAAATAACACAAATATCCCATAATTAAAACCAACCCCCAATTATGCGCATATAACACTAGTAAACTACATCCAAACAGTAATATTGATAAACTTATAGTTGATACAACTTCTGTAATTTTATATGCTTTTGCTCTTCCACAAAAAATACACAATACGCTTTTTAATATTCTACCTCCATCTAGTGGATAAATTGGAATTAGGTTTATAATTGCTAATATCAAATTTATATACATAATATCAACTTTAAAGAAACATATTATTCCCAAAATAAAATTAATTAAAGGACCTGCTATGTATATTATTATTTTTTTTAGCTCTAGTATGTTTGATTTTAATATCTTTTTATTATAATCTACTATTGGATTTATAAATGATATTGAAAATCCTATTGGCTTAACTTCCAGCACTGATGCTTTAAACCCTAAACATACACCAGTAATTAGATGTGCCATTTCGTGTATAAATGCAAATATCATTAGTAATATGTATAATTTTATCTGATTTGTTAGAAAAAATATTAATGCAAATATTAATATTTTTAAATCTACCTTTATTTGCATATCATCACTTATACTCCTTTTAATAATTCTATTTACAATTATAATTAAACTTTAAAACTGTAATAGATATTCTGGATTAACTGCTCTATTTTCCCTTCTAATTTCAAAATGCAAATGTGGTCCTGTTGCTTTCCCTGTTGACCCAACTTTTGCAATTTTCATTCCTTGATTTACTTTATCCCCCTCTTTTACAAGTAATTCACTACAATGAGCATATACAACGACTACATCATTATTTTGAATCTTTAAATGTATTCCATAATCACCTTTTGAAGATGCTTCAATTACAGTTCCATCCATAGCTGATATAATACTTGTTCCAGTAGTTGCACCTAAGTCAATTCCTTTATGATTTGCAGAAACAATTTCTGTTGAATTTCTTGTTCCAAATTTCGATGTTACTACACTATTTTGTAATGGATTTATAATATTAAAATTTGTCTTTATGTATTCTGCATCACTTTTCATTTCATCATCTGCTGTAATAAAGTTAGCAGTTTTTTCTATAAAATCTTCTGTACTTCCACCTATCCCAAGTTCCATATTTTGATTACTTGATTGCTCTTGAACTTCAGTAACATTCTGATTTCCATCATCTGTATTTGAATTTTCATTTTGAGTTTGTTCACTACTTTTATCATCTTGATTTTGATTATTTTCACTATTTTGTGATTCCTGGTTTTGTTCACCTTCATTATTCTTATTTAATTTTTTATCTATATCCTCTAATTTTGCACATACATCTGTATATATTTTATTAAAATTCACATCATAATTTAATACACTATTAATATTTGAAATATATGTTTTTATTTTCTCATTTGGAGAATTTTTCACATAGTATATTCCACAATATATTAACAAACACACCAATATTTGAATAAACATTTTTTTTACTTTTGAAGTTGGTTCGCTTTTTGTAAAATTATCACTTGATATTCGTAAATCTGTATTCCTGCGTCTTTCTAAAACATCCTCTGCTCTTCTAATACGCTCTTCATCACTAATCAATCTATCCATATTAATAGCATCATTCCTTATCTAAAAAGTATCTCACTATTAATATATGTTTAGTATTAAAATATAATGCTTACAATTAATAATAATCCTAAAATTGCACTTGTACATTTTAATCTTCTCAATTTTCTTTTTACACTTGTATTATCAGGCTCTGTTTCTTTTAAATAATCAGCTATTATCAATTCTGCTTCTTTAATTACAAATTTTTTGTCATCCTCAGTTCTTTCATTTATATTTTTAAATTTATTTGAATACTCATGTTTTTTTGCTTTTTTATTTTCTTTTAATATAATTATAGCCTCCTCAATTGTATTAGATGGTACATCCTTTATTCTTATAATATTTCTCATATTTTCCATACCTATATACCTCCTAAAATTTATATATAGATATTTTTTCCATATTTTGTATTGTTATTCAAAAGTTTTTATAATTCCATCAGAAATTTTTTTGGACAAGTCCATTATTTTTGATAATGAAATATTTTGCAAACATCTAAAATTAAGCTCATTATCATTGTAATCTTTACCAACAACTACTTTTATTCCTATATCGCCTATTTTTTTCTTACTTTTATTAAGACCTCTTCCTATTATAATTCCATCATCTGCAATATATATGTTTCCAATTTCACTTTCTGCAGACAGAGCTGCATCTATTGCTACAACATATGGATTTTTATATTTTAATTTTATTTCTCTCATTTTTTGACTCATATTACTAAATGTTAAATTTTCATTTAGGTCTCCATATACATTAAAATTTTTATCTACGCCTTTTAATAAAGACCCTGTAATTGGTCCTATGCAATCTCCAATAACTCTGTCTGTACCTATACAACAGAAAACTATGTTATTGTCTTTATTCTGCATGATTTTTGATTTTAGTTTTTTTATAAAATTTATATAATTTTCATCCTCTTTCAAAATTTTCCTCCATATCAATTCTTTATATTAAGAATATGTAGAAAAATTTATTTATATTCATTCAAAAAAAATAAAAAGAGCTTTCAAAATTATACAAATAGGCATACTACCTAATAATTATAATTTTGTGCTCTTTTTAAATTTAAATATTATTATTGATTTTTAAATAAAAAACAATTTTCGTCATGAGAATAAATTACACCTATTGCCTGCAAATACGAATATATTATTGTTGATCCAACAAATTTCATTCCTCTTTTTTGCAAATCTTTTGAAATTTTATCTGATAATTCAGATGTTGTTTTATTAACTTCATATATTGTTTTATCTTGAGTAAATTGTTTTAAATAATTGTGAAATGTTCCATATTCTGTTTGTATATTTTTAAATATTTTAGCATTAATTATACTAGCGTTAATTTTTAATTTATTTCTTACTATTTTTTCGTTTAATAATAATTCATTTATTTTTTTGCTATCATAATTACATATTTTATCAATATCAAAATTATCATATGCTTTTTCAAAATCCGATCTTTTATTTAATATACACTCCCACGAAAGCCCTGCTTGAAATGATTCTAATATTAACATTTCAAATAAATATTTTTCATTAAAATTAGGTTTACACCATTCTTCATCATGATATTTTATATATAGTGGATTTTTTAAATTACACCATTTACATCTGTTTTTATTACTCATAAAGTGTTCCCCCTTTTTTATCCTAGAAAGTCTTTTCAATGTTTTTGTACATTTATCTAATTGTATTTTACCGTTATTATCACATTTTTTACATACTTTCAACGAGTTTTATCATATTTTTTACATTGTTTTTTGTCAAAATATCACATTTTTCACATTCGTAGTAATTTTTCTAACAGAACCATCTTCAATTTAATAAAAACTTAAAAATTTTATTATAAAAGAAGAGATTTAAATTTTCAATAATTTAAATCCCTTTTTATTTTTATCCTTCTATTTGTTTTCTTACTTCTTCGGCAAAGTTTTCTTCTACTTTTTCGATTCCTTCACCTTTTTCTAATCTTGCAAATCTGTTTATTTTTGCATTTTTCTCTTTTAATAATTGAGAAACTTTGATGCTTGGATCTTTTACAAATTCTTGATCTACTAAACAGATTTCTCCGTAGAATTTTCCAATTCTTCCTTGAACCATTTTTTCAGCTATTTCTGCTGGTTTTCCTTCATTCATTGCTTGAACTTTTAATATTTCCATTTCTTTGTCAACTCTTTCAGCTGGAACTGAATCTCTGTCTAAGAATTCAGGTTTTGCAGCTGCTATTTGCATACAAATATCTTTTGCAAGTTCTGGTGTAGCATTTTCCATATCAACTAATACACCAATTTTTCCATCTCCGTGGATATATTTTTCAACTGTTCCTGTTGTTTCAAATCTTTCAAATCTTCTTATTGTCATGTTTTCTCCAATTGTTGCTATTTTGTTTGTTAAAACTTCTTGAACAGTTTTTTCTGGATCTGAAATAGATTTTTCAGCTAATAAATCTTCTACTGTTGCTGGTGCATTTACAGCTATTTGTTTAGCTATATCTGCAACAAATGATTTAAATTCAGCATTTGAAGAAACGAAGTCTGTTTCTGCATTAACTTCAACAACTGCTCCTACTTTTCCATCTTCTGATATATATGCATCTACTAATCCTTCTGCAGCAACTCTGTCAGATTTTTTAGCAGCTTTTGCTATTCCTCTTTCACGTAATAATTCGATAGCTTTTTCCATATCTCCATCTGCTTCTGTTAAAACTTTTTTGCAGTCCATCATACCTGCACCTGTTTTTTCTCTTAATTCTTTTACTTGGCTTGCTGTTACCATTGTAATACCCCTTTCTAAATGTTATTTTTGGAATTACAGTGCTTGTTTTAGCTACTGTAAAAAAATGAGCTCCCACAATATTTTATAATGTAGGAGCAAATATATATCCGCCCTAGCAATTAGGACTGTATTTACTTAATTATTCAGCTGATTCAGTATTTGATTCTGCAGCTACAACTTCTTCAATTGAAGGAGCTTCTGAAACTTCTTCGAAGTTTGTTTCTGTAGTATCTTCTGATTCACCTTGATGTCCTTCAATGATTGCATTTGCCATTACATCTGCAATTAATTTTACAGCACGTATAGCATCATCATTTCCAGGTATTGCATAATCAACATCCTCTGGGTTACAGTTTGTATCAACTAAACCTACAACCGGAATGTTTAATTTTCTAGCTTCTAATATAGCTATTCTTTCTTTTTTAGGATCTACTACAAATAATACTCCAGGAATTTCAGTCATATCTTTAATTCCACCAAGATTTTTTTGTAATTTGTCCATTTCTTTTTTAAGTAATATTACTTCTTTTTTAGGTAATACATCAAATGTACCATCTTCTTGCATTGTTTCTAATTCATTAAGTCTTTCAACTCTTTTTCTTATTGTACCAAAGTTTGTTAGCATTCCTCCTAACCATCTTTGATTTACATAGTACATTCCGCTCTTTTCTGCTGCTTCTTTCATGCATTCTTGAGCTTGTTTTTTAGTTCCTACGAAAAGAACTTTCTTTCCTTCTTCTGCTTGACTTCTCATAAAGTCATAAGCTTCATCAATTTTCTTTGATGTTTTTTGTAAATCGATAATATGGATTCCGTTTCTAGCTTGAAATATATATTCAGCCATTTTTGGATCCCATCTTCTAGTCTGATGTCCAAAGTGAACACCAGCTTCTAGTAATTGTTTCATTGCAACTACTGCCATTTTAATTTCCTCCTTTTTGTTTTTACCTCCATAAAAGTTCAAACATTATAAAAAACTTATAGTTTTATAAGCACATTTTTATAACTAGTTTTATGTGTGTATTTTTAACGAAATTATTATACCAGCATTTTCCGTAAAAAGCAAGTATTTTTAAAAATTAATTATATTCCCCAACTTATATTCTTGGATTTATTTTTGCAATTTATAAAAAATGACAACCAATATGCCAAAGTTGCCATTTTGTTCTTATAGAAATTTGATTTTGTCTATGGTTTACATTTTTTCAATTTCTTCTCTTGTTAATCCTGTTATGTCCATTATTAGGGCTATATCCATTTGTTTTTCAAGCATTTTTTGGGCAATTTTTATTGCTTTTCTATTTTCTCCTTCACATATTCCTTCATCTTTTGCTTGAGCAATTGCAGCTAGTTCATCTCTTATTGCTTTTTCTCTTAATTCTGCTAATCTTCTTGTTTCTTCGTCT
>ERZ833515.92-NODE-92-length-82534-cov-17.449339_pt1 | contig 82534 bp, 93 predicted proteins | sample MGYA00519949_ERZ833515 | MGnify/ENA primary metagenome ERZ833515 (study PRJEB31850, sample SAMEA3708741) | human gut metagenome | biome: human gut; feature: human-associated habitat; material: faeces | place: China | collected 2014 ...
TTAAAATCGCATAAAGATTATACCACCTTTTCTTCTTTTTTTCCATTCGGGCGTGTAGCCGAAAGCAGAAAACGCTCCGAAAAATCACGCAATTTTTCGACAAATAGACCCTTCATACAATTAATGTCATTTTGCCATATCACTCTCGCTGGTTTCTCAATCGTGTTGATGGGATGTACCGCAATGTCTATAGAGCCTGGAGTAATGACACTTTGCTTTATTTGAAGGGATAAGGAACAATACTCATCTTTCAAAATATCGTTGGAATTTTCTATGATAAAGCCAAAATCAAGTTTATTATTTTCCAGCCCATTTATTATTTCACTTACAGAACCGTAGAACAGGTCCAGCTCATAGTTTGGGTATTCGCTTGAAAATTGTTCTAATAGATCTGCAATAGAATCTATGATTGCAGGTGTTTCAAATCCAATCCTGAGCTTAGAATCTGAAATAAGTTTTTGAGATTGATTTTCCTTGAGAAATTTATCCAGCTTTTCCATAAGAAAATAACCATAAATAAATGCTACCAATACCACTATAAGTAAAACAAAGTCTTTCATATCACCAACTTCTTTCAAAAATTAAATATGAAAACATTTTTGAATATGTTTCGTCTCCCCAAGAACAAGCATGGTACTGCCCTTTAACAACTGCGTATCGGAACTTATTTTCAAATTCATAATATCATTTGTTTTCAGCGCCATAATATTGATGTCATATTTTTTTCGTATATCCAACTGACCGATTGTTTTTCCTATCCATTCTCCCGGTATAGATATTTCAAAGATTGCATGTTCTTCATCTAGTTCTATGTAATCGAGAATATGATCAGCACTATAACGGATCGCAACCCAATCGGCAAGCTGCCTTTCAGGATAAACAATTTCATCTGCGCCGTTTCTTAAAAGAAATTTTGCATGAACATCACGAGATGCACGAGACACCACCATTCTTGCACCGAGTTCCTTCAAAAGGGACGTTACTTCCAATGAATTCTGAAAATCGTCTCCAATTGCCACAATACAAACATCAAAATTCCCAACACCAAGCGAACTTAAAAAATCCTCATTAGTCGCATCCCCAATCTGAGCGTTGGTTACAAAGGGAAGTACAGCATCAACTCGGGTATCTTCTTTATCTACCGCCATCACCTGATGGTGCAATTCATCTAATTTTATAGCAATATGCCGTCCGAACCTTCCCAGACCGATAAGTAATATTGATTTCATTTTTTATTCTCCTTTAACCTACTGTGATTTTTTCCTGAGGATATTTTGAACCGTTAGGCTTTTTTTCAGAAATGGTGGCAAAAATCAAGGTCAATCCGCCCACTCTGCCAAAAAACATCAGGCAAATCAAGATTATATGGGAAACAAGCCCCAGGTCAGGAGTTATTCCCAGCGATAACCCTACCGTCCCGATTGCCGACGCCGTCTCAAACAAAGCGGTCATAAGTGGAATATCTTCTGTGCTGCTAATTACCATTCCTCCGACAAGGAATAAAACGATATACATCAAAAAAATCGTAGCTGCATTTCTGATAGTGTCATCCGGAATTTGTCTGCCGAAAAAATGAGTGTGTTCCTTTTTTCTAAATACAGATAATGCCGATGAAACGAGAACTGCAAGAGTTGTCGTTTTCATACCACCTGCAGTGGAACCAGGCGAACCACCGATGAGCATCAGCATAATGATAAGCATTTGCCCAACTTCACTGAGTAAAGTCAAATCTGCCGTATTGAATCCTGCTGTTCTCGGCGTAACGGATTGAAACAAAGAAACCCATACTCTTTCTGTAAGAGGCACATTTGAAAACTCAAAATAAAAAAAGTAAAGAGCCGGTAAGAATATCAATAGTCCTGTTACCATAAAAATCACCTTGCTTTGCATTCGGTATTTTTTGAAATGCCATTTATGATTCTTTATATCCTCCCAGGTAAGGACTCCAATACCTCCTGCAATAATCAGCATCATAATTACAAGATTTACAATCGGCTGTACAGAATAAGAGGTCAACGAGGAAAAAGGGGTTCTTATACCGATTAGATCAAATCCTGCATTGCAAAAAGCAGAAATAGAATGGAACAGTGAATACCATATTCCTTTCCAAAACCCAAAGTCCCTGCAAAAAACAGGGGCTAAAAGAACCGCACCAATGATTTCGATAAGAATAGTAGTCCGAATAATAAATTGCGTTCTCCGCACAATCCCACCCCCCGTTGGAGCCGAAATTGCCTCTTGCATGGTACTTCGCTGCATCAACCCGATTTTGCGTCCGGAAACAACAGCAATCGCAATAGCAATCGTAATAATTCCCATACCTCCGATTTGAATCAGCAGTAAAATAACTCCTTGGCCAAATAAAGACCAGTAGGTTGCCGTATCATTAACAACCAGTCCCGTCACACAAACCGCAGAAGTTGCGGTAAACAAAGCATCTGAAAAGGATGTACTCTGACCGCTTTTTGTAGCAATCGGCAGCATCAAAAGCAGACTGCCTAAGAGAATCACGGATAAAAACCCTAAACTAATCACTTGAAATGATGTTATATGTCGATGTCGTGATCTGTTTGTCTGTTGCATAACTATATCCCCATAATCTTAATTTCTTTTTTATATTTCCTTTATTCTATCTTTATTTGTATTAAATGGGCGTAAGTAAGTTTGTTTTGAAATTAAGATTGTGTAAAGATGAGCAGAAGTCTGAAATCTTTTGCTCATCTTTTGAGAGTGCTAGTTACAGGATACCGTCCAACATCAAATTGACTTTCAGAACATTTACTGTTTTCTCTTCAAAAACACCTAAAAATCTACTGTCGGAACAGGTCACAAGTTCAACTGGAATGGCTGTTTCCTCCATATCGGGATTTGCCTTACGAAGCATCTGCACCCGGCTCGTGATTCTCTGATGAACACATTTCTTTCTTCATTGCCATTTTTTATTTTCTCCTTTGCCTTTGAATAAAAGAAAAGGACACTCATCTTCCAGAAGTTCTGAAAACAAGCGTCCTTTCGGTTTTTCTCTATGCTATTGAATAAAAAATGTTAATTCTATCCGAATGTGTTTCATCATACCAGATGCAATACTACTGACACTTCGATGCCATTCATAATCTGCTTTTTCTTGCCCTGTTTGCCTGTTGGTGTGAAACTCATATACCTCGCAAAGTGCCTGAAATTAAGGACTTCTACGAATTCACCCGATGTAGACAACACACGACTTCGACATGCACCGTGTTCGGGAATTGATCAACTGGCGTGATTTTTTTAAGTTCATATCCGCTTTCTCTTAGGAACTTAACATCTCTTGCCAGTGTGGCGCTGTCGCAGCTAACATATACAACTTTTTCTGGCTGCATGTCTACAATGGTCTGTAGCAATGATTCCTCGCAGCCTTTGCGTGGCGGATCCACAACGATCACATCCGGGTGCAGACCTGCATCACCATCATCTGCATGTTCTTCTACCCATGCCGGCAGCACTTCCTCTGCCTTGCCCACATAAAAAGTTGCATTTTCGATCTGATTATTCTTGGCATTTTCTCTGGCATCCGCAATGGCTTCCGGCACAATTTCCACACCATACACATGCTTTGCCGCCTGTGCCAAAAATAAAGAAATGGTTCCGATACCGCAGTAAAGATCCCAGACGATCTCCTTGCCTGTCAGTCCCGCATACTCCAAAGCAAGACTGTACAATTTCTCCGTCTGCACCGGGTTCACCTGATAAAAAGATTTTGGCGAGATAGCAAAAGTCACGCTCTCATCTGTCCTGGTAAATCCCCCAGACTCTTCTTCTCTGACCCGATGAATGGTATCACGGATACACAGATCTCCCCACAAAAGCTGCACCTTATCACCAAGGATACGGTTGGTCTTTTCCTTATTTACATTATAAGAAATGCTGTGCATGCCCGGGACTTCCGACAAACTCTCCACCAATCGATCTGCCTGCGGCAATTTATCCCCATTGATGATCAGGCAGACCATGACTTGTCCACTATGAAAACCTTTGCGTATCAAGACATGACGCAGCAGACCTTGCCCTGTCGTCTCATCATAAGGCTTGATATGGCAGGCTTCCATGTACTCTTTGATGACAGCTAGGATCTTTGCATTCTCACTGACCCCCAGCAGGCAGTCATCGATCGGGATGACCTGATGGCTCCTTGCCGCATAAAATCCAAAGACGATATTGCCGTCCTTATCATATCCACAAGGAAACTGCGCCTTATTGCGATAGCGGAACGGATCCTCCATCCCGACCACTGGCTCCATGACCTTTTCCACTTGTTCCTGTGAAAAACTGCCGATCCGCCTTAAGTTATTTTCGACTTTTTTCTGTTTGAGAACCAGTTGCTCCTCATAACAGAGATTTTGGATCTGACATCCCCCGCACTGTCTTGCTATCTTGCAGGGAGCCTCCACACGCTTCGGCGATGGTTTCACAATTTCAACAAGGCGGGCGTAGCCATAGCCTTTTTTCAGCTTAGTCACGCCCGCAAGAATCTCGTCTCCAATGACGGCATCTTTGACAAAAAAGGTCATCCCCTCATATTTGCCAATGCCTTCACCACCGATGCCCATATCTTCGATTTTCAGGATAAAGGTATCATTCTTTTTCATATTATTCCTCTGTACTTGTTTTTCTGATATTGGAATCAAACAAACGGTTGAATCCCTGCCACTTGAGATCGCCCTCTGCCACATTGCCCAAAGCCTCTTTCATGGTCTCCATCTTGGCATCGATATTATCCGCAAAACTAAGTGCCACTGCCTCTGCGATCGCAGGCTTCTTTGGCGAACCAAATTCCAACTCGCCGTGATGTGCCAAAATACAGTGGATCAGTTCTCTCGCCTTGACCTCCGGAAATCCCTCGATCGTATTGATGCGCTCCTGCACCTTGGCAGCCCCGATCATAATGTGTCCCAACAACTGTCCCTCATCGGTATAGTCATTCTGTGGAAACGGGGAAAGTTCATCCAGTTTTCCGATATCATGGAAAATAGCCGCAGTTAAAAGTAAATCGCGATTTAAAATCGGATAAGTCTGTGCGTAAAAATCACAATTCCTTGTCACACCCAGTGTATGTTCCAAAAGTCCCCCAACATAGCCATGATGCACGCTCTTGGCAGCGGAATGGAATTTAAAACGCTTGGCAAACTCCTCGTCTGCAAAGAAACTCAAAAGCAACTGCTTCATATATGGTGCCTTGATCGTCCCGATAAATCCCAGCAATTCCTCATACATGAGATCCACGTCCTTATCAGAACACGGAAGATAATCCGCCGGTATGTATTCGCCCTCCTGCGCAACGCGCAGTCTCTTGATATTTAACTGGTATGCGCCCTGGAAAGATGTGATATCTCCCTGCACCCAGATATAATCCAATTCGTCATAGTCATCAATTCCCATGGAACTCGGTTCCCAGATCTTGGCATCCAGTGTCCCGGTCTTATCCTGCAGCATCAGGCTTTCGTATGGCTTTCCTGCCTTGGTCAGTGCCGATTGCTTTTTGCGGCACAAATATATTTCATTGATTCTTTCTCCCTCTGTGAGGTCTTTGATAAATCTCATTACATTCTCCTCTTCTATGCAGAGCGTCTTCTTGCGCCATACCTCTATATGCCCTTACGCCCTATCTTTACTACATTCATGCAGTTTTTATTATACGGTTGAATGACTGGTCTTTCAATATATTTTTGTGTATAATACATTTTATGAATAAGAAAGCATTAAAAACACTCGAATACAACAAAATAATCGCTCTGTTGGAGCAATGTGCTGGCAGTACACAGGGAAAGGCTTATTGCCGTGAACTTCTGCCCGTTTCCGATCTTTCACAGATCAAACGCATGCAGGCAGAGACCAAGGATGCTCTCAGCCGTATCTTTAAACGGGGAAGTGTCTCTTTCTCCGGCATTACGGATGTACGTCCTTTCCTAAAACATCTGGAGATCGGGTCTTCTTTGACGATTTCGGAACTATTGGCGATTGCCTCTCTTTTAGAGGTTGCCAAGCGGGTCAAGACCTATGGACGCAGTGAAAATGATCTGTCGATCGAGGGCGATCATCTGGCTCATTTCTTTAACAATCTGGAACCACTCACACCGGTCTGTCAGGAGATCCGCCACTGTATCTTATCGGAAGATAGCATCGCGGACGATGCCAGTCCTGGGCTGAAAAATATCCGCAGGCAAAAGAATGTCATCGGCGAGCGTATCCGCACCCAGATGAATACCATGTTAAACAACAATACGACACGTTCTTACTTACAGGATGGCGTGATCACAGTCCGTGGCGGGCGCTATTGTCTGCCGGTCAAGGCAGAGTACAAGAACTACGTTCCCGGCATGGTACATGACCAGTCCTCCAGTGGCTCTACCCTATTTATCGAGCCTATGTCCGTTGTCAATCTCAACAACTCCCTGCGTGAACTGGAATTGCAGGAGGCAGAGGAGATTGAAAAGATCTTAGCCGACTTGTCCAATCTTGTCGCAGAACATACAGAGGAGATCTCACAGGACTTTATGATCTTGGCAGAACTGGATTTCATCTTTGCCAAGGGAGAACTCGCCCGCAAGATGAACGCCGTTGAGCCGGAGTTTCATACCGATGGCATCATCCATCTGCGCGCGGCAAGACATCCGCTTTTGGATCCCAAACATGTCGTACCGATCGATCTGACACTGGGCAAGGATTACAATCTTCTCATCGTGACCGGTCCAAACACCGGTGGTAAGACGGTCTCCCTCAAGACCTGCGGACTTCTCAGCCTGATGGGGCAGGCAGGACTGCATATCCCGACCAAGGATCGAAGCCAGTTATCTATATTTGATGATGTCTTTGCTGACATTGGAGATGAACAGAGTATTGAACAGTCCCTCTCGACTTTCTCCTCACATATGACCAACATTGTGCATATCTTGCGGGAAGTGGAAAGATCCAGTGGACATTATCTCTGTCTTTTCGATGAATTGTGTGCCGGTACGGATCCAAAAGAAGGCGCAGCCCTTGCGACTGCCATCTTATCCAGTTTACATGAGCGCGGTGTCCTCACCATGGCAACTACCCACTACAGTGAACTGAAAATGTATGCTTTATCCACACCGGGCGTAGAAAACGCCTGTTGTGAGTTTTCCGTAGAGACCCTGAGCCCGACCTACCATCTGCTCATCGGTATTCCGGGAAAAAGTAATGCTTTCGCCATTTCCAAAAAACTCGGTCTGTCCGACGACTTGATCGCAGACGCTAAGACTCACGTCACGGAAGATGATCAGAACTTTGAAGACCTCATGGTCGATCTGGAACAAAGACGGGTCTCTATGATGCGTGACAGTGAGGAAATTGCCCGTCAGAAAAGAGAAATGGAAAACCTGCAAAAGAAACTAAAAGAGCGCGAAGATCGTCTGAATGCCTCCAAGGATAAGATCCTGCGTCAGGCAAATGAGGACGCTTCCCACATCTTACAGGAAGCCAAGCAGATCGCAGACGAAACCATCCGCGACTTCAACAAATACAGTCATTCCAACCCGGACATTGCCAAGATGGAAGCCAAGCGTGCTGCTGTCGGTAAGAAATTGTCAGACAGCCGAAAGAAGACCTCTGTTGCTGCCAAGGATAACGACAAGCCAAAGAACCACAAAGTACCAAAGAATCTGCGCGTAGGGGATCCAGTCAAGGTGCTCTCCATGAACATCAACGGAACCGTCTACTCCCTGCCAAACGCCAGAGGCGATCTGCAGGTACAGATGGGCATTATGCGATCCAAGGTCAATATCAATGATCTGATCCTTTTGGAGGACAACGATACAGCCGCTAAGACAACCGGCAAAAAGAGCCGTTACACAGGCAATGGTGGCTTTAGCAAGGCTGCTACCATCTCCCCGGAGATCAACCTCCTAGGACTCAACGGCGACGAAGCCGTAGCCAAACTGGATAAGTATCTGGATGATGCCTATGTATCGCATTTAAAATCGGTCCGTGTCGTCCACGGCAAGGGAACCGGTGCTCTGCGTAAGGCAGTACATCAATATTTAAGAAAACAAAAGATCGTCGACGAATTCCATCTCGCCGAATTTGGTGAGGGCGATGCCGGTGTCACCATCGTTACTTTCAAATAACTTGGTTTAACGACAAAAAACCTCCCGCAGCATTTCAAACTACGGGAGGTTTTCTACGTTCATAAATGGATTATACTAACTCAAGAACTACTTCCAAAGCACCGTCACCCTTACGAGTTCCGATCTTTACGATTCTTGTGTAACCACCGTTACGGTCAGCATACTTAGGAGCGATTTCCTCGAATAACATCTTAGGCATATCAACTTCCTTGATCTCCTTCTTAGTCTTACCAGCAGACTTTACAGGATATAATACCTTAAGCATTTCTCTTCTTGCATGAAGACGGGATGGCTGATCCTTCTTGATCTTCTTTTCTACTGTATCATATACAGTAACCTTCTTGCCATCAACAACTTCCTTTACACGCTTGCCGTCTTTGTCCTTGCGGGCAACCTTAGCCTGTACGGTAACTTCATCGAAGTTGTCCTTTTCTCTAACAGCCATAGCAATGATTCCTTCAGCGATCTTCTGAACTTCCTTTGCCTTAGCCTCTGTTGTAACGATTCTTCCATGATATAAAAGGTTTGTTACCTGATTTCTCAGTAATGCCTTTCTCTGTGAAGATGTTCTGCTTAACTTTCTATACTTTGCCATTTCATTTTCCTCCTTATGTGATGGCTCACTTCGCGATGCCTTTTGGTCTTATTCGCGAGGTGCATGGTATGCCATCCATGATATTATGAGAGTTCCGTGCCTTTTGGTCTTACCGGTTCTCCCTATGTGACTTTTATTCGTCTCCAGTTCTAAGCTGGAGTCCTAACTCGCTTAACTTACCTAATACTTCTTCCAAAGACTTGCGTCCAAGGTTGCGAACCTTCATCATATCATCTGCTGTCTTGTTGCATAACTCCTCAACAGTGTTGATGCCTGCTCTCTTCAAGCAGTTGTAAGAACGAACAGATAACTCTAATTCATCGATGTTCATATCCATGACTTTGCCCTTTGGATCCATTGGCTTGTCAGCCATAACCTGAGCCTCGATTCCACGATCAGAAAGATCGATGAAGAGGCTTAAATGCTCATTTAATACCTTAGCGGCTAAACTTACTGCCTCGTCTGGCTGAATTGTACCATTTGTATATACGTCCAAGGTAAGTTTGTCATAGTCAGTAATCTGACCTACACGAGTATTCTCAACCTTCAGATTTACTCTTTCGATTGGTGTGTAGATAGAATCAACAGCGATAACACCGATTGGTGTGTCCTCTGACTTATTCTTATCTGCGCTGATATATCCTCTACCCTTCGTAATGGTCAACTCCATGTAGAGTTTGCTGTCAGCACCACCATTTAAATTAGCGATCACAAGATCCGGATTCATGATCTCAATGTCAGAATCCACCTGAATATCACTTGCTCTTACAACACCTTCGCCCTCGAACTCAATGTATGCGATCTTCGGGTCGTTGCTTGCGCTGTTGTTGCGGATTGCAAGATTCTTGATGTTCATGATGATCTCTGTTACATCTTCCTTAACACCAGGAATAGATGAGAACTCATGTAATACGCCTTCGATTTTCACCTGACTTACTGCCGCACCTGGCAATGAAGAAAGCATGATTCTTCTAAGTGAATTACCAAGTGTAGTTCCGTAGCCTCTCTCTAAAGGTTCTACAACAAATCTTCCATACTTTTTGTCTTCTGAGATTTCAGCAATCTCAATGTTTGGTTTTTCGAAATCGAACACTAGGTGGCCCTCCTTATACTGGTTTACCTTGCTAAATTGTGTCTAATTACTTAGAGTACAACTCGACGATAAGCATTTCATCGACTGGTACGTCGATCTGCTCTCTTGTAGGTAACTCTTTTACAGTTCCCTGTAACTTCTCAAGGTCAACATCGATCCAATCCGGAACGAGTCTGCCGTTTGTTACCTCAACGATATCCTTAAATCTCTGAAGGCTCTTCTTTGCTTCGCGAACTTCGATAACATCGCCAGCCTTTACCAAGTATGATGGTACGTTTACAGGCTTGCCATTAACCAAGAACATCTTGTGGTCTACAACCTGTCTAGCTTCTCTACGTGTTCTGGCAAATCCCATACGGAATACAACATTGTCCAGACGGCTCTCAAGGATAGTCATAAGGTTTTCACCAGTCATACCCTTCTTTCTGTCTGCAATGTCGAAATACTTATGGAAAGGCTTCTCTAATACGCCATAGATAAACTTAGCCTTCTGCTTCTCTCTCAACTGGAGACCATACTCGGAAGTCTTTCTTCCTGATCTCTTTAACTGTCTATTTGATTTTTTATCCACTCCTAAATATACAGGATCCAAACCAAGTGATCTGCATCTTTTAAGAACTGGGGTTCTATTTACTGCCATCTTAGATTATCCCTCCTATTAAACTCTTCTACGCTTTGGTGGACGACATCCATTATGTGGTACTGGAGTTACGTCTGTGATGCTGGTTACATCGATTCCGCATGCAGAAAGTGCACGAATTGCTGCTTCTCTACCTGATCCTGGTCCCTTAACCATAACATCTACTGTCTTTAATCCATGAACGAGAGCAGCCTTTGCTGCTGTTTCAGCTGCCATCTGTGCAGCATATGGAGTAGATTTTCTTGAACCTCTAAATCCAAGACCACCGGCACTTGCCCATGATAAAGCATTTCCCTGTGCATCTGTAATTGTTACAATTGTATTGTTGAAAGATGCCTGAATATGTGCCTGTCCGTGTTCAACGTTTTTCTTTACACGCTTTTTTGTTACTTTCTTTGCAACTTTAGCCATATCTAAACTAACCTACTTTCTGAAATTATTTCTTCTTGTTTGCTACAGTTCTCTTAGGACCCTTTCTTGTTCTAGCGTTGGTCTTTGTCTTCTGACCACGAACCGGAAGTCCCTTTCTGTGACGGATACCACGATAGCATCCAATCTCCTGCAGTCTCTTGATATTAAGAGCTACGTCTCTTCTCAAATCACCTTCTACCATCATTGTTTCGTCAATGACAGCACTGATTCTCTTAACTTCGTCGTCTGTCAAGTCCTTAACACGAGTGCTAGGATCAACATTTGCTGCTTCAAGAATCTTGTTAGAACTTACTCTACCAATTCCGTAAATGTAAGTTAAACCAATTTCTACGCGTTTTTCTCTTGGTAAATCTACACCTGCGATACGAGCCATGTGTGTTTACACCTCCATAAAATTTTCTGATTAACTACTACCATCCCCAAATAGACCCTATACAGCTCCGTTGCCGGCCTGAAATGTGTGTATATGCCTTATTTGGTTCTTTTCTTCCTAAACATATAGTAAGGAAGAGTTCCGAATCCACGAAACTAACCACCCTCGGTATGTAGGGTGATCCGCATATATTATGAAAATGTTGCCTAATTATTTACTAATCATCGGGAACATCAGCCGCACATAACATATACAAATAACACTAATCCTTATGAATTAGCCCTGTCTCTGTTTGTGTTTCGGGTTCTCGCAAATAATACGAACACTACCTTTTCTCTTGATTACTTTGCACTTTTCGCAAATAGGTTTTACTGATGATCTTACCTTCATTGTAGGAAATGCCTCCCTTCTCATCATTTTCGTGTTCCTTGTACGCATGTACAAGTCTTTTATCTACTGCATTTATAGGCGCGCGAAAAGAAATGCCCATAAACGCACTTGATAGTATAGCAAAAGTATCAAACTCTTGTCAACAACTTTTTACTTATCTCTCCAAATGATTCTGCCCTTTGTCAGATCATATGGTGACATCTCGATCGTAACCTTGTCACCCGGTAAAATACGGATATAATTCATACGAAGTTTTCCGCTGATCGTTGCTAAGATCTGGTGACCATTTTCCAGTTCCACTTTAAAGAAAGCATTTGGTAATTTTTCTACTACAACACCTTCTACTTCGATTACATCTGCCTTAGACATTTATTTTATTCCTCCTACATAAAGATCCAAAATCTGACCGACCAACTCATCATTCATCGTCTTGCCCTTTGCCAGATCTAAGATCTCTTGTGGCAAATGCTTGATCGGCTGTATATGTTTTTCTTTTTTCTTTTTGGGATTATCGCAAGTTCTGGTCTTTCCATTGACCAGATAGACGATGTCATCCTGCCGTTTCATTACAAGATAGATATGATTCTTATCATGTCCTGCCTTGGATTTTGCTAAGATCAATTCGTCCATAGATGCTTCTCACTTTCTGTCAGTGTCAGTATCTCCGGTCGACCGTCTGTAATGATAATGGTGTTTTCATAATGTGCAGATAAGGATTCATCCTCCGTCACAACCGTCCACTCATCATCCATCCATACGACATTTGGACTACCGATATTGATCATAGGCTCGATCGCAAAGGTCATACCCGGCTGCAACTTGATGCCGCGCCGCCATTTATGGTAATTTGGTATTTCCGGTTCTTCGTGCAGGTGTGTGCCAATGCCATGACCTACCAGATCCCGGACCACGCCATAACCGCGCTTGGTCGCGTAATCACCGATCGCACTTGAAATATCATTCAAATGCCGTCCGGCTGTCGCCTGTTCTATCCCGGCAAAGAAACTCTCGCGCGTCACATCAATGAGCGCCTGTGCCTCCGGTGAGATCTCTCCCACGCCATGAGTCCTCGCCGCATCGGAATGATAGCCTTTATAGATCACGCCAATATCCAGACTAACGATATCGCCATTTGTAATGATATGATCTTCTCTCGGGATCCCATGTACGACTTCATCATTGACGGAAACACACACAGATGCCGGATATCCCATATAGTTCAAAAAGGAAGGCTCGCATCCGAAACTACGGATGATCTCTTCTCCCAAAGTATCGATCTCCAGCGTTGACATCCCCTCACAAAGGGCATCCCCTAAGGTCTGATGCACACTTGCAAGGATCCTGCCTGCCTCCCGCATATACTCTAATTCTTGGGCAGATTTAATGGTAACTGCTGACATGGGCTAGACTCCTATGATCGCGTCGATATTGGCGAATACATCCTCCATCGGCTGCGTTCCATCTACAGAATGCAGGATACCCTGCTTCTTATAATAATCGATCAGAGGCTGGGTCTGCTCATGATAAACATCCAGTCTCTTCTGTACTGTTTCAGGCTTATCATCGTCTCTTAAGACTAATTCCTTACCGCAGGCATCACAGATACCTTCTTTCTTTGGCGGAATAGCAACGATATGATATGTTGCTCCACAGGAAAGGCAGGCACGACGACCTGACATTCTCTTTACGATATGGGAATCCGGTACATCGACATCAATGGCAAAATCCATCTTCTGTCCGATCTTAGAAAGTGCTGCATCCAGACTCTCTGCCTGTGGAATGGTACGTGGAAATCCATCCAGTACAAATCCATTTGCACAATCCTCCTGACCGATACGATCCATAACCAGATCACAGGTCAGTTCATCCGGCACCAAAAGTCCCTGATCCATATATTCCTTTGCCTTTTTTCCAAGTTCTGTGCCATTTTTAATGTTCGCACGGAAAATATCTCCTGTTGAGATATGAGGGATCTGATATTTTGCTGCGATCTGCTTTGCCTGTGTGCCTTTGCCGGCACCGGGAGCACCTAACATAATAATCTTCACGATAAAAAACCTCCTTATAACACCTTAGGAGATACGGCTAGGCCAGTATCTCCATATGGATGTCTATTCATTAATCATTTAAAAATCCCTTGTAATTTCTGACGAGCATCTGGGATTCCACCTGCTTCAGTGTCTCGATGACAACACCAACAATAATGATGATGGATGTTCCACCAAAGGACACATTTGCACCAAATAATCCATTAAATACGATCGGGATGATCGCCACGATGGAAAGTCCGATAGCACCGATAAAAATAATGTTGTTCAGGACTGCCTGTAGGTAATCACTCGTAGGCTTGCCTGATCGGATACCCGGAATGGAACCGCCCTGCTTCTTTAAGTTGTCAGCGATCTCAAGCGGATTAAAGGTAATTGACGTATAGAAATATGCAAAGCCGATGATCAGCAGCACATACACTACAGCACCAATGGTATAAATCCAATTATTCGGATCGAACCAGTTTGACTGTGACATACCGCGAAGAATCTTGTACCAGAAACTTGTACCGCCTGTCTTACCAAGCAAGGTGCAAATGATAACCGGTGTCTGTAACAATGACTGTGCAAAGATGACCGGAATAACACCGGCCGTATTGACCTTCATTGGAATCACGGAGTTGGCACCACCAACCTGTCTCTTTCCCTGAATTTTCTTTGAATACTGAACCGGGATTCTACGCTCAGCCCCCTGCAAGAATACAACCAGAACAACCATAGCAACAATGATTGCTGCAATGATCACACCTGCAAGTGTACCCTTTGCAATGGTCTTTCCTGAGATGAACTGCTCAAATAATGAAGTCAGATCACTCGGAATACGTGAAAGAATATTGATTACAAGTACGATAGAGATACCGTTACCGATACCCTTTTCGGTAATTCTTTCACCGATCCACATAAGTACAGATGAACCCGCTGTAAGAGCAGCGACTGTCATGATAACATACAGCGCGTTGAACTCAGTCAGATAACCGGAACGTCCAAATCCGATTGCCATAGCAACAGACTGGATGATCGCCAGTCCAACCGTAACATAACGGGTAATCTGTGTAATCTTCTTTCTTCCCTGCTCCCCATCACGCTGCATTTCCTCTAACTTCGGGAATGCAATGGTCAGCAACTGGATGATAATAGAAGATGTAATGTATGGTGTAATGTTCAGAGCGAAAATAGACATATTTTCAAAAGATCCACCAGTAATCGCATCAAAGAAATTCAGCGCATCGCCATTGTTTGCAAATAACTGTGAAAATACATCCGGATCCACTCCGGGAATTGGAAGCTGACTTCCAATTCGCACTACAATGAGCATTAAAAATGTAAATCCGATTCTTTTTCGTAAATCTTTAATTTTAAATGCATTGCGGAGTGTTTCTAGCATTAGATCACCTCTGCTTTACCACCAAGGGCTTCGATTTTTTCCTTAGCGCTTGCACTAAAAGCATTAGCCTGGACTGTCAACTTCTTAGTAAGTTCACCGTTACCAAGAATCTTAACACCGTCTCTGGTGTTCTTTACGATACCAGCCTCAACCAATGATTCAACTGTTACAGTTGCACCATCTTCAAATCTCTCAAGATAAGATAAGTTGATACCAACGATTTCCTTAGAGTTTCTGCATGTGAAACCTCTCTTAGGAATACGTCTGTATAAAGGCATCTGACCACCTTCAAAACCAGGTCTTGGAGCTCCTGAACGAGCCTTCTGTCCCTTATGACCCTTACCAGCGGTCTTGCCATTGCCTGAACCGTGTCCACGTCCTCTTCTGAAATTATCACTGTGCTTTGAGCCTTCTGCCGGCTGTAAGTTTGATAAATCCATTGTGACACCTCCTTAATTATTTGATTAAATCTCTTCTACCTTAACTAAATGTCTTACCTGTCTGATCATTCCACGAACTGCTTCGTTATCAGGCATCTCAACAGTCTTGTTGAGTTTTCTGAGGCCTAATGCTTCAACAGTCTTCTTGTTCTTTGGAACTGCTCCGATAGGAGACTTAACAAGTGTAATCTTTAACTTCTTTTCTGCCATGATCTATTTCCTCCTTAACCGAGAATCTCTTCTACAGTCTTACCACGAAGTCTTGCAACTTCTTCTGGGGATTTCAACTGACGGAGTCCGTCGATTGTAGCAAGTACTACGTTCTGCTTGTTAGAAGAACCTAATGACTTTGTACGGATGTTCTGGATACCTGCTAACTCACAAACGGCACGGGCTGGACCACCAGCGATGATACCTGTACCTTCCGGAGCCTTCTTCAGTAATACAGAAGCACCAGTATGCTTACCAGAAATATCATGTGTAATACTGTTGTTCTCATCAAGTTTTACAGTAATCAACTTCTTCATTGCATCTTCTTTTCCCTTGCGGATCGCTTCTGGGATTTCAGCTGCTTTGCCAAGTCCTGCACCAACATGACCATTGCCATCACCGACAACAACTAAGGCTGTGAAACGCATGTTACGTCCACCCTTAACAACCTTTGTTACACGTTTAATTGATACCACTGTTTCATTTAACTCTAATTGACTAGCATCAATAATTTCATGTCTCATGTGTTATTTCCTCCTAAAATTCTAATCCAGCTTCTCTAGCTGCGTCAGCTAATGCTGCAATCTTGCCCTGATAAATGAATCCACCTCTGTCAAATACAACTGTGGAAATACCTTTATCTAATGCCTTCTTAGCAATGACAGTACCTAACTTGGCTGCTGCTTCAACATTATTTGTCTTCTCTAAATCAGCCTTTACCTCTTTATCAAGCGTAGAAGCGGAAACGAGTGTATTACCAACTGTATCATCAATAATCTGAGCATACATATGATTGTTACTTCTGAATACTGCAAGACGTGGTCTGTCTGCTGTTCCAGAAAGAGTATTACGAAGTCTTCTATGCTTTGTCTGGCGAACTACTTCTCTTGATTTCTTACTAACCATTTCTCGTCACTCCTTTAATTATTTCTTACCAGTTTTACCAACTTTACGTCTGATAACTTCATCAGCATACTTGATACCCTTGCCCTTGTATGGTTCAGGTCTTCTCTTGTCTCTGATTTCTGCTGCGTACTGGCCAACTTTTTCTTTATCGATACCCTTGATGATAATCTTGTTACCATCAACTGTGGACTCAAGTCCTTCTGGATCAACCATCTCAACCGGATGAGAATAGCCTAAGTGTAATGTCAGGTTCTTTCCTGACTTCTGGACTCTATATCCAACACCGTTTACTTCCAAGACTTTTTCGTAACCATCAGTAACACCAACTACCATGTTGTGGATCAGTGTTCTTGTAAGACCATGTAAAGACTTCATCTTCTTTAAGTCGTTTGGTCTTGTAACGATTACTTCAGAACCCTCTAACTTGATATCCATCTCTGATGGAAGTGTTCTCTCAAGAGTTCCCTTTGGACCTTTTACAGTCACATGATTATTTTCTGCAATTTCAACAGTAACTCCTGCTGGGATTGCGATTGGCATTCTTCCTATACGTGACATGCCCGTACCTCCTATAATTTCTCCGCTATGCGCGGGGTGCTATATTGTATGTCCGCCTCGGGGACGGTTTATACATTACGTGAAATGTTCCAATGTCCTTGCTTTCGGATAATTACCAAACGAAAGCAAGCACTTCTCCACCGACCTGAAGCTTTCTAGCCTCTTTGTCAGTAACGATTCCCTTGTTTGTAGAAAGGATTGCAATACCAAGTCCGCCAAGAACGGTTGGGATCTCATCCTTACCAGCATAAACGCGAAGACCAGGCTTAGAAATTCTCTTGATGCCTGTGATGACCTTCTCGTTCTTGTCTGCGCCATACTTTAAAGTAACGCGGATGCTCTTAAAGTTACCATCTTCTACGATGTCATATTTTGTGATATATCCCTCATCTACAAGGATATCAGCGATTGCGATCTTCATCTTAGATGCTGGGATATCAACTGTATCATGTTTTGCAGTATTTGCATTACGGATTCTTGTAAGCATATCTGCGATTGGATCACTCATTGTCATGATTAAATTTCCTCCTTCCGGCTTACCAACTAGCCTTCTTTACGCCAGGGATCTGTCCCTTGTATGCTAACTCACGGAAACATACTCTACAGATGCCATACTTTCTTAAATAAGCATGTGGACGACCACAGATTTTACAACGGCTATATTCTCTAGTAGAGAATTTCTGCTTGCGCTGCTGCTTAACTTTCATAGATTTCTTTGCCATCTTAAAATTCCCTCCTAAATTACTTTACGAAAGGCATACCGAATAATCTCAGTAATTCACGAGCCTCTTCGTCTGTCTTAGCAGTAGTAACAAAAATAATGTCCATACCTCTTACTTTGTCAACCTTATCATACTCGATTTCAGGGAAGATGATCTGTTCCTTGATACCAAGTGCGTAGTTACCTCTTCCATCGAAAGAATCAGCACTAACACCTCTAAAGTCACGTACACGTGGAAGTGCAAGATTGATAAGACGATCAGCGAAATCATACATCTTTTCGCCTCTAAGTGTTGTCTTACATCCGATTGCCATACCTTCTCTGATCTTGAAGTTAGCAACAGAGTTCTTTGCCTTTGTTGTAACAGCCTTCTGACCTGTGATTGTCTCCATGTCCTTAACTGCTGCCTCTAAAAGCTTTGCGTTTTCCTTAGCTTCGCCAACACCCATATTGACTACGATCTTGTCAAGCTTTGGAACTTCCATAATATTCTTATAACCAAACTTTTCGATCATAGCCTTTACGATCTCATTCTGGTACTGCTCTTTAAGTCTACTCAACTGATTTGCCTCCTCTCGTTATATTAATCGATCACTTTACCAGTTGCTTTTGCTACGCGGACCTTCTTGTCTCCGTCCATCTGAAAACCAACTCTGGTTGTCTTACCATCAACAAGAAGCATAACATTTGAAATGTCAATTGGTCCTTCCTGCTCGATGATTCCACCGTTCTGGTTTGCCATGCTAGGCTTTGTGTGCTTCTTGATCATGTTCACACCTTCAACCAAAACTGTATGATTTTTCTGATTTACAGCGATAACTTTTCCTTCGTTATCCTTATCTGCACCAGCGATTACTCTAACGGTATCGCCCTTTTTGATCTTCATTGTTGCCATCGTACTACCTCCTATAATACTTCCGGAGCAAGGGAAACAATCTTCATAAACTGTTTCTCACGAAGCTCTCTAGCTACAGGTCCAAAAATACGAGTTCCTCTTGGGGTCTTGTCATCTTTGATGATAACTGCAGCATTCTCGTCAAACTTAATATAAGAACCATCTTTACGACGGGCACCCTTCTTGGAGCGTACAACTACTGCCTTAACGACATCGCCCTTTTTAACAACACCACCTGGTGTTGCATCTTTAACAGTAGCGGTGATCACGTCACCGATATTTGCATATCTTCTTGTAGAACCGCCCATAACACGAATGCAAAGGATTTCTTTAGCACCTGTATTATCAGCTACTTTTAATCTACTTTCCTGCTGTACCATGTTTGTAGCCTCCTTCTAATTACTTTGCTCTTTCCATGATTTCAACAAGTCTCCATCTCTTATCCTTAGATAATGGTCTTGTTTCCATAACTCTGACGGTATCACCGATGTGTGCATCGTTGTTCTCGTCATGAGCCTTTAATTTATAAGTTCTCTTAACGATCTTGTTGTAAAGTGGATGCTTTACGTTATCCTTAACAGCAACAACGATTGTCTTATCCATCTTATCGCTTACAACAATACCTACACGTGTTTTTCTAAGATTTCTTTCTTCCACGATATTGTCTCCTTTCTACCTTTAAAATTCCGAACTGCTTACTTGTTATCAGCTGCAGTAATCATTGTCTGAATACGTGCAATGTTTCTTCTAACTTCTTTGATTCTTGCTGTATTCTCTAACTGATTGGTTGCGTTCTGGAATCTTAAATTGAAAAGTTCCTTCTTTGCTTCCACCAACTGTGCATTCAAATCTGCAACAGATGCATTCTTTAATTCGTTAACATATTCCTTAGTTTTCATTTGCTGCAACCTCGCTTTCCAAATCCGCACGAGAAACGATCTTGCACTTGCAAGGCAATTTGTGTGTAGCAAGACGAAGAGCCTCTCTAGCGACATCTTCCTGTACCCCGGAGATTTCAAATAATACACGACCTGGCTTAACAACAGCTACCCAGTACTCCAAAGTTCCCTTACCGGAACCCATACGAGTTTCAGCAGGCTTTGCTGTAACAGGCTTATCAGGGAAAATCTTGATCCAGACCTTACCACCACGCTTGATATAACGTGTCATAGCGATACGGGCTGCTTCAATCTGATTAGAACGAATCCAACATGGTTCCATAGCAACAATACCGAAATCACCGTTTACGATCTTGTTGCCTCGTAAAGCCTTTCCTGTCATAGATCCACGGAACTGCTTACGATGTTTTACTCTCTTAGGCATTAACATTATTTGGCTCCTCCTTCCTTATTTCCCTTTGTAGGAAGTACTTCTCCTTTGTAGATCCAAACCTTTACGCCGACCTTACCATAAGTAGTGTCAGCCTCAGCGAATCCATAATCAATATCTGCACGAAGTGTCTGAAGCGGAATAGTACCTTCTGAATAGAACTCTGTACGAGCCATATCAGCACCACCAAGACGTCCGGAAACGCTTGTCTTGATACCCTTGATACCGGTCTTCATAGATCTTGACATGCAAGACTTCATAGCACGACGGAAAGAAACACGGTTCTCCAACTGTGCTGCGATATTCTCTGCAACTAACTGAGCGTCCTTGTCAGGTCTCTTAACTTCCTTGATGTCAACAACAAGCTTCTTGTCTGTCAACTTCTGAAGTTCAGCCTTAACCTTTTCGATCTCAGCGCCGCCCTTACCGATTACAACACCAGGCTTTGCTGTGTAAACGATAACCTTAACTCTTCCGGCTGCTCTTTCGATCTCGATCTTAGATACGCCAGCTGCATATAACTTTTTCTTAAGAAATGTTCTGATATTGTAATCTTCAACCAAGTAGTCAGCGAATTCACCTTCAGCATACCACTTAGAATCCCAATCCTTGATCACACCGACTCTTAAGCCGTGAGGATTAACTTTCTGTCCCATGATTGCCTCCTATCTTTCATCAAGCACAACAGTAATGTGGCTCATTCTCTTTTCAATTCTGTAAGCTCTACCCTGTGCTCTTGGTCTAATTCTCTTCATTGTTGGTCCCTTATTTGCATAGCACTCTGCAACATAAAGGTTTTCCAGGCTGTAGTTCTTGTCTGGGTAATTGTTCTCAGCATTTGCGATTGCTGACTTTAATAACTTCTCTATAATGCTTGAAGCGTATCTTGGATTATAAGTTACGATAGCAAGAGCTGTCTGAACATCCTTACCGCGAATAGCGTCTAATACGAAGCAAGCTTTCTGAACTGACATTCTAGCATAAGATAACTTTGCTGAAGGTCTAGTATCTTTTTGACTGTTTCTCTCACGTTTAATCTGGGATCTATGTCCTTTTGCCATGATGTGAAACCTCCTTTCAAAAATTAATTAGCGTACTCTTGATTTCTTTTCGTTCTTGTCATGACCTCTGTAAGTTCTTGTAGAAACGAACTCACCAAGTTTGTGTCCTACCATGTCTTCTGTAACATATACAGGCACATGCTTTCTTCCGTCATGAACAGCGATTGTATGTCCTACCATCTGTGGAAAGATTGTTGAACGGCGAGACCATGTCTTAATGACACTCTTGTCGCCTGATGCGTTCATTGCATCGATCTTCTTCAATAAGCTTTCATCAGCAAATGGTCCTTTTTTTAATGAACGAGCCATAATGATCCTCCTTATTTGATAGCCTTACCGTCTCTTCTTCTTACGATAAGCTTGTTAGACTGTTTGTTCTTCTTTCTGGTCTTCAAACCAAGTGCAGGCTTGCCCCAAGGTGTACATGGACCCGGACGTCCGATTGGTGCCTTACCTTCACCACCACCATGTGGATGGTCATTAGGGTTCATAACAGAACCGCGAACAGTTGGGCGGATACCCATGTGGCGCTTACGACCAGCCTTACCAATCTTAACAAGGTTGTGATCACCATTGCCAATAACACCGATAGATGCTCTACAGTTCAAAGGAATCATTCTCATCTCGCCTGATGGAAGTCTAAGAGTAGCATACTTGCCTTCTTTTGCCATCAACTGAGCGCTGTTACCAGCGGAACGAACTAACTGTCCACCCTTGCCCGGATACATCTCGATGTTGTGTACTAAAGTACCAACCGGGATGTTTGCCAGCGGAAGGCAGTTACCAACACGTACTTCTGCTTCCGGTCCGTTCATGACCTTCATGCCATCAGTAAGTCCTTCAGGAGCAAGGATGTAAGCCTTCTCGCCGTCTGCGTAGCAGATAAGTGCGATGTTTGCTGTTCTGTTTGGATCGTACTCGATACCGATAACAGTTGCAGGAACTCCATCTTTCTTTCTCTTGAAATCGATAATTCTATATTTTCTTCTGTTTCCACCACCCTGGTGTCTAACTGTAATCTTACCCTGATTGTTACGACCAGCGTTCTTCTTTAAAGAAGTTGTAAGAGACTTCTCAGGAGTCTTCTTTGTGATCTCGGAGAAATCAGAGCCAGTCATATTTCTTCTGGAAGGTGTATATGGGTTATAAGTTTTAATTCCCATTGTAATTCTCCTTTCGCTACTTTTACGTTTTACTTATCGCGTCTAAACATGACGCATAATCTTGCTTTCGACTTACAGCCCTGCGAAGATCTCGATGTCCTTGCTGTCTGCTGTAAGCTGAACGATAGCCTTCTTAGTCTTAGCAGTCTTGCCTACGCTTCTGCCACGTCTCTTTTCCTTGCCATCGTTGTTCATTGTATTAACGGAAGCAACCTTTGTTCCTTCGAACATCTTCTCAACTGCTTCCTTGATCATTGTCTTGTTTGCTTCTGGATGAACAAGAAATGTGTACTTCTTTTCAGCCATTGCATTCATGCTCTTCTCTGTGATTACAGGTTTGAGGATTACATCATAATATTGTACGTTAGCCATTATGCATACACCTCCTGAATTGTATTAACAGCATCCTTTGTTACAACAACTGTGTTGTACTTCAAGATGTCATATACGTTGATCGTGCTTGTTGAAGCAGTCTTAACAGTAGGAATGTTCTTTGCTGACATAACAACATTTGTGTCGTTGTCATTGATAACAACAAGCGCCTTTTCAACACCAAGGTTGCTCATTACCTTTGCAAAATCCTTTGTCTTGATCGCATCGAACTTCAACTCGTCAACTACAACAAACTTATTCTCTGCTACTCTGGAAGATAATGCAGACTTAAGTGCTGCTCTCTTCTCTTTCTTATTCAACTTAAATGAATAATCTCTTGGAGTTGGTGCAAATACAACACCACCACCTGTCCACTGTGGAGCTCTTGTAGAACCCTGTCTTGCATGACCTGTTCCCTTCTGTCTCCATGGTTTTCTACCACCACCACGAACTTCAGAACGTGTCTTTGCCTTCTGAGTTCCCTGACGGTTATTTGCAAGCTGCTGGACAACTGCCATGTGAACTAAATGCTCGTTTACTTCAACACCGAAAACAGCATCGTTAAGTTCCATTGTCTCAACTTCTTTGCCTTCCATATTGTATACGGATACTTTAGCCATCGTAAAGTTCCTCCTTTCCTACTATCGATTACTTACCTGACTTTACAGACTCTTTAATTGTAACTAAAGACTTCTTAGGTCCTGGAACAGCACCCTTTACCAAAAGCAGGTTATTCTCTGCATCTACGCGTACAACTTCAAGGTTCTGGATTGTAACCTTAACGCTTCCCATGTGTCCAGGCATTCCTTTTCCTTTGAATACCTTACTTGGTGAAGAACAAGCACCGTTGGAACCCTGATGACGATGGAACTTAGAACCATGAGCCATAGGTCCTCTGTGCTGACCAAGTCTCTTGATAGCACCCTGGAATCCTTTTCCCTTTGAAATTGCTGTAGCATCGATCTTGTCACCTTCTTCAAAGATGTCAGCCTTGATCTCATCTGCAAGATTGTAATCTGCGCAATTTTCAAACTTAAATTCTCTTACGAATCTCTTTCCAGAAACACCAGCCTTATCGAAGTGTCCCTTCTCAGCCTTGTTGACGCCATGTCTGTTTCTGATTTCTTTCTTGCCGTTGGCGTCCTTGTTGACTACCTTTTCTTTCTTGTCAACGAAACCAACCTGAACTGCTTCGTAACCGTCGTTCTCAACAGTCTTGATCTGTGTTACTACACAAGGACCAGCCTGCAAAACAGTTACAGGAGTTAAAACTCCATCAGCATTGAAGATTTGAGTCATTCCGACTTTTGTTGCTAAAATAGCTTTCTTCATTTTCTTTCCTCCTGTTTTTCTACAGCGGATCGCCGTAGCGATCATCCTAGAACAGGCAATATAAGTGGAACATAAATGTTGCTTCTATATAAACCTATACCGGATTGTTAACCTTGTTAACTTCTTACTTCATCTTGATATCGATGTAAACACCAGCTGGCATTTCGAGTCTCTGCAATGCATCAACTGTCTTCTGGGTAGGTGTCATGATATCGATGAGTCTCTTATGAGTTCTCTGCTCGAACTGTTCTCTGGAATCTTTGTACTTGTGTACCGCTCTTAAGATAGTAACAACTTCCTTCTTTGTCGGAAGTGGTACCGGTCCACTCACCTGTGATCCGTTTTTCTTAACAGTCTCGATGATTTTCTTAGCAGATGCATCAACTAATTCGTGATCATATGCCTTGAGTGTGATTCTCATAACCTGAGTTGCCATAAAAAAAGTCGCCTCCTTCGCACTTATTTCAATAGTACGACAAGCGGTGACTGTACACTTCTCCGTGTGTGTCCTAAAGATTAACACACGTGTCTCTACACAATGGTAGACTATATTTTGTACAGTGACTTGTCGCCAGTTTCCTAACTTGACATTCGCTCCACGGAAAACCTGCCAGATTACTATGGTGATAATCGGCAGCAACCTCACGCTTCAACGCTATCAATGTCACAGCAACATCTAATATACATGATAAAATCAATACTTGCAAGGTTTTTTGAATAAATATTGTATTTTTTCGCATACAATATTTTCAGTGGCATCTTAGTCTTTCTTCATATATAATATAGAAGCAATAAGAAGAATACAAATCGAACGATACGATAGATAGAATGTGAGGAATCATTATGTGGATAGCAGACCATTGGAAAGAATACGAAGTCATCGACTGCTCCGGCGGTGAGAAACTGGAGCACTGGGGAAAATACACCCTGCTCCGCCCAGACCCACAGGTCATCTGGAACACCCCAAAGAAGGTCAGCGAATGGAAGAAACTAAATGGGCACTATCACCGCAGCAAAAAAGGTGGTGGCGAGTGGGAGTTCTTTGATCTGCCACAGCAGTGGAGCATCACTTATCAACTGCCCCATACCGATAACGACAATCTCTATGTCAACCATAACGGCAGCCTGATTTTTCATCTGAAACCTTTCAGTTTTAAACACACCGGTCTTTTTCCGGAACAGGCAGTCAACTGGGATTGGTTTTCCACACTTATATATAATAGGAAGAAAGAGCATCCGGATCGCCCGATCAAGGTATTAAATCTCTTTGCCTATACCGGCGGTGCAACGATCGCCGCGGCAGCAACCGGTGCCGCAGTCACACATGTAGATGCGTCCAAAGGCATGGTCACCTGGGCAAAGGAAAATGCCGTATCCTCCGGTCTTGCCGATGCCCCGATCCGCTGGATCGTGGATGACTGCAAAAAGTTCGTAGAGCGCGAGATCCGACGCGGCAATCACTACGATGCCATCATTATGGATCCGCCATCTTACGGACGTGGTCCTAAGGGTGAGATCTGGAAGATCGAGGATGCCATCTATCCGCTCATAGAATTGTGTGCGCAACTGCTGACCGACCAGCCACTTTTCTTCCTTGTAAACTCATACACCACAGGCTTGCAGCCTGCTGTACTGCACTATATGATTTCAACCGCCTTAAAAGGCTATCCGGGAAGTGTAGCCGCAGAAGAAATCGGTCTTCCTGTTTCCTGCAACGGACTTACCCTCCCTTGCGGAGCCAGCGGCAGATTTGCCGGTCAGGATCTTCCGACCTCATTATAAACACCACAAGGAGTTTGACAGTATGGAAACAGTTTTAATCATAGATGATAGCGGCATCAACCTGCGTACCGCCAAGGAAGCACTGGATGACTACTACAATGTCGTCACAGCCAATTCCTGCAAAATGGCTCTTCGTTATTTAGAAAAACATACACCAGACATCATCCTGCTCGATATCCAAATGCCGGAGGTGGACGGTTTCGAGACATTGAAAGCCATCCGTTCCCTGCCACAGACCGAGGACACACCTATCATTTTCTTGACAGCACAGGACAATGTTGCCGATGAGATCCACGGACTGGAACTGGGCGCAGTCGATTACATCCATAAGCCATTGCAGCCCCAGATCATGCGCATGCGTATCCGCACCCAGTTGGATCTGGCACATTATCAGGATCACCTGGAAGAGATCATCATGCAAAAGACAGAGCAGGTCGCACGCGTAGAGACGGCACTGGTCGCCAGTTTAAATGACCTGTTGGAAATCCGTGACGGTATGACCGGCTCCCACGTCAGACGCACGGCAAAATATTTCGAGATACTCTTGAATGCCTTAGACAAGGCACATACCTTCCCGGATGCGATCACACCGGACTACAAGGTAAGATTGCTTCGCGGTGCTCCACTGCATGACCTGGGCAAGGTCGGTATTTCCGACAACACCCTTTTAAAGCCTTCACGTCTCAGCCCGGAGGAAATGGAATTTATGCGCCAACACTCCACCTTTGGCGGTCAGGCGCTTACCCATGCGGTTGAGATCGTTGGCGAGGACAGTTTCTTAAGCGATGCCAGAGACATGGCATATTACCATCACGAGAAATGGGACGGATCCGGCTATCCAAAAGGGCTTGCCGGCGAAGATATACCCCTCAGCGCACGTATTCTGGCTGTCGCGGATGTCTACGATGCTCTGACCAGCCAGCGCAGTTACAAAGACGCTTTTTCGCATGAAAAAGCCGTCTCCATTCTCTTAGATGAAGACGGCACTTCTTTTGATCCTCGTATCATGCAGGTCTTTCGTCAAATCACAGACGAGTTTGCTCAGGCTAAAGCATCTTTTTCTTCCGAAGCCAAAGCATAACCACGATGCAAAGCAGCAGCGTTATCACACAGATGATCGCGAAACCATGCGGTGTGGACGAAAACGGCATCCATTTGCCACCGACGTTCATGCCCCAGAGTCCCGATATGATCGTCGGGATGGACATAACGATCGTGATCGCTGCCAGATATTTCATTACATTATTCAGGCGATTGTTGATGACCGTCGACATCAGTTCTCTGGTACCATTGATGATGTCACGATAGATCTGTGTCATCTCGATCGCCTGTCTGTTCTCAATGATCACATCCTCTAATAGTTCCTGATCCTCCGAATACTGACGGAGCCTCCCATAACGTGTCAAACGATCCAACACCACACCATTTGCACGCAGTGACGTAGCAAAGTAGACCAGATTGGATTCCAATTCGTGCAGGTCGATCAAGTCAACATCCTCGGTATTCTGATCGATTCTTTCCTCGATCTCAGTACGCTTTCTGTCAATACTGCGCAGCAGGCTCTGATAGACCATGCAGGCATTGTATAAGATCTGATAGGTAAAACGCATCTGTTTTTTGGTGGAGAAATCGCGCACACGTTGTTCCACAAAGGAACGCAGTACGGCAGTCTCCTCCGCACATACCGTGATCACCACATCTTCTGCAATCAAGATCCCCAGCGGGATTGTGGTATAGGAATGGCGGTTGTTACGCATTTCTGCTGATGGGATATCCACCAGAATAAGTGTATATTCATCTTCCAGATTGATACGGGAACTCTCCTCATCATCGAGGGCCGCACGCACGTCTGCGATATCCATATGAAAACGATCACTGATCTCTGCACATTCTTCCAGTGACGGTGCGGTAAGTTTTACCCATGCACCGGTATCGAACTGATCTATTTCGGAGATGATGCGGTTGTCCGTTCTGTAAATGTTTATCAATTCTGTCTACCTCCTACTTTCCAGCAACTTTTCGGATCACTTCCTCAAAATGCTTTTTATCGTAAATCACAGGCACCGGATAGAGGGGATTGGCTTCCTGATCTGCCCACTCTGCCATCTGTGCAATATCTTCCTCGCGGATCTGCGGCAGATGCTCCGGGATACCCATGTGTTCATTCATTTGTCTGATATGTCTGATAAATTCTTTGGCACGTTCTGCCTCGCTTCCTTCGCAAGCCACCTGTGAAAGGGTTGCAAGGCGCGCTAATTTTCCATAGACCGCCGATCCGTAGTCTTCTAAGACGATCGGCAGGACCACCGCGTTCGCCAGACCATGCGGCACATGATAAAGCCCTCCGATCGTATGCGCAATGGCATGCACATTTCCGACGCAGGCTCGTGTAAAGGCTGCCCCCGCCTTAAAGGATGCGATCAGCATTTCTTCCCTGGCTTCCAGAGAATCTCCCTGTTCGTAGGCTTCCGGCAAAAATTCCATGATCGCCGTGACCGCCTCTTCGCAATATTCGATAGTCTCTTCCGTGCGGTAAGTCCAACTAAGATAGGCTTCCACCGCATGCGTCAGCGCGTCCATACCGGTCGCTGCCGTAATATCTGCAGGCAGGGATACGGTAAGACTTGGATCCATCACGGCATAATCCGGCACCAATACCGGATCATTGATGGCATACTTGTGGTTCTCGGCATCATCCGTCACAACTGCTGCAATGGTCGTCTCCGAACCGGTTCCGGCTGTGGTTGGAACAGCGACAAAAAAAGGAACCTGCCGGCCGACCTTTAATTGTCCCTTCATGTCCTGCAAAGACTTATCCGGGCGGGCAACACGCGCCGCCAGTGCCTTTGCCGCATCCATGTTGGAACCACCGCCAATCGCAATGATGCTGTCACAGTCATGGTCTTGATAGATCTGGTACATTTCCTCGATCTGTGAGATCGTCGGATCAGGATGCACCTGATCATAGATGACCGATCGCTCGGAGAGATCATTGTAGAGATCTTTCAAAAATCCGGTCTTGCCAATGCGGGGTCCGGTGACGATCATAGGCGCCCAGACACCTGCTTGCTCCAGGATCTCCGGGATACTGTGAAAACTATCCACGCCCTCCAAGCGCTCCGGCTCCTTCCATTTGACCACTTTCATTCCAATATTATAAATCCATTGATATACACGGCAATATGCCTTTTTTAAACCCATATTTAACCTCTCACAAATGCTTCTAATTCTAATGGTTTATGTAACAAGACCACATGTGGCAGGGTCTCAAGCAGAGATTCCTCGCGAAATCCCCATGCACACAGGGCACAATCCACACCGGAGTTTTCTGCTGTCGCTGCATCCACATCCGAATCACCTACATACAGGACGTGCGGCTTGATCCATTCCAGCCAGTCTTCCTCGGATAAGGCATCCTCTCCGCCCATGCGCGCCCATGCCCGGTCGGCGTAGACCTGACGCATTCTGCGCAGTGCTTCTTCCACCGGGGCTGCTGCCGGTTTTCTTGGACGGATACCGTCATCGCCCACCGCAACACGCACATGGTTCTTGAAAACATCACGCACCAGCACATCTACAGACTCCTGATTTTTGTTGGTCACGATCGCCATAGGCATATCCTGCTCCTCATAATTGTGCAAAAGTTCCATCACACCATCATAAGGTCTGGTCTTGATCTGATTATGGGTCAGATAATAAGCCTTAAACATGGCAAAGGCTTCTTCAAAACGTGGATTTTCCTCTCCCTGTGGGGTTGCCTTGACCATGAGGGTGCGGATACCATTTCCAACGAACTGCCGAATACTCTCCAACGGATGCACTGGATATCCCATCTGCATCATCACGTAATTCACACTGTCCGCCAAGTCTTCCAATGTATTCAAAAGCGTTCCATCCAAATCAAATAAAACAATATCGTATTTCATCTTTTGTTTACCTTCTTTCTTCACGTTCCTATCTTACCACAGGCAGGCAAGAAAAAAAACCACCTCTGTCTTACAAAGGTGGTTTCTATATACCGTCATCCCACAGCGCAGTCAGGGACGACGGGGCAAAAGTCAGACGAATGTCCGGATAGCATAACAAACATCCGCCATCTGCTTATCAAATTATTTGGCATCGCTATTTCGGATCTGTTCTCTGACCTTTAAGATCATAGAAGGGCTGACCGAAAGTTCATCAATGCCCATTTTAATGAATGTGTCTGTGAGAGTCACATCTGCACCAAGTTCGCCGCAGATGCCGACCCAGCAGCCTTCCTTATGTCCATTATCAATGATCATCTGCAACATCCGAAGGATTGCCGGATGATGTGCATCATAGATATTATCCAGTTTCGGGTTCTGACGGTCGATCGCCAGTGTGTACTGGGTCAAGTCATTGGTTCCAACCGAAAAGAAGTCAACTTCCTTTGCCAGAAGATCCGAGATCATGACCGCCGCAGGTGTCTCGATCATAATACCGAGTTCCACCTTTCCATACGGAATGCCCTCACTCTTTAACTCCTCCTGCACGGTCGCACACATCTCTTTGGCAGCCTTGACTTCATCCACAGAGATGATCATAGGAAACATGATGGAAATAGTGCCATAATAAGATGCACGGTAAATCGCGCGCAACTGCGTCTTAAAGATCTCCTTGCGATCCAGACAGATACGGATGGCACGATATCCCATCGCCGGGTTTTCCTCATGTTCCAGTCCAAAATAATCTACCTGCTTATCCGCACCGATGTCAAGGGTTCGGATAATGACCTTTTTGCCAGCCATGTTCTCTGCGACTGTCCGGTACGCCTTAAACTGCTGTTCCTCGCTCGGATAATCCTCTGTTTCCAGATACAAAAACTCACTGCGGAAAAGTCCGATACCGCCGGCATCATTAGCAAGTACACTTGCCACATCGCCAACACCACCGATATTTGCATAAAGGGCGATCTTCCTGCCGGCTTTCGTGACATTCTCTTTGCCCTTTAATTCCTGTAAAAGTCTTGCTTTTTCTACTTCTTCCCGGCGAAGTGCCTCATACTTTGTCATTTCTTCCTCCGTCGGATCCAATAGAAAGACACCGTTTCTGCCATCCACGACAGCCATATGACCTTCTGCATCCTCGGGATAATCTACTCCAATAAGCGCCGGAATATTCATGGTTCTCGCCAGGATCGCTGTATGCGAATTGGTGGATCCATGACGAGTCACAAAGGAAAGCACCTTGGACTTGTCCAGTTGCACGGTCTCACTTGGTGCCAGATCATCTGCCAAAATGATGACCGGCTGGTCTCCCAGTCCTGCCTGCTCACTGCCGCCCTGCAAGATATGGATGACGCGATTGGAAATATCTTTGACATCTGCTGCACGCTCTCTCATATAATCATCATCCATGGCTGCAAACATTTCGGCAAAATTATCGCCTGTCGTTGCCACGGCATACTCTGCATTGATGCCCTGGGATGAGATCATATTGGTGATAGACTCCACATAATCCAGATCATCCAGCATCATCTGATGCACTTCAAAAATGGCGGCATTTGCCTCGCCCACTTCTTTTAATGCCTTTTCGTAAAGGGCTGCCAACTGGCTCTTTGCCTGCTCCTTTGCCTGGGTAAAACGCTTGATCTCCAGATCCGTATCTGTGACCTTGCTACGTTTTACGACCTGATCCTTCTTTCCAAAGATCTTGCACTTTCCGATTGCTATTCCGCTAAAAACGCTTTTACCTTCTAATTTCATATTCATCGCCCTCTCTTCGTTACTGTGCTAAACTACTACGAGCGCTTACCCGCTATCCTGTCTTACAGATTTTCTTCCAAAAACTTGCCAAGTGCTTCGATGGCTGCGTCCTCATCCTCGCCCTCGGTCTTTAAAACGATTTCCTGTCCACATTTTACACCAAGTCCCATAAGGCCTAAGATTCTCTTGGCATCCACTTCTTTTCCATCCTTTGCGATGATAACCTTGCTTGTAAACTTTGCTGCCTCTTTTACTAAGACACCTGCCGGTCTTGCATGGATTCCTTCCGGATCTGTGATCGTGTATGTGATTTCTTTCATGATATTTTCCTCCTAATGATCTTTCTTTTTATATTTTAGATGCAGCGGAAGCATACTGCTTTTCTGCTTCCGCCCATCTATATTCCTTTTTAAACTTCCTATGCGTCCTTCTTGATAAAACCAAGCATGACGGTCGTAACAATGGAACCGATGATCCATGAAAGGATGTAAAGCAAAGGCTTGCCAACGGTTGCAAATACGAAGATACCGCCGTGAGGAGCCATCAGGGTACATCCAAAGAATGCACTGAGTCCGCCTGCGACACCTGCACCAACCAGAGTACATGGGATCACATGCGCCGGGTCACTTGCTGCAAATGGAATGGCACCTTCTGTGATGAAAGAACATCCCATAACAAGGTTGGAAACCTTAGACGCACGCTCTGCCTCAGTAAACTTCTTCGGGAAGAAATGACAGGCAAGGGCAATACCGATTGGTGGCACCATACCACCGACCATGATGGATGCCATTGCAATGTAGCATGCCTGAACTGCCGGGTCTGTTGACTGTGCGCCGCTTGCCATCAGATCAGATGCTGTTGCAAGCATTCCTGTACCAAAGACATAGGCTGCCTTGTTGATCGGACCTCCCATATCGATCGCCATCATGGCTCCCAAGAGACATCCCAGTAAGGTGATCAGTCCTGCCTTTGCCAGGGCTGTCAGCATGGTAGAGAGTCCGGTGTTGATCAATCCGATGATCGGGTTAAAGATAAAGCACATGAGGACACTCACGATAAACATACCTACGACCGGATAGATCAGGGTCGGCTTGATGCCTTCCAAAGAATCCGGCAGTTTCTCGCACAGTTTCTTGAGTCCCAAGATAATGTATCCTGCAAGGAAACCTACCAGAATACCGCCTAAGAAACCGGAAACGGTCGTACCGCCATGCTCTCCCTGGAAAGCAAAACGTCCAACAAAATCGCTAAAGCCGGACAGATTGCCCCAATCATAATCGGTAAAGAGAGCATTACCATTGGATGCCAGAAGGCCTCCGGTAAAACCAACCGCAAGACCCGGACGGTCTGCGATGGAATAAGCAATGTAGCCCGCAAGTACCGGAACCATAAGTCCCATAGCAAGACCACCTACATATTTAAAAAATGCGGATACCGGTGTGCAGGAACCGAAACTTCCGCCACCGATCGCACCATAGCCCATCAAAGTATCGATCAAAAAGGCGATCGCTGTTAAGATACCGCCACCGATAACGAACGGAAGCATGTGCGATACCCCATTCATCAGATGTGTATAGATCTGATGTCCTACGCTGTCTGTCTTTCCTGTCTCGACCTTGCTCTCTTTCTTAGCGGCCCTTGCATGGTATGCCTTAGCATCCCCTCTCATAGCACGGTCAACCAGTTCTGCTGCCTTGCTGATGCCATCTGCCACCTTACACTCGATCAATGCTTTGCCATCAAAACGATCCATTGGCACCTTGGTATCTGCGGCAACGATAACTGCCTTTGCAGAGGCGATCTCTGCATCCGTAATTACATTCTTGGCTCCTCCGGATCCTCTGGTCTCTACCTTGATCCGGCATCCTGCTGCGGCTGCTGCCTTTTCTAAGGCTTCTGCTGCCATATAAGTATGTGCGATTCCGGTAGGACATCCGGTAACCGCAACCACAAAAGTCTCCTCTCCGACCTCTGCTTTTTCTGCCTCTGCCTTGGCTTCCTCTTTTTCTTCCTTGTCCGCCTCAGCCAGATCGATCACATGCAAAAAGTCCTCCGGGCTCTTTGCCTGCATCAGATCCTTTGTAAACTGCTCATCCATCAAAAGGACGGACAAGCGACTAAGTACCTCCAAATGCACATTGTCTTCTGTATTTGGTGCTGCGATCAAAAAGATGATATGCACCGGTTCTCCGTCAAGTGCATCGTATTCTACGCCCTGTGGCACGACCATGGCTGCCAGCCCCGGTGCCGATACTGCATCCGACTTACAATGTGGGATTGCAATCCCCTCTCCGATACCTGTCGTTCCTTCTTCTTCTCTTGCAAAAACCCCCTGCAGATAAGCGTCCGGATCCGCGATGTTGCCGCGTTTGCACATCAAGTCTACCATCTGTCTGATGGCATCTTCCTTGCCTGTTGGTGTCCCCTGCAACTGAATGCTTTCTACACCAAGCAAATCTCTCACTTTCATGTGTGATTCCTCCTTTTACCTTTCCTATAAAATAATGTTTGACACATTACCTCCCGATACTATGCATCAAAGCGAGGACTTCGTCCCTGGTTGCCAGTTCCTCTGAGAATGCGGATGCGCTTCCCGCACACAGTCCCATATAAAATGCTTTGGCATAATCATGTTCTTCCATATATCCTGCGAGGAATCCTGCTACCATGGAATCCCCGGCACCGACCGAATTGACGACCTTGCCCTTCGGCGGCATACTTTCAAATCTCTGTCCATCCTCTGTCAAAAGGACTGCTCCGTCCCCTGCCATAGAAACCAGGACATTGCGTGCCCCACGCTCCTGTAACTTTGCGGCATAGGTAAAGACTTCTTCCTTATCCTCCAATTCCACGCCAAAGACCTCACCAAGTTCGTGGTTATTTGGCTTGATCAAAAATGGGTGATAAGGCAATACATTTACCAGCAGATCTCTGGTCGCATCCACAATGATATGCAACTTCTTGGAAGATAAGTGCTTCATGATATCCATATAGATGTCATCCGGCATGACATCCGGTATGCTTCCGGCGAGCACTAAGACATCGCCGTCCTCCAAACGATCCAACTGTTGATACAACTGTCTGATATGTTCCTCGTCGATCGCAGGTCCCTGTCCGTTGATCTCGGATTCCTCATTGGAACGGAGTTTGACGTTGATACGGGAAATCCCTTGCTCTACCCGGATGAAATCTGACTGTACGCCCCATTCATCCAAGAGTCTTACGATCTCCTGTCCGGTAAATCCTGCCATGAAGCCAAGTGCGTGACTATCATGCCCCAGATTTTTCAGCACCATGGAAACATTGATCCCCTTGCCTCCCGGATAAATGATCTCCGTCCTGGTACGATTGACACGCCCCAGCATAAAATCATCCACTGACACGATATAATCCAAAGAAGGATTAAAGGTCACTGTATAGATCATTCTCCCACCTCCTTAATATTTGAAAAATCTCTATACTTTTTGTTTATCTGATCCGTTAAAACGGTTGCATCCGCAAAGTCCCCAAAAGTCACGGTGGATATCTCTCCAAACTTGCTGGCATCTGCTAAGATGTAGGCATCCTTGGTCTGTGCCAGTGCTCTGCGCTTGATCAAAGCCTCTTTGACCTCCGGTGTGGTAAATCCCTGTTCTACCGTCACGCCATTGGTTCCGAAAAAGCCCTTGGTAAAATTGTATTTAGCGATGGAAAGCACTGCCTCCTCACCGACGATGGCATCCGTCGTTCCCTTGAACTCACCGCCCAGAAGATAGACGGTACAGCCTAAGGCTGCCAGTTTTCTCGCATGACCGATGGCATTGGTCACATACATGGCATTGCGGTTGAGCATGGGATCGATCATCAACTCTGTCGTCGTGCCTGCATCCAGATAGACCACATCATAATCAGAGATCAAATGCGCCGCATAGCGGGCGATCGCTACTTTCTGCTCTACGTTGCGCTCCTTGCGTAACTGGACGTCATCATCCTGCGTCCGGTAAGAAGCAACGTCCTTCATCATGGCACCGCCATGCACCTTGATGAGTTGTCCTCTGGCATCCAGACTGTTGAGGTCACGGCGGATGGTCGACTCTGACGCATCCAGACGTTCCATCAATTCTGCGACCGTCACAGAACCGCTTTCTTCTAGTATGGACAATATTCTTGCAAATCTTTCTTCTGCTAACATAAATTCACTTCCGTTCAACTTCATTCAAAATCATTCATTTGATGTTCGTATTATACAATCATATTCCGTCATTTTCAATCATTTTCAGTCATAAACTTCAACAAATTTTCCATATCGTTTTTGTATATTATCCATAATTTCCGACATTCTATACAAAAAACAGGGCAAAAAAAGAGCGAAGGTCTGAAAAACCTTCACTCATCCTTCATTCTGCTCTCCTTTAATAGTCCACCTTCAAGAGGCAAAGCCCCTTTGCCGGTGCTGTCGGACCTGCCACCTTACGGTCGCATGCCTCCAAAATCTCCCCGACCTCTTCCGGTCTCTTTCGCCCCAGACCGACTTCGATCAACGTTCCTGACATGATACGCACCATATTCTGTAAAAAGCCGGTGCCATGGAAGGTCAGATAAACATATCCCTTACGCCGGCGCACGGTGATCGTGTCTACGATACGGACGGTCGACTTTTTCATACGGCTGTTGCCGCAAAAACTCTTGTAATCGTGTTTGCCTTCCAGAAAATGCGCCGCTTCCTGCATTGCTTCCACGTCCAGTTCCTGATCCAGTGGCGTATAATACTTGCGGTCAAAGACCGGTTTGATCGGACCGTCAAAACAGGTGTACTGGTAAGTCTTTCCCACTGCCTTATACCTGGCATGGAAGCGGTCAGCCGCCTCCCGCACTTCCAATATGGCAATATCGTCCGGCAGATAACGGTTGGCATAATCACGGATCTCTTCCGGTGACATCTGCGTATCCAGATGCACATTAGCAATCATGGCGCGGGCATGTACACCTGCATCTGTACGCCCCGCGCCAATCACGTCTACCATGTCCTTATCCACCATACGGGCAAGGACTGTCTCTATTTTTCCTTGGATGGTTTCGCGATCCGGCTGGTGTTCCCAGCCGAAATAACGCGAACCGTCATAACTGATCTTTAATTTGTAATTCTTTTCCATTATACTCTCTTGAAGCGGTTTACCTGCTCATTCAACTGCTGGGAAATCGCCTGATTGTTTTCTGTTTCTGCCTGGATCTTGTTCATAGCCTCTACCAAAGATACGGCATTCTGTGCAACACCTGTCACATCCTGTGCGTTCTCATCAATGGCAGTAGAGATATCGTTGATACCATTGTTCATATCCTCAACGGTATTGCGGATCTCGTCTGTCTTGGCTGCGAACTGTCCCAATACTTCATTGATGCTGTCTGCATCTGCCTCGTACTGCTCCACAACCTTAACAAATCCATCGTAGTCCTGCATAACTTTTTCGTCGATAAAGGCAAGCATATTCTGTGAATTGGATGCCAGTTTCTCAACGGAACCGATAACCAGTTTGGAAATCTCCTGAATGTTGTTGGCAGTCTCACGGCTGCTGTCTGCAAGTTGACGGATCTCATCCGCAACAACGGCAAATCCCTTGCCTGCCTCGCCTGCTCTTGCAGCCTCAATGGATGCATTCAAAGCGAGTAAGTTGGTCTGGCTGGCAATATCTAAGATCTCGCCGGTCAGTTCTGTGATCTTTTCTGCACTGCGGCTCTCCTCCACGGCATCTTCTACCATGCCACGGATCTCTACGATACGTCCGCTGGTCTCGTTCTTGCCTGAGATTGTCTCTGCATGCAGATTCTGTGCTCTGTCTTTGATCTCATGTACCAGATCGACACCGCCGCTGGCACTGTCTACCATGTTCTGTACTTCTGCAAGGATAGCATCACTACCGGAAGTGATGGTACTAAGTGTTGCAGCGATCTCCTCCATGCTGGCCGCCATCTGCTGCATAGCGGCAGATACATTGTCTGCATTGGCTGTGGAAGAATCTACAGAATCCAGAACAGCCTGTGCAGAAGATGTCATATTGTCTGCCTCAGACTTGAGGTTTTGCATAACATTCTGCAACTGATCCAAAAATCCGTTCATGCCCATTGCCATCTGACCGACTTCATCACCGTAACGCACCATGATACGCTCGGTCAGATCACCCTCGTTCTTGGAGATCTTATCAGAGATCTGACGGATCTGCTCACCGGACTTCTTGGTCGGACGAACGATGGTCTTATAAACGATCAGAACCATAACGAGGATGATAAATACAACCACACCGGAGCAGATATAGTTGATCTGACGGATACGGCTGATCGCCTGTGTATTGGTCCTTTCGATATTGGCTAATTCACTGTTAAATAATTCCTCGAAGTCACCCTGTGCGATCTGCACATAAGTATATGGTCCACCCAGGGCAGACAAAGTATTGGAAGCCGCCTCGATATCCCCCTGCTGACACTTGGTCAGGATCAACTCTGCGGAATCCAGGAAATCTTCCATCTTGACTTCCCATGCATCCACGCGGGAGATCAAGTTCTTGTCTCCTGTCTTCTTGACACATTTCTTGGTCGTATCCATATTGTCACGCACGGTCTGGATCGCTGATTCCAGTCCGGAGAAGTTGACATCCTTTGGACGGTTGACACAGGACTCTGCGTACTTTGCCGTCTGCTGATATGACTCTGCAGTCACGCTCTTTGCCTGCTCCAACTCCATATAGACGTTGACCAGTTTGTCGTTATTCTTCTCAACTGTGCCAAGGATGGAGATATTAGCAAAAACAACGATCAAAAAGGAGATCCCCATGACCGCCATACAAGAATAGATCTTCATACCGATACTGGTCTTGTGTAACTTGCCCGGCTTTTTCTTTGCTTTCTCAGCCTTCTTGCCGCGAACCTTGGCAGCCTTCTCCTCTGTTAGTTTCTTTTCCTCTTTCGTTTTTGTCTTTTCTACACGTTCTTTTTCCATAATACAGCCCCTTCTCACTATGTATTATCTATGATGTTTTATTATATAGTTTCCGACAAAAAAAGACAAGGGCGATCCACAGATCGTCCCTGCCTTCTCTATTCTTTCATATGCTGTTACTTTTGCTTTTTCCTTCTCGGTACAAAGCGAAACACGGTCGTCACTGCCAGGAGTGCGATCAGAATACCGCATACGATATCCACTGCCATTGTGATCTTCTCTGTATCAGACGGTTCATCCACGAAATCGGTTCCCGGCATTGCACCAAGCATTGCCTTGGAATTTGCTACCGTATAAAGGACACGGTGCATAGCCTCTCTCGCGTAGTGATAGGTTGCTGTATCATTTTTATCAAAATCAAATCGTGCAGAATCTGCTAAGTAGGTCAACTTGATGTCTCCGCCTGCCTCGATCATCTGGTAGCCATCCATGAATACACCGGTATTGGCATTATCTGTGATCATCATGCCATTGAATGCCCATTCATTTCTGGCAATGCCGGTCAAAAGATTGTAACTTCCGCCGGTCCAGGTATAACCGATACGGTTAAACGCTGTCATAACCGCCTGACACGCCCGGATCTGTCTTGTTGCATTTTCATAAGTGCCGTCACTCTTTTGCTCCAGATAATTTAATGTCACATCTCCCAGTTTCATGCACATTTCAAATGGCTTGAGATAAATTTCTCTTGCAGACTGCTCATTGAGCCATGTTGCAAGTCCGTACTGTCCGTCACAGTCGCCTCGGTGATCTTCCTGATCATTAAAGGCAAAATGCTTGATATATGCATAAACGCCTTTGGTTGCAGCGCCATAAACCTGATTAGAAGCTACAGCTCCGGAGAGATATGGGTCCTCGGAATAGTATTCTCCATTACGTCCTGAGAAAGGTGTACGATGGATATTCATAGATGGTGCGTACCAACCGTCCATTCCGCCGATGATTGCTTCATTACCAATCATAGTTCCCATTTCTCTTGCCAGTTCCTGATTCCAGGTCTGTGCCAATGTCATAGAGTTTGGATAATATTTTCCGGTTCCGCCATAAATCAAGCCGTTTGCCGTATCCGCATCCGTACAGAATGGCATATCAATAGAATCAATATATTCTATACCATATCCGGAAAGTGCAATCGTATTGTAGTAATCTTCATATGTCAATTCATCTAAAAGGTCATCCCACTGCGGATCATCAAAATCAAGTCCACGCATCTGGATCAAAGTAAGATCATTTTTCTTTCCATAAACAATCTCATCATCAAATTTGGATGCATCAACCGGCGAACCGGAATCAAAGGAATCTAATGCCTTTAAGCCATCTGCGTCAATGGTCTTGCTGTAGACATAAGATGCTGGATTGCCATCTTTGTCACTGCCATTGATCTCATTGCCCCAGGTACTGATCTCATCGGTCGGTTCCCCATCATGGGTTGGAAAAGTACCCATCCAGTCATTTCTGGTCAGATAGGCCACATCGCCTTTGGCATCATCCAACTGGTTGGTAATCTCTGCACCACTGTAGGTATCCTTAGCATAGGTTGTCAAATCGGTGTCTGCATTCTTTGGCTCATAAGTACTTACCATAGCAGCGTCCCCTGCTGCTGTCATGCCATCTGCGGTTGTCTTTCCCTTTGCTGTCAAAATATTGTTGATGGCTTCATGTGCATCTTTTGCAGCAGTAATGTAGTATGTGCCTGCATCTAAGATATAAGTCTTTGCCCCATTGGCATCATATGCCTTGAACTGCTCTTCATCAAAGGTCATGGTAACAATCTCCGATGCTCCCGGCTCTAAGACAGATGTCTTTGCGTATGCCAAAAGTTCTACGGACGGCTTCTCCACACCATTTTCCTTGTCATAATCGGTATATGGGCTTTGTGCGTAAAGTTCTACGACATCTTTTCCAGCTACAGATCCTGTATTGGTCACTTCCACGGTAGCGGTTGCGCTGCCATCTTTCCATGTGATCTGTGGTGCGCTCCAAGAGAACGTCGTGTAAGAAAGTCCATAACCCAATGGATAGCACACTTCAGAAGCATAGTCATAATCTCCCGCATTGCCCTGTCCTAATACCACATCTTCATAACGTGTCTCATAATAACGATAACCAACATAGACACCTTCTTCATAACTTACATAGTTATATTTGGTTGCATCGCCATTTTCATCATAATATTGATAATCGCCAAAGTTCTGTGCAGCCGGAGATGCCAACGCATCTGCCGCAAATGTATCTACCGTTCTACCAGACGGATTTACTTCTCCACTTAAAATCTTTGGCAAAGAAGAAAGACCACTTGGTGCCAAAACAACCGATTTGATATTGGCATAATCTTTCACCCAATCCAACTCTAAAGCAGCATTGGAATTGACAACCAATACGACATTGTCGAAGTTATCATTTAAGTAAGATAAGATCTCCAACTCTACGGAATCCGGCTCCAGATAAGACTTCGTCTGATCCTCTGCCTTGTCTGTATGATTATACATAGAACGCGGCATATCACGTCCTTCACCAGCCACTCTCTTTAAAACATAGACTGCGGTCGTACCGGAAAGGCTGTCTACCACCTTGTCGTCTGCCGTGATTTTTTCCAATGGACACTCATTGATGGCAAAGTCTTCTTCTCTACCAAAACTGATAGATCCTGAGCCCAGTCCATAAGAAGATCCCTCGCCCTTGTCATAAAACTTCCAAAGAGTCTTATTGACGGTATAGCCGTCTGCTTCAAAATCCTCTTTCAGACTGCCGCTGCCATATCCCATGATACCGGCATGTGTTGTGACGGTAACGGAGTTTCTGCTAAAGAAACTGATCGGCGTATCCTTGGAAAGTGGAAGTGCATTGTCCTCATTTTTCAAAAGCACAATACCCTCATCCGCGATCTGGTCTGCCAGAGCATCTTCTGCCGCTCCGATCTCATCCTCCGAATAATCACTCTTGTTATAATCCAGATCCAATCCCTTAGTATCCACGCCGGAGTTGTCGATCACAGAGTCATTGGCTCCCATCATGGCATTTACCATACGATTGTTATCCGTCAAAAGTGTGTTAGCAGCCACGATCGCTGCGACCATGACCGCAATCAGGATCAATGATATGACGGTCTTGATGATCTTGCTTCGTCTGGTCGGCTGCTTTTTTTCCTTTTTCCTCATAACGAAAAACCTCCTTCTTACATTTTGCGGTAACGCACAAAGCGCCACCACATCTTTGTAAAAAAGAGGTTAGCATACTTTTTCTTTTTGTGAACAATGTGTGTCCTGTTCTGTCATTTTTGTGTCGTAATCGGTCTATCGGCTCCGTGGAATGGTAATACGCAGGACAAAGATATCCTGCCCGGTCTCTAAGGTTAGAAAGCCTCCGTACTTTTCCGCCATGGTGCGGATACTCTCCATGCCAAAGCCGTGATAATCCTTATCTGCCTTGCTGGTCTGGGGCAGACCATGCTTAAAGTGCAGTGCCTCGCTGTATGGGTTTTCGATCTGGATAAAGATCAGATTGACCTTTTCATGGATCAGAATACTAATGCAGCGCTTTTCTTCCTCCACCTTGCGGTTCGCCTCAATAGCATTGTCCAGAGCATTGCCAAAGAGGGTGTATATGTCTATGGCATCCATAAAAAAGAGGAGTTTGCCATCGATGATCCCATGCATGCGTATGCCGTTTTCCTGACAGACCAGACTCTTTTCCGTCAGGACGGTATCGAGGATAGGATTGCCGGTATGTAGGATGGAGTCATAGATCATGACAGATTTCTCGATGGAGTCTACGACCTGCCTACGCTCCTCGGAATCCGTGATGTTGCGGAGTCCTGCGATCTGGTGTTTCAGGTCATGGCACTTACGGTTAATCAGTTCGATATTCTCCTTGGAGAGTTCATACTGCGCCTTATTCATCATAAAGAGTTGTTCCTGCGCCGACATCTCTTTTTGCAGATGCCACTGTCCCATATAGTTTCGCTGGTTGATCATGACAAAGAGACAGCAGACCAATCCATAGATCCCGTGCAGCGTCCGAAATCCCCAGAAAGAGGAGGCCAGACTCATCAGAAGCACGATAAAGAGCGTGACCAGCGTCATCCAAAGCGAAGTGATGGCATCTGTCTCATAGTGATGATTTTGCACCATCTTCTTGACGAAGAAGAAGTAAAAAAAGACATAAGCCCCCAGATGAATAAGCAGATAACAAAGGTGGGGGCTTTCCGCGATCTGGCTATGGGTCGCACTGTTGACCAGAAGGCGGATGCAATATGCCACATGCTCGGTCGCATAGCCCATCATGATACACAAGACCGCTTCCTTGAGCATCACTTCATAGCAAAAGAGGATTGCCAGCAACATTGCCACGAGCAGGACAGCGTAGAACAGGGCATAGACAAGCAAAGAGGTCAATGCCGCCAGATCTCCGTGTCCCGGAATCGGAATAAGGCCAGCCAGTTGTGGGAAAAACTGCATCCAGACCGCCTCAACGCTCAAAAGTACGAGACCGGTCAAAAGACAGCGCCAGCCTCCACCCTTTCTGATTCGCAGCGGCAGTACATAGATCAGGACTGCCAGAAACAATTCCATTGGAAAAATAAATTGATGTAGAAATGCTAACATGAATCCTCCTTACCTATCGTAACCGGCTTCCAAAAACTGACTGAGTTCCTGTAAGAAAGGCTTTTTTCTGGATCTGGAAAAAGGCAGATGATAGGTGCCGACCTGCACATCATCCTTATCTACACTGATCACATTTTTTAGGTTGACCAGATACGCCTGGTTGCAACGGCTGAAATGATAGTCTGCGAACTCCTTTTCCGCTTCTGCCATGGAAGAACGCATGGTATAGGTCTCGTGGGCGGTCACATAATAGACATTGTGATTGCGGACTTCGATATACAAAATATCATCCGAGGACACCTTTTCCTTGCGTCCGTCCTTTTGTAGCATGACATATTTCTTTTTGCCCTGCTTTTCCACCACGCCGATCGCCTTGGTAAGTTTTGGCTCAAATCTGCCGTAATCGATCGGCTTTAAGATAAAATCCAGAGCATCCACTTCATAGCCCGCTACCGCGTACTGCGCCATAGTCGTGATAAAGATGATGACAACTGCCTGATCCATACTGCGGATCTTTCTTGCCGCTTTCATCCCATCTAAATGCTTCATCTTGATATCCATAAGCAGGATGTCAAAGCCACCGTGATAATCATCAACCAGGTCCATCCCATCCGAAAAGACGCTTGTGGCAATGTCAGCAAAATGCTCCTCGCGATACCGCTTGATATAGGAAAGCAAGGTATCCTGATATTCTTTTTCATCCTCTACGATTGCGATTCGTATCATGTAAAATCCCCCAAAATCATTTAATTCTTTGCAAACTCCGGTCTGCGCATCTCAAGAACAACCAGTATTGTGCAGACGATCGTCGCTACCAGATCCGCGATCGGTCCCGCATACATGACTCCGTTGATCCCCATAAAACGCGGCAGGATCAGAAGCAGTGGCAGAAGAAAGATGATCTGTCTTGTCAACGACATAAAAATACCCTTTTTCGGTTTACCGATCGCCGTGAAAAAGTTGGCTGAAATCGGCTGCATAAAGCACAGGCAGATAAAAAACAGGTACTTGCGGAAGAAATTCACGCCAAAATCAAAGTAAAGTTCCGATCCGTTACCAAAGATGGAAATGATCTGTCTCGGAAATGCCTGAAAAAGGACAAAGGAGATCACGCAGATGACAGCAGAAATGCGAATCGCCATAAAGTAGGATTTCTTCACGCGGCCATACTTTTTTGCCCCATAGTTGAAACTGACGATCGGCTGCAAGCCCTGGGAAATACCAATGACAAATGCCATGACGATCATGGATACCTTGGCGATGATACCGGAGCAGGCGATCGGGATAGACTCGCCGTAGATGGACAGACCGCCGTAGGATTTAAGGGTACGGTTGAGCACGATCTGTACCAGCATCATTGCCAACTGGTTAAAGCAAGGTGCCGCGCCAAGCGATACAACCGAAAGGACGACCTCTGCCTTTGGCAAAAAAGCGTCCCTATGCAATGGCACAGTCTTATAATGTGACAGATAGCCAATAACCATGATACTGGCAATGACCTGTCCAATCACGGTTGCAGCCGCGGCTCCTGTCATACCCCAGCCAAAACCAAAGACAAAGATGGCATCCAGAACTGTATTTACCACAGCACCGACAATGTTGATTGCCATGGTCATCTTTGGACTGCCGTCTGCACGCACCAGATGTCCGCCTCCGGTAGACAGGATCAAAAACGGAAAGCCCAATGCCGTGATCCTCGTATATTCCATAGCATAAGGCAGGACTTCTTCCGGCGAACCGAAAAAGCGCAAAAGCGGCGCTAAGAATAAAAGTGTGACCGCGGATAAGACAACGCCTAATACCAGCATGACCGTAGCCGAATTGCCAATGTATTTTCCGGCGCCCTTAGAGTCTCCCCGCCCCATAGCAAGATTAAAGGTAGACGCACCGCCGATACCCATCAAAAGCGCGATCGCCACGCAGGACGTGTTGAGGGGGAAGGCGATATTGGTCGCTGCATTTCCCAACTCCCCTACCGCATTACCGATAAAGAACTGGTCTACGATATTATAAAGGGAAGATACCAGCATGGCGATGATACTTGGTATGGCAAACTGGCGCAGCAGTTTATTTTCCGGGACATATCCCAAAGGATTGTCCGATCTGGTTTCCTTTTCCATAAATATAACCTCTTTTCCATTTTATTTTACACAAATTCCTCTGATTTACCAGTAAGAATACACAAATAAAAAGCACACCCCAAAGGATGTGCTTCCTGACAGCGAACCGTTTCTCTTATAATTTTACATGTCTTTTCAGACGCTTGGTAAGGATCAAAGCAATACCGATCTTGCAGAGATCCGGAATGATAAACGGGATAACACACCAGCCAAGTACGGCTACGATGCCGACAGCACCTGTATTTGCAGTGTAAGCGATCATGAACCACATGGTTCCAAAAGCATAGCATACAATCAGACCTAATACCATAGAAAGACCTAATACCCATGTCTTTTCGCCAAATTTTGCTGTGATAGCCCACATAACGAGGGCAGAGAAAATAAAGCCAACGATATAACCGCCGCTATTGCCGAGCAGGGCGCCAATACCACCGGAAAATCCGGCAAAGACCGGAACGCCAATGGCTCCCAATAATACATATGTTAAAACTGCGATCGTGCCTCTTTTTCCTCCTAAAAGACCTACTGCCATAAAGACTGCAAATGTCTGTAAGGTAAATGGAACCGTTGCCGGAATGGAAATCCAAGAACAGATTGCCATAACTGCAACAAAGAGTCCGATATACGCAATGTCTACGGTACGAAGTGCTGTTGTTTTTGCCTGTGCATTCATGATAACTTCTCCTTTAACTTGTCTTATTTATAACTTTTCCTTACTCAGAATAAAAGATTGTTTAATCTTTGTCAAATTAAAATTACATATTCCTATTTTGACTATTAGTATTTCTTATAGTATCTTATTTTTGTATAATTTTTAGCACCGGTAGCAGCTCAAAGAAAGGATAATTCTATGTTAGTAAGCAAATATTTTGTCTGGTTCATCATATACAGTTTCATGGGTTGGATCTATGAATCCACCTACTGTACCATCCGCAAGCATCACTGGGAAAACCGCGGATTTTTGCACGGTCCCATCGTTCCCATCTACGGAGTCGGTGCCCTGCTTGCCTCCATCCTTTTTTCGGAGTTTCCCATCTCCGGTATGCAGGAAGCCAGCAACTTAAAGATCTTTTTGATCTGCTTCTTTGGCAGTATCGTTTTGGAATATACGACTTCCTGGGCGCTGGAAAAACTTTTCCACGCTTACTGGTGGGACTACAGCAATGTTATCTGCAATATCAATGGTCGTGTCTGCCTGCCGGCATCCATCGGCTTTGGACTGGCAGGCATTCTGGTCGTCCGCGTCATTTATCCTTTTGTCAGCGGCATGACACACGATACCAATGTCTATCTGATGGAAGCCCTGTCGCTGGTCTTTATGTTTTTATTTGGCATGGATATGGCTCTGACGATTTCCGCCCTGACCAATTTTGCCAAGAACTTCAACCGGATCGAAAGCGAGATCAACGAGCAGATCGCAAGTGCCTACGAGAAACTGGATACCAAGGCAGCCGATGCCATCGGCAACATGATTGAGAAGTCCGAACAGATCCAGGAGAGCGCTTTTGTCCGCAAGGAACTGGCAGAAGAAAAGGCTGCCGCCCTGCGCGAACGTCTGACCAAAGAGCGTCTGGAAAGTCTTTTCCTGTCCTCATCTGCTGCACAGAAAAGTACCCTGCTCAGTATCCAAGGCTTCAAGCGCAGTAAAGATGGCAATGAATTGCGCCAGCGTATGCGCACCATGATCGACGAGAAACGCCACAACAGACAAAAATAAATTTAGGCAGGGAATACGATGGTGATCGTGGTTCCCTGATCCGGGGCGGAGTCCACACGGACTCTCGCTCCATGTAATTCTGCGCCGTGCTTTACAATGGAAAGTCCAAGACCCGTGCCGCCGGTCGCACGCGAATGGCTCTTATCCACGCGGTAAAATCTTTCAAAAATACGTTCCTGCTCTGCCAGTGGAATACCGATTCCCGTATCTGCGACGCTCCAGCAGATGCCTTCTTCTGTCTTTTCGGTCGTGATGACCACCGTTCCCTCATCTTTATTGTAATGAATGGCATTGTCACATACATTGTAAAGCATTTCATAAATGATCTGCGGCATGCCACTGATAGACAAACGCTTGCCCTGATAAGAAATGGAGATATGCCGTTTCTTTGCCGCAGGCTGTAAAGTCTCAATGATCTCCTTGCTCATCTCAAACAGATCGATCGTCTCTTTTTCCAGTTCCAGATTTTCATCATCCAGTTTTGACAGGCGTATGATGTCCTGTACCAGTGTTGTCAGGCGGGCTGCCTCCTGATAGATCCTACCGGCAAATTCCTTCTGATCTTCCGGCCGCACGATCCCATCCTTTAAAAGTTCCGCATAGCCGGAGATCGACATAAGGGGTGTCTTTAATTCGTGAGATACATTTGCCGAAAACTCCTGCCGCATATTCTCCAACTGCTTTTTCTGGGTCACATCCATAATGAAGATGACAACACCGGTATTTGTGCCGTCCTGGATGACCGGATTTCCATGCAGTTCATAGGTCACATCATCAATGGTCATATGTTTGACCATGTCTTTTCCGGCAAGCGCGCCGTCCACCACTTCCTTCAACTTCTGGTTGCGGTTTACGACAATGATATTCTGTCCCATACACTCTTCCGGTTTAATCTCAAAAATACGCTGGGCTGCCCGGTTGATGGAAAGCACATGGTGACGGTTGGTCACGATCAGACCATCCTTCATATTTTCCGTAATGGCTACATATTCCTGCTGCTGCTTGTTGCGCTCCTGCACCTGTTCTTTCAAGGCTTCGTTCTGGTCTGCGATACGACGCAGAAAAGGCACCAGTTCATCATAGGCGACATTTTCCAGCGGATGATCCAGGTCGATTGCCTCCAAAGGCTCCATCATGCGCTTTGTTGTCCGGTCGATCAGATAAAAACTCAGGATCAGCAGTAAGACCAATGGCAGCAGCAACATGAAAACGCCCGGAAAAAGGGTCCCATAGACGCTGTCGATTGTATCCCCCACGCGCAGGATCTGTCCATTCTCCAGACGAACGGCTGCATAGTAACTGCGCTTGGCATAAGTCGTCGAGTAGCGGCTGGCACTCCCCCTGCCCTCTTTCATCGCCTGGGCTATCTCCGGTCGGGATGCGTGATTTTCCATCTCTGCTGCATCCTCATAAGAGTCATACAGGACATTGCCGACGGCATCGACTACGGTAATGCGCCCGGTCACACCATCTGCCAGACCTGTTTCAAGGGAAGTTCCTCCCAGTTCATCCACAGCCTTTGCCAGATAATCCACCTCGTTATCCACGCGCTCCGTCATATTTTCTTCTAATTTGTTATACATAAAGAAAAAAGCAGTGACAAAGGTAACAAGGATCGCCAATGTCACCAGAATTGCCGTGCTTCTAAAAATGCGTTTTCTCATATCATTCCCCTATCCGATAGCCAATCCCGCGGACGGTTGTCACATAGTCTCCTGCCGATCCTAACTTTTGCCGCAGGGATCTGACATGGACATCCACAGTACGCGTTTCGCCGTCAAAATCATAACCCCAGATGCTGTTTAATAACTGATCTCTGGTCAGTACCACGCCCTGATTGCGGATCAGATGGGACAAAAGATCATATTCTTTCTTGGTCAGTTCCACTTCCCGATCTTTCACAAAGACCTTGTGGGACGCATTGCAGACCCGGATATCCTCATAGACCAGATCATCCCCTGCATCTTCCTTTTTGGTGCGGCGCAAGACCGCCTTGATGCGCGATACCATTTCCATCATGCCAAAAGGCTTTGCTATGTAATCATCTGCCCCGCTGTCAAGCCCCAGGACCTTATCGTATTCGCTTCCCTTTGCGGTCACCATGATAACCGGGATATCCTTGGTCTTGCCATCAGTTTTTAAGCGATGTAAGATTTCCAGACCATTCTCTCCCGGCAGCATGATATCCAAAAGGATCAACTCCGGTCTGACATCTTTTCGCAGTTCCTGCCAAAGAGCCGCCCCCTCCGAAAAACATTTGATCTCAAATCCATTTGCCAGCAGTGCATACTCAACCAGTTCCCGGATATTCTTTTCATCTTCTACATAATAAATCATATGATCTTCTCCATGATCTCCAACTCGCGTTTCCTGTGTCTCATATCACTATCATAGTATTGCACCGCGGGCGATCTTGCAAATAAAATTTATAAAATATCTGCATCCTTGTGGGTCCCTGTGATAGAAAATTCAACCCATTCTGCAATGTTGGTCGCATGGTCACCAATACGCTCAAAGTATTTTGCGATCATAAGAAGATCCAGACTGCTCATCGGATCCCCGGCTTCTACCATATCGTCTGCGATCTCCTGACGGACTTCCAGGAAAAGGTCGTCGACTTCATCATCTCGGGCAATGACCTCACGCACCAGTTCCAAGTCTTGCTTAACATAGGCGTCAATGCTCTCCGTCACCATGGCTATGGTCGTTTCTGCCATTTTTGCCAGTTTTACATCATTTGTCGGTACACTAAAGTCTGTCGTTTCAATGATCTCCGCAATATCGGATGCCTGGTCGCCGATACGCTCCATGTCCGTGATCATCTTTAAGGCTGCGGAAACCTTGCGCAGGTCTTTCGCTACCGGCTGCTGCTGCAAGAGAAGTTTTAAACAAAGGCTCTCCACCAGACGCTCCTGTTCGTCAATATTGCTGTCCTCCTTGCGGATCTCCTTTGCCACTTTTGCATCCCCGGACTGCAAGAGTTTTGAGGTCTTACGGATCACATCCTCACACATACTTCCCATTTCGATCAGTTCTACGTGCAGTTCTTCCAACTGTCTGTCAAATCGATTTCTCATACTTCCTCCTTAACCAAATCTACCTGTAATATAGTCCTCTGTCTTTTTCTCCTTCGGCATAGAGAAGATCTGCTCCGTCTCTCCGTATTCAATGACTTCTCCAAGTAAGAAAAAGGCTGTTTTATCCGATACGCGCACTGCCTGCTGCATGTTGTGCGTTACCATGATGATGGTAAAATCTTTTTTCAGTTCGATCACCAGATCTTCAATCTTTGACGTAGAAATAGGATCCAGTGCAGAAGTCGGCTCATCCATAAGCAGGACTTCCGGCTTGACGGCAAGTGCTCTTGCGATGCAGAGTCTTTGCTGCTGCCCGCCGGACAAGCCCAGTGCGCTCTTTTTCAGCCGGTCCTTGACCTCATCCCAGATCGCCGCCTGGCGCAGAGAGGTCTCCACGATCTCATCCAACTGCGCCTTGCTGTGCACTCCATGGGTACGCGGTCCGTAGGCAATGTTGTCATAGACGCTCATCGGGAAAGGATTCGGCTTCTGGAACACCATGCCGACACGCTTGCGCAGAAGGTTGACGTCCATATCACCATAAATATTTTCTTCATCTAATCTCAACTGCCCGGTGATCTTGCAACCCTCTACCAGATCGTTCATACGGTTGATAGATTTTAATAAAGTAGACTTACCACAGCCACTTGGTCCGATAAAGGCAGAGATTTCTTTTTCCGGCAATTCCATGTTAATGCCTTTTAGGGCATGGAAATCGCCATAATATAAATTCAGATCCTGAATGGAAATTTTTGCTTTGTTCTCCATATGTTTTATTGACTCCTTTTTATCTTTCTCACACTTTTGAAACTTTTTTTGCAATGCCATCGGATATGGCATTGATCAATACAACAAGAATCAGTAGGACAAGCGCTGTCGCATATGCCTCATCCATGTGCAGACCTTCACGCGAAAGGCTATACATATGCACAGCAAGGGTTCGCCCGGACTTTGTCAGATCGGTCGCCGTCTGTGCCACGGTTCCTGAAGTATAGATCAGGGCAGCTGTCTCTCCGACAATTCGCCCAATGGAAAGAATGACACCGGATAAAATGCCCGGTACGGCTGCCGGCAGGATGATCCGAAAGATGGTTCGCAGTTTTCCTGCGCCCAGTCCAAAACTGGCTTCCCGATACATATCCGGCACGGCAATAAGGGCTTCTTCAGTCGTACGAATAACAAGTGGCAAGATCATAATAACTAAGGTCAATGCCCCGGACCACATAGAGTATCCCCAATGCAAATAGGTTGCAAAGAAAAGAAGACCAAACAGACCATAAATAATGGATGGGATACCCGATAGGGTCTCCGCGGTCATGCGGATGACTTTTACCAATTTGCTGCCGCGCTTTGCATATTCCACCAGATAGATGGCTGCAAAAATACCAAGCGGCACGGCGATCACGAGGGATAATCCTGTCATAATGAGGGTATTGATGATTGCCGGCATCATGGAAACATTGTCCGAAGTATATTCCCATGCAAAAAGATCTAATGACAGATGGGGAGCCCCCTTTGCCACGATAAAAATAATGATATAGAGCAAGACGCCCATGGTAATTGCTGCGGATAATAAGATGAAGATCCGAAGCAAAAACGACAGGGGATGCTTTAATGCTGTTTTTAAATTTTGTTTCATTGCCTTGCCTCCTTACTTTGCGTCCTGACGTTTGAGTGCCGCCACGCATAAGTTGATCAAAAGAATAAATACAAATAAGACAACGCCGGTCGCGATCAGGGCTTCCCTATGCAGATCTGCTGCATAGCCCATTTCCAATACGATATTGGAGGTCAGGGTTCTCACACCTCGTGTGATGCCCTTTGGCATACGTGCCTGATTGCCCGCAACCATGACAACTGCCATCGTCTCTCCGATCGCCCTGCCGATGCCCAGCACGATACCTGCCACGATACCGGACTTTGCCGCCGGGATGACCGTAAGAAAAATGCTTCTCTCCTTGGTCGCACCCAGGGCAAGTGCTCCTTCATAATATGGTGTCGGAACACTGCAGATAGCGGCTTCACAGACGCTGACAATGGTCGGCAGGATCATGATGCCAAGTAAGATGGATGCTGTCAGCATGGTAGAGCCATCGTGTCCGGTCAAGTCCTGCATGAGTGGCACGATACATACCAGTCCGAAGAAGCCATAGACTACGGATGGCACGCCTGCCATCAGATTGACTGCCGCCTTACAGATACCGTAGATCTTTTTCGGACAATAATGCGCCATAAAAACAGCCGTACAGAGTCCGATCGGCACACCGATGATAATGGCTCCGGCTGTCACATAGATACTGCCCATGATCATAGGCAATATACCAAATATATTATTTGAAGGTTTCCATATCACGCCGGTTAAGAACTTGCCAAATCCGATCTTTCCCATCGCCGGAAGTCCGTTAGCGAATAAAAAGATACAAATCAAGGCAACGGCTAACACCGAAGTGCAAGCCGCTATGAAAAAGATGACCTTCATTATCTGTTCTTTCAAATGTTTCATATTCTGACCTTTCTCATTTCCTTGAATATCGGGATTTTCTATTTCACTTCATCCCATGTAAGAATCTCACCGGTGTAGATCTGCTTTACCTGATCAGATGTTAAATCTGTGATTCCACTTTCGTTGTTTACGATAACTGCGATTCCGTCTTTTGCGATCTCTGTTGCTACAAGTCCTGCCTCAGTTTCAGAATCTTTTAGTTCTCTGGATGCCATACCGATGTCACACAAGCCGTCGATCGTTGACTGCATACCGGTTGAAGAATCGCTTTCCTGTACCTCGATCTCAACGTTTGCATTGACCTTGCTATAAGCCTCTACTAATTTTTCCATAACCGGTGTTACAGAAGATGATCCAGCGATCACGAGTTTTCCGGATGCATTGTTGGATGTAAATTCCTTACCCTCGCCTACGCTGATGTAGCCATTGTCTGTGATGATCTGCTGTCCGTCTTTGCTCAAGATATAGTTTACGAAATCCTGTGCTGCATCACTTAAGTCCTCGCCCTTGGTTGCGATGTTGAATGGACGGGCAATCTTGTATGTACCGTTGGAAACGTTGTCTGCGGTCGCCTCAACGCCATCGATCTTTACAGCTGTTACCGTGTCATTTAAAGAACCCAGTGAAATATATCCAAGAGAATTTACATCTCCTGCAACAGTTGTCATCATAACAGAGGTAGAGTTTGTGATCTTTGCATCCTCGGTTGTCATGTCAACCTTGTTGCCGTCTGCACCCTTTTCCTCGATACCGAAGAGTTCTACGAATGCACCTCTTGTACCGGATCCATCTTCACGAGAAAGAATGGTGATATCCCCGGATGCTCCTGTCTGATCTGCGCTATCGGCTGTATTGTCATTTCCTTTACTTCCGCATCCTACCATGGTACCCAGTGCTAATGTTGCAACAAGAAGTGTTGCGGCGATTTCCTTCAATTTCATTTTTGATCTCCTTTTCGTCTGATAGACTTTTTTCTTTTCATTTTCTTTACAGGATCTATCATAAGGTGCTTTTGTAAAATGAAAGGTATGGTCTCTGTAAAAATTGTGTTAAAAAAAGACCCATGTCATCCGTTTTCCGACGACATAGGTCCTATGATATATCTCTATTCTATTTGGCTGCAATCCGCTCTGCCAGAGCCAGTGCATCATCAATATGCTTGCAGAAATATTCCTTGCCGATGCGCTTGTCAAATCCTGCCTTTTCCATCATATGCATAGGCTGTTCATTGGTGTGCGATAAAATCAGGCGAATTCCCTTTTCCGGTGTCACACCGGAAGCCAGTGCCAAGGCAATCGACAGGGGCAGAGCGATAATCGCCACAATAATACCCGAGATCACATCCTTGAAAAACTGTGGTCTTTATTCCTGTGTTTTCATCTCTTCTGTTGGTACTTTCAAATTAAATTCTACGCCATTCTTCTCATCATAGTAATCATCACTCGTCTCATAACAGATAACTTTTACCTGATCTACGCCATCCTTGATCAGATAAATCTTACGGGCAATGCCAGTCGTACCGGATGGGATCACGTCTTCATAGGAATAGGCGAAATCGCTGTCATCTGTTTCGTAAAAACTGTCCACATCCTCCCAGTCTTCCGCTACCAGTTGCATGGGCACCTCATAATCCGTTCCCATCTCATACCTGCCATTGTTATACACCGGCAGATCGATCGCATAATAAGAATATCCACTTGTCGCATTGTCCTTGTAGGTCTTGCCCAGATAGGCAATCGTCGGTTCCCCATCCAGAACTGCTCGGCTACTGGTAGAGCCTCCGCTCAGACTATATTGTACGGAATCAATAAAATCCATTAAAGTGCTGCCGAAAGTACTGATTGCAATGATAAGAATCACCACCAGAAGGACGATGATCTTATTATTCTGCTTTCCTGTCTCCATGTCATCCCCTCCTCTTACTCTGTCACATCCAAATGCAACGGCACGCTCACATACTTTTGAATTTCTCCGCTGTCTGTATCTGCAATACTATAAAAAAATGCAATATTTTCTGCCTCCTTTGGTACAAAGAAAAAGACATATCCTGCATGCGCACCGGATCCCATGAAATCATACGGACTGATTGACTGACGATTGCCGATCAGATCATCATATCCACCCTTATCAAATTGGTATGTCCCCACTTCTGACCTAAAACTTCCATCATATGAAATATAAAAATCATCTACCGGAGCATTTTCATAACTGTCGTAGTCTATGCTATCCACTTGATTGGATTCCAGACGCACTGCGATCAGGCGCTGCCCCTTTGGAAGACCTTCGACTGTATCTGCCTCAGCCAAAACCTCGGCACTTGCAACGGTCAAGGTGCGGCCATAATCTTTTTCCACCGTGTATGCCTGCCCTACTTTGCCTTTTGAAACAGCCACCTCCGTTACATCCTCTCGATGAGACGCCTTGTAATTATCCGTTCCCAGATATCCCACAACAATGTTTTTTACTATGGTAAACAAAAAGGATAAGGCAAGGAAAATCACGATCAATATCAGAAAATTCCGCTTTGCCTTTTTTTCCCTTGTTTCTTGTGCGTCCGGCACAGAGGCAGCAGTCTTTGTGATATCAACATCAGGGCTTTTTACCGCATCCTCCCTATCAGCCTCTGCCTGTGGCTCCTCATATATAAAATCCGCTTCTGGCGAAGTTTGACTTGTCTTATCCTCCGGCTTGTTGTAAGTTCCACACTTAGGACATATGCAATAATATTTTTCGCCATCAAAATTCTTACCGCAACTCAAGCATTTCATACTGATTTCCTTTCTCTCCTCTTTTTACAACGCAGAAAAAGGCTGTACTTCCTCTCGGGGAATACAGCCTGTCATATTTATAATAATTGTCCTAAGACCTCCAGGATCTTGTCTGCCTTTGGCGGTTTCAGGAAATATGCACTTGGGTTGAGATCCAAGACAGAACGGATATGCTCCGCATCTCCATGTCCGGTCAGAAAAACGACCGGTATATCCTTGGTCGCTTCCTTTGAGCGGATCAACTCCAAGGTCTCCTTACCGTCGCAATCCGGCATCTCATAATCCAACACAACCAGATCCGGCTGGCGCTTATCGATCATGGTCAGTGCCTGCTGGCCGGAAGTGGCAAGTGTCACCTGATAACGTTCCTCTAACATCTGCTTCATGCTGCGAAGCATCATCGGACTGTCGTCCACCACCAAGACGATCTTTCGATCATCCTTGGATACGATCGAGCCATCCGGCAAGACCTCCGCATCAATGTCCACGCGTGCCATCAGCGCCTCCAAGACACCATTTTCCGCCATATCCTGCGGATCCACGTAAGATACCTGCCCTGACATATCATAAAGAGCATAGCGGCGATATGCCGCCTCACTGCCAATGATAACAACAGGAGTCATCACATATTTTTCTGCTAAGATCTGGAAAAATTCCAGATGACCGTCCGTAAATCCCTCGACATTTACCAACACCAGATCCGGCTCATAAATGCCCATCATGCTCTCAGCGATCGTCACATTGTCCGAACATAACTGGATAGAGACAAACTTTGACAGTTCCTTTTGTATCTGCTTTGTCTGGTCATTAAAATGTCCAACGAATAAAACCTTTTTCATATATCCCCCACCTCACGAACTCATATAAATTTATTTTAACAACTTTTCGTGTGATAGGCAACTAAAGTTTAGACATTCTCATTCATGAACTTGGCACTCAACTGGAAGGACTTGATCGGGGATTTATCTACCCAATTCTTATGACTTTCCAGAACAACAGCATCCACACCATTTTCCTTCACAATATCGACCATGGTCTTTAAATCCATATTGCCGTAACCCAGTTCCATACTGTCTGAGGTCAGAATAGATGAAGTCTTTCCCTCTACGCGGCTGCCTCTGTCGTTGATGTGATACAACTTGATACGGCTTCCCAGACGCCGCATGAGTTCTACGGTATTAACACCTGCCTCTGTCGGCCAGTAAGAATCAAACTCAAAATTAACATATTCCGGATCCGTGTTTTCAATGATGCGATCATAAGCCGTCTGACCATCAATCTTACGGAACTCACAGTTGTGATTGTGGTAAAGCAGTTCGATGCCATCCTCTTTCAGACGTTTTCCACAAGCATTCAGATCTGCGATCAATTCATCCACTGCCTCTTTGTCGGAATAATCAAAATGATGCATTCCGGTGATAACGATATATTTTGTTCCATAGGATTTTGCCTCTGCGATGGCTTCCTCCGGAACACGTTTCAAAGTTCCCAGATCCTGATGGATGCTGACTACCTTTAAATTTGTATCTGCCAGAAGCGCATGCCAGTCCAGATTTCCACTCTTTCCCATCGGCATGCCTGCAAGACGTGTGATTGCGCGGATGGTAAGCGACATATGCTTTATCATATAACTACAGAGTTCAATGCCATCGTATCCTGCCTCTTCCATCAGGCGCAAAGTCTCTTTCGCCTTTGCCTCTGTACCGATCACGGTGCGCAACTGAAACTGCTGTATTGCTTTTATTGCCATATTCCTTTCCTCCAAAAATCTATAAATCTTTTTTTACCTATACTATTTTATCTGCCTCTTTACATTGTTTCGACCAGATTTTGTATTTCCTATCAGAAAATTCGTCATCTTTTCTTCACGTTTTTTCTGATCTGTGTTAAAATCATAATGATTTCATGCTGCACCTATGTGCATTCTTTTTGATAGGAGGATTTTATCATGAGAAAATTAAAAAAAGATACCGATTTAGCCAAGTTTCTGATCGCAGTAAAAGCATGCAAAAACGACGTGTTTTTTGATTCTAATGAGGGAGATATCCTGAATCTTGCATCTACACTGAGTCAGTATGTTTTCTGCTCCATTGCAGGAAAAGAAAGTATATTGGAAAACGGCTCTGTCCGTTGTGTAAATGAGGAAGATTATAGCCTTCTGGCCGATTTTTTATGTGAGGACTAAGCATGACCAAGGACGAACAGATCAAGTCCTATATGGATTTGCTCTTACATACCAACAATCTCTTTGGCTGGATCTATGATGAGCATATGCAGATGCTTTTTACCACCTATCCCGGGGATGACTATCAGGGTTTTGATGCTTTGTTCCAACTGCAGGTTCCCCCTGCATTAAACGGTGGATTGCCCTCCCATCCTCGCTTTATCTATTCCTTTTTCAACCTTGCCTGGCTGATTGACTTTGAGATTGTTGACAACCAATTAAAAAAATTCTATGTCTTAGGGCCAACCTTTACCGGAGAAAATTCCTACAACGAACTGGTAAAGGCTATGGATCAGCGCAACCTGTCCATCAAGACAAAGGCAAACGTCTCCAAACTGCTGACCTCTCTTCCCATTGTTGCAAGCAATGTCATGATGAGTTATGCTAGTCAATTGCACTATCTGATCAGCGGAACAGCCATTGATATAAACACCATCGAGAGCGTACAGAACAAAGGAAACTACGAAAATCCTTCCATTGTTCCATCATCGCAACAGCATCACGGCATCTGGGCCTCCGAGCAGGAATTTTTGCGTCTTTTCAAGGATGGAAACCCGGACTATAGCAAGGCTCTGCAGAATTCTTCTCATCTGAGCAGCGGTGTCAAACACAACCCGAAAAGCAGTCTTCGCGCCGCTAAAAACAACGCTTTCGTCTTTCTGACCTTAATTTCACGCGCCGCGATCGAAGGTGGTGTCTCTCCAAACGTAGCCTATGATCTTTGCGATTTTTATGGGCAGCGCATTGAAGACTCCGTTTCTCTGGATGATAACGGTACTGTTATAGAAGAAATGCAAACAGTCTATTTCCAGAAAGTTTGCGAAGCCAAACACACCGACGGCATCTCACCGATCGTCAAAAACTGTTGTGATTATATCGGCGTGCATATCAATGAGAAACTTTCCATTGGTGATCTGGCAGAGCGCGCCGGTTATTCCGAATACTATTTTTCCCGCAAGTTCAAGCAGGAAATGGGCTGTACCATTACCGAGTACATCATGCGTGAAAAGATTGAACGCGCCAAGGTGCTCCTCAGTACGACCAATATGAGCATTTTGGATATCAGTATTGAATTATCCTTTAATTCCAGATCTTATTTTTCGGACTCTTTCCAAAAGATTGCCGGAATCGCACCGGGTGAATACCGTAAACAAAACATAAGGCTGTAGCAAAACGCTACAGCCTTTTTATCATTTCTCTATACTCTTGTGAAGCAATCCTACTTTGATACAATCTCATGTTTTCCTGCTTCCAAGGTCACTTTCTGCCCGTCCTCTAAGTAGACCTCCGCTGTCACGTTCGCCGGGATCTCGAAGGTGTAATGGATGTTATCTCCCTCATACTTCCAAGCACTGACGATCTTTCCAACCGGAGAGACATACTCCGCATGCGCATACCCCAAGGATGCATCCGGGTATGGATGGATAGTAACATGCTTATTCTCTAAGTGGATACCGCAGACACCACCAAAGAGCCAGCCACAGATCGCACCATAGGAATAATGGTTCAAAGAAGCATGCACTTCCCCTTTTTCGTTGATACCATCCCATGTCTCCCAGACGGTATTGGCACCCTTTTTCACCTCATAAAGCCAACTTGGTGCCGTATCCTGCAAGAGCAGACGATAAGCCGTGTCGGTATGTCCGTTTTCCGCCAAGACCTGACAAAGGAATGGCGTACTAAGGAAGCCGGTGTTCAAATGATAATCATTCTTTACTACAAGAGCATTCAGGTCTTCGACTGCCTGCTTCTTGTCTTCCTCCGTCAAAAGATCAAAGGCAATGGCTCTGACATATGGTGCCTGACGCTCACCTATGATCTTACCATTCTCTGTTGCCGCATCACGAAAAGCAAGGGTCGCTTTCTCGGAAACTTCTGCGTAATGCTTTGCCTCGTCCTCATGCCCTAAGATCTGTGCGATCTCGGATAACATTTTACCGGAATGTGCAAAATATGCAGTAGCAGAGTCAACCGGTGTCTTTCCCATCAAGGAAGCAGAGTCTACGCCCGGCTCACACCACTCGCCATAGTCGATACCTGTCTCGATCGTATAATCGCGATATGGGCTCTTTTTCTTAAAGATCTTCTTGATGTCCTTTTTCTTGGCACGATCTTCAAGGAAAGCGTACCACTTTTTCATCATATCGTAATTTTCTTCCAAAATACGCACATCATCATAACGCTTGTAAAGAGCATATGGCACGATGATACAAGCATCGCCCCAGCCTGTCGAACCTGACAAAAGTCCTGAGAAGAAACTTGGCTTACTGTTCAGCGGTGCAATGTTTGCAATCTTTCCGTCATCGTACTGCATAAGGCGGCACTCGCCCAGCCACTTGCGGAAGATACTGTAACAGTCCTCAAGGAAAATACCGGTATCTACGAATACGCCGGCATCCCCCGTCCATGCGGCACGCTCTCTGGTCGGACAATCCGTCGGCACATCACAGAAGTTGGACTTCTGGCTCCAGATACTGTTGTGCACCAACTGGTTGACATCTGCATTGCCACAGGAGAAATGTCCGATCTGCTCCATAGCGGAATACACGGCAATGGATTCAAAATGCGCGGTACTCAGGTCGATATCAGTCTCCACCTTAGCATACTGGAATCCCCAGATAGAAAACTTGGTATGATAGGTATTCGTTCCCTCTTTACAAATGAAGGTAACCTTCTGTTCGGTTCCGCCGCCCTTATGACGCTTGCGATCCTGAAAATTCTCTGCCGTAAAGTTGCCGTTCTCATCCAGTGCCTCGCCGTGTGTCAGGACAAGACGATCGCCTTCATGCGCCTCTAAGGTAAAGCAGATATAACCTGCCAAATTCTGTCCGTAATCGATCACGGTCTCGCCATTTGGAGTTGTCATGATCTTTCCTTCAAAATGCTCATGTTCCTGCACCGGGACACTGTTTGTCGCCTTAAATAGACTATTGTCTGCATCCACTACACTTACGCCATGCCAATCCGTAATGTCTTCCTTATTTGCATCATAGACCTCGCCCATCTGCATATCTGCCTGACGAAGCGGTCCTGCCTGGGAAACCTCCCATGTCTCATCTGAAATACAGATGACCTGTCCGGCATTTTCCAACTGGAAGAAAAAGGCAAGCTCGGTACCGAAAAGATTTCTGTCTCCATCAACGCCGGAATAACTGCGATACCAGCCATCTGCCACTTCTGCTGTAATGGTATTTTCTCCGTTTTCCAAAAGTTCTGTCACATCATAGGTCTGATATGGCATCTGCTTGTCATAAGAAGATGTTCCCGGAGCAAGGACAAAATCGCCCACTCGCTTGCCGTTAATCCTGACCTCATAAATACCATGTGCGCTGACATAGGCTCTTGCATCTTTGGCATTTCCGTCAAAAGTAAAGGTCTTGCGCAGATAAGATACCGGCTGCATCTCGTCCGTATTGATCTGTCCCTCCGGGTTGATCCATTTTGCCACAAACTGATCTGCCTTGATAATCCCCATCTCAAAATGAGCATCCTGACTCCACTCGCCGCAGACATCCTTTTCGTCCCACAGGCGCACATGCCAGACAACCTGCTGCTTGCTTGCAAGATCTGCATCCAGCATGACATTCATGCTGTCACTTGCTACCTTGCCGCTGTTGTATATGACATCTTCACCGGTCTTTGCCTCGATCTCATAGGCAGTCTGATGAATACCATCCTGACAGATCCAGGAAAGACATGGCTTTTGCACATCAATCCCCAATGGATTTTCCATTTGTTCACAACGTAATCTGATTGCTTTCATACTTGTCTCCTTTTTTGCTTATCTCTAACGAAACTCGTCATTTTTCTGATACGATAAGTTTATTATAGGAGTCCACAAGTCCTGTGCTTTTAGATATTTTGTTTTTCTGTCGGAATATTGCTTATCTTTGCCTAATTTTTAAAGACCGGTCCGTCTTTTGGCAGGAAAGAGTCGAAAATAAAGATGTCGAAATCATCCTTACGATCTTCCAACTGCTGCTGGCTCTTGATCGTCCATGCCACTGCCGGTGCGTGATAGAGTTTGCGACATAAAGTGCGCGACAGATCCTTATAATACTTATGATGGTAGGCAATAAAATCCGGGCTGATCAGGAAATTGACCAGCATATGATGGGTAATGCCATAAACAACCTTTGGCATGTCAGTCATGCCCTCCTTTATATAGGAGTCGGATAAGATACCACGCACGATCTCCTTGCGATTGCGGCGATACCAGAGCACGGCTAAAGGGTGAAAAGACTCGACGCAGTAAAGCCCCTTATAGTCCTGTAACAGAGCATCTGCCATCTCGCATACCTTGGTGCTCATGCCAGGCACCTTGTATTCAATAATGAGCGGCACCTTGCCGTCAATCAGGCGCAGAACTTCCTCAAAGGTCGGAATGGTCTGATCAGACTTGCAGATATGATAGCCCTGCAACTCCTCAAAAGTCAGGTCGCGCACCTTGACATCTGCCCCACAGATACGCTTCAAGTCAAAATCATGGCATACGACCATCTTCTCATCCTTGGTCAACTGCACATCCAGTTCGATCCCGTATCCGGCATCCACTGCTTTTTGAAAAGCATTCAGGGAATTTTCCGGTGCGTTGGTCTCATTGTCATGTAAACCACGGTGGGCATACAAGCGCCCTTGAAAAGGTGTAAAATCCGGACGGTTTATCATGCGCGGCATGATCATGAGTAAATAAAGTACAACAATAACTAAGATGATAATTCCTATCACTTTTAAAACAGTAAGCATCTTGTGTCCCTTCTTTCTTGTCATTTGTAAAAACTATGCCTGTTTTTTCGTTTTAGACAAACAAGAATGCCACGCGCAAAAAGTCTTGCGCATGGCATTTACATCCTATACTATATTATCCGCGAACTTCCAACATCTTGTTCTTGAGTTCTGTCTCCAGACGCTGCATTTCCTGCTCAGCCGCCTGTCTCTTTGCACGTCCATCCTCCTGAATCTTCATGACTTCATCAAAGGTTGAGATCAGGGTCTCATTGGTATGCTGTAAAGTCTCCATATCCACGATACCACGTTCGGACTCCTTGGCTGTCTCAACAGATGCAGTCTTTAAGAGGTCTGCATTCTTCTTGAGCAGTTCGTTGGTAACATCGGTTACTTCGCGTTGTGCCTTGGCTGCCTGATTGGAATGTTCGATACCAAGGGCAAGTACCATCTGGCTCTTCCAAAGAGGAATCGTGTTGACCAATGTTGACTGGATCTTTTCTGCCATCATGGTGTCATTGTTCTGTACCAAGCGGATCTGCGGTGCTGTCTGGATCGAGATCATACGAGTCAGTTCCAGATCATGCAGTTTCTTCTCGAAACGATCGCACATAGCCTCGATATCCTTGGCTGCCTGTGCATCCTCCGGCAGATTGCTTGCCTGTGCCTTTGCCTTGGCTTCTGCAAGTTCCCCATTTCTGACTTCTTCCAGTTTCTGCTTGCCGGCAATGATATACATGGATAATTCCTTGAAATAGGAAAGGTTGGCATCATACATCTTATCCAAAAGTGCAATATCCTTCATCAGTGTTACCTGATGCTTCTCCAATGCCTGACATACATTGTTGACATTGGTCTCTGTCTTGTCATACTTTGCCTTGAGTCCGGTCACTTTGTTGGCAGACTTTTTAAAGAGTCCTAAAATCCCCTTGTCCTCCTCTGTGATCTCAAAACTCTTGAGTTCCACGACCAGACCGGATAACATATCTCCGACTTCGCCCATGTCCTTGGTGCGTACATTTTTCAGTGCATTTTCGGAAAAATCAGCCATCTTCTTCTGGGTTCCTGCGCCATACTGTAAGATAGCCTGTGAATTGTGCAGATCGATCTTCTGTGAAAAGTCCTCGACCATCTTCTTTTCTTCTGCTGTCAGATTGTTCTCGTTAAATGCAGAATCTGCCACAAACTCTGTCTCCTCTGCGACTGTGCTCGGCAATTCCTGCGTGTCCGGTGTCTCTCCAAATGTCAGTGTAGGCGTTGTCGTAAAATCCTTAAATTCTTCTCCCATGTCTCTTCTCCTTGTCCTTTTTATTTATGATCTATTTCTTTGCTGAAAAATCGTCTTCTTTCAGACCTTCCTGCGCCAACATAGTGTTGAGCACCGAGATATCGGAAGAAATATCCCATGCACGGTCTGCAAATAAAGAGTCCAGCAATTTTTCAAATGCCACGTTCAATGAATCTACGGCATCTTCAATCTCATGCTTGGTCTTGGTCACATTCTCACCGGCTACCGGCTGTGCATCCAGTTCGCGGTAAGAGTCTAATAACTTCTCCGTCATTGGCAGATAGTATTCCATCATCTTGTGCAAATCTCCTGCCACCTCCGGATGGATCTTGACTTCTTCAAAAATACGCTGTACCAGTTGTTCCATCTTATCCAGTTTGCGGGAGATCTCCTCACCCGGAATGGCATCGTTGCACTCTCTGATATGGGCAACATAACGCTGTCCCTCCGCAATGAGTTTGCGACATTCTTCCGGCAACTTGTCTTCTTCTGCCTCTTTTGCTTTCTTCTCTGCCTGCTCTTTTTTGAAGTCCTCACGCGCCATCTGGTACTGCTCATAAGTACGGTCTGATAAGATCAGATATTTATTATCATAGTCCAGATGTGCCTGATAGAAAAGATGCTGTCCGATCATCTTCTCCAGATCCTTCATGGTATAGTCTACGGATTTGCCAACCTTTTTTGCCAGTTCCTCCACGGATATGTAAGCATGTTCCTCCAAACGATAGGTATATTTTGAAAAACGGCTGAGCATTTTAAACCTGTTGGTGCCACCGATCCCCAATGCCGTACCGCCGACTGCCATGGCAAGGAATAAGATCAGCGGTGCCAGGAAATAGGATCCGGCAACGCCAAATGCGAATGCCATCACGGCTGAAAAGAAAATACCAAGACCCATGAGGGGATAACCGATCGCCATCATCAGGACACAGGATGCCTTTGCCGGGCTCTTGTCATAAAGAGGAAGTCCCTGACTTGCTGCCATATCCGCGCGCTGACGTGCGCTCATGTCATTTGCCATCTGCGCCACACCGCCTGCCATCTGGGCTGCGGCTTGCCCAAAGGCTCTGCCCATGCCACCAGCCATGCGCCCCATATTGCCTGCCATACGTCCCATATCTCCAGCCATGCGTCCCATATCACCCGCCATACGATTTCTGTCATTTGCTCTTTGGGAGGCATCGCGCATAGAGGAAGATACCCCTTTGCTAAATGAGTAGAGTGCGCCATTGACCATATCACCGATGGAACCCGCCAAATCTCCAAAGTCTCCACTGTTGATCGCATCATTGACCGCATCTTTTAATTCTTCGCCCAAATCATCCCACTTATTATCTGCCATAAAAAGAACGCCTCCGCATACCATAAAAATCTAGTTTTATGATATACGAAAGCGCCTGAAATTGCAATGTTTGTAAAGACTTCCTTTCTTCTGTTATTGTAGCGGAATCACGAAGAAATCACTTTCTTCATAATGCGCCCCGCCATCGGCATCTGTCTTCGGATAATTCTTTTGTAAAAGGATTGCCTCCACCTGATCTGCTTCAATCACCCGATCCAAAGCAAACAGGCTTTCATAGGCAGTCTGACTGTCATCCGTATAGCCGTAATTTCCGCCATTTGCCAATGGGTATAAGAGACTGCCATCTTTTAATTTTACCCCAAAGAAGGTCGGTACCGCATTGTCTTCATTTGCCTCTCCCAGATCCGCCTTGCTATCCTCCTTGCTCAGATCATAGGTCAGATGAATAGAGATCGGGGAAATTTCAACTGAGTCTACTACAATACCGGTATCGCCGATCTTCTGGGCAGTCTGATAGGTCTTTGCCACATCCTTACCAGTCAGCGGAATGGTGAAATCCCATTCTCCGGTCAGGACACCGGTGTACTCTGTCTTATAGAGGGTTCCCAGATTTTTAAAGGAAACTTTCAATTCCTTTCCCTTGATCGTATCGCTTGGATCATTCAACTGTAACTGCATCTGATAAGTCAGAGATCCATCGTCCGCCTTATAGCGACCGATGATATTGCCGTCCGCATCTTCTTCATAAGGCGAGCCGTCTGCATATACCACAAAGCCATCCTCGCCCGCGATCAAGCCATCATAAAAACCACTGCTGGCATTAAATTCCGTGTTATCTATGCGCACATCTTCAAAGCCCGGCTCTTTGCCATCTTCCAGGTCATAGCCTGTCACCGAAAAGGTCAGATAAGCGATATACTTATCCACGATCAACTGAGTTGGTGTAACGGTCACACCATTTTGTGTCACCGCCATAGCCTTAAGGTTTGGCTCCTCCTCCACACTGGTTGCCAAGCCCTGGTCTGTCAGTTTCGCCTGCTGCTCATCCGTCGCCTGCAAGAGTCCTTCCATGCCACGGCTCCAATAATGATGTGCCGCTGCCGCCACAGTGGTGCCTCCTACTGCCAGCAGACAGATGCATGCCACAGCAACTGCCTTTTTATGCATTTTTTTCTTCTTTTGAAATGGTACAACTTTATGATTCTTTGACATTTTCCTTTCTCCTTTCGCTCTGATCCTGCAAAAGGCTTCCTCGGCTTTTTTCTGTACCACCTCCGGCATTTCCACTTCTGCCGTAAAGATTTCTTCTATCTTTCTCTCCATTCCGGACTCCTTTCTTTTCACTCCATTGCTGCCCTTATCCATATTTGCGATAGTAGACCGCCAGTCGCTCTCTGCCTCTTTGCAGCCTTGTCTGTACGGTACTCTTTGGGAGTTTTAACATATCCGCGATCTCATCGATCCGATAGCCCTGACTGTAAAACAGGGTCATGATGATGCGGTATTTTTCATCCAAAGATTCCAGTGCCTCCCGAAATTCCCAATCACTTTTATCTTCTGTGATGGGCTCTGCGTATTCTTCCAGTTCCACGCAATTTCGCCTTTTCTTTCGGATGTCATAACATTTGTTGATCAAGATCCGCGTCAGCCATGTTTTAAAAAATTCCCGTTTTCGCAAGGTATGTATCTTCTCCCAGCAGGCAAGGATCGTATCTTGTATGGCATCTGCCGCATCCTCATCATTCATCAGGATCGCAAGTGCGACGCGGTACATATCCTGCATGTATAATTGCATCAATTCCGCGAATGCATCCGGGTCTCGTCCCTTTGCCTGGTCAATTAAATATCCATTTTCTATCTTTGACATTTCACAGTCCTTTCGCGCGCTTCTATAAAGCGTGTGCGAAGCGTCCTTCGTTTTCGCCTTACATATATTAGACAGCAGATTGCGGAAAAAATCTCATAATATAAAAAATCTGTTTAACATTTTTTAAACATAAAAGTTCTATGCTAGGGCATAGAAAGATAACAAACGGCATACCGCATGCCGTATTATAAGGAGAATTTATCATGAAAAAAGAAGTATGTGTGATCACCGGTGGGGGCAGTGGCATGGGACTGGCTGCTGCAAAATATATGCCTAAGGAAAAGATCATCCTTGTAACAGGGCGAACACTGGCAAAATTGGAACGTGCCGTAACAGAATTACAGGAAGCAGGATACGAAGCCTATGCCAAGACCTGCGACACCTCAGTTCGTTCTCAGGTGCAGGAGTTAGCAGCATATGCCGCCGAACTGGGCGAAATCAAAAATGTGATCCATGCCGCCGGGCTTTCCCCTGCCATGGCAGATCCTGAGAAACTGCTCCGCGTCAATGCATTGGGCACCGTCTATATCAATCAGGAGTTTTCAAAATATATGAAAGCAGGTAGCGTGATCGTTGACATTTCCTCCAATTCCGCCTATATGATCCCGGGATTTCTGGCAAATAAAAAGACTTTCACTCTGGCTGATACCGACGAAGATCTCTTCTTAAAAAAATGTCTGAAACTACCTAAGATGCTAAAAGATGATTACAAGTCTTCCGGTCTGGCTTACGGTCTGTCCAAGAAATTCGTCATCTGGTATGCTGCCAAATGCGCTTTTGATTACGGATCAAAAGGCATCCGTGTCTGCTCTTTGAGTCCGGGACTAATTGCTACGGATATGGGAAATCTGGAAGCCAAAGAAGGCGGCTCACTCTTAGAAACGGCTGCAGAAAATCGCATGGGCACGCCGGAAGAACTCGGCTTTGCGATCGCTTCTGTTGCTGATGAACGTAACGGCTATCTTGCCGGTGTCGATGTATTAGTGGATGGTGGAAGCACGATCGGGCGTAATTATAGATAGATCTATGCTTCAAATCCAAGATAAAAACCATTGCAAACTTTCCTCTTATCATATATCATTTACATAGTTAAGCATTTTTAGGAGGATACAATGTTAAAAAGTTATCTGATCACATTTTTTATTTCCATGGTTCCGATCGTGGAACTCAGAGGCGCGATTCCCTATGGTACACTCCTGTGTAACCCACCGGTTCCGCTTCTTCAGGCATACATTATCTCGATCATCGGTAATATGCTCCCGGTTCCGATCATTTTCTTCTTTGCAAGAAAGGTGCTGGAGTGGGGCGCAGATAAGCCGATCATCGGCGGCTTCTTTACCTGGTGTCTGAAAAAAGGCCACAAGGGTGGTGCAAAGTTACAGGCAAAAGCCGGACGCGGACTCTATGTTGCCCTGCTTTTGTTCGTAGGTATCCCACTTCCGGGCACAGGCGCATGGACAGGTACACTGGCAGCCTCTTTCCTTGATATGGATTTCAAAAAAAGCACGATCTCCGTTATGGGCGGCGTTCTTCTTGCCGGCGTCATCATCGGAGTGCTCTCCGCAGTCGGAATTAACGTCCTGAAATAAAATCTTCATATGCAAAAAGAGTTACCGGTTCTAGTCAGATTCTTTCACAAGATATCTGCCAACCTGTAACTCTTTTTTATTGGCATACATAATATTTTAATTTCTATTTAATCAAACTGGAAGACATTCAAAAACTGCTTTGCACGTTCCGTCTTTGGATTGGTGAAAAATTCTTCCGGCGCTGCTTCTTCTAAGATCTTTCCCTGGTCGATAAATACAACTTTATCCGCAACTGCCTTGGCAAACTGCATCTCGTGTGTCACGATGATCATCGTCCTGCCCTGCTTTGCCAGATCCAGCATAACATCCAAGACCTCGCGTACCATTTCCGGATCCAGAGCCGCTGTCACCTCGTCAAAAAGCAGGATTTCCGGGTGCATACAGAGCGCACGCACAATGGCAACTCTCTGCTTTTGTCCACCGGACAACTGTCTTGGGTAACTGTTTGCCTTATCTTCCAAACCGACACGCTTGAGCAATTCTCTTGCTTCCGCCTGTACTTCTTCTTTTTTTCTTTTCTGCACCTTGATCGGTGCGATCGTGATATTGTCTAAAACACTCAAATGTGGAAAGAGATCGTAACTCTGGAACACCATGCCGATCTTTTGACGCAACTCTTCCAGATTGTCTTTTCCTACGGTCTTGCCCTCTAAGATGACCTGACCTCCCTGGATCGGTTCCAATGCATTGATGCAGCGCAGCAGGGTACTTTTTCCACAACCACTCGGTCCGACCACAACGACAACCTGCCCCTGTTCGATCTCTAAATTCACACCGTCCAAAATGCGGTTGCCCTCATATTCTTTTATCAGATCTTTTACCTGAAGTAATGTTTCTGCCACTTTACTTCCTCCTTTACGCCTAGGCTATGTTCCATTTTTTCTCAAGGTATCTCGCCAGCATACTGATCGGCCAGCACACCAAAAAGTACAAAATGAAAACGATCAAAAAGACACCAAATGCCGCATTCGGGCTGGTCATACGATTTGCTTCGATGATCTGCTGTGCCACTTTTAACATTTCCACAACACCGATCATCAGCACCAGACTGGTCGTCTTTATCATACGCGTGATCAGGTTGATCGACAAGGGGATCAAACGCTGGATCGTCTGCGGAATGATAATGTAAATATAGGTCTGACGTTTGGTAAGTCCCAAGGCTTCACTGCTTTCAAACTGATGCTTTGGAATACTGATGAGCGCCCCACGCACGAGGTCTCCCATCTCCGCCGTTCCCCACAGAACAAATACGATCACGGATGCAACCTCGCCGGATAAATTCCAGCCCAAGGCTCGTGTCGTACCGAAATATACAATAAATAACAAGACCAACTGTGGCATGATACGGATGATCTCCAGATAGACACGGAAAATTACTTTTACCACACGGTTTTTTACTGTCATCAGCGCACCAACCAAGACGCCCAGAGGCAGGCTGATCAAAATGGAAACCAGACTGATCTTCATTGCCACCCAAAGACCGGACAGGAGGCGCAACATATTGCTTCCCTTAAAAAGGACATCAATCCCCAAATCCAGCATAGCGCACTCTCCTTTCCAGCCAGGTTCCAAGCAAAGAAACCGGCAATAAGATGATCAGGTAGAATACTACCAAGAGGAAAAGGCTCTCTGTCGTCTTATAGTAAAGTCCGATCAGATCCTTTGCCGTAAACATGAGATCCATCAAACTGATGGCACTGAATACACTTGTCTCCTTTAATAAGAAGATAACATTTGCCACAAATGCCGGAATACTGACGGAAACTGCCTGTGGCAGAACGATATAACGCATAACCTGCGCACGGTTCATGCCAAGACTGAGGGCGCTTTCACTCTGGATCTTTGCTACAGATTCCAGACCACTGCGGAAAGCCTCTGCCATATAAGATCCACCAAGGAATGCCAGACCAACGACACCGCAAGTCTCCGGCTGCATCATGATGCCGATCTTTGGAAAGCCATAATAAATAAAGAATAACTGCACCAAAAGCGGTGTATTTCGGCTGATCTCAATATAAACGGCTACGATCTGTCTTGCGACCGGCACCTTATGATACTGAATCATGGCACAGATCAGACCTAGCAGGATAGCGAATGCGATACCGATCAGACCGATCTTGACTGTCAGCACTGCCGCTCTTTCATACATTGGTAAATACTTTGTCATAAATGCTATATCCATGGTATCGCGTTCTCCTTTCCTGTATTTTTCAAATTCTTACTTACTCTGTTTTGCCACCTTCTACTACAAGGCTGTCTTCATAATCTGTTCCGTAAGTATCTACTAATGTCTCTTCGTAATCTTTGTGGAAGAAGTTTTCCTGTCCTAATGTCTCGATCTCGCTGTTGATCCACTCACGAAGGCTGTCATTTCCCTTTGTCACTGCAGGAGCGATCGTATCCTTGTTGCCAAGTTCAGAAATACCTACGGTATAACCCTTGTTCTGAAGTGCAAATGCGATAACTTCTGTGTTGTCATTTGCCCATGCAACAGATGTTCCGTTCTGGAAGGCTTCTTTTGCAGTTGCATAGGAATCAAATTTCTGTAATGGGATATCCGGATAATTCTCTGTCAGATATGTCTCAGCGGTTGTTCCTGAAATAACAATGATGGAATCATCTTTGTTCCAGTTATCCAGACTCTTAATCACATTGTCTTCTCTGGAAACAACACCAAGTGCTACATTCATGTATGGAAGTGCAAAATCAACTTCCTGTGCTCTTTCTTCGGTAACGGTAAAGTTGGCTAAGATAATGTCAACCTTGCCTGTCTGCAAATATTCGATACGGTTTGCAGCCTCTGTAGATACGAAATTGACTTTTACGCCAAGATCCTTTGCCAGACGGTTTGCAAAGTAAACATCATATCCCTGATACTCGCCGTTCTCATCCACATAACCAAATGGGTTTTTGTCGGAAAATACACCGATGTTGATAGTTCCATCTTCCTTGATCTCGTCTAAGGTACGATAACTTTCTGATGCTGCATCAGATCCGCTTGCTGTATCTGATTTTGCACTGTCGGAATTGGAACTTCCGCATGCTACCAATCCTACGGTCAGGATACCGGCTACTGCCACTGCTAATAATTTCTTTATTTTCAAATTCTTCATTTTAAGTTCTCCTTTTTGTAATTAGTAAATTTCTCTTTTATCTTCCTATATCTTATACTACGCACGATCTTTGGCCTTGTGACTCGTAACTTACCTGACTGTCTCAAGCGCCGGCGTATTGCCTCTCAAACCGAATTTGCAAAACCGCAAAAGTCTTACATCAAAATAGAGCAACAACAACAGTCGCATCTCTCCATTTCTGATTCTGCTTGAGAGCTCTGCATTCGTGCGTAGCACATACATCGCGTTGTTTTTTCATGTAACACTTTCATGTTTTTGCCTCCTTTTCTTTTCGATGTTTCCGATTATATCCCACTATTCCTATCGTGTCAATAGGAATAGTGGGAGAAAATTTAACTGCCCTTGTATTTGTGAAGATACAAGAGCAGTTATAAGAATTGCGTTGTGTTGTATAGAATTCAGATCATCAAATCTCAATTGATCATTTACGAAATCAGATCTGCATAGTCTTCCGGTGTAAAACGATGATAAATGATATGACAGCCTTCCTCATGAAAACAATAATAATAAGGATCGTTCTCGCGGTCTTTGCAATGGATGGCATAATCAAAGTCTGCATCCTGCATATCCTGGATCTCAACCGCCTGACTATATTTGCCAAACAAAGTCAAGAGTTTCTCCCTACTGCAATCATGCGTCTGCACCAAAGCGACCAGTTCCTCTAAAAATCCGTCATCGTGCATATTCGCATGCACATATGCCACACCTTCTTCCGGGATCTCGATACAAAAGCGTCCCTGTTTGCTGCTGCAACGGACATTTCCCAGTGTCTGGGTCACCGTTTCCGGCAAGGCATGCAGGACATCCAGCATTTCTTCCTCGCTCATCTGCCTGCCAAAGAAATGGCAAAGGGATGTCAGGGGGAAATAGAGGCGGATGACCTCCCGCCGATAGCCCAGTTTGATCTGTTCTTCCCAGATAAAGTCCATGAGATTTTTTGCAAGGCGTTCATAGCCTGTTTGCATTTTTCCGGTATTGCTTTGCTTCACATCTTTTTCTCTCAATTGTTCTTCACCTGCCTTTACGTAATGCAAGGCATTTTCATGCTGGTGTTCTATTTCTTCTGCTGTCAACATCCGGTGTCGTTTTGCAGGACTTCCCAACACAAGACTCCCATCCGCCACCTGCATTCCCTGGGTAACCAATGCGCCGGCTCCCACCATACAATCCATACCAATGTGTGCTCCATTCAGAACAATTGCACCCATACCAATAATCGTATTATCCGCGATCGTGCAACCATGCAGAATGGCACCGTGTCCAATGGAAACATTTTCTCCGATTTCTACCGGGTACCCGTCTCCTGCATGTATGCAGACATTATCCTGCACATTGCTGTTCCGCCCGATCCTGATCGGCGCCGTATCCGCCCGAAGCGTCGCATTATGCCATATGCTGACACCCTCTGCCACCGATACATCGCCTGTCATGACCGAAGAATCTGCCTGATACCACTTTTTTTTCATTACCAGTCTCCTTTTGCAAAGGATTATGCCTGCGCTTCTTCCTTTGCGCCAAATAATTTTTTCAAACAAGAAAATGCAACACAGACACCTAAGACCATCAAAAGGAGGGCAACGATAAATTGCAGACCATCTACTAAGAAGGTTGCCTGACCACTTGCGATATTGCGAACCAGAGCAATGGTCTTCTGGATCAGTGCTGTAAATGTAACTGCTAACATAATAAACATTGGTGCGTATAATGTCCAGCCTGTTCTTCCTGTTGTCTTTAAGAATACAGAAAGCGCGATCAAAACCAAGGCTGCTAACAACTGGTTGGCAGAACCAAAGAGTGGCCATACATTGTTGTATCCGCCCAGTGTCAAAAGATAACCAAAGAATAAGGTGATGACGGTTGCAAAATATTTATTGGTGAGCACTTTCTGCCATCCCGGCATCTTAGACGTATCTGTGGTATCTCCAAGGAAAAGTTCCTGGAAGGACATACGACCGATTCTTGCGACTGAATCCAGAGATGTCAAAGCCAGTGCAGATACGCACATGGTCATAAATACGGTTGCCACCTGTACCGGCAATCCCAATTTTTCCAAGAAACCTGCAACGCCGGTAGAAAAGATGGAAAATGGTGTTCCCTCCGGCTTTGTACCATTGACGGCAACGGCACCTACAACAACCAGCGCAACAATACCAAGCAGTGACTCTACGACCATGGCGCCATAGCCAACCATCGGCATATCTTTTTCATTGCTGATCGTCTTAGAAGATGTACCGGAAGATACCAGGCTGTGGAATCCGGAAACAGCACCACAGGCGATCGTTACAAACAAGGTCGGGAAGAGATAACTTCCGTCTACATTAAAGCCATTAAAAGCATTGAGCTGCATAGTCGGATGTGCGACGAGGACACCAACAACCGCACCGATGATCATGCCCAATAGCATAAAGGTTGTCATATAATCTCTCGGCTGCATCAAAAGCCACATTGGCATAACCGATGCTAAAAAGAGGTAAGCCATGATGATGTAGATCCATGCTGTCTTGGTTGCATAGATCGGGAAATGCATACCCAGTGCAAACATGCCGACCAAAAGTGCGATAGCAAGAACGGCTCTGACCCACTCTTTCATCTGTCCGACGCATTTTTGAATAACGCCAAAAATGATGGCAACTACGATAAACAACATAGAAATAGAAGCGGCAGCAGAATCTGCATATGCTGTCGTTTCGCTCATGTCAGCCACACCCTTGCCTACAAAGGTACCGGCAACCATATCGGTAAAGGCTGCGATAACGAGGAGGGTAAAGAGCCAGCAGAAAAGCATAAACAACTTTCTTCCTGTCTTGCCGATATACTTTTCAATGATCATTCCCATGGACTTTCCTTCATTTTTAACAGAGGCATATAAGGCTCCAAAGTCCTGTACTGCTCCGAAAAAGAGTCCTCCGATAATCAACCAAAGGAGTACCGGCACCCAGCCGAATACAGATGCTAAGATCGGTCCGGTGACAGGACCTGCACCTGCAATGGATGAAAATTGATGGGAAAATACCGTAAACTTAGATGACGGTACATAGTCCTCTCCATCCTCATGTGTGTACGCCGGGGTCTTTGCCTTTGGATCGATCCCCCATTTGTTTGCCAGCCATCTTCCATAAAACAGATAGCCGGCGCCAAGTGCTACAATTCCGATTAAAACAATAACTAATCCATTCATGTCTTTTTCCGCGCTCACGCGGCTCCCTTCTAAAAATTTCTAGCAAAGAGTCTATGTACTAAAAAAGCCTCCGTCTTTAGCACTCACTAAAGACGAAGGCTCTATGCTTCCGCGTTACCACTTTAATTGCCACAAAATGTGACCTCTCAACCTCATCACCGCAATCCATCTTGCAGAAATAAGTCTCCATATAACGGTGGAAACCGGTGGCACCTACTGACCAGGAAGGTATTCAGCGCACTGCTCGCAGAGGATAATCAAAAGAACCATACCTTGTCTCGCACCAACCGACAAGTCTCTGCACTGTATGAGATGTCCTCATGATCTTGTTCTGTTCCTTGCATTTACTCTTTGTTTGTTCTTAAATTACCACCGGTTTTTTTCAATGTCAACAAATTTTCTTATAATTATTCCACGATATCTGCAATTTTGTGAATAATTTAAAGTTTTTCCAGGTTTTCCCCTGCATTTTTATGAACTATTTTACTGCTTTTGTATGGTTACCTCCAGATATTCATTCTCGAAATCGCTTCCGCTATCTTCTGCTGTCTGCGTATTCAACGCGATTCTTACAGAAGGTGATACACTCATGGATGCGCTGGAGCCATCCGTATATTCTACGCTGCAATCGATCACAACCTGACTCAGGATCTCCTCCAAAGCCTGTCTTTGGCTTGCTGTCAAGATCCGGCAGAAGCGGAGGATATCTTTTCCCTCTGCCTCGACAAACTGCTCAAATTCTGCTTGCTTCATATTGATTATCCTTTTTGTCTATTTCTCACATCGATGTAAGATTCCCTTACACCTTTATATTGTCATCAATTGCCTTTGGGTTTTGTGTTTCTAAAATCTTTATTAAGAATTTCATTTCGCCATACACTTCCCATAATCTGTGCTAAAATATACCATAATAAGACGTTTATATGGGAGGCATCATGAAAAAACACGTACAAAGATTTTTTTCCATACTGGCTATTATATTATTCTTCGTTATCACATACTACATGGGACGACCGCTGGTTGCCTTTGTATCCGAGCCGGGAGCCTTTCAGGCATGGGTAGATGCACAGGGTTTTGTCGGCGTTCTCCTCTTTCTTGGTATGCTGGTCTTGCAGGTCTTTGCCGCCATCATTCCGGGTGGTCCTTTTGAGATCGCAGCAGGCTATGCTTTCGGCATTGTAAAAGGAAGTCTGATCTGCGCCATCGGTACCACCCTTGGCAGTATGGTCGTCTTTTTCCTCGTCCGCCGTTTCGGACACAAATTCCTGCATCTGTTCGTTGAAGATACAGAATTGGAAAAATTGACTTTCTTAAAAGATCACAAAAAAATGGAGAGCATCCTCTTTCTCTTGTTCCTCATTCCAGGAACGCCCAAAGATCTACTCTCCTACTTTGTAGGGCTTACGGATATCTCCGTTTCCCACTGGCTCTTTATTTGTTTTGTCGGCAGACTGCCCGCCATTATCCTGTCCGTCCTCAGCGGACATGCTCTGAGCAATGCCCAGTACCATATCGCAGTTATTAGTTTTGCCATCATTGTGATCGCCGCAGGGCTTGGCGCCTACTTTGTCAGCAAGCACAAAAATAAAGAATGACCCCAGACACATGCTTATGTCAGATGCGATCGTTTGTGACAGACTTCATAATCGCACAAGTGCGCCTCTATCCTAATGATCTGTGATCGTCCTAACTGCCGTCTGGATGGCTTCCATTACCCCCTGGGTGCCAAGGCGACTAACATTTAAGCACAGGTCGTAGTTACCGGCGTATCCCCAATCTTGTCCGGTATAGCGCAAATGATATGCACGTCTTCTCTCATCCGTTTCTTTGACCGTTTCTTTTGCCTTGCGCACAGAAACACCGTGTTTTTTTGCAATGGTTTCTACACGTTGCTCGACTTGCCCCATCAGAAAAATGCGAAGCGCATCCTCTCTATCACAATAGGCATAGTTGCCACATCTCCCCAACAAAATAAAGTCGTCCTCAGGCATAATCTCACCCAGCGCCTGCTTTGGCCGTTTGTAAAGTGCCTGATCATCCTCAGCCAACAAAATACTATACGACAAGGTATCCACCGGATTTTCACCATAGAAATCCGGGAAACGATCAAGTGTACCCTTGCTACGGATCAAATCGCTCACTTTTTTCCGATCGTAAAACGGGAGTTGATACATTTTTGCAAGTTCCAGTCCGATCAAATCTCCCTGACAGCCGCACTCGCGCGCTAATGTTATAATCATACGTTTTCCCTCCTATAATAATCCGGCAAATACCGATGAAAATACCACGGTAAGCAGACCTGTGACTGCAATGGCAAGACTGCTCATGGCGCCTTCGATCTCTCCGAGTTCCATTGCCTTGGCTGTACCAATGGCATGCGCAGATGCTCCAAAGGCCAATCCCTTTGCGATAGGATCTGTAATGCGAAAGATCTTGCAAATGGCTTCGCCCATGATATTTCCCAGGACTCCGGTCACCACGATAACAGCAACCGTGATCGTCACATAGCCGCCTAATTCCTCCGATAGCCCCATACCGATCGCTGTCGTGATCGACTTGGGCAAGAGTGTAACATATTCCTGGTGGGACAATCCCAGCAAAAGAGACAGGACAAATACAGTTCCCATGCTGGTAAAAACACCTGCCAGGATACCCAGAAGTACTGCCCGCCAATGCCTTTTTAAAAGCTGCCACTGCTCATATAAAGGAATAGCAAGACAGACTGTTGCCGGGGTCAAAAACCAACTCAGATATTTGGCACCTGCATCATAAGTGTCATAGTCTACATCCGCGACCACCAAGACCAAGATCGTGATCACAATGGAGATCAAGAGTGGATTTAGGATGCCGAGTTTAAACTTTTTCTTTAAAAAGGATCCTGCCAGATAAGCAAGCAGGCTGATAGTCACGCCCGCAAATAAAGATTCCTGAAAAAAACTATTCATCTGCCTGCTCCTTTCCTTCTGCTTTTTCGGTCTTTTTCTGCTCTTTTCGGATCACAGTTTGTGATACCAATCCTGTCGCCGCAGCAACAGTGATCAGACTGACGACTGTGATCAGGCTGACCGGGAGCAACATAGGCTTGAGCACACCCCAGGACACCATCAATCCGACTCCCGCCGGGATAAACATGACCGGCATGATTTCAATCAGGAACTTGCCTGCGTCACGCACCGATTCCAATTTGACGATTCTCGTCATCAAAGCAAGAAACAGGAGAACCATGCCATAGATACTTGCCGGGATTGGCAGGGGCAAGAGATACTTGAGACCTTCCCCCATAAAAGTGATCACCAAGATGATCAAAAATTGTTTTAAAAACTTCATTTCTTCTTCCTTATACTTCATAGATATAGTATGTGCAGTTTTGCGCACAAAAAAATAACTGCTGGCGCTTGTACACCAACAGTTATTATAGTAACTCTTTTATTCTTCTGTCAAACTAAATCTTGCAACAATCTCATCCATGCTGGTTGCCTGTGCTGACAACTCCTCACTGGTTGCAGAAGTCTCTTCTGCGGTTGCTGAGTTGGACTGGATAATATCTGCAATACGTGTAACACCTGCATCTGCCTGTCCCATTGACTCAGCCTGCTGTACGGATGTCTCACTGATGCCCTTAGAGTTATCTGCCAATTGATGAATAGCCTCTACTACTTCAACCAAGACTTTTTCTGTTCTCTCTGCTGCCTTGTTACCAACTTCGATCTCACGGATAGATTCCTCGATCAGTTCTCTGGTATTGACAGCGGACTTAGCACTCTGCTCAGCCAAGGTACGGATCTGATCTGCAACGACTGCAAATCCTTTACCTGCTTCACCTGCTCTTGCAGCCTCAATAGAAGCATTCAAAGACAGAAGGTTTGTCTGGCTTGCTATATCTTCGATTTCTGTAATGACAGAACCAATCTTCTCAGATGTCTCACTGATGCGGTTCATAGCCTCTACCATGACGCTCATTTCGTTGCGACTGCTCTCTGCCTCACCGGCAACACGCTCTGCTTCTGCATATGCGTCATTGGTCTGATCTACTGTATTGTTCAATCCATTGGTAATCTCATCAATGGTAGCCTGCATCTGCTGTGCAGAAGCAGCCTGATCTGTAGCACCTTCAGCCAAAGCCTGTGATGCCTCTGCCAGGTTCAATGCTCCGGCAGATACCATTTCAGAAGCCTCACGGACTTCCTTCAAAGTTCCATCGATCTGAATCTTCATCTCACGGATAGAATCCAGAAGTGGACGGAAGTCTCCGGTATATTCTTCTTCGCAGGAAGTTTGGATATTGAAGTTACCATTGCTCATTTGTCCCAGCAAGTTCTCCATATCTGCGAAGATAACAGACAACTTAGTCGTTGTATCTGTAACAGACTGTACCATTTCGCCCAGTTCATCATCGTTGTGATACTCTGGGAATGGGGATGTCAGATCACCCTGTGCGAATGTCTCTAATCTCCTTGCCAGATCATCCATCGGCTGTGCAATATCCTTGGCAATCTTGCCGCCGATCTTGGTTGCAAGAATACATGCTGCAACAATGATCACAATGATCAGCAACAACATGATAAGTTCCATCTTTTGCAAAGATGAATGTGTCTTATCACCTAAACTGATGTTATCATCCATCAAACCCTGAAATGCCTCTGAGGCTGTTGCATATGCAGGTGCCAGTTCATCAAAAGCAGCATCCTGTGCCTTCTTTGACTGTTCTGCGTCAGTTGTTGCACCCATTTTCAGAATCTTGGCATCCACTTCTAAGTAATTATCCAATGTTGCGACAATATTATTGTAATCTTTCTCGCCAGCCTTGGCAACAATTGATTTCTTGATTTCCGGCAATGTGGCCTGTAAGTCCTCCACTGCCTGATCATGAATCTCTACCATCTGATCAATCTGACTCTGGTCGCTGTAACCGATCGCGCCTCGTGTTGCACTTCGAACATCTGCCAGATCTGCCATCGCCTGTCCGATATCTCCCTGGGGGAATGCATAATTCGTCAATACTTTATTGTACTGCGATGCAACCACAAATAAGAGAATCGCTGCGATGATCGCTGCCACACTGGCAATCAAAACAGTGATCAGCGAACTCACTGTCAACCTTCTTTGAATCCTCATTTTCTCTAGTTTCTCTAACATACTTTTCCCCTTGTCGTGAATGAAATATTATATATGACTGCACAAATAATCATACTAGATCTTGTATATAATGATACGCTCAAATACACTTTATGTCAACGAAAAAAAGGGGCAAATTCCTTGCCCTGTACTTCATCTTTTATGGTTCTTTTCTCACTTCATATTTGTTGCACTCATCAACGATTTTTCTACCCCAGCGCAACGTCAAGCATCATCATCACCGTAAAACCGACCGCAAACATAATCGTTCCTATGTTGGAATGTTCGCCAGCAGACATTTCCGGAATCAGTTCTTCCACGACAACATATATCATGGCTCCGGCCGCGAAACTCAATAAATATGGTAGTACCGGTATAATAACACCTGCGGCTAAAATCGTGATGATCGCGCCGATCGGTTCCACAAGACCAGACAAAACACCGTAGATAAAAGCTTTTCTTTTACTCATTCCCTCTGCATGAAGGGGCATGGAAATGATTGCTCCTTCCGGTAAATTTTGTATCGCAATGCCGATAGACAATGCCAGTGCGCCAGTCAATGTGATGCCGCTGTTTCCTGCATTCCAACCGGCATAAACGACGCCTACTGCCATGCCTTCCGGAATGTTATGTAATACGACTGCCAGAACCATCATGGCACTTTTCCCAAGGTTTGTTTGTGGGCCTTCTGCACTTGTGCTATTCATGTGCAGATGTGGGATGATGTGATCTAAAAGCAATAGAAACAGAATACCGATCCAGAAACCGACTACCGCCGGAAAAAAGGACAATTTTCCCATGCTTTCTGATTGCTCGATTGCCGGAAGCAGCAGACTCCAGATTGAGGCTGCAACCATGACACCTGCGGCAAATCCCGTCAACACACGCTGAATTCGTTCATTCAGACCTTTTTTCATGAACAGAACACATGCTGCACCAAGCGATGTGCCTGCAAATGGTATTAGTATACCTGTGATAAGATTTGTGTTCATATGTTTGCGCTTTCTATATGTAGGCTGATACTTAGTGTTTTGTAAAACCTGTAAATTACATTTTCTCGCGTGGTTAGTTGTTACTAACTATATACATATAGTTTAATATGGAGATAAAAGTTTGTCAATAGCAGGACATTTACACATAATTACTCCCCATATTTCCCGCATCATTTTTCAATGATTTTTACTGCAGTGCCATAGGCGATCACCTCGGCTGCTCCCTGCATAACCTGAGATGAACCATATTTTACATCGATCACTGCATCGGCGCCCAGTTCCTTAGCTTCATCCACCATGCGCTTAACTGCGATCTGTCTTGCTTCATTTAACATTTCCGTATAGCCGACAATCTCACCACCCACAAGAGTTTTCATGCCTGCCATAAAATCACGTCCAATATTCTTCGTTTGTACAATCGTTCCTTTTACCATCCCCAAGGCTTCTATTTCACAGCCAGGAATATAGTTAATACTTAGCAGCTTCATCTTCTTCTCCTTTGTCAATTTCTTTTATTCTGCTTACCATCGCGACAATCGTTCCTACTATGACGGCCACGATCGGCACTATGACGAGTGTCAATGCCCATAATGGCATATCAGCATCTACCACATATCCATAAATCAACACCCCAATCACAAGTAACATAAGGATGAGCATAATACCTGCGCCACCAAATACACCCAGTTTCTTCTTCATATGAATATCGACTTTGCTTACATTCACAAAATCTATTCCCTCCTTCTCCATTTTTTCTACTTTGTCCAGCCAGTAATCAGAATCAAGTTTTTCAATGGAAAGAGATCCGGCAAGCATGGCCTGCGACAGCGTACACATCTTTTCGATGTTGTCCTGCTCTTTTTGCAATACTGCTTTCTGATTTTCAAGGCATTCGTCCACCGAGATCTGTCCCTGAAAGAGTCTATGAATTTGTTCCACCGGAACGCCCAGTTTGCGGAACAATTTTATCTTTTTCAACAGTTCCACATCCTCTGTTCGGTAATCGCGATATCCGTTTTCTGTTCTTCTCGGTTGCAACAAGCCCTGTTCCTCATAAAACCGGATATTTTTGCTGGTAATTCCAACCAACTCTTCCACTTGTTTAATCTTCATGTTTCCGCCCTTCCTGTCTGGTGACCTCTTTATACAACTTCCACCCAGTGGAAGGTCAAGTCTTTTTCTATATTTTTTTCATTTTTACGGCATATCTACTGTTTTTCATATAAAACAGTTTGTCTATATGGTACTAGAATAGAACTGCCTCTGCAATAAGGGAAATATATAGAATTTTTTTCATTCGCCCAGAATAATGTCACAATGGTCTCTCATATATTATTGACCTTTAAAACGATCGGGTGGATTCATTTCTTCCGAGCATCAATATTCCCGCCATGACATAAAAATGTGTATTGGGAAGGTTTTTATGAAATGTCGAATACATCGCTTTATTCTGGTAGAACAATAATTCCTATTTTAAGGGCATATTAATGGCATTAGATTTTTGTTCGACATTCTTTCTATTCACACATGCAAAAAGGCTCCCGAGAAAAAATCTCGAGAGCCTTGATTTTATTGCATTTTTAAATAATCAGTTATGATTACTCGATGATGGTAGCAACACGACTGTTAATATCACAACTTGTATTGTTCTAAATATTTTTAATGATATTTTGTTTTATATAATGGTACATTTTGTGATTATTATATCTATTTCGAAAGTTTTTCAAGTCCCAAATAAGCCCATGGGCTTTTTACCTCCAATTCAAATGAAAGGACTGATAACAATG
>ERZ833515.107-NODE-107-length-76588-cov-9.307462_pt1 | contig 76588 bp, 64 predicted proteins | sample MGYA00519949_ERZ833515 | MGnify/ENA primary metagenome ERZ833515 (study PRJEB31850, sample SAMEA3708741) | human gut metagenome | biome: human gut; feature: human-associated habitat; material: faeces | place: China | collected 2014 ...
TATCTGTTGCGGGCGCAGGAGATTTGAAGGGAGCTGTCCTTAGTACGAGAGGACCGGGATGGACAGACCTCTGGTGCACCAGTTGTCGTGCCAACGGCACAGCTGGGTAGCTACGTCTGGACGAGATAAACGCTGAAAGCATCTAAGTGTGAAACTCCCCCTAAGATAAGATCTCCCATCCTTTATGGAGTAAGGGACGACAAAGACTATGTCGTTGATAGGTCGGAAGTGTAAGTGCAGTAATGCATTGAGCTGACCGATACTAATAACCCGAGGGCTTGACCTACAAGAATGTTGCAGGCAAACCGCCTTGTGAATCTTTCATCCTCTGTTCGGTTTTGAAGGTGCAGATACAAAACCTTGAGCACCATTAGCTCAGCTGGTAGAGCACCTGACTCTTAATCAGGGTGTCCAGGGTTCGAGTCCCTGATGGTGTACCACCCTTGTGGTGTGCCACGAGGGTAAATAGTTGGTGTTTTTAACGGTGAGGGTCCACCCGTTCCCATTCCGAACACGGAAGTTAAGCTCACCAGTGCCGACAATACTTGTCTGGAGACGGACCGGGAAGATAGGTCAATGCCAACACAAGGGATTCGCTCAGGCGAATCCCTTGCTTAATGCCTCCTTAGCTCAACGGTAGAGCATCCGGCTGTTAACCGGAGGGTTGTAGGTTCGAATCCTACAGGAGGCGCCAGAGATATTGCCGTCACCAACCGTGGCGGCATTCTTTGAATATGGGCCTTTAGCTCAGTTGGTTAGAGCAACCGGCTCATAACCGGTCGGTCCCGGGTTCAAGTCCCTGAAGGCCCACCAATTTTTCGATCATATAGGGGAATAGCTCAGTTGGTAGAGCGACGGTCTCCAAAACCGTAGGCCGAGGGTTCGAAGCCTTCTTCCCCTGCCAAAGCGCCGCAGACATGTTCTGCGGCGCTTTTGACATTTGGAGTCGTCATCAGGATTCGCTTCGCCTATGCCTGCATGATTTATTACTAGGCTGGCATGCGGTCCTTTCTATCACGAAATTTGTGGATCTGACCTGCTGAAGTCCGGCGCACCTGTCTTTGCTTAGCTTTCTGCACTCTGCACAGCTACACCGGTGAATTGCTTTTATCCGTGCACCGTGTCCATGTTTCAGCGGATGCTGAGATTACTTGCACTGCCTACCAATCGTGCATATTTTTGGGTGATTATATCTCTGCGACGTTCACATCGCCGTCAAATGGTGGTTATTTAGTCATTACTTTGTATATTTTTTAGATTGACCGGAGCTTTGAAAAGTTGTAGTATGGACATATCTAGATGATAGATGTCATTTTAGAATCCATGTTTAAGGAGGAATACACATGACAAACAAACCCATTGCGATCATTGGCGCCGGTAACGGCGGGCAGACCACGGCTGCCTGGCTTGCCAATCAGGGTTATAAGACCCGAATCTTTGATGTGATGGAGGATACCGTTGCAAAACTCAATGAGCTGGGCGGCGTGAATATTTATGGCAATACTGATTACCCCGGCTTCGGCAAGATAGAGTTTGCGACTACCGATATGGAGAAGGCGATTGAGGGCTGTGAGCTCATCCTTCTGATTCTCCCGGAGAACTATCACGATTCCATCGCTGCAAAGATGGCTCCTTATCTCAAGGACGGTCAGATCGTCGTGCTCAATCCGGCTTCCGGCCTGGGCGCGATCTCCTTCAAAAAGACGCTCACCGATGCCGGCTGCACTGCTGACGTGACGCTGGCCGTGACCTGCACACTGCTGTTTGCGGCGCGCATTAAAGAGACGGGCGATGTTCTTGTCACCGGCCAGAAGACGGAGCTGAGCATTGTTGCGTTCCCCGGCAACCGCAAGCAGATCGTTGAGGACGCGATGTATCCCGTGTTCAGCCAGCATATCTTTGCCAACAACATCATTGACACGGCCATGGAAAACCTCAACCTGGCGTTCCATCCGGGCCCGACGCTGCTGTACACGTCTCTCATTGAGCGCGGTATCACTTTCGATTACTACAACTCGATGACGCCGAGCCAGATCAAGCTCATCAAGGCCATCGATAAGGAGCGCATGGAGCTGTGCAGCATTTACCATGTCGACACGCCGAACGTCGAGGACAGCTTCGCGCGTATGTACAGCTATGAGGGCGATCTCTACGATATGCTGCACAATGCCGAATGCTACAAGGGCATCAAGGGACCGAAATCGCTCAAGGTGCGCTATCTGCTCGAGGACATTCCGTACAACCTGCGTTCGCTGCAGGCACTGGGTCAGATCGCCAAGATCAAGACGCCGGTCATCGATGCCGTCTGCACGCTTGGTGAGGCGCTTGTCGGCGGCGATATGGACGAGGGCTATACGCTCAAGACGCTGGGCCTGAGCGAAGATATGACGGTCGACGAGTTCCTGAAGCTCGTCAATGGCTGATACGGAATTCATCTTTCATCAGGAGGTATAAGAGCATGACAAACAAACCCATTGCCATTATTGGCGCCGGCAACGGTGGCCAGACGACGGCTGCATGGCTGTCCAATCAGGGCTATCAGACCCGAATTTTCGACGTGATGGAAGACACGGTCGCAAAGCTCAATGAGCTCGGCGGTGTCAACATCTACGGCAACACCGACTTTCCCGGTTTCGGCAAGATCCAGTTTGCGACGACGGATATCGCCAAGGCCATTGACGGCTGCGAAGTGATCTTTATCATTCTGCCGGAGATTTACCACGTCTCCATCGCGCAGAAGCTTGCGCCGCACCTTGTTGACGGCCAGATCGTCGTCATCGACCCGGTCTCCGGTCTGGGCATCCTTGCGTTTAAGAAGGCGCTGGCTGAGGCCGGCTGCAAGGCGGATATTTCCCTCGCTGCGACCAGCACGCTGCTGTTTGCTGCGCGCATTCAGACCACCGGCGACGTCTTTGTCACCGGCCAGAAGACGGAGCTGAGCATCGTTGCCATCCCCAACAGCAAGCGCGAGATCATCAAGAAGGCCATCTATCCGGTCTTCAGCCAGCACCACTTCATTGATAACAGCATCCAGCTTGCGCTCGACAACCTCAACCTGATCTTCCATCCGGGCCCGACGCTGCTGTACACCGCCCAGATCGAAAAGGGTGAGAAATTCAATTACTACAATGACATGGTCCCCAGCCAGATCACGCTCATGAAGGCGCTCGATCAGGAGAGAATGGCGATCTGCGCGGCGTATGGCGTCAAGCTTCCGGACGCAGAGGCGGCTTTCGCGCTGGAGTACAGCTATGAGGGCGACCTCTACACGATGCTCAAGAACGCCGAGTGCTACAAGGGCATCATGGGCCCCAACAGCCTGCAGGTGCGCTACCTGCTCGAGGACGTGCCGTTCAGCCTGCGCTCTGTGCAGATCCTCGGCAAGATCGCCAAGGTTCCGACCCCGGTGATCGATTCTGTCTGCACGATCGGCGAGGCGCTCGTCGGTGATGTGATGGCGGAAGGCTATACTATGGAGGCGCTCGGCTTGAGCGAGGATATTGGCTTCGACGAATTCGTTGCGCTCTGCAACGGCTGAGTTGAAAGCATGAAAAAAGCACGGCCGGAGTCAGACACCGACCGTGCTTTTTGTTATCGTTTTCGTGGGCTTCAGCCGGCGGAAGAGTCGTTCGTTTTCAGCCAGCGCTTTTTGTAGAAGAACAGCAGCAGAGACGCCAGAACGACCAGGCCGCCGCCGATAAAGGTGCGCACGGTCGGGATCTGGTGCAGGATGAAAAAGCCCAGCAGCGCGCTGAAGAGAATGCCCATGAGGTTATAAATGCTCAGCTCACCGGCGGGGGCGTAGTGGTAAGACAGCGTCATCAGGATCTGGCCGAGCGCTGCCGTGACGCCGATCATGATGAGGTAGAACAGATCCGGACCGCTCGGCACGACAAAGGTCGGGATCATGCAGATGCCGGACACGATCGTGCTGAACGTGCAGAAGAACATGACCACGCTGTAAGCGTTGACACGCCCCGAAAAGTAGGACAGCAGCGGATAGCACACGGCGTCGCACAGCGAGGTGCAGAATGCGGCCAGCAGCGGCAGAAACGCGGAATCAAACCGCGGGTTTGCCGCGATGTACGCACCGGTGAAGGCGATCAGCATGGCCGGGATGTGCATCTTCGTCAGCCGCTCATGCAGAAACACGACCGAAACGATCGAGATCGTGAACATGGAGATGCGGTTCATGATGCTGACATCCGCCTGAAGCGCGTTTCTGGACGCGTAGAACAGCAGCATGACGGCAAGCAGTCCGAAGAGCGAACGCGCGAACATCTGCGGCCAGTATTTGCGCTCACCGAAGAGCGGCTGGTGGTTCTTGATGAGGATGAAGCTTGCCACGAAGATGCCGATCAGGTTGCGGAAAAACGTCTGCTCCCACAAGGGTATCTCCGGCGAGTTCAGAGCCGCAAAAATCATCATAAAAGAAAAAGACAGCGTAGACAGCAGGGCGAGGATCACGCCCTTGGTCCGCTGCGTTTCACTGATTTTCAGTTGTGCCATGTTCTGGGGCCTCCTTATAAAACGAGCTGAAATTCAGTATAGCGCTGTTTTGCGACACAGTCAATTGTGCAATATCATAAATATTTTGTTGTTGAAGATGTAAAAGCAGGCATGAATAAATGTACATATTCAACAAAAATATATACAATTCTTGAAGGAATTTCGTCTGTGGGATTTGTGCCCTTTTTATTGACACATATAGACGCCTGTGCTAAAATTCTTTTATTGTTTGGCACGCTAAAGCGCTGCATTATTTTGGATGCGCGCCACGTGTGCCGAACATACCCTACAGGGCAAAGATAGAGAGTCAGAATTCGCAAGTTAGAAAGGAGAACCTACGTGAACTCAACCACGATCCTCATCCTGGTGGCAACGGTCGCAGTCATCGCACTTACATTGATCCCGACCTATATCATCTCCGGACGCAAAAAGACCACTCAGGCCGACTGGGAGGTCGCAGACCGCAGCCTTCCGCTTTATGTCGTCATCGGCACGCAGTTTGCCAGCGCAATGGGCGGCGGCATTCTGGTGGCGCATGTCGGCAATGCGTATACCCGCGGCATCGGCCATTTCATCTATGGCGTGCTGGCGTCACTGCCGTTCATCATCATTATGGTGCTTGCCAAGTGGCTGCGCCGCAACAACTTTACCACCATTCCCGATGTGCTCGCGCACTTCACGAACGGAAATAAGCTCATCCGTATCGTCGCCGGTGTTATGACGGTCTTTGTGCCGTTCGGCTGGGTGACCTCCCAGATCACGGCCTTCGGCAATATCTACTCCAACCTGACCGGCATTGACTACACGCTGCTGTGCGTGCTGTTTGCCGTGTTCGCGCTGGCGTTCGTCATGCCGTCCGGCCTGAAGACCGTCGCATGGACGGACTTCATCTTCTCCTGCTTCATGATCGCCATGTGCATCGTCTGCGTTGTGTTCGTCACGGTCATGGGCGGCGGCGTCTCCAATATCGTCAGCAACCTCAACACGATCGACCCGTCCATGCTCAGCTTCTCGAGCTCCATCACCGATAATATCGGTGTGGCGACCTGCATGCTCTGGATTTTTGCTGTTCTGCCCGGCGGCATGACCAACCAGATCTACTTCCAGCGCGTCTGCGCCATCAAGGAAGAGAAGCAGGTCAACAAGTCCCTCATTCTCTCCGCAGCCCTGTCCCTGCTGAGCTTTGTCTGGGCTGTCTACATGGGCCTCTCGCTCCGCTCTCTCAACATTGCAGAGATCGCCAACGGCCCCACGGCGTGGTTCATGGGCAAGCTGCCCACCGGCGTCATGGCGCTGTTTGCAGCGCTCGTCTTTGCAACGCTGATGTCCACGACTTCCTCCGGCGTGCAGACTTCCGTCACCAATATCACCCGCGATATCATCTCCACCATCAACCCGAACATCCCCGACCGCAAGATGGTCACGATCTCGCGTGTGCTGTCGGCCGTGCTCATGGCCATCGCGCTGCTGATGTGCCTCGTCTGGACGGACACGCTCAACTGGCTGACCAATACCTACGCCTATTCTGCGGCGGCGCTGGCCTGCCCGGTGTTCCTCAGCTATGGCCTGCGCAATAAGCACTTCATCACGACGCCCGGTATTGTTGCCGGCATGGTGTTCGGTCTGGTCGGCTGCGCGGTCGCGCAGATCATGAAGACCTCCCTGAACTTCGCGTTTATCGGCATTCTCGTTTCCGCCGTTGCAATGGTGATCGTGAGCGCCGCCACGAAGAAGAAGGGCACGATCGTCGCGGACGCTGAGTAATGCGCCCCCGGCGGATCTGCTGATCCGAAACAAAACAGAGCCCCCGCTTCCTGATGTGTGTCAGTCGGCGGGGGCTTTGCGTGCGTTCCGGCGGCCGATTGCCGAAGGATACGCATTGCGGCGGGGAGGAAAAAACGTATTTTTTTCGCCATGTATCGCGGTGTTTACAGTTCTTTGATATATTTCTCATACGCGTGTGATAAAATACAACAATGAAATTCAGCAGCCTGGAAAGGTGATCGGTCATGAGACAACGGTTTGCAAAATGGATGATGGGCAGAAACGGTATGGATGCGCTCAATCGCCTTCTGTCCGTGCTGACGCTGATCTTGCTGGTCGTCAGCATGTTCGTGCATGGATACGCATCGCGCATTCTGTGGTCGCTGGCCATACTCGGTTTGATCGTGACCTATTTCCGGATGTTTTCGCGCAATGTCTACCGCCGCCAGCAGGAAAACGGCGCGTATCTGCGCCAGCGCTACAAGGTGACGAGCGCGTGGCGCGGCGCGGTCGACCGCTGGCATCAGCGGCGTGACTACCGCTTTTTTAAATGCCCCTCGTGCCGGACGCGTCTGCGTGTGCCGCGCGGCAAGGGCAAGATCAACATCGTCTGCCGCAAGTGCGGCACATCGTTCCAGCGCAAGACCTGAGGCAACGGCCGATGTTTGGATATGTGATCGCAAATCTCGAGGGCCTGACCCAGCCGCAGAAGGATCGCTATAAGGGCTGCTACTGTGGACTGTGCCGGGTGCTCAAGCAGCGCCACGGCTTTTCCGGCCGCCTGACGCTGACATATGACATGACATTTCTGGTGCTGCTGCTCTCGGCGCTGTATGAGGCGGATGAGGAGCGCGGCATGGAGCTGTGTCCCGCGCACCCGCTGCGCAGGCACTTTTACTGGCAGACGCGCTACACGGACTACGCCGCCGACATGAACGTCGTGCTGGCGTATTACAATTGCCGTGACGATTGGCAGGATGACGGCAGCGCGCTGAAGTATTGGGAGTCCGAGGCGCTCAGCCGCCAATGTGCCGCAGCGCGTGCGCGCTGGCCGCGGCAGTGCGCCGTGATCGAGCAGTGCATGGCGCAGCTGAGCGAGATCGAACAGGCGGACACCGGCGACATGGACGCTGCGGCGAACTGCTTTGGTCGGCTGATGGGCGAGCTGTTTGTGACAGGAGAGCTCTGGGATGCCCGCCTGCGGCCGTTCGGCGAGGCGCTGGGACGGTTTATTTACCTGCTTGACGCGGTGATCGACCTGCCGGAGGATCGCCGCCATGGGCGCTACAATCCGCTGCGCGCGCTGCCGCAGGACGCGGACCTGCACGCGCTGCTGCGGATGCTGCTCGGTGAATGCTCGGCGGCGTTTGAGGCGCTGCCGGTCTTGCAGGATGTCGAGCTGCTGCGCAACATTCTATACTCCGGCGTGTGGCTGCGGTATGACGCGGCCATGAAAAAACATAAGATCGGGAGGAGCGCCGAATGAGAGACCCATACGAAGTCCTCGGTGTGTCCAGAAACGCGAGCGAAGAGGAGATCAAGGCGGCTTACCGCCGTCTGGCCAAGAAATATCATCCGGACCTGAACCCGGACGATCCGCGCGCGACGGAAAAAATGAACGAAGTCAATGCGGCTTATGACGCGATCAAAAACGGGACCTCCAATGCCTACGGCGCGTCCGGCGGCTACGGTCAGGCGGGCGGTTACGGCGCTTATGGCGGCTGGGGCGCGCAGCGCGATCCCGGCATCCGGCCGGAATATCAGGCAGCGGCGAACTACATCCACGTCGGCCATTTTGCCGAGGCACTGCAGGCGCTCTCCGGTGTGCCGCTGGCCGAGCGCGATGCCAACTGGTACGCGATCAGCGCCATGGCGAACTCCGGCGCGGGCAACCGCGTGCAGGCGCTTGCAGACGCGCGCCGTGCGGCTGCGATGGATCCGGCCAACCCGGATATCCAGCGGCTGCTGCACCAGATCGAGAGCGGCGGCGATGCGTATGCGACCTATAGCGCAGGGTATCCGAACAGCGGCTTCGGCACCGGCAGCTGGTGCGCGGATATGTGCCTGCTGAACCTGTGCTGCAACCCCTGCTTTTCCCCCTGCTGCTGATCCATATGACGACCCCGGCGGAACGTGCTGTGCTCCGCCGGGGCTTTTTGCGCTCAGACGCCGGGAAAGGTTTTCAGATACCGCTCCGTGAAGGCGCTCAGCGCGTCAAAGTCCATGCATGGGCGATAGACGGCCTCAAGCTCGTTGTGCAGCAGAGCCGCCATGCGCAGCTGCTCGATAGCGCGCTCGAGGGCGAGCTGCTGCTGGCGGGCGTCACTGCGCATGGCGCGGCGCAGCGTGCGCTGCCGCTCCGGATCGGGCAGAACATCGAGCCGGATATGGCGCTGCGACAGACCGTCCGGCACATCCTCGGCCGTCCCGGCGAGAAAGCCGACGCCGCGCGACGGGACGAGCACGGCCTGTGTGCGCGAGGGGATGAGTGCATCCGGACAGGAGATGACGTCCAGACCGCACCGGACGGCGTGCGCGCGCACGGTGTGCAGAAATTCTTCTGCCAGACCGCATCCGTCGTCGAGCAGGTACACGCGCGCGCAGTGTGCGGCGACGGTGTCCGGGAAGAAAATTTTCCCCTCAGACGTGACGGCGCTCAGAAACAGACGGTCGCACCGGCCGGGCTTCGCGTCCTTGGACGGCGTGCCGAATTCGCGCGTGCAGACGCTTTTGGCGCGCCGGCGCGCGGCCTCGCGGTCCTCGGGGAAGACCAGCCCCGGCGTCGCGCGCGGGTCGAGCGCGGCCGCCGCCGTCAGGTACTGCTGTGCGCGTAGGCGGAACATCGCGCAGTCGGCATTCAGGGCGCGGATGCGCGCCGGATCGAGCGCCTCCGTGCGGCAAAACGCGCCGAGGTCGAGATATTCACCGCTCGCGCCGAAGAGGGCAGGCTCAACGGTGTGCGGCGCCGTGCCGTCAAAGAAGCCGGCGTGCTTTTGCGGGAAATACACGCCGTCGAGCGAGGCCGGATCGCCCGCGCAGTGCAGCCAGACGACCGAGAGCCCGGCGGCGCGCCCCGCGTCGCCGACGCGGCGCAGGAAGGTGGACTTGCCGCAGCCCGGCCCGCCCTTGAGGATGCAGAAATAGCGCTCCGGCGGCCGGAGGAACTGCCGGTGCAGCGCGTAGTAGCCCGCGCCGGTCATGGCGCTGAGAAAGTAGCGTGTTTCCAGTGCGTTGTTCATGGCGAAACCTCACATTTTCATGGTTGCTACAGCGTATGCAGCCGGCGCAGCCGTTGACAATTTCGCCCCGGGATGCTATCCTTTTTTCATCCTGACGATGGAGAATTTTTATGATCAAGACGATATTATTTGATTTTGACGGCACGCTCTTTGACACCGGTGAGGGCATCCTGCGCAGCGTGCAGTATGCGCTTGAGGGCTTCGGCATCCACGAGACGGATACGGCGCGCCTGCGCAAGTTTGTCGGTCCGCCGCTGCTTGATTCGTTCTCGGAGCTGTATGCCATGACGCCCGAACAGGCGCAGGCGGCGGTCGCGCGCTACCGGGAGCGGTATCTGCCTGTCGGCATCTATGAGTGCACGCTCTATCCCGGCATTCCGGAATTGCTCGAACGGCTGCATGCGCACGGTTTTCGCGTCGCGGTCGCGACCGGGAAGCCCACGCCGATGGCGCGCTCGATCCTGCAGCGGTTCGATCTCGAGCGGCTCTTTGACTGCGTGATCGGCTGCGAATACGACGGCACGCGCAGCACAAAGGCCGAGGTCGTTGCGGCCGCGCTCGCCGAGACGCAGACCGCGCCCGAGGCGGCGCTCATGGTCGGCGACCGGAAGTATGACGTCATCGGCGCCGCTGCCTGCGGTGTGCCGTGCCTCGGCGTGTATTACGGCTATTCAGAGCCGGGTGAGCTGGAGGCCGCCGGCGCGGCGGCAGTGGTGCAGACCGTCGCGGAGCTGGGCGAGCGGCTGCTGCACTGGAACGAGGCATGATACGAAAACTCCCTGCGGGATCTGAACCCGCAGGGAGTTTTTTGCTTTTTGTCAGGACACGGCTTTTCCGAGCACGCGCAGGGGAAAGGCGTCCGAGATCTCCAGATCGTGATAGGCCGGGTTGAGCGAGTGCAGCCAGACGCGCCCTCCGTCGCGCCGCAGCTGCTTGAGATAGGCGTTGCCGTCGTAGAGAAACACGCCGATCTCGCCGGGGGCGAGTGTCAGCTGCTGGTGCACCCAGACGGTTTGCCCGTCGTGAAAGCGCGGCTCCATGCTGTCGCCCGCAACGCGCACGCCGAAGTTCGCCTCCTCCGGCACTTCCGGACCGACCGGCTGCATCTCATAGCTCTCGCCGTCGAGAAACTGCCCCGTTCCGGCTGATACGGCCAGCGAGTACAGCGGCAGGCTGCGCAGCGTGGGCACTTCGGGCGCGGCGGCAAAGCGCTTGCTCTCGCGCAGCAGCGCGATGTATTCCAGCGCGCGGCGGCGTCCCTCCGCATTCAGCCCCGCAAGCAGACCGCCGGCATCCCCGCCGGAGAACGTGCCCGCGATATCATCCACGTCCAGCACGCGGCAGAGCGTTAAAAACTGCTGCGCGTTTGGAAGCGTGGCGTTATTTTCCCACTTTGAAACCGCCTGATTCGACACCGGCATCCCGGCCTCAGCCATGGCCTCAGCCAGCGCCTGTTGGCGCATACCGTGTGCGCGGCGCAGGGAAGCAATCGTTTCGCCAAAGGTTTTGTACATATGCAGCACCTCAAGCACAATATATCGCATCCGACGAAAAAACACAAGGAAAATATCCGAAAAAGAGAAGAAAACACTTTAAATATCCTATAAAGAGATTTATAATAAAGACAATCTCTTTACGGGAGAACGTGAACATGGAACGCATGATCTTACATTCGGATATCAACGCCTGCTATGCGAGCATCGAGCTGCTGCGCCATCCGGAGCTGCGCGGCCGGCCGGTGGCGGTCGGCGGGGAGCAGGAGCTGCGCCACGGCATCATTTTAGCCAAGGATCAGATGGCGCGTGCCGCCGGTGTGCGCACGGGCATGACACTCTGGGCGGCGCGGCAGCAGTGCCCGGAGCTGACGATCCTGCCGCCGGATTTTGACCTGTACTACGATTATTCGCGCCGTGTGCGGCAGGTGTATGCCGACTTCACCGACCGGTGCGAGCCGTTCGGCATGGATGAGTGCTGGCTGGACATGACCGGCTGCGTCGGCCATGAGGACGCGCTGCAGACGGCGCAGGCGGTGCGGCAGCGTGTGCTCGATGCCACGGGGCTGACGGTGAGCGTCGGCGTGTCATGGTGCAAGGTGATTGCAAAGCTCGGTTCTGACTACCGCAAGCCGAACGCTGTGACGGTCATTGACCGCGCGCGTTTTGCCGACATGGTCTGGCCGCTGCCGGTGGGCAGCCTGCTCTTTGCCGGGCGCAGCTCGGTGCGGCAGCTCGAGCGGCTGGGCATCCGCACGGTCGGCGCGCTCGCGGCGGCGGATGCGGATATGCTCCGGCAGCGCTTCGGCAAGAGCGGGGTGCAGCTGCACGCCTATGCCAACGGCTATGACCCCGCGCCGGTGCACCGGGTGGAGGATCTGCCGCCGCCGAAGTCCATCGGCAACAGCGCCACCGCACCGCGCGACCTGATCTGCGAGGCGGATGCGCGCGCGGCGCTGCTGTCGCTTTCCGAGAGCGTGGGTGCGCGTCTGCGGCTGGAGGGGTATCAGTGCCGCACGGTGGAGCTGAGCGTGCGCACGGCAGAGCTGCGCTGGTGCAGCCACCGCATGGCGCTGCGCCATCCGACGGATCTGACGAGCGAGGTGCTGGATGCGGCGCTGGCGCTGTGTGAGCAGGCGCACCTTTGGCCCGAGCCGCTGCGCAGCATCGGCGTGCGCGCGCTGGATCTCCAGCCTGCGTGTGCGCCGCACCAGATGGACCTGTTCGAGGACGCGGAGCGCCGCGCGCGTCAGCGCCGGCTCGATATCACGCTCGACAATCTCCGCGCCCGCTACGGCAAGACCTGCGTTCTGCGCGGCCGCGCCTGTTTTGACCCGGCGCTCGGCCTTGTCCAGCGCGAGGAGCACGCATTTTTGCGCAAATAAAAAGGCACGCACCGTCCCAATGGGACCGTGCGTGCTGATTTTTTTGCTCAGAAGCCGAGCTTCATGCCGCCGGCGATCTTGTTGACCGTGGCGTCGGAGGCCGCCTCGTACTGGCGCAGCGCCTCGTTGACGGCTGCCAGCACCAGATCCTCGAGCATCTCGACATCATCGGGATCGACCGCTTCGGGCTTGATCTCGATCTTGGTGACCTCACGGTTGCCGTTGACAACGGCCGTGACCATGCCGCCGCCGGCCTTCGCCGTGAACTCTTTTTCCTCCAGCTCCTTCTGCATCCGCAGGAAGTCCTGCTGCATCTTCTGCGCCTGCTTCATCATGTTGGCCTGATTCATGCCGCCATAACCGCCGCGAAAACCGCCTCTTGCCATGTTTGTATCCTCCTGTGAATCAAAAATTTTTTTATCGGATCGTTACGTTCGGGAAGCGTGTCAGCTCCTCGATCTGCCGCTGCTTGATCTGGGTCGCCGTGTCCATCGGCTGCATGACCACGCGGACGTTTTGCCCGGTCAGTGTCTGCACGGCCAGCCGGAATTTCTCTGCGATCTCGGGCTTGTTGAACATCGGGTAAGCCGGGGCTTTGTTCAGGTGCAGGGTCAGTGTGCCGTCGGCCAGCTCGCCGGCAGCCTGCAGCGGATCAAGCAGAAAGTGATAGATGCCGACCGGCAGCTCGCGCTCCATGTATGCGCACAGCGCCTGCCAGTCAAACGTGCCCGCTTCAGCGGGCGCAGCCTCCGGCGCGGGTGCGGACACCGGCTCCGGGATCGGCTCGGGTTCGGGCTCGGACTTCGGAACAGGTTCCGGGGTCGGTTCCGGAATGGGAGCGGGAACGGTCTCCGGCTGCTCCCAAGGGGGAACGTCATCGAATACCGGTTTCGGCTCGGGCTTTGCCTTCGGCGCAGAGACCGGCGGCGCGGGCGGCTCCCAGGGGGGAACATCGTCGAATACCGGCTTCGGCTCGGGCTTTGCCTTCGGCACGGGCGCAGATGCGCGCGGCGCGGGGATCGCCCCGCTGTATACGGTCTGTTCGAGCTTGTCCATGCGCGCGCACAGCGTCGGCACATCGTCGCATAGCTCCGGCCGGCAGAGCCGGATCAGGCACAGCTCCGCCGCGATGCGCGGGTTGGGCTGCGATGCCATCGCGCCGAGTGTCTGCTGGATGCTCTGAAGGTTTGCCAGCAGCTGCGCGGACGAAAATGCACCGGAGAGCTCATCCAGCGTGACCGGGTCATATGCGCCGGAGAGCAGTTCCCGGCCGCCGCGCGGCGCAACGGCCTGCATGAGCAGGTCGCGCTGGAGCATACTCAGCTCGTCGAGCAGGGCAGAGGGGTCTTTCCCATCCTGCCAGAGCGCACGGAACTGTTCGAGCGCGCCTGCGGTGTCACCAGCGGCAACGCTTCGCAAAAGCTGCGCCGTGCGCAGGTTTCCGGCAAGACCGATGGCGGAGATGACCGCGTCGGTCGAGATGCATTCGTTTCCGCAGCACTGGTCGAGCAGTGTGAGCGCGTCGCGCATACCGCCGTCCGCCATGCGGGCGAGCAGCGCGGCCGCATCCGGCTGCAGGTTCAGGTGCTCCTGCTGCGCGACGAAGTTCAGGCGCGCGGTAATCGTGTCGACCGGGATGCGCTTGAAGCTGTGCCGCTGGCAGCGGGACAGGATCGTTGCCGGGACTTTGTGCAGCTCCGTCGTCGCGAGGATGAACATGAGATGCTCCGGCGGCTCTTCGAGGATCTTCAGCAGGGCATTGAACGCCGAGTTGCTGAGCATGTGCACCTCGTCGACGATATACACGCGCTTGCGCACGCTGGCGGGGGAGAACACCGCCTCGTCGCGCAGGGCGCGCACATTGTCGACGCCGTTGTTGGACGCGGCGTCCAGCTCGACCACGTCGAGGATCGACCCGTCGTCGATGCCGTGGCAGGCGGCGCATTGGTTGCACGGATTGCCGTTGACCGGATGCTCGCAGTTGACCGCCTTGGCCAGAATCTTGGCGCAGGTGGTCTTGCCGGTTCCGCGCGTGCCGATGAACAGGTAGGCGTGGGACAGCCGTCCGGTCTCGACCTGTTTTTTCAGCGTCTCGGTAATATGTTCCTGACCGACAACGTCGTCAAACGTCTTCGGCCGGTATTTGCGATAGAGCGCCTGATACATCATTTGCGCGCGTCACCTCCGGAAACGGAAAGCATAAAAAACGTGACCATTGACAAGACTGCACACCCACCTTTGAATAGACGACATGCCCGTTACCACAGCAGCCAGCTCGGGCTCGGCGCCCCCACGGCACACGGAGTGACCTGCTTAATGCTGCTCGGTTCCCCGCCTGACATGGTTCACAAGGCTCCGTTGCGCGGGACCGAACCTTCAACGCCGCTTACTGCGGGCAGACGACACATCAACCTATCCGGGGGCGGGAATTCATCCCTGCTATAGCGGATTGCAGGTACAGGACACCGCTGGCTCCCCGACTAGTGCAGCCTTGTCAATGGCCACGTGTAAGTATTCTACTACAAAAGCGGCGATTGCGCAAGAGCGGGAAGCAATTTTCTTTTTCGGGACTTTTTCGCACAAAAATGCGACGGAAGAAAAAAAGGTCTTTACAAATGTGAAAAATGTGCTATAATGAACAAGCCTTGTGGGGGCGTAGCTCAGCTGGGAGAGCGTTCGGTTCGCATCCGAGAGGTCAAGGGTTCGAATCCCTCCGTCTCCACCATAAAAGGAACATAAAAAAGATATGTTCCGCGAAAACCCCGATTTTATCGGGGTTTTTTGCTACCAAAATGCCGGGTTTTCAAGATGCATATTTGAAGATGTAAAACCGCTGTTTTCCCTTTGGGTGCGGTATCGAACTCCCGTACAACTGAATATTCGCAGACGGCGGACAAGCCAAAACTTGTCCGCCGTTTCGCATTTTCCACGCCCGAAGTTTTGCAAAAGACTTCGGGCTTTTTCTATTTCACGAAAAAGGAGCGATCAAAATGTACTTCACCAACACGCCATCCCTCAACAGCATGGAGGCCATCATGCAGCGACCGCCCGGTGGAAATCAGCGGGGCGGCGGCAGGATCCGTAGGGCGTATCAATTCAACAAAGCGGACTGCGATTGCAGGCTCTGTCTCTACCACAGAAAAAAGAAAGGCTGCTCCATGGAAATCTGCCCGGTACTGGATGCCAGACTCACCTGCGGTGCAGCCTCTTTTTATGAAGCCATTCATGCGGCATTTGCCGACGCACGACATACGCCGTTTCAAAGACGGCTTTCACATCTCTACGACAGAAAGGATGATGCCCCTATAATTTTTCAAACCGATCAACACAGGCAGCGTTTTGAGGCACAGAAACTGTACCTGCGAAAACCGGACCACCGCAGCCTCGCTGTGCTGTATCTCCTGACTGCGGATCACACCTTGTGGTCCAAGACAAGGCGATACTTTTCCGACCGTGGCAAAGTCGATCTGCAGGCAGTGCGCCTCGGCGATGTGTCCACAGACTGCTATGCCCTTTGGAAAGCGGTCAAGGAATTGCAGACCGGCGAGCGGCAGATCTCGCTGTGTGAGCTGGCCGATGGCAGCGTGATCTCAGATTGGGCCTTTCGCTTGATCGTGCAGGCCGTCACCATCGCTCGCTTCGGTGCGGCGGTGCTGGAAGCGGAGGTGCGCCATGCTTAAAGCCGTGATCTCGCACAACGAACAGGCTACCATTGTGGAGCTACCTATGGATCGCCTGAGCCTGCAATATGAACTGTCGCAGATCGGTATCCGCAGGCTGGCCAAGGACATTCCGATCATGGATGAGGAAGATCAGCCGATCTCCGTCAAGCTCTATTCCGAGTCGGACATCGGGCAGAATCTCGCCATGCTGTTCCGACCGTCCCATTCGCTGGAGGATGCCAATGTGTGTGCGCACGCTGTGGTACACGCCAGACCGGAGGTGCAGGATGAGATCGAACAGAGCATCGTCTATGGACAGTATCACTCGCCGCAGGCGGTTTTGGCAGACATTAAGGCGATGACAACGGACCTGATCGCCGTAACCGTCAACTACTACTGTCCGCTTCAGGTCCGTATGACGGACGAGGAATATGGCGATTGGTATGAGGTGGACAACGGCTATGCGCTCGACAATAAGCGAGCGATCCGTGAGCTGCTGCAAAAAGAGCAAAACGAGGATATGAACGATATGGCCGACTACTTTGACGGCAGCGAGTCTGCTAAGGCCAAGATCGTTTCCGCCGTCTGGGATGTGCATGAGGTAAACGGAGAGCTGTTCGGTGTGATCCGCACCGGGCTGCGGGAAATCCTTTCCCCGGCAGAAGAACAGGAATGGATCGACGAGCTGATCGGACAGGCAGCAGACGGCTTCGGCGAGGGGCTGGAGCAACGCCCTATTTGTACTGCTGACGGTGAGATCTATGTTTCCTTCTGGAACAGCGGCAGCGACTACTTCATGGAGAACGAAACTGTCTTTCGTCAACGGATGTCTGCCGATCCCAACCTTGAAACAATGAAACTGGAATGAAAGGAGTCACGACCAATGAACAATCAACTGTGTGAACGAATGAGGACTCACTACCCGCCCGGAACACGGGTGCAGCTGCTCCGGATGGATGACCCGTATGCACCGGTTCCTTCCGGAACGAGAGGCACGGTGACCCATGTGGACGATATGGGTCAGCTTCAGATGCGTTGGGATAATGGGCAGTCCCTCGCCCTGATCCCTGAAGAAGATGTTTTCCGCAAGCTTACGGCAGCGGAGCTGGCGGAAGAACAGACGATGCAGGAAGTACAGGGCTTTGAGATGAAAATGGAATAGGAGGAAGACTGTGTGCCAAACCATGTAACAAATGTGCTGACGCTGCACGGAGAGTCGGATCAGATCCGAGCCATGCTGGAGGCCATCCAGTATGATGATCTTGGAATCGGCTCGGTGGATTTCAACAAGATCATCCCCATGCCGGAGAGCTTGAATATCGAGGCAGGCAGCCAAACGAGTACCGGCCTGAAAGCCTATCAGGATTTCATTGAGGTCTACACCCTCGGCGGAACGATCCATCAGGACGATCTGGAGAACATTCCTCGTAAAAGTGAGGACGCTTTCCTTCGGCAGCGCTCGGATATTCGTCCAAAGGAATGGAAACTTGGAAAAGCCGCTTGGAACAACATTCGCCTATACGGAGTACCGACGTGGTATGGGTGGCGTAACCAGCATTGGGGCACCAAATGGAATTCCTACGGCTACGGCGAGGCGGAAGTAAACTATCAGGAGGGGGATGCCCTGAACTTCCTGACGGCATGGTCTGCCCCGCACCCGGTAATGGAAAAGCTGGCGGAGATGTTCCCCAATGTGGAGATCGAGCACGAGTGGGCTGATGAGGACATCGGCCATAACTGCGGAAGATACCGCTATCAGAACGGAGTACGAATCGAAGAATGGCTCCCCGAAACAGAGCGGGAGGCCATTGATCTCAGCTGCGAGCTGATGGGGCTGGAACCGCTGGACTATGGACTCGCTCTGAATGCAGCCGGGACAAGCTATATCAATCTGGAGGACGATGAATACGAGAAAATCGAGCTACTCGGTAAAACAGCGCTGTTCTCGAATGCCCGACTGACGGATGCAGACATTCCGGAGGGACTGTATTGCTACCACCTGCGCCACAGCGATGACGGCGGCAAATTCTGCTCCGTAGAACCGAGGGTCGGCGTCAACCACGGCGGCTCTGTAATTCTGAAAGAGCCGCTGGACTTCGGAGAAAGCGGGTATATCTCTCTTGACGAAGAAACAAGCCCGAACTTTTCCGGAGAAAGAGAAAATTTCTCCGATTTCCTTTCTGACACCTCCCCGCAGGAGGCTGAGGAAATGAAGCTCTGCTAAAAGCCTAAATCAAAGAGGTCGTTTTGCGTGTATGGATGTTCCGTACATGGAAAACGGCTTCTTTCTGTTTTCTGCGGAACCTTTGTATGCGCAGACGCCTCCGCAAAGGAGGTGATTCCATCAACAGCTTTATGGCGTGGGTCGGCGGGAAGAAAGCCCTTCGGGACGAGATCCTCGCCCGCTTCCCACGAAACTACAAACGGTATATCGAAGTGTTCGGCGGGGCCGGATGGGTGCTGTTCCATAAGCCGCCCGGCAATGATTTTGAAGTGTTTAACGACTTCAACGGTAATCTTGTGAACCTGTACCGCTGTGTCCGGGAGCAGCCGGAGGCCCTGCGGAACGAGCTGCGGTATATGCTCAATTCCCGTTTGGACTTCGAGTATATGAAGGGAATGCTGCATTCTCGAGCCGTACTCCCGGATGTACGGCGGGCCGCCTATTACTATGCGCTGATCCGGTACAGCTACGCAGCTGGGACCTCGACCTTCGGCAGCCAGCCCCATGCCATGTGGAACAACTTTCCGCTGATCGAATCGGCAGCAGGCAGGCTGCAAAAGGTCGTCATCGAAAACAAGGACTGTGTGAAGCTCATCCGGCAGTATGATCGTCCGGAGAGCTTTTTCTACTGCGACCCGCCGTATTACAACGCAGATCAGTATTACGAGGCGGTTTCCTCAGACGGCTTTGACCATGCTGGACTTGCCGATGCGCTGCTTGGAATCAAGGGGAAATTTTTGCTCTCTTACAACGATTGCCCGGAGATCCGGGCACTGTATGACCGCCCCGGCATTGTGGTCGAGGGCATCTCCCGACTATCCAACATTGCGCAGCGATACGAAAACGGAAAACAGTACCCGGAGCTGCTGATCTCCAACTACGACACCACGGAGCTGGCCCGATCCTGTGTGCAGCTCACGCTGTTTGACCGGCTGGATTCCCAGGAAATTCTGAATGAAAGGATACTCTACCATGAAATATGATTTTGAACTGATCCCCGTCCCTACTGATGCGCTGGAGGCTGTCGGCATCATCCCCGGCGTTATGGCGGAAGCCTTTGTGGACGGAAAACGCATCGTGATCCAGAAAGCAGAGGACGATGCCTTCTGTAAAAGCTACAACGAGGATTGCGAGGATTGCCCGTACTGCTGTCCCTGCTGCGGCGAATGCCTGAAAGAGCAGATGGCCGGAGGTGACGGGGATGACTAAGCTGTACCGCATCCTCGGAAAGCGTGGGCGTATCACCATCCCCTATGAGATCCGCAAGCGGGTAGGCTTTTCCTACAATGACATTCTGTCCTTTGCCGAGCAGGATGACCGCACGGTGATCGTCCGGAGAGAAAAGCTCTGCAACGATTGCAGAAAAGCCCCCGGCACTCCGGACAAACCGGAGCCGGAGGGCATCACGCTTCTGGATTTTCTGGACAGCCTTTCTGCCAAGGAACAGCGGGCGGCGCTCATCCACTTGTCGGTGCGCTGGGCGGAGCAGCAAGGCGGTGAACCCAATGTCTAAGATCCTTCGTGTTGTCATGGTGGAACCCCATGAAGCTCCCTATGAGCTGAACATCACCGACCAGCTTGAGGATCTGCAGGAAACGGTCGGCGGCATGATCGAGGTCATCGGCAACGGCGACGGCACGCTCCTCGTCTGCAATGAGGAGTCTAAGCTCATGGGGATGGACGGAAACCGCCGCCTGAACGGAGATGTGATCGCCGGGCCGTTCTTTGTCGTTGGTACAGACGGCGAAAACTTCCGCTCGCTGACAGATGCGGAAGTGGAGCGATACAAACAGCGCTTTGCGGAGGTCGAGGACATTTTCCCGGAGGAAGTGCAGGAGCATATGGGCTTTACCTTTTTCGCATGGTAAAACAGAAAATGGAGGTACAACAATGAAGATCAAAGCACAGATCGACCGCATGGTCGGCGAAAACAACCGCATTAAAGCATACGCCAGTGTGATCCTCGGCGGCGAATATGTCGTGCGGGACATTGCAGTTATGGACAGCAAAAACGGACTGTTCGCCCGAATGCCATATCGCAGCTATAAGGATAGGAACGGCGATATGAAGTATTCGGATACCGTGTTCGCCATGAATGAAACTTCCCGCAATGCTATCAACGCCGCTGTCCTTGCCGCATACGAGCAGCGTCTGCACATGTGGAGAACCACGCATATCGGGCAACGCCAGACAAGGAAACCGAAACGAAAAACTAACCTTGATAAATCCAAAGTAGTTGAATGCTGTCTGAGTATTGGCAGCAAAGAGTTTGTGAACTTTTTGTTTTCCTCTTGACAAAACGGGTCTACAAGTGTTAGACTATAAGCAAAGGTCTAATGCTTGTAGACCCGCAAGGAGGATTATAATGAAAAATTACAAACTTGGAGATATGGAACTGGAGTTTGCCAACTTAATTTGGGAGAATGAGCCGATTTCCTCTGGAGGCTTGGTTCAGCTTTGTGAGCAGAAATTCTCTTGGAAGAAATCCACCACATATACGATGCTGAAGCGTCTTTGTGATAAGGGCATTTTTCAAAACAATTCGGGCAATGTCGTTTCTGTTCTTTCAAAGCAGGAGTGGTTTACGAAGCAAAGTGAGGGCTTCGTGGAAGAAACATTCAACGGTTCTCTGCCACAATTCTTAGTGGCGTTTACCCGCCGCAAAAAGCTCTCAAAGCAGGAAATCGCTGAGATACAGAAAATCATCGACCAAAATGCAGAGGAATGACTATGAGCGACAAAGTATTTCTCGATATTGTAAATATGAGTATTACGGGCAGCTTCGCCATCTTAATTATTATACTGGCACGGTTGCTGCTGAAAAAAGCTCCAAAGGTTTTCTCCTACGCATTGTGGTTTGTTGCCTTTTTCCGTCTGCTTGTACCCGTTTCCTTTGAAAGCGTTTTGAGCATATTGCCGTTCAACACAACGCCGCTGTCTACGGATATGCTATATATTGAAACCCCTTATGTGGAAACGGGTATAAAAGCAATAGACAGCGTAATCAACCCTGTTGTAGCAACTGAGGTTTTCGGTTCTACCGCAAATGTATATCAGATATTTACCTTTTGGGGGAAGATTATCTGGCTCATCGGCGTTTTGTCGTTTTGCCTGTATAGCATACGCTCATATTCCAAACTCAAAAAGAAATTACAGAGTGCCGTCCTTCTTCGGGATAATATTTATATTTCGCAAGTAATCTGCACGCCCTTTGCGCTTGGATTGCAAAATCCAAAAATATACTTGCCGAGCAATTTGGCTGACGCACAGGAATATGTAATTGCCCACGAACAGACGCATCTCGCTCGGCGTGATAACCTTGCAAAAATATTGGGATATGTGGTTCTTATCCTGCATTGGTTTAACCCTCTTGTATGGCTTGCGTTCAAGCTGTTTGTTACCGATATGGAAATGTCCTGCGATGAAAGTGTAATCAGAAATTCAAAGGAGGATATTCGCAAAGAATACAGCCGGTCGCTTTTAGAGCTTTCTATTGAAAAAAGCACACTTGGCGTACCGATGGCGTTTGCCGAGGGAAATCCCAAAGAAAGGATAAAGAATGTTATGAAATCAAACACGAAAAAAATAATTGGATTTGCAGGTTTAGGGGCGGTAATTTTAATTGTGGTAATTGCAATATGCCTTATTCCTAACCGTCCGCAGTATGCGACGGCAAAGGATGCTATTACGGGCATTCCCGCAATAGCTACGCAGTCCGCAACTTATGCCGCAATAAAGACTGCCGATGGAAATACAACCATTACAGACAGTGAAGGCTTCAATCAACTGCTGAACTTCATAGAAGGCATTGAGGTCAACACGAAAGAAGTCAAGAGAGGCTCTTGGAATGACAGCGAGGGAAATAATAAAATTACATTTTACCGAGCAGACAATTCTATGGACTCCGTAATCAGCTTCACTTCTGATTATTCTAAAATTTGGATTGAAACAAACGCAACGCTTTCTTTCACATATAGTGTGAAAGATCCAGCAGAAGTGCAAAAGGGACTTGCGGCTTTCCTTGGCAGCAATAGCTAAGGTAATCTTGCGTTTGTGATGTTGCCATAAGTCGGAGGAAATATGCCTAATGCAAAAAGAAAAGTTCATACTATGCCCAGTCTGCGGCAACAAAACAAGGGTGCAGATACGGGAGGATACAGAGCTAAAGAACTTCCCGCTATTCTGCCCCAAGTGCCATAAGCAGACATTGATAAATGCTGCGCAACCTGCGGGGTACCGATGCGCCGCCTTCATGACAGCCGTACCTCCCATCAGGAAAAGTGGGTATGCCAAAGCTGCAGTACGGCCATCAAGATCACAGATACCGATTTGCTGAGGGCCATCACCGATCGGCTGAACGATCTGCTTGCCGACCCGGAGCAGGTCCATTACACCCCGGCAACTCATGAATCTCCCGTGGAGCTTCTGCGGCTGAAAAACGAGATCGGTAGAATGCTGGACGGTACGATGATCGATAAGGATCTGCTGAAAAACAAAATATTTGAATACGCTTCCCGGCAATATGCTGAGTTGGATGCAGGCGAGCGTATTACCATGGAGATGAGAGTGGCTCTGTTAGACACGGGGCCGCTCTCTTCCTATTCGGCAGAGCTGGTAAAGGCTATCGTTACTGACATTACCCTTCACGCAGATAAAAGCGTAACTCTTACCCTGAAAAACGGCCAGCAGGTCAGAAAGGAGCAATCGGATGGAGCGCATGAACACAGCGCCTAAACGGGTACGAACCATCCCAGCAACCGTCCAGCCTCTGAATGTATACAGCACAGAGTGTCTCCTCAAGCGGGTGGCGGCCTACTGCCGGGTATCCACCAAGCAGGAAGAACAGCTCAATAGCTACGAAACGCAGGTGCGTTATTACACGGACCGCATCAACCGGGAACCCGGCTGGAAGCTGGCGGGCATTTACGCCGATAAGGGTATCACCGGCACCAGTATGAAAAAGCGGGATGAATTCAACAAGCTCATTCGCCAATGCAAGCGTGGCAAGGTGGACATGATCATCGTCAAATCCATCAGCCGCTTCGCCCGGAACACGCTGGACTGCCTCAAGATCACCCGAATGCTCCGGGAGCTTAAGGTAGATGTGTACTTCGAGGAACAGAACCTGCACAGCATCGATCCTTCCTCGGAATTTTACATCTCCATCTATGGTTCCGTCGCCCAAAGCGAATCCGAGAATATCAGCCACAATGTGACATGGGGAAAAGCCCGAAGCGCCAAGGAGGGAAATGTGTTCTTCGCCTATAAGTCCTTCCTCGGCTATCGCCGGGGAGCGGACGGCAAGCCGGAGATCGACCCGGAGCAGGCAAACACGGTACGCCGGATCTACGACCGCTTCCTCGCAGGGGACAGCCTGCAGCAGATCGCAAACGGCCTGACTGCGGACGGCATTCCGACGCCCATGAGCAGAACGGTATGGCAGGCCAGCGTCGTGCAGTCGATCCTTTCTAACGAGAAATACAAGGGGGACGCTCTGCTGGGCAAAACCTATGTAGAGGACTGCATCAGCAAAAAGGTCCGGGTCAACGCCGGAGAGCGGCCCCAATACTATGTGGAGAACAACCACCCGGCGATCATCGATACGGCTACCTTTGCCAGAGTGCAGGAAGAACTGGCCCGTCGTGCTTCCAAACGCAAGGTCAAGCAAACGGGCACCACTACGGAACAGGGCAAGTACTGCGGTAAATACGCCCTAACGGAGCTGCTGATCTGCGGTGAATGCGGCACGCCATACCGTCGCTGCACATGGACCGTAGGCGGGAAAAAGCGAATCGTCTGGCGCTGCATCAACCGGCTGGACTACGGCAAAAAATACTGCCATCACTCGCCGACGATGGAAGAAGCACCACTGCAAAACGCCATCATGGATGCAGTTTTGAAAACAGCGCAGATCGACCCGAATATCCTGCAAACCCTCAAGCAGCACATTCGGTTGGGCCTCGGTGCCGGGGCCGGAGAGGACAAGAGCGTTGAAATACAGATCCGCATTGCGCAGATCGATCAGGAATTCAAAAGCCTGCTGAACAGCGTGACTGCCGAAAATCAGCAGGAGCTGCTCACTGATCCCCGCATTACGGATCTGATGACAGAAAAGCGCCAGCTTGAAAAGGAACTGGCAGAATACGCTGCCGCCGAGCAGCACCGGCAGAATACGGCGTCCCGACTGGACAATATCTTCACCATCCTCGACGGCATGAAAAATCATCCGCTTACCTATGACGATGCAGTGATCCGCCAGATCCTGCAATGCGTCATCGTAGAATCCAAGGAGAAGATCAAGGTGGTGTTCATCGGCGGCATGGAAGTGGAAACCGAGGTGGAGCAGTGATGTCATACTTCCAAGCAAGGCTTGCAGAGGTTCAGATCCCACCAAAGAAACCGCAAAAATATCTTTTTCATGTGCCGAGGACAAACTTCAGAAATCCTCCCCGTGACCGGTGGGTCATGGGGGGGATTTCCTATTATTCAAAGAAAAGGAATAAGATCTCGCATCCGCTGATGGGAGGAATTCGCATGAAAGCACAGATCATCGCCACACTGCTTTTTCTGATTCTGGGCATCGTGTTTGCCTGCGGAAAAGGCACATTTTTGATCGCGGGCTATAATACGCTCCCGGAGGAGAAAAAGGCACGGTATGATGCGCGCACGATCCTGAGAGACATGAGCCGGATGATGTTTTCCTGCGTGGGCTGCATGGCGGTCGGGATCCTCGGCTCGATCGTGGACGCACCTTGGCTTGTGGTGCTCGGCATCGTTCTGACGGTTCTGGTCATCGCATTCTTTCTGATCCGTATCAACCGAGAGAGCAAGCGGTAACGCCCGCTGCACAAAAAGTCACCCCCGCGCTTGTCGCAATGACAAGCGCGGGGGTTTTTGCATGCATGAGCGGCCGGTTTTTTGTTGGCATCAGCGTAAAGGTACGCGAGCGGCGTCATTCCTTTTCGCTGAGTCCGCGTTCAAAGCGGAACTTGGCCTTTTTCTCCGGCACCTCAACGGGATATTCCCCCGTGAAGCAGCCGGTGCAGAAGCCCTCGCCGTACTCGGCCAGCTTTGTTACGCTGTCGGTGCTGAGATATCCGAGGGAGTCGACGCCGATGATCTGCGCGATCTCCGGGATCGTGTGGCTGCATGCGATCAGGTTCTCGCGGGAGTCGACGTCCGTCCCAAAATAGCAGGGGTTGAGAAACGGCGGCGCGGACACACGCATATGAACCTCCGTCGCGCCGGCCTCGCGGACGAGCTTTACGATGTGGGCGCAGGTGGTGCCACGGACGATGGAGTCGTCGATCAGTACCACGCGCTTGCCGCGGATGGTGGAGGAGATGGTGTTGAGCTTGATGTTGACGGATTTCTCCCGCTGGCTCTGCTCCGGCTGGATAAAGGTGCGGGCGATATACTTGTTTTTAATAAAGCCGACGCCGTACGGGATGCCGGACTGCTTGGAATAGCCGAGGGCGGCGTCCAGACCGGAGTCCGGAACGCCGATGACCACGTCCGCCTGAACGGGGTGCTCCAGCGCCAGAAAGGCCCCGGCGCGCTGCCGCGCGGTGTGGACGCAGCTGCCGTCTATGACGGAGTCCGGACGGGCGAAGTAGATGTACTCAAAGACGCACAGCGAGCGGGGGCACTGGCCGCAGTGGGTGGTTATGCTGCGCAGGCCGCCCTTGTCCGCGATGACGATCTCGCCGGGGCGCACGTCCCGCACGAACTGTGCACCGATGCCGTCCAGCGCGCAGCTCTCAGAGGCAAAGACCCAGCCGTCTCCCAGCCTTCCGATGCAGAGCGGACGGAAACCGTGGGGATCCCGGACGGCGATCAGCTTCTGGGGCGACATGATGACCAGCGAGTACGCGCCCTTGATTCTGTCCATGGCGGCAGAGACCGCCTCCTCGATCGAGGAGGCCCGCAGACGCTCGTTGGTGATGGTATAGGCAATGACCTCGGTGTCGCTGGTGGTGTGGAATATCGCGCCGTTGAGCTCCAGCGCCTCCCGCAGCTCGGCGGCGTTTGTCAGGTTGCCGTTGTGGGCGAGCGCCATGCTGCCCTTGATATGATTGATGATCAGGGGCTGGGCGTTTTCGCGGCTCTTCCTGCCGGTTGTGGCGTAGCGGACGTGACCCACCGCCAGCTGGCCTCCGCCGAGCTTTTGCAGGCGCTCGGGAGGGAAGACCTCACCGACAAGGCCGAGATCCTTATATCCCGATATGACGCCGTCGTCGTTGACGGCGATGCCGCAACTCTCCTGTCCCCGGTGCTGGAGCGCGAACAGGGCGCTGTAAGTCAGTCCGGCAACATCCGTCCCGCCTCCAGTGTAAATGCCGAAAACACCGCATTCCTCATGAATCTTTGAAAACATAGGCCCGCGCCCCGTTACGCGCCGAGCATACGGCGCAGGATCTCCTGATATGCGCCCTCCACATTGCCGAGGTCACGGCGGAAACGATCCTTGTCCAGCTTTTCGTGGGTCGTCTCGTCCCAGAGGCGGCAGGTATCGGGGCTGATCTCGTCGGCGAGGACGATGCTGCCGTCGGGCAGGCGGCCGAACTCCAGCTTGAAGTCCACAAGGTCGATGCCGATGCCCTTCATGATGCCCTTGAGTAGGTCGTTGACCCGGAAGGCCAGCGCCTTGATCTGCTCCAGCTCCTCGGCCGTCGCCAGCTTCAGGGCCAGCGCATGGTAGGAGTTGATGAGCGGGTCGCCGAGACTGTCGTTTTTATAAGAGAACTCGATGGTGGGGGCGTCAAACACAATGCCCTCCTCCACGCCGTACCGCTTGGCGAAGGAGCCGGCGGAGATGTTGCGGACGATGACCTCGAGGGGGACGATGGTGACCTTCTTGACGAGGGTCTCCCGGTCGGAAAGCTCCCGCACAAAGTGGGTGGGCACGCCCTGCTCCTCCAGCAGCGTCATCAGGTGGTTGGTCACCCGGTTGTTGATGACGCCTTTTCCGGCGATGGTGCCCCGTTTTTCGCCGTTAAAGGCGGTGGCGTCGTCCTTGTATTCGACGATCAGCAGTTCGGGGTCGTCGGTGCGAAAGACCATCTTGGCCTTGCCTTCGTACAGCTTCTCAAGCTTCTGCATAGCAATACCTCCATGATAAATTGATTTTTTTGGCAGAATGTTTTTATACTGTGATATTAGACCGAAAGGATCAGAAAAACAATATTTTTTCAAGGTATTTTTGCGATTTCGGATGGTATCACAATGAGAGCGGGAAAATGCCGCCTTGTTTATGTTCGTTTTGCTCCCTCCCACGGTTTGGCGCGCCGTGTGCCGGATGCCGTCCTCGCCGGAACCGGGACGCTGTGCCGCTGGATGATTGGCTTTATGCGCCGCCGGGAAATCCTTCGTCTCCCGGTTTCGGCACAGGGAAAAGAGGCCGCTGTGCGCTCCCCTTTATCGCTCGGATTTTTTTCTTGACGCGCAATGGTTGGTCGTGCCGCTCCCTCAAAAGACGATTCTCCTTGCAAATGATTACGCATTTGAAAAAGGCGCATCCCGATGCATGCGACGGCGCGCCTGCCGCATCCCGTTTTTGTGACGCGAAAACGTATGTGACACCCCTCGACAGAACCGGTTTTGCGTGCTATAGTAAGAGAACAGTTTGTTTGGAAGGGATGTTTTCAGCAAGTGGAACGCAAAGGCAAACAGAAAAAGACGGCGCGCAATGTTATCATCATCCTGTGTGTGGTCCTTGTGGCGGTGTCGATCCCGGTAATTATGGCGCTCAGGAAATCGCACAGCCAGCAGACGCCGGCGGAGACTACGCCCACGCCGACCGCGCCGCCGGCAGAGGAGACCGTCAGCGCGATGCCGTCGATCGAGCTCCCGCCGTATGGCGGCTATTCGTTTGACAACGACGAGCTGGTGCAGCTGTCCGACTGTGCATTTGTCGGCGACAGCATCTGCAGCGGCCTGTTCGTCTATGATGTACTGCCGAAGGACATGGTCGTTGCGACCGGAAATGTCGGCATCCGCAGCCTGCGGGAGTATACATTTGATATCGGCGGCGGTACGTATACCGCGCTTGAGGCACTGAAGGTCATCGACCCGAAGTATGTCATCTTCTCCATGGGCATGAACGACATCAACATGACCAGCGAGGAGACGTACTGCCAGAACTATCTCAGCTTCCTTGCCGATACGCAGGCGGAGCTGCCGTCGGCAAAGCTCTATGTCGCATCGATCACGCCGATCGATGCCGGGTCGAACTTCGCCTCGAACGATAAGATCGACCGCTACAACGCTGCGGCCAAGGCGGCTGTTGAGCAGGCAGGCTACGGGTTTATCGACGTCACGACGCACCTGCGCAATGACACGGGCGGCCTCAACCCGGATTGCGGCGGCGGTGACGGTATCCACGTCAACAAGCTCGGCTATTATTCCATGCTGACCGACGTGGCCAAGCGCCTCGTGGCCGACCGGCATTGAGTCAAACACAGAAAAAGAAAGGGCGAGCGCCCTTTCTTTTTTTGTTGCCCGGCGGCGTGCACAAAGGTGTTGACAAACGCGCGCAGCGGCATTATAATCGGCATATACCGAAAACAAAAGCCTTGGAGGTGACGCTATGCCGAGACCACCGCGATGCCGGCGGATCTGCGATGCGCCGCAGGTCGATACCTTCTGCCCGCAGGGACATGAGGAGGCGGCTCCCATTCTGCTGACGCTGGATGAATATGAGGTCATCCGGCTTGTCGATCTCGAGCAGCGCACGCACCAGCAGTGCGCCGCGCAGATGGACATCTCCCGCTCCACCGTGCAGGAGATCTATGAGAGCGCCCGGCGCAAGATCGCCGCGTGCCTTGTATATGGCAGAAAGCTCGTCATCACCGGCGGCAGCTACCGCATCTGCGGCGGGCAGGAGCAGGCGCGCTGCACACAGTGCTGCCGGACAAAATCAGAAGATACCCATTCGAATATGCAACAACACAAAGGAGAAGCAAACATGAAAATTGCAGTTACCTACGCAAACGGCCAGATCTTCCAGCACTTTGGCCACACCGAGCAGTTCAAGATCTATGAGATCGACGGCGACAGGATCGTCGCCTCCGAAGTGGTCGATACCAATGGCAGCGGCCACGGTGCGCTGGCGGGCTTCCTGATGCAGCACGGCGTGAACACACTCATCTGCGGCGGTATCGGCGGCGGCGCGCAGCAGGCGCTGGCGCAGGCGGGCATCCAGCTCTTCGGCGGTGTCAGCGGTGATGCCGACGCGGCTGTCCATGCGCTGCTGGCCGGAAATCTCGGCTACAATCCGAATGTCCGCTGCGATCACCACGACCACGAGCACGGTGAGGGCGGCCACACCTGCGGCGACCATGGCTGCGGCCATCACGGCTGCCACTGAGGCACGCGAAAGCTTTATACCATCGTTTTTGAAAACCAGAGTGGAAACGCTCCGGTTTTCGCTTTGTCCGGATGCGCCCACAGTGCGATTTTCCCCCTTGCAGATGCGCGGCCTGTGCGGTATATTGTAATTTGTCAGACAGCATTTTGCCGCTGACGGAAAACCACGCGCGATAAGGAGAACAGACGCAATGGATAAGCAGGAATTGACACAGCTGCTGCAGCAGGTCGCCAGCGGCGACGTGACCCCGGACGACGCGGCGCTCCGGCTGAAGATGCAGCCCTTTCAGGAGATCGGCGCGTACGCAAAGGTCGATTTCCACCGCGGTATTCGCCAGGGGGTTCCGGAGGTCATCTTCGGCGAGGGTAAGGCAAAGGAACACATCCTCGGCATTGCCCGCGAGATGCTGCGCAGCGGTCAGCGCACGATCCTCATTACGCGCCTGTCGGCGGAGGCGGCGGCCTACCTGGAGACGGACCTCCCGCTGCACTATGACAGCGCCGCCAGAGTCGGCATCATCGGCGAGCTCCCGCAGCCCGGCGGCAAGGGGCGCATCGTCGTTGCGACCGGCGGCACAAGTGATATTCCCGTCGCGGAGGAGGCAGCGCTGACGGCCGAGGCGCTCGGAAATGAGGTCACACGCCTGTATGACGTTGGCGTGTCGGGCATTCACCGGCTGCTCGCCAATCTGGACACGATCATGTCTGCGCGCGTCATTGTCGCAGTCGCGGGCATGGAGGGCGCGCTGCCGTCCGTCATCGGCGGCCTGGCCGACTGTCCGGTGATCGCCGTGCCCACGAGCGTCGGCTACGGCGCGTCGCTCGGCGGGATCGCGGCGCTGCTGAGCATGCTCAATTCCTGCGCAAGCGGTATGTCCGTCGTGAACATCGACAACGGTTTCGGCGCGGGCTATCTCGCCAGCATGATCAATCATCTCGACTGACGGAGGCGTCATGGAACTCTCTGATTTTTTTGCGCAGCATCCGAAGGCCGCGCTCGCGTTTTCGGGCGGGGCGGATTCCGCGTTTGTACTCTACAGCGCCGCTGCGTGCGGCGCGGATATCATGCCGTATTTTGTCCGCTCGCAGTTTCAGCCGGCGTTTGAGCGCGCCGATGCCCGGCGGATGGCGGCGGCGCTCGGTGTGCCGCTGCGTGAGCTGGAGGTGGATGTTTTGTGCGAGGACACCATTGCTGCGAACCCGGCAGAGCGCTGCTATTTCTGCAAGCGCCGCATCTTCGGCGCGATCTGTACGGCTGCTGCTGCGGACGGGTATCCCGTTGTGCTCGACGGCACGAACGCCAGCGATGACCGCGGCGACCGGCCGGGTATGCGCGCGCTCGAGCAGGCGCATGTCCTCTCGCCGCTCCGCCTCTGCGGCCTGACCAAGGCGGAGGTGCGCCGCCGCTCCAAGGCGGCCGGGCTCTTCACGTGGGACAAGCCCGCCTATGCCTGCCTTGCCACACGTGTGCCGACGGGCGAGCCGATCACGGCGGAAAAGCTCCGGGCGGTGGAGCGGAGTGAGGCATTTTTGTTCGCGCTCGGCTTTACGGACCTGCGTGTGCGCCTGCGCGACGGCGGCGCGCTGCTGCAGCTTCCGGCGGCGCAGCACGCGGCGGCACGGGCGCGGTGGGCGGAGATCACCGCAGGGCTGTCCGAATACTTTTCCACCATCCAATTAGACCCGAAAGCGAGGGCGGAGAGCGAATGAAAACTTTGTATATCGACTGCTCCATGGGCTGTGCCGGTGATATGCTCACGGCGGCGCTGCTGGAGCTGCATCCCGATCCGGCGGCATTTCTCGCCGGGATGAACGCGGCGCTCGGCGGCCGGGCGGTCGTATCTGCCGCGCCGGATGCCAAGTGCGGCATCCGCGGTACGCACGTCACCGTAACCATCCACGGGCAGCAGGAGGGAGCGGACCTTCCGAATGCAGAGCATACACACGGCGGTACAAGTGCGGCCGAGATCATGGCCTTTCTGGATACTGTGCCGCTTTCGAGGCCGGTCCGGGAAAATGCCAAGGCGGTGTATGCGCGCCTTTTGGACGCCGAGAGCGCCGTGCACGGCTGCGCGGTCGAGCAGGTGCATTTTCATGAGGTCGGCGCGCTCGATGCGTTGGCAGATGTGCTGTGCGTGTGTGCGCTCATGGACGCGCTGCAGCCGCAGCGCGTGCTCTGCTCACCCATAAATGTCGGCAGCGGTCAGGTTCGGTGCGCGCACGGCGTGCTGCCTGTGCCTGCCCCGGCGACGGAGCGGCTGCTGCGCGGCGTACCGGTCTATGCCGGCAGCGTGACCGGTGAGCTGTGCACGCCCACAGGTGCGGCACTGCTGCGGCAGTTCGTGTCTGACTACGGTGCGATGCCGCAGATGTGCGTCTCCGCCGCCGGTTACGGCACGGGCAAGAAGAATTTTGCGGCGGCAAACGTCGTGCGCGTGCTCCTGGGTGAGAGCGGGAACGGCGATGAGCAGGTCGTGGAGCTGTGCTGCAACATCGACGATCAGCCTGCGGAGTCGCTTGCCTTCGCTATGGACGAGCTGCTCGCGCTCGGCGCGCTGGATGTGTATTTCACCGCCGTCGGCATGAAAAAGGGCCGCCCGGGTGTTTTGCTTACCTGCCTCTGCCGCCCGGAGCAGCGGGATGCCATGCTGCGCTGCATCTTTCGCAATACGACAACACTCGGTGTGCGTGAGCGTACCTGCGCCCGCTACAGCCTTGCTAGACGCACGCAGACCGTGCAGACGCGCTTCGGCCCGGTGCGTGTCAAAACGGCGCAGGGCTACGGCGTCACGCGCGAGAAGGCGGAATATGACGATCTGGCGCAGCGCGCACGCGAGAGCGGGCAGCCGCTTGACGAGATCCGCGCCGCCGTCGCGCAGGCGCTGCGTGATCGCAGCGAGATCGATATACCCCAAACGTAATGCTTTTTTACAGACGCACATCCGCGCCGTGTCCGCACGGCGCGGATGTGCGTTTTGCCCAGCGGGACATTTCACCTGTGCGTGTCTTTCTGTGAAAGTCTACATATTTTGCGCCCCACCAATATTTTGACTTGTCAGACGATTTCAGCGTGCTATAATCGTCCCATTATGAGCCCTTGCCTGTCGACGATACAGAATACCACAAGCGCCCATGAAAGGAGAAATTATGCATCCCAGACTTTCCAACAAAATCCTGCGTCCCGATTTTCAGGGCGAATTTACGGCAAGCATTCTTGCGGCAGCGGCCTCTCCTGAGCTGATTTCTTTCGCGGGCGGACTTCCGAATCCGGTCTCGTTCCCGGTCGAGGAGATGGACAAAGCGGCACACAAGGTGCTCGAGCATAACGGCGTCATGGCGCTGCAGTACAGCGGCACGCAGGGCTATCAGCCGCTGCGCGAGTGGATCGCCAAGCGCTATGAGACGATGGGCGTTTCCGGCGTGCAGGCCGACGATATCATCATCACCAACGGCTCGCAGCAGGTGCTGACGATGATGGGCGCGTGCATGCTCGACCCCGGCGACAAGGTGATCGTCGAGGACCCGACCTATCTGGTCGCACTGCAGTCGTTCCACTTCTTTGACCCCGAGATCCTGCCGGTCACCATCAACCCCGACGGCATCGACTGCGATGCGCTCGCGGCGGCTGTTGCGGCGAACCCGGACGTGAAGTTTGCCTATGTCATTCCGAATTTCCAGAACCCCACCGGCCTGAGCTACAGCCAGCAGGTACACGACCGGGTCGTGGAGATCTTCCGCGGCACGGACATTGTCGTGCTCGAGGATAACCCGTACCGTGAGCTGCGTTTTTCCGGCACCGCGACTGACAGCTTCGGCAAGGAGCTGGGGGAGCAGTGCTGCATGCTCGGCACGTTTTCCAAGATTGTCGCGCCCGGTATGCGCATCGGCTGGGTGTGCGTGCGCAACAAGGAGCTGCGCGAGAAGCTCCTGAGCTACAAGGCGACCGCCGACCTGCACACGAACATCTTCTCGCAGCTCGTGCTTGCGCAGTACCTTGCGGACAACGACATCGACGCGCACATTGAAAAGACGAAAGTGCTCTACAAGCACAAGGCGGAGCTGATGATGGACTGCATGCGCAAGTACCTTCCGGAGGGCGTGGAGTTCACGCCGACCGAGGGCGGCATGTTCCTGTGGGCGAAGCTCCCGAACGGCATGTCTGCGGTCGATCTCTACCGCGTCGCGCTCACGAAGGGCGTGGCCATCTGCCCGGGCGACCCGTTTTATGAGAAGGCGCGCAACGTCCGCACCTTCCGCATCAACTACTCCAACAGCAGTGACGAGGTGATCGAAAAAGGCATCCGTCTGCTCGGCGAGGCCTGCGAGGAGCTGCTCGCAAAGTAAGGCAACCGTGTTTTTTGCACAAATCAAAACCGCCGCACCGTGGCGTCACGGTGCGGCGGTTTGCATATGGCAGCAGTTTATATGTAAGACCTTGTTCTGCGCATGTCGAGCACCAGCTCCGGATTCTCCGCGCGCATGCGCTCCAGGATGCCGGTCAGCGCGTCCGGGTCGCGCGTGACCGCATCCAGTTCCGGCTGCGTGAGACCGACGAGCTGCAAAAATGCAACCCTGCCGTGTACCGTTTCGATCGGGGCGACGGTCGTGTCGCTGACGATGGCCAGCCCCGTGATGGCCGAGCCCAGCTCCGGGTGCAGGGAGCTACCGTCGCCGGGGATGTAGGCGCCCGGCTCGAAGAAATTGCCGGTCTGGAACGTGTAGCGCGCCAGCTGGGCCAGCAGATCGAGCGCCCATGTGCCGGTCTCGGCATAGCTCTCGCGCACCTTCATCGTCATCTCATAGCCCCACTTGCTGTACTCGGCGCCGAAGGCCGCCATGCTCGGATACAGCTCGCTCATGCCGTAGGTGACGATGTGCTGATAGCCCTTGCCCGTGTCATAGACGGCGAAGCCGTCGAGATATTCGTCGCCGCCGAAGGCCGCGCGGTCGTGCAGCTCGCTCTCAAAGCACACCGGCTCCGTCTTGGGATAGCGCTTGGCAAAGGCCGCCTCGATCGCGTCCCGGCCCGGGGCCCAGTCGGGGTGCTTTTTCATCCGCTTTGCGTATTCTTCTCTCGTCATGTTGTGTCCGCCTTTCGTCGATTTACTCCAGTGCTTCGTGCACGGAAAAATGATTCTTGTGATAGCTCAGCAGCCCCTCGCGCTGCATCCGCGACAGCTCGCTGCACATGGCGCTGCGATCCACGCCGAGATAATCGGCGAGCTGCTGGCGGTTGTAGGGAATGTCAAAGCTGTACTGCCCGGTGCGTTTCACGCACTCGGAAAAGTACGACATGAGCCGGGCGCGGATGCCTTTCGGCGCTGTGTGCAGGATGCGCTGTGACAGCTGCAGGTTCTTGGCTGCGCATACGGTCAGCAGGTTTTGGATGAGCTTTGCGTGAAACGGGCAGGCGTTCGTGCACGTCGTGAGCACTTTGCCGACGCTCAAAAACAGGACCTCGGTATCCTCTGAGGCGGTCACGCTGATGAGCAGCGGTTCGCCCGGGATGCAGGCATAAGGCTCGGCAAATACCTCACCGGGACCGACATGGCCGAGCAGACTGTGGTTGCCCCAGACGTCGTCGTAGCCGATCATGGCCATGCCGGTGAGCACCATACCGAGCTGCTCGGTTGGTGTGCCCTCGGCGAGAATGGTCTCGCCCCGGTCGTAATGCTTTTGTACCGCGCCGAGACATTGCAGCAGCAGCGGCAGCTCGTCGGCGCCGATGCCGCGAAACAGGCGCGTGTTGGACAGCGGGATGTTCATTTTTTTGCTCCATTTGTTGTTCTGACAACGGATTTGTAGGTTTTATTATGCTATCTTATGCTCAGAAAGTCAAGTCTGCCGGGCGGGGACCCGGACGATTTTTGGAAAGGGAAGGGATACTATGATCCGTAAGATCATCCACATTGACGAAGAAAAGTGCAACGGCTGCGGCGCGTGTGCGACGGCCTGCCATGAGGGTGCCATCGGCATCGTCAACGGCAAGGCCAAGCTTCTGCGTGACGATTATTGCGACGGCTTCGGCGACTGTCTGCCCGCCTGCCCAATGGATGCGATCCATTTTGTCGAGCGCGAAGCAGCGGCGTATGACGAGGCGGCCGTGCAGGCCAATAAGCTGAAAAAGCAGGCGGAGACCGCACACGCCGCGCCCGGCGGCTGCCCCGGCCACCAGATGCACCGCTTCCAGCGCGAGGAATCGGCACCGGCAGCGGCACCGGCGGCACAGCCGTCGCAGCTCGGCCAGTGGCCGTGCCAGATCAAGCTCGTGCCGGTCAACGCGCCGTACTTTCAGGGCGCGAAGCTGCTCATTGCGGCGGATTGCACGGCGTATGCCTACGCGAACATGCACAGCGAATTCATGAAAGGGAAGATCACGCTCATCGGCTGCCCGAAGCTCGACGCGGTGGATTACACTGACAAGCTCACGGAGATCATCCGGGGCAACGACATTCAGAGCGTCACCATCGTGCGCATGGAGGTGCCGTGCTGCGGCGGACTCGAGCATGCGGCGCGTGAGGCGCTGCGCGCGAGCGGGAAATTCCTTCCGTGGCAGGTCGTCACGATCTCCGTCGATGGCAAAATTCTCGACTGCTGACCCGCTGTTTGGGCTCTGCTTGCATGCGCAGGCAGAGCCCAAACAAAGATTTTTCATTCCATGAAAAATATTCGACAATAGGGTTGACAAATCCGAAAAAATCTGTATAATATCATTTGTTCGTAGCGGAATTGTGTAATGGTAGCACACCGGACTCTGACTCCGTTTGTGAGGGTTCGAATCCTTCTTCCGCTGCCAACGCGAATCGCTCCCGTCTTTGACGGGGGCGATTTTTTTGCTTTTGCCCCTTTTCTGCCACCTCGCGGCAGCAGCCTGCGTGGATATGCAAAAAGACCCTGCCGAGAGGCAGGGCCTTTTTGGTTTCATAACAGCGCTTGCTTCACTTGTCCAAGTAGCTGGTCAGCAGTTCCTGCAGCAGCTCGTCGCGGTCGAGGCGGCAGATGAGGCTGCGGGCGTTGTTGTAGTTGGTGATGTACGTCGGGTCCTCGGATAGAATGTAGCCGACGAGCTGGTTGATCGGGTTGTAGCCTTTGACAACAAGGGAATGATACACGGAAGTGAGGATCTCCTTCATTTCTGTTTTGTTGTCGATCGCGTTAAACCGTCTGGTTGCGTCTTCCATGTGAAGCCCTCCCTCATACAAGTTCTTGTGCCTATTATACCAAAAAACACAAGTCTGTAAAGCCACTTTTCAACCCTTTTCGAAAAAAGTTCTAAATATTTTCTTAATACCCTTTCGCTTCTGTAAACGCTCAGCGAATGGTCGCGTGGAATGTCTCCTCAAGCGCCTTGAGGACACTCTGCATCGTCTCCTCGGCATGGTCGTCGGTGAGCGTCTGGTCGTCGGCGCGCAGCGTCAGCGAGAAAGCGACGCTCTTATAGCCGGCCGGGATCGGTGCGCCGGTGTACACGTCAAAGAGTTCGCAGCCCTTGAGATACTGTCCGCCGGCGGCGAGGATGCACTGCGAGAGCTTGGCGACCGGGATGTCGGCGCTGCAAACGACGGCCACGTCGCGCGTCACGGCCGGGAAGCGCGGCAGCGGCGTGTAGACCGGTGTCGCACCGCGCTCGGTGAGCATCTCACCGAGCTGCAGCTCGGCCGTGTAAAGCTCCGTGTCCACGCCGTAGTTTGCTGCCGCAAGCGGATGGATCTGACCGAGCACGCCCAGCAGCTTGCCGCCGGCATACACCTTCGCGCAGCGGCCGGGGTGGTACGACGGGTTGCCGCTCTCGGCTTCAAACGTCACGTCCGTGATGCGCAGACCGGCGAGGATGCGCTCGACCGCGCCCTTGAGCTGGAAGAAGTCCATCCCGCCGCCGTAACCGCCAAGGCACAGCAGCTTCGGCTCGTCGGCCATACCGTCGGGGCGGGCAAAGTAGACTTTACCGATCTCGTACAGGCGTACGGCCTTGTTGCGGTAGTTATAGTTGCGTGTGAGGATCTCAAGCATGGACGGCAGCACTGTCGTGCGCATGATGGAGGTGTCCTCACCGAGGGGGTTGAGGATCTTCATGGAGTTGCGCAGCGGGGAATCGGCCGGGAGACGGATCTTGTCGTAGTACGAGGGGCTGATGAACGAATACGTGATGATCTCGCTGTAGCCGAGCGCGCGCGCCATCGCACCGATGCTGCGCTCTGCCTGCTGCGTGTCGCTGTAGCCGCCGCTGGTGGTCTGGCCGCGCATGAGCGTGCAGGGGATGTTGTTATAGCCGTAGAAGCGGGCGATCTCCTCGGCGATGTCGGAGTAGTGCTCCACGTCGCCGCGCCAGGAGGGGACGATGATCGTCTCGCCGTCGAGCTCGAAGCCGAGTGCGAGCAGGATGCGGCGCATCTCTGCCTCGGACACGTCCGTACCGAGCAGACCGTTGACCTTTTCCGGCTCGAGCTTTACGGTCTTCGGCACGATGGGCTCGGGCAGCACGTCGATGGTGCCGCGCATTACCTCACCGCAGCCGAGCAGCTCCACGAGCTCGCATGCGCGATCCACGGCGGCGACGGTATTCATCGGGTCGAGCCCCTTCTCAAAGCGGCCGGAGGCCTCCGTGCGCATGCCGAGCGCAGCGGCCGTGCGGCGCACGCTCGTGCCGTTGAAGTTCGCACCCTCAAAGACGACCATGGCCGTGTCGCCCACGATCTCGGAGTTGGCGCCGCCCATGACGCCGGCGACCGCGACGGGCTTCTGCTCGTCGCAGATGCAGAGCATATTCGGCGTGAGCTTGCGCGCCGTGCCGTCGAGCGTCTCGATGGTTTCGCCCTCGCGCGCGGTGCGCACGATGATCTGCTTGCCGCCGATGCACGAGAAATCGAACGCGTGCATGGGCTGGCCGTACTCGAGCATGACGTAGTTCGTGATGTCGACAATGTTGTTGATCGGGCGCACGCCGCTGTTGCGCAGACGCTCGCGCATCCACGCCGGGGACGGGCCGATCTTGACGTTGCGCACCATGCGCGCGGTGTAGCGCGGGCAGAGCGCGGGATCGTCGATGCGGATGCTGACATGGTCGCAGATGTCCTCGCCGCAGCCGGGCACGTCGGGCGTGTGCAGCTTCAGGGGCTTATCAAAGGTCACGGCGGCCTCACGCGCCAGACCGATCACAGACAGGCAGTCCGGGCGGTTGGGCGTGATCTCAAACTCGACCACGTGGTCGTCCGCGCCGATGACGGCGGCGATGTCGTCGCCGGGCTTCACGCCGTCCTCCTGCATGACCCACAGGCCGTCCTCGATGGCGTAGGGGCAGTCATGCAGCGTCAGACCGAGCTCCTTGAGCGAGCACATCATGCCGTTGGACGCCTCGCCGCGCAGCGTGCCGGCGTGGATCTGCTTGCCGTCGGGCAGCAGCGCGCCGTCAAGCGCGACGGGCACTAGGTCTCCGACCTGCTGGTTCTGTGCGCCGGTCACGATCTGGATCGGCGCATCGCCGCCAACGTCGACCTGACAGACCCACATGTGGTCGGAATTCGTGTGGCGCACCATCTCCACGATGCGGCCCGCTACAACGTTTCGGATGCTGTCGTGCAGGTCCGTGAACGTCTCCACCTTAGAGCCGGAGAGGGTCATTGCCTCGGAAAAGTCGTGGTCGGACCAGGCCGAGCAATCTACGAATTCATTGAGCCATTTTCTGCTTAAAATCATGGTAGCCTCTCCTTTCTCAGAACTGCTGCAGGAAGCGCACGTCGTTTTCGAAGATCAGGCGCAGGTCGCTGATCTTAAAGCGGCGCATCGCCAGACGCTCCAGCCCCATGCCGAAGGCCCAGCCGGAGTAGACGTCCGTGTCGATGCCGCAGCCCTCGAGTACCTTCGGGTGGATCATGCCGGCGCCGAGAATCTCGATCCAGCCCTCGCCCTTGCAGGTGGGGCAGCCCTTGCCGCCGCACTTGTGGCACTGCACGTCCATCTCGCAGCTCGGCTCGGTGAACGGGAAGTGGTGCGGGCGGAAGCGGGTGACGGTGTTCTCGCCGTAGAGCTTTCGCACGAGCGTGTTGAGCGTGCCCTTCAGGTCCGCCATCGTGACGCCCTTATCGATGACCATGCCCTCGATCTGGTGGAACATGGGCGAGTGCGTGGCGTCGACCTCGTCCTTGCGGTAGACGCGGCCGGGCGCGACCATGCGGATCGGCAGGGGCTTGCTCTCCATCGCGCGCACCTGCATCGGGGAGGTCTGCGTGCGCAGAAGAATGCGGCTGTCCTCGGTCAGGTAGAACGTGTCCGACCACTCGCGGGCGGGGTGCCCCTCGGAGGTGTTGAGCTTGGTGAAGTTATACTCGGCCTCTTCGATCTCCGGACCTTCGAGGATCTCAAAGCCCATACCGACGAAGATGTCCTTGATCTCGTCGAGCACGATGTACATCGGGTGCTGGTGGCCGAGCTCCGGCGCTTTGCCGGGCATGGTCACATCGAGCGTCTCGGCTTTAAGGCGCATCTCGAGCATGCGCGCATTGAGCGCCTCGCGGCGCTGCTCGAGCGCTGTCTCAAGCTCCGCGCGCACCTGGTTTGCCAGCTGGCCCATGGCCGGGCGCTCCTCCGCCGACAGGCGGCCCATCTGCTTGAGAATGGCGGTCAGCTCACCCTTTTTGCCGAGATACTTCACGCGCAGGTTTTCCAGCGCCGTGATGTCGTCCGCCTGCAAAATGGCGTCGACAGAAGCCTCACGCAGCTTCTGCAGCATTTCTTTCATGCAAACAACTCCTTCGTTGCAAAGTTTACGTAGTCGGTCGTGTTTCTTGCCGGATGCGGATAAAAAAAGATCCTCCCGTCCCGCATACAGGGACGAAAGGAAACTTCCGCGGTACCACCCGAATTCGGCGCACGTGCGCCGCACTCTGTCCGCAGTAACGGGCGAACCCGCCGGGGATTGGCCGGAGCTCACGGGCGAACGAAGCACGTTTCTCGCAGGACGCTCTCAGCCGGCGGCGTCCCTCTCTGGTGCGGAACCTTGGTACTATTTTCCCGATCCAAGCAATAAACTCAATAACAAAGCTATTTATACCACACTTCGCGCAACAAATCAATGTAAAAGGGGAAGAAAATTTGACGTGGGGATTCGAAAACGCTATAATATTTGCTGACAAATCACTGCGTTTCCGTTCAGGAGGCAAGCCATGCACCGTATCGAACCGTGCGTGCCGTATCTGCCGCGGCGCGCGTCCGACACCAATAAATATGACTACGGCCGCGTGCTCATCGTCGGCGGCTGCGTCGGCTATACCGGCGCGCCGACGCTGTGCGCCCATGCCGCGCTGCGCTGCGGTGCGGGGCTGGTGTCCGTCGGTGTGCCGGAGGCGATCTATGCGATCACCGCCGTGAAAAACGATGCGGCGATGCCGTTTCCGCTCCCGTCGGCCGACGGTAAGCTTGCGGCGGACGCGCTGCCGGAGCTGCTTGAGCGGCTGCGCAGGAGCGATGTGTGCGTGCTCGGCCCCGGCTTGGGACGAAATGCCGCGCTCACGGCGCTGGTGCAGGCCGTTGTTTTGCACTCGGAGACGCCGCTCGTGCTCGACGCTGATGCGCTCTTTGCCGTCGCGCAGGATGTGACGGTGCTCAAACGCGCCCGTGCGCCCATCGTCATCACGCCGCACGACGGGGAGTTTGCCCGGCTTGCGGGCGCGGATGCGGCCGGCAGGGCAGAGGCGGCGTCCGCTTTTGCCGCCGCGCACGGCTGCACCGTCGTGCGCAAAGGGCCGGAGACGGTCTGCGCATTCCCGGACGGGGACACGGCCGTGCTGCGTGCCGGCAATCCCGGTATGGCCAAGGGCGGCAGCGGCGACGTGCTGGCGGGTATGCTCGGCGCGCTGCTGTGCCAAATGCCCGCGCGGGATGCTGTGCAGACCGCAGTCTGGCTGCACGGGCGGGCCGGCGACGTGTGCGCCGCACGCATGGGCGAATATGCCATGAACCCGACCGACGTGATCGCGGCGCTGCCGGAGGTCACAAAACCCATCATCCGATAGGAGGCAGTATGCAGCGCAGAAGCATCGCTGCACTGATGATAAGCCTGCTGCTGTTGTCCGCGTGCGGACACGGCGAGGGAGAGCGATCGTTTCAGACCTTTCGTGACACGCTCACGGGAAGCCTTGTCACCGTGACGGCGCAGGTGCGCGCGGACTACGGCGACACGGTCGCGGACTACACGCTCACCTGCCGGGAGCTGACCGACGGCTATGATCTCACGGTCATCGCTCCGGAGACGGCGAAAGGCGTCGGCGCACATCTGCGCCGAGGAGAGAGCACGCTCACCTTTGATGACATCCTGCTGCCGGCGGGCGATCTCAACGCCGCCGGACTGACTCCGCTGACGGCGCTGCCCTATGTGGTGGATGCCGTCCGCAGCGGCTATGTCGATCTCACATGGCAGGAGGACGGGCTGCTGGTCGTACAGCTCATCACCGACGACCATACGGTCGTGCGGCTGTATCTTGACGGCACTGTGCCGCAGTGCGCGGAGCTGTCGGTGGATGAACGCTCGTGCCTGTACTGCACGGTGGAACAATGGAATCTGGAACAAGGAAGTACGAACGATGAATCGCAAAATTCGAACATGGGTAGAGATCAGTCTCAATGATCTGGAACACAACTACCGCGAGATCAGCAGCCGTCTGCCGGACGGCTGCCAGATGCTCGGCGTCTGCAAGGCCAATGCCTACGGCCACGGCGCGGTGCGCGTGGCGCAGCGCCTGCAGCGGGCGGGCTGCCGCTGGATCGCCGTCAACTGCTATGACGAGGCCGAGGAGCTGCGCGCTGCGGGTGTGACGATGAACATCCTGCTGCTCGGGCCGCAGTCGGCGAACATCGCCGTCGACCTTGCGACCCTCGGCGTGACGCAGGCGGTCGGCAGCATCGAATATGCGCGCGAGCTCAACCGCTTCCTCGCCGGGACGGGGCTGCGCTTAAACGCACACATGAAGCTGGAGACCGGCATGGGGCGCACGGGCTTTGACGTGCATGACGACAGCCATCTTGACGAGATGCTCGAGGCGCTGTCGCTGCCGCACCTGAATTTCACCGGCGTGTTCACGCACTTTGCCGTCTCGGACGAAAACGGCGACCCGTACACGCAGCTGCAGTTCTCGCGCTTTCTGCACGCGATCGACCGCATGGAGCAGGCGAGCGGTCACCACTTTGCCATTCGCCATTGCGCCAACAGCGGCGCTGTGATAAACTATCCGCAGATGCACCTGGATATGGTGCGCCCCGGCCTGCTGCTCTACGGCGTGTTCCCGGCGGCGGAGACCGGCGGACTCGACCTGCGCCCGGCGATGTCGCTCTATAGCCGCGTGTCCGAAGTCACGCACCACCACGCAGGCGACACGATCAGCTACGGCCGCACGTTTACCTGCCCGCACGATATGCGTCTGGCCGTGCTGCCGGTCGGCTATGCCGACGGTCTGCTGCGCAGTCTCTCCGGCAAGGGCGACGTGCTGCTGCACGGCAAGCGCGCACCGCAGGTCGGCCGCATCTGCATGGATATGTGCATGGTCGATGTGACCGACATCCCCGAGGTGCAGCCCGGCGACGTGGCGACCATCTTCGGCGCAGACCTCTCGGTGGCTGAGCAGGCCGAAAAGGCCGGCACGATCCCATATGAGCTGCTGTGCGCCATGAGCCAGCGCGTGCAGCGCGTGTATATCGACTGAGGTATAAATTTCGCTCCGATGGCGACAATAACTGTGCCCCTACATATCGACCGGGGCAAATATTCCATCGGAGATGAATGTTATGCAGCCAGTCAGACGCGGAGACATCTATTATGCCGACCTCAGCCCGGTGGTCGGCAGCGAGCAGGGCGGAATGCGCCCCGTGCTCATCATTCAAAACGACACCGGCAACCGCCACAGCCCGACGGTGATCGCCGCCGCGATCACGTCGCAGACCGGCAAGGCCAATCTGCCGACGCATATCTCGCTCGCGGCGCGCAGCTGCGGCCTGACGCGCGACAGTGTGATCCTGCTCGAGCAGGTTCGCACGCTCGATAAATCGCGCCTGCGCGAGCGCATGGGCCGTCTGGACGAGCCCGCGATGCATCAGGTGGATAACGCGATCGCCGTAAGCTTTGGTCTGCCGCAGTAAACGCCACGCCCAAAAAACGGAGGAACGGATATGAAGAAAAAGACGCTCATCACGATCGCACTGGTCGCTGCGCTGGCCATGGTCGCCGCCGTGACCGTGTACGCGGTCGCAAACTACGGCTCGCGGGAAGACCCGCTCGTCACGTCCAGCTATCTGCAGGATGTCGTGCAGCCGCGCATGGAGGACGCCTACCGTTCCACGCTCAACGGCGCGATCGGCGAAATGGAGGCACAGTTTGCCGATCAGGTCGCCGCTGCGGGCGGTACATATGTGCTCGTGACGCTGGATAACGGACAGACGCTCACCGGACGCGCAGGCACGGAGGTGCTCATGCGTAGCGGTGCCGCAGCCGTGACGCAGAGCGCCGCTGTGGATCTCACATCCGGCTCGACGGCTGCCGCCGGCGCAAAGCTCACGGAAAACCACCTGTATCTTCTGCAGGCGGACGGCGCGGGCGTTCGTGCCTCGGCCGACACCACCGTCATGGTGCGCGGCAGCTACAGCATCGGTTGACTCCGGTTCTAAATCCATCACTCCCGCGCATAGTCTGGTGCGGGAGTGATTTTTTATGCCTGAGTATCCGATCCTGCAGCAAAACAAGCCCATCGGCACGCTGCGCGTGACGCGCGAGGGACTGCATACGGTGTTTTCCGCGCGGGCGGCAACGGATGCGCCCCGGCTGCGGCTCGCCGTGTGCGGGGCGCACTCGCGCGCGTATCTCGGCCTGATGCTGCCGGACGGCAGCGGCGCGCTCACCCTGACCAAGCGGCTCACGCGGCTCGAGTGTGCGCGCCTGCCGCAGGAGATCCTGTTCGCGGCGGACGAGGCGTGGGACATTCCGTCCGAGCCCGAGCACGAGCCTGAGCCAGAACCGCAGGGTGCGGAAGAAGGGCTGGATGTGCTTTGGTATTCCGCGCCGGACGGCGTGCTCACGACATTCGACGGCAAGCGGACGGTCATCGCCATCCCGGCGGACGCGCCGAACCTCCCGCGCGGCGCGCAGGCCGTGCTGCGGGAGATCGACGGGCGGCCGTATCTGATTTTTCCACGCTGAATTGCAATTCCGCCGCCGCCGTGCTATACTCGTGGCAAAGAAATGCAAAGGAGCGCATTGCGATGAGAATGAGCGATCTGATCGTGAAAAAACGCGACGGGCAGGCTCTCACGACGGAGGAGATCCGTTACGTGGTCGACGGCTACACCCGCGGCGAGATCCCGGATTATCAGATGTCCGCCATGCTGATGGCCATCTATTTTCGCGGCATGGATCGGCGCGAGACGCTGGATCTGACCATGGCCATGATGCACAGCGGCGAGACGCTGGATCTGTCGGGCGTGTCCGGCGTGAAGGCGGATAAGCACTCGACCGGCGGCGTGGGCGACAAGACCTCGCTCGTGTTCGTACCGATGGTGGCGAGCCTCGGTGTGAAGATGGCGAAGATGTCCGGCCGCGGCCTCGGCCACACGGGCGGCACGCTCGATAAGCTTGAGAGCATTCCGGGCTTTAACATCGACCTGCCCATGGAACGGTTCCTGGAGAATGTCGACCGCGTCGGCATGGTCATCGCCGGACAGACGGCGAATCTCGACCCCGCGGATAAGAAGCTCTACGCGCTGCGCGACGTGACCGGCACCGTGCCGAGCATCCCGCTCATAGTCAGCAGCATCATGTCCAAGAAACTGGCTGCCGGTGCGGACGTCATCGTGCTGGACGTCAAGTGCGGCGACGGCTCATTTATGAAGACGCTGGATGATGCGCGCGAGCTTGCGACCGAGATGGTCGAGATCGGCAAGATGGCCGGCCGCAAGACGGTCGCCGTCATCACGGACATGGACGAGCCGCTCGGTCATGCCGTCGGCAACGCGCTCGAGGTCAGGGAGGCCATTGCGACGCTGCGCGGCGAGCATAAGAGCGAGCTGCTGGAGCTGTGCCTGACGCTCGGCGCGTGCATCCTTACACAGGCGGGGCTCGCAGCCGATGATGCTGCGGCGCGCGCCATGCTCGAGCAGACGATCACGGACGGCTCGGCGCTCAGAAAGCTGGCGGAGTTTGTAGCGGCGCAGGACGGCGACCCGGCGGCGATCTATGACCCGTCGCTTCTGCCGGCGGCGCCGGTGCAGATGGAAGTGCCGTCGCCCGCGAGCGGCTATGTGCGCCACATCGCGGCCACGGACGTGGGCCTCGTGTCCATGCGTCTCGGCGGCGGCCGCGCGACGAAGGACAGCAGCATTGACTACGGCGTCGGCATCGTCCTGCACAAGAAGGTGGACGAGCCGGTCGCGGCAGAGGAGTCGCTTGCGACGATCCACGCTGCCGACGAGGCGGCCGCGCGCAAGGCGGTCGCGGAGCTCACTGCGTGCTACACGATTACCCCGGATGCGCCCCCGGCAGCGCCGTTCATCAAGGCGATCATCCGCTGACAGAGCATAAAAACTCCCGGAGCAACTGCTCCGGGAGTTTTTTGCGCTTGGATTATGGGTAGGCGTGCGTGCGCAGATAGGTCATCCATGCCTTCATGCCCTCGGCGTTGAGGTGCATACCGTCGCCGTCCTGATAGCTCTGCGGCAGGAAGCCGTCATCGGCGACCAGACCGCTTGCCATGTCAAGATACTTCGCGCCGGTGCTCTCCGCTGCGGCGGCGATCCAGCCGTTGACCTTCTGGATGAGCTCGTTGGTGATGTCCTCGTACTGATAGTTGGACGCGATCGGCGTCAGCGAGCAGCAGATGATCTTCGTGTTCGGGCTCTTGGCCTTGACGGCGTTGATGAGCGTGGTGTAGACCGATTTGATCTGCTCCTCGTTCGTCATGGAGATGTTGTCCGCACTCGGACAGATGACGAGATACGCGGGCTTGTTGACCTCACAGATCTCGTCTGCGGGCACGTTGTTGCCGGTCACGGGGGATTTGTATTTCGCCGTGTCGAGCGACGAGGCGGGCAGAGAGCCGGTGTCCGGCACCCAGACCTGCTTTTTGGCGTCCTTGCCGGTGAGCGTCGACTCCGTCTGGAGCACCTTCAGCGATTTGTCGCCCAGAAAATAGATCTGGTCGACGTAGGTGCTGCCCTTGTCCTCCGTCTGCGCGAGCGCGGCGGACGACTGGATCGGCGTGATCGGATTGACCTGCGGCGTCGGTGTCGGCGTGACAGCGGCGGCGGGGTCGTCCTTCGGCTTGGAGGTGTGCGTGTTGCCGACGGCGTTGGTGAACACCAGCACGACGGCTACCAGCGCCAGACACAGCAGGATCGCGCCCGACCAGAAGGTGTAGAGCATGTTTTTGTTCGTGTTTTTCATTGGGATCCCTCGCTTCCGGATAGACAAAAGAAGCCCGGGAAAGGGCTTCTTTTGCAGTTTCAGTTACGCTTCCTGTTCTTTCTTTGCTTCCTCGATGACCTTCTGCTGGACGTTGCCGGGCGCTTCCTCGTAGCGAACGAACTTGCACGAGAAGGAGCCGCGTCCCTGCGTCATGGAGCGCAGATCGATCGTGTAGGAGCCCATCTCCGCCATCGGGACTTCCGCCTCGACGGTCTGCATGCCGTCCTCCGCCGTCATGCCGAGCACGGTGCCGCGGCGCTTAGAGGAGATGTCGGACATGATGTCGCCAAGGTTGGCGTCCGGGATGGTGACCTTCAGCAGGCCGATCGGCTCGAGGATGGTCGGCTTCGCCTTCGGGATGCCGTCCTGATAGGCGAGGCGGGCAGCCGTCTGGAACGCCATATCGTTGGAGTCGACCGGGTGGTAGGAGCCGTCGTACAGCACGGCCTTCAGGCCGACGAGCGGGTAACCGGCGAGCACGCCCTTCTGCACGGCGTTGCGCAGACCTTTTTCAACGGACGGGAAGAAGTTTTTCGGAACGCTGCCGCCGAAGACCTCCTCGGCGAAGATCATGTCGTCGGACTCATCCTGCGGCTCGAAGCGGATCCAGACGTCACCGAACTGGCCGCTGCCGCCGGACTGCTTCTTGTGGCGGCCGTGTGCTTCGACCTTGGCCTTGATCTTTTCGCGGTAAGCGACGCGCGCCGGCTTGAGCTCGGTCTCGACGCCGAAGCGGCTCTTGAGCTTGGCGCACAGCACGTCGACCTGAATGTCGCCCACGCCGGAGATGACCATCTGGTGGGTCTCGGCATTGTTGACGAGCGTGAAGGAGATGTCCTCCTCGTTCAGGCGGGCAAGGCCGGACGCGACCTTGTCGTCCTGTCCCTTGGTCTTGGGGCTGATGGCCATGGAGTAGCAGGGCTCAGCCAGCTTGATGGCGGGCAGCTCGGCCTCGTTTTTCGGGTCGCAGACGGTGTCGCCGGTCTTCCACTCCATCTTGCCGATGGCCACGATGTCGCCGCAGCAGGCTTCCTTGACCTCAGTGCTCTTCTTGCCGCACATGGTGTACATACGGCCGAGCTTATCGGTGCTGCTCGTGCGCATGTTGCGCAGAGACAGATCGGACACGACCTTGCCGGACAGCACCTTGATGAAGGAGTACTTGCCGAACTGATCGGAAATGGTCTTGAACACGAACGCGCACACAGGGCCGTTCGGGTCGACGGCGAGCTTGCCGCCGTCTGCCGTGGCGACCTCACCGATGTCGGCCGGGCTGGGCACGTAATCGACGATCGCCCGCAGCACGCTCTCGGTGCCGATGCCGCTGCCGGCAGCGCCGCAGAGCACGGGGAACACGGTGCGGTCCTTCAGACCCAGACGAAGACCCTTGACGGTGTCCTCCTCAGAGAGCATCATGTCCTCGAAATACTTCTCCATGAGCGCCTCGTCGGCGCCGGCGGCCGCCTCAAAGAGCGTCTCGCGCAGCGACTCGACCATATCGGCGTCGGCGGCGGGAACGGCGATCTTCTCGGTCTTGTTGCCCTTGGTCTGATAGGCGACGTTGTGCACGAGGTCGATGACGCCCGTGCCGTCGCTCATCGGCGCGGTGACCGCGCAGACGGCGCTGCCATACTTGTCCTGCAGGGCGGAGAGGACACCGGCAAAATCGCCGTGATCCTCGTCGGTTTTGGAGATGTAGAACAGGCAGGGGATGTTCTCGCTCTTGAGGTATTTCCAGCAGCGCTCCGCGCCGACGGCGATGCCGTCTTTCGCGGTGCAGAAGATCATGCCGGCCTCAGCCGCGCGCATGGCGCAGCGAGCGTCACCCGCAAAGTCGAAAAAGCCCGGGCAATCGAGGATGTTGATCTTGCAGCCGCCGAAATTGACCGGCGCGATGCTGGTCGAGATCGTGATCTTGCGCTTGATCTCCTCGGGATCGTAGTCACAGACGGTGTTGCCGTCGGCAGTTTTGCCCTGACGGTCGATCGCACCGGTCAGGTACAGCATGCTCTCGGCGAGCGTGGTCTTGCCGCTGCCGCCATGTCCGAGCAGGCACACGTTACGGATGTTCTTGGTTTCGTAGCTCATGTAGTGTACTCTCCTTCTATATTAACTATCGGAAATTCCAACTCCGGAAGCCACGTGCTGTATTTAACACATGACTATAAAAGTATACACGATTTCGAAACTCTTGGCAATCATAAATATGAAAACTCAGCGTTTCAGGCCGAAATTCAGCAATATGACAGGAACGAGCCACAGGCCCATATACACGAAGAGGTTGCCGACGGTGGCGGAATCGAACGCGCCGATGGCGCACAGGGCAAACATCAGTATGACGCCGACGACCGTGCACAGCAGAGCGAGGATGACGCAGATGCGCACCGCCTGAAAGAGCTGTCGGCCGGTCCCGGCGACGCCGACGAGCGGACCGAGGCCGTCGCGCGCCACGATGCCCGCGGTCTGCGTGTAGTCCGAGGGCTCGGCGGCCGACATGGCATAGCGCTTGGAGTACGCCGGGAAGTCAAAGCCGTCGGTGGACATCTTGAACTTCTGGCTGAGCATCAGCGGCGTGATGTTGAAGTCACGCACGGCGAAGATCGGCGCGATGCGCGTGCGCAGCAGGCCGAAGAGCGCGTTCTGCACCGACTGCACCGGCACGTACTTGATCTTGAAGCTTGCGACGAACAGCCCGTTGATGGATGCGAATACGGCGTTTTTGACGTTGAGCTGCTGCGGCAGATGCACGCCCTTGAGGTTCATGAAGGCACTGCTGCCGACGAGCACCTCTTCGCCGTTGACAAGCGCCGTCAGACCGCCGCTCTCGTTGCAGGTGAATGAGTCGACCGGCATGAGCGCGCAGTTGTTGCGCTGCATGAGATCGGTGAACACGGAGGCGAGGCAGCTGCCGGAGGCGACGATCACGCTGCCGGTGTAGGAGATGACCTTGTCCGGAAACGCACCGTCGAGAATGCGGATGTCCTCGATCGAGATGTTGCGTGCGGTGAACAGATCCTTATCCGTCACGATCAGGTGCTTGCTGCGGCCGATATCGCTCGCACCGTTCCAGCCGGCGATGGCGCTGCCGGTCTGGGCGAGCTTGCGCGCGGCCGTCCGGAACGGGACGGCGAATGCGACCAGCGCCGCAAACGGCGCACACGGCGCGGTGACGGCGGCGAACACGTGCAGGATGTTGGCGTAGTTGCCGCTGAGGATCGTGGCAAGCAGGCCGAGGATCACGGACGCGGCAATGAGATACGGCGCGAGACCGGCATAGATCGTGTCGGCCGGGCCGGCCTCTTCGCTGCGGTGGATGAAGCCCGCCGTGTCGCGCTTGGACTTGAGCACGGTGATGCTGTCCTTGACGACCTCGCTGTCCGCGCTGACGGTGTAGGGGTCTTTGTCGACGGCGAGCGTGCGGAACGTGTACTTAAAGCCGCGGCAGGTGTTCAGCGCGCTCCACAGGCAGCAGGCGACGGAAAACGCGGACACGGCGCAAAACGGCAGACCCACGGCATCCGAACCGGTGACGGCCAGCACGACCGCATCCAGCGCGGAAAAGACACAGTTGAGAAACACGAGCGATTCCAGTCCCGGCGTGCGGCGCACGAGATTGAAAAAGCCGTTGGTGATCACGTCCAGACCGATGAGCATCACGGTCAGCTGCATCATCAGACACACGAGCGCAGCGACGGTCGGGCTGCTTTTGAGCACACCGAACACCGGCAGACCGAGCGAGATGTAGATCAGCGGGATGCACACGAGCATGGCCGCGCGGCAGCGAAAGCGCAGGGATTTGACCTGACCGCCGTAATACTTTGCGGCGTCCTCCGCACTCGGCTCCGGGCCGAGCGCCTCCTCGGTGTCAGCCGAGGCATGCACGGCGTTGTTGTGCGCGCGCACGCGGTAGGCCACGGCAGCCAGCCGCGCCATGAGCGGGTTGAGCACCGAGTCCTGAAAGCTGCGGCGGGCGGGCGCATCGTCCTCGTCGCGCGTGTAGCTTCCCGCGCGGGCATAGGCCGCGTCGCCGCTCTCCGTGCCTTCCTCGGTGATGGCCTGAAACACACGCGTCGGCTCTTCCGGCTCGGGCTCGGGGTCATACAGGCCCTCCGGCACATCCGGCGGGGCGGAGACGGGGATGGATGCATCCTCCTCCGGCAGGTCGTCCTCGGGCTCGACCGGCTCATCCGGCACGACCTCCGAGAGCTTGGAGGCGAAGCTCTTGAGCCCTGAGAGCCCTTTTTGTGCCAGACGCTTGGCGCCGGCCTTCGTCTCGTTCCACTTTTCGATCTCGGCCGCGGTCGCACGGTCGCGCTGGCGCTTCGGCTGATAGCGCTTGACGTCGTGATCCTCATGTACGGGCGCGGTTTGTGCCTGCGTGCTTTCGGCATCGTCCAGCGCACTGTCGAGCTCGGCGGACATGAGGATGTCCTCGGTCTCGGCGTCGGCCGCTTCCGCTTCCTCGATCATCTCCGCTGTGACGGGACGGCTGCGGTAAGCCGGGCGCGGACGCGGCGCCGGCTTTTCCGTCTGAAAATCTTTATATTCGTCCAGAATGGATTCCAGGGAGAATTCCTCCGCATTCAGATCAAAAGAAATGTCCTCTGGCGAGCGATCAAATTCGTCCATATGGTCAACTCCTTTTTATAGTGAGGGGCACGGACGTTCAGCTGCGCTGGCGCAGCGCCTCATAGAGCAGCACCGCTGCGGCAGCGGATGCATTGAGCGAGGAAATCTGTCCGTGCAGCGGGATGCTGACGAGAAAATCACACTTTTCGCGCACCAGCCGGCTGATGCCGCTGCCCTCCGAGCCGATGACGATGCAGGCGGGGCCTGTCAGATCCGTCTTCCACAGCTCGTTTGAGCCCTCGGCGGCCGTGCCGTAGATCCAGAGGCCGTTTTTCTTGAGCGTCTCGATCGCGGCGACCAGATTCGGCACCCGCGCGATGGCCATGTGCTCAAGTGCGCCCGCGGACGCCTTGTCCACGATGGCGGTCAGTCCCGCGCTGCGGCGCTTCGGGATGATGACGCCGTGCGCGCCGACGCACTCGGCCGTGCGGATGATCGCGCCGAGGTTGTGCGGGTCGGAGATCTCGTCGCACAGCACGAGAAACGGCGCCTCACCGCGCTCGGCGGCGACGGCGAGCATATCCTCGATCGTGCTGTACTCCTTGACGGCGCACAGAGCGATCACGCCCTGATGTGCGTGCGTCTGGCTCATGGCGTCGAGCTTGCGGCGGTCGGCCTCCGTGACGACGATGCCGGCGCTGCGTGCCTTCGAGGCGATGTGTCCGAGCGTCTTGTCCACGTCGCCCTTGGCGATGAAGATCTTGTCGATCGTGCGGCCCGCGCGCAGGGCCTCGATGACCGCGTTGCGGCCTTCGATCAGATCATTGCGCGCTTCTGTTTCAAATTCTTGCATTTGTTCCATGTGATAACCATACCTTGCGACATAATAATACAGATATCATCATACCACACGCTGCGCCATTTAGAAAGCACAAATTACGATTCCGGATATTTTTTTATGGACTTTGGGCCTGGAAGAAGGTATCATGGTCATACGTTGTTTTTACGGAGGAACCCCATGAGAAAACTGATGAACAAAATCGACCGGTTTTGCTATACGCATCCGCGCTTCGGCATTCCGAACCTGATGCTGATCATCGTCATCGGCAACGCAGCCGTCTGGCTGCTGGCGCAGATGGACACGACCGGACAAATCGTGTCGCTTCTGAGCGGCTCGGCGCAGGGCATCCTGCACGGGCAGGTCTGGCGGCTGATCACCTATGTGTTCGTGCCGACGGAGTCGCGGCCCATCTGGCTGCTGCTGATGCTGTACTTCTACTACTGGATCGGCTCGTGCCTTGAGCGCGAGTGGGGCAACGGCAAATTCACGATCTACTACGTGAGCGGTATGCTGCTCACGGCAATCTACGGTGTGGTGCTCTCGGCCATCCTCGGGCGCGACGTGGTCGTCTCGACCACGTACCTGAACCTGTCCATGTTCTTTGCCTTTGCCACGCTGTATCCGGATGTGCAGGTGCTGCTGTTTTTCATCATCCCGATCAAGGTGAAGTATCTGGCGTATCTGGACGCGGCGCTGTTCGTGTTCGGCGTGATCACGATGTCCTTCCCGCTGAATCTGCTGCCGGTGGTGGCAGTGCTCAACTATCTGGTCTACTGCGGCGACTGGCTGTTTGACTTCTTCCGCCCGTCGCACGTGCGCCAGCGGCAGAAAACGGTCAACTTCAAGCGCGAGGCGCGGCGCATTCAGCGCGAGCAGGCGAACAAGCCCTATCACTACAAGTGCGCCGTCTGCGGCCGCACGGACGCGGACCACCCGGAGCTGGAGTTTCGTTATTGCTCCCGCTGCGTGGGCTACCACTGCTTCTGTCAGGATCACATCAATAACCACATCCATTTCACGGAGTGAGCGCCATGCAGACTTTGCAGCAGAAAAGAGAATATACCGTCGCGGTGCTCGACCCGGCGGGGAATGTCACGGCCATCGTCTGCTCGGACGTGCCGGCGGCCGAGCGTGCGCGCGTCGCAGCGCAGATCCTGCGGCTGCCGGAGCTGGGTATTGAGCAGGTCGCGTTTCTGACCGCGCCGCGCAGCGGCGGAGAGATCCGGCTGGAGATGATGGGCGGTGAGTTTTGCGGCAATGCCCTGCGCTGCGCCGGCTTTTATCAGGCGCTGCGCAACGGTGCGCAGGGGAAAAGCTGTGTCTTTGCCGAGATTAGCGGGGCGGACGGTGTCCAGCCCGTCATGGCGGATACGGCGGAGGGCACGGCGTCCACGGTGATGCCGCTGCCGCTGTCCGTGCAGCCGGCCGGCTGGGCGGACGTGCAGGCGGCACGTGTGACCTTTTCCGGCATCACGCACTTTGTCATCGACTGTGCGCAGCCGGATGAGACGCTCGTGCAGCGCGCCATCGCCGCCGCACCCGAGGCCAGCGCCGTCGGGGCGATCTTTCTCGAGCGCGTGTGCGGCAGCATAAAGCCGGTCGTGTTCGTGCGCGAGACTGCGTCCTGCGTCGCGGAAAACAGCTGCGCCTCCGGTAGCGTCGCCACGGCCGTCGTGCTCACGGCGGACTTTGCCGACGGCATCACGGAGATCGGCATCGGCCAGCCGGGCGGCACGCTCGAGGTCGGCGTGCAGCGCACGGACGGCGCGGTGACGGGATTGTCGATCGGCGGCGCGGTGCGCCTGACGCAGACGCTGACCATCACGCTGCCGGAACCGGCGGCCGCGCCGTGTTAATTCGTAAACTATGCTTGCATATTGTCGTGCAATCATGTAGCATATTCTAAGATAATGAACAGGGCGCTGTGCGAAACACACCCGAAACGCCATATTCGGAGAGGAGAATGTGTGATGAAATGTCCCCGCTGCGGTCATGAAATGACGCTGGATACCCATCGGAAATACGCACTGAACATGTGCTATGAGTGCGGCTATATCGAAGGCCGCCTGATCGACCCCGAAAAGAAGGGTGAGACGAACTTTGAGCGCCTGAAAAAGCTCAACTTCAACGAGATGCTCGCATTTCTGACCAAGGGTCTCGGTATGGACGAGGAAAAGCTTGCCGACTGGCTGGACGACGAGGTTCAGTGATCCATACCACCGCTTTCTATACACCGCGCCCGATGATCGGGCGCGGTGTGTTTCCGTGCAGCACGGATGCGGCGGATTGCCGATTCTTTTCTTGACACGGTGGGAGTGCCACTGTATAATATCACGTGCATGGACAGCTTTTGCTTTTTGCGGTGCCTTGTTGCAGCGCGTTTTCTTTTCCACGCAGGTTCGATGCATCTAACCGCCGGGCGCCACAGCAGAAGCCGCTGTTTGTCTGCCGGTCACGCAGGAGCGTGGCTTTTCTCTTCCGCGCTAGTTAGATATATCTAATTTAAATTAGATAACTTTAATCATGAGAAAAAACAATAGTAGGAGGACATCTTCATGCAGCAAATATGCAAACGGATGCTGTCGGTCCTTTTGGCGGTTGCCGTTCTGCTGTCACTGACTGTGACGGCGTTCGCGGCCGACGGCGACGCGGACACGGTGCTCACGGCGGCGGATTATGCCGCTGCGGATGCGCTGTTCGACGCGCTTGATGACGTGGAGCAGACGGCGGCGCAGCGGGGCGCGTCCACAGGCGGATGCACGCAGGCGATTTGCGACTATCTCAATGTACAGGACGAGGTCGTCTCCGGTTCGGTCGAGACGAGCGGAGACCAGATCACCTGGATGACGGAGCAGGGGATCGCCTGCGCCTATTCTCCCCGGCTGGAGCAGATCGCGGCCGCGGCCGAGCCTGTGGCAGATGATACGCCGGATGTACAGACACGTACCTATGCCGAGCGCGGCGCGCAGCATGGGCGCGATGTGTACCTGTTCCAGCCGTACTATGGCATTGACCGCAGCTTCACCGAACAGTATCAGAAGGAAGCCCAGCGTGTGGCGCAGGCATCCGAGGGCACATATCACTATTATAAGGGCGACGCGGCGACGGTCGATACCATTGCGGATGCAATCATGGACGGCGGCGTTGTCATCTTCGATTCGCACGGTTCGACCGATTACGAAAACGGCGATGATTATACTTCGGGCGCCACGACGTCCTACCTCTGCCTGCAAACGGGCGATGGCCTGACAAAGGCGGATTATGACGGCGGTCACGCCGTCTACAGCAGCACAAGCAGCAGCATGAAGTATTTCCTCGTGGACGGTACGGTCATTGCTGACCACATGGATGCGGATGCACAGGCCAATAACGGCCTGCTATGGATGGCAATTTGCCTCGGCATGGCGACTGACGGTCTGGAAAAGCCGCTCATGGATCGTGGCCTCGGCGTTGTCTACGGTTACAGCCAGTCGGTCACGTTCGTTGGCGACTACACGTTTGAAGCGGCGTTTTTTGACAGCCTGCTCGGTGGCAGCACTGTCGCCGAGGCGGTTGCGGATATGAAGACGGTCTGCGGTTCGTGGGACTATTCACCGCAGATCTGTCAGGCCAACAGTATGCCCAGCGGTTATCAGCTGACGACGCTGGATGCGGCGCAGCGCAGTCGCGCCGCATTCCCGATCGTCGTCTCCGCGGATGATCTCTATCCCGGCCACGGCAATGTTGATCAACTGCAGGACGTCAATTCCGGCTGGTCGCTACTTGACCGCTACGCTCTGACGGCGGACACCGATACACCGGAACGCGGCTCCGTGACACAGCGGGGCATGACCATTACGGCCAACGCCGGTACCGGCTACTACGCTTCCGGCTACACCGTCGTGCCTGAGGGCGCGGCTACGGTGCGCCAGGATGGCGACACATTCCGCGTTTCTGCGCTGCGGCAGGATTGCAAGGTAACGATCCACTTTTCTGCCAAGACACCGGCGAACGTACATTTTGTGGTGCCGGAAGGCGTGACAAAGCCGGATGTTGCCGGTTATATCGGAGATCCGATCGTGTTGCCGCAGCCGACAGGCACGCCCGTGGCCGACGCGCAGGACTATCACTTTGTCGGCTGGACGACCGAGCCGGTCGAGGTTCCGGCCGTGAGTGCGCAAGTGCTCCGCGCGGGTGAAAGCTATGCCGTTACGGGCGCGGATACAACGCTCTATGCGCTCTATCAATACTTTGCCACACCGGACGGGCGGACGCCCACCTTCTCCGCGGTTGCGGCAGACACCGATGACTGGAGCGGGACGTATGTCCTGCGCGGCGGCGACAGCGTCCTGCGCTGTGACGGAAGTGTTTACGGGGCGGAGCTTGGCAGTGCTGCGGCTGCCGCACCGTTCGAGAATACCGGCATTACCGTGGATGATGACGGCAATGTTTCCGGCGTTTCCGGTGCATATACCGTACAGATCACGCGCGTGGCCGGTACGGAGCAGTACACGATTCGCCTCGGCGGGGCAATGTCATCGGTGTATCTGGCTTGCCGCTCAAACACCGACCAGCTCAATTCCGCCGTGGACGGCAGCAGCAGCTACGCCCGCTGGATCATCAGCTGGCAGGACGGCCATATTGTCATTCAAAATGCCCGGTTTCAGGCACGTAGTCTGCAATATTGCGCGGATAAGCAATACTTCCGCTGCGTCCGCGGTACCCAGACGCCGCTGACGCTCTATCACGGCGAGGACAGCGGCCTGTGGTATACCACGGCACTGCAGGCAGCGCACGAGCACCGGTATGCGGAGTCCGGCCGCCAGCCGGCAACCTGCACGGCGCCCGGCTGGGTCGAGTATGCCTGCACCGTCTGCGGCAGTACCTACCGCGATACGCTGGATCCGCTCGGTCATGCGTTCCATGACAAGGCTTCTGCAGTGTGCGCGCAGGCGGCGACCTGTACAGAGCCTGCACAGTATTTCGTGCAGTGTGACCGCTGCGATGCGGTCAGTGATGCGCTGACGGTGACCGTGGGCGAGGCGCTCGGCCATGCCTATGAAAATGGCGTTTGCATTCGCTGCGGTGCGCTGATGCCGGTTGCCCCGTTCGAGGATGTGCCGGACGATGCCTATTATGCCGACGCAGTCTATTGGGCCGCTCGCTGTGGAATCACGAGCGGCGTCGGCGGCAGCCGCTTTGCTCCGAACGAGACGTGCACGCGTGCCCAGATCGTGACCTTCCTCTGGAACGCAGCGGGCAATCCGGAACCGGAATCCGTCTCCGTTCCGTTCACGGACGTGTCGGCGGATGCCTATTATTACAAGGCGCTGTGCTGGGCGACGGAAAATGAGATCACCTATGGCACGAGTGCCGCGACCTTCTCACCGGACGGCATCGTGACGCGCTCGCAGGCGGTTGCGCTGCTGTGGCGCGTTGCCGGCAGTCCGGAGGCTTCCGAGGGCGAGACGTTTACAGACGTCCCGGAGGACGCGTATTACGCGGCCGCGGTGCGCTGGGCGGCAGCAAATGATATTACGGCGGGTACGGGCGGAGGCTGTTTTTCGCCTGTGGCCCCTTGCACACGCGCACAAATTGTTGCGCTTTTGTACAATCAAATGCATACCTGATATGCCGGAACCGGCCGGCGGAAAGGGAAGGTGAGGCTGCGCACAGATTCGCTGAGACCATAAACCATGTACATACGATATTATTTCAGGAGGTAATCACCAACACATGAACAAGACATTCACCAAACGGCTCCTGTCCCTGGTGCTGCTGGTGGTCATGCTCGTCGGCTGCGCGCTCCCGGCCTATGCCGTGGACACCGGCGCAGACGGCGACCTGACCGCAGAGTACGCACTTCGGGGCGCGACCTACAAAGACGGTGTCTATGAGGGGACCGGAAAGGGCTATTGGGACGGCGAGATCAAAGTCCAAGTAACGATTGCGGACGGCAAGATTGCCAATGTAGAGCTTGTCAGCCAGGACAAGCAGTCTTACTGGGACTCGAAGGACGTTGCCTCGCTCTTTGACAAGATCGTAGAGGCCAATGGTACGGAGATTGACGGTATTTCCGGTGCAACCAAGAGCAGCAACGGTGTCAAGGCGGCGGTCAACGACGCGCTGAGCAAGGCGCTTGTCACGGAGCCGGAACAGCCGGAAGCCGGCGTTTTTGCCGCTGGTACCGGTGCAAAATCTGACCCATACCTGATCCGTACGGTCGATCAGCTCAATGCATTTGCGGCTTCTGTCAACAGCGGTGAGACGTATGAGAGCCAGTATATCACGCTCGATGCAGATCTGGATCTGTCGGGTGAGAGCTGGACGCCGATCGGCGGCGCCAGCGGCAGCTTCTGCGGTTTCTTCAGCGGTGACAACCACGTGATCACCGGACTGACCATCGGTTCCAAGGCGGAGCCGTCGGCGTTGGAAGACGCCGGACTGTTTGGCATGCTTGGCCGGGGCGGCGCAATCCGCAATCTGGGCGTCAAGGATGCGTCGATTGATACCAAACCCGCCGATGTGGAGCCGGCGGTCGGCATTCTTGTTGCGTGCATGGCGGACAGCAGTGTTGTGGACGGCTGCTGGGCGACCGGCACGGTTAATGTGAACGCCAGCGGCACCAGCAGATACGCCTATATCGGCGGGCTGGTCGGTACGAGCGGTATTCAGAGTCTCGTCTGCAACAGCTGGGCCGATGTGCAGATTGCGGTCGGCACCGGCTGCACCGAAGCCGGCGCCGGCGGGATTGTCGGCTGGACGGGCAACAACTCCGCTGTGATCAACTGCGCAGCGTTTGGCAGCATTGAAAACAACTGCAATGCGCAGATGATGTACGGTGCCGGTGGTATTGTTGGTTATAGCAGCGGCGCGATCTATGCCTGCTATTCCGATATGACGCTGCATGCGGATGCGCAGTCTTATGAGAATGGCGCGGACGTTTCGATTGGCGGCATCGCCGGCGGCACGTCTTACATGGCTGCTGGCTATCAGTGCTGGTTTAACGAGGAAGCCGGGCAGACGTATTACGGCGGCGATGCAGTCGCAGAGCAGGTTGCCAATGGCTATAGCGGCATCAACTATCTGCCCAGTGAGAATGAAAAATGCGAAGGCCTGACGGCGGCACAGTTTGCGGACGGTACGCTTTCCGCCAAGCTTGCGGCTGCACTTACGGAAGAAGCGCTCGCGGATGCGCAGGCCTATTTCTCCGGCAAGGATATCGCCCTTCTCAAAACCATCACGATGGATACCTTCATGAGCATGAGCGAAAACGGCTGGAACGGCTGGCAGACCGAAGGCGGCCGTCTGCTGCCGACCGGCGAGAGCGCCATTGCTCCGGTGGATCCGAGTGATTATTTTGCCGGTGGTGAGGGCACGCAGGCGGATCCTTACCGCATTGCGACGGCTGTGCAGCTTAGCGGCTTCGCAGCGGCTACGCAGGCGGGCAAGCTCGTCACGCGCAATCTGTATTTCCAGCTGGATGCGGACATCGCGCTCACGGATGCGTGGACGCCGATCCACAATTTTGCCGGTACCTTTGACGGCAATGGACACACCGTTTCCGGTGTGACCATGGGCACGGAGGCGGCACCGCTGGATCAGTCGTCCGTCGGCTTCTTTGACTCGCTCGCAAAGGGTGCGACGGTCAAAAACCTCATGCTCACGGATGTGGCTGTCTATGTCAGCAGCAGTGCGGTGGCGAGACTTTACGTCGGCGGTCTGGTCGGCGGCGCGGACGCCGGGGCGAACACTGTGATTGATAACTGCTCGGTCACAGGCAGCATTGTTTCCGCTGCTTCGAGCAGCAATGTGCTTGTCGGCGGTCTGGCCGGTATGCTCGGCAATGACAGCCGCGTGACAAACTCCTATGCAGACATTGCTGTCAGCGGAAGCAGCACAAAGTACGCGGTTGCTGCTGGCGGTCTGGTTGGTTCGTTCGGAAGCAGCAGCTTTGTCGGCAACTGTGCTGCGCTCGGCGATGTTGCCGTGAGCGGCAACAGCCTGCAGTATAATCGCAGCAGAGCGGGCGGCCTGATCGCCTCGGCCCCATACCTGACGGAAAACTGCTATGCCGCCGGCAATGTCACCATGACAAATGCCAGCAGCGAATATGACGCCTATGCCGGTATGCTGATCGGCGAACAGAGCGGCAGCGCCGTCGTGGACAGCCACTACAGCAGCAAAGCGGTATGCACCGTCAACGGCGAGCGCAAAGATCCTGTCGCGGTCGGCAAGACGCCCGACAGCTGGTACAATGGCATCAACTACAACAAGATTACGGCGCAGGAGGACGTTACGAACGACGCTTTTGCTGCCGTCATGAATCAGGGCGTTTCCGCCGAGGGCCTCGCGGCGGCGGATGAATACCTCATCAGCAGCGGCAAATTCTCCGGTTACACGGCCGAGGGCCTTGCGGCCATGCGTCCGGCGGCCTGGCAGAGCTGGGGCGCGGTGGACGGTAAGGTGCTTATCGGCGTTGAGACGCCGCGCGTCTTTGCTTCCGGCACCGGCACGCAGGCGGATCCGTTCCTCATTGAGACGGAGGCGCAGCTGCGCGCGTTCGCCGCAACCACCATCGGCGACAATGCAGTCGACTATGCGGGACAGTTTGTCGCGCTGGATGCAGATATTACCCTCGCTGGAGCGTGGACACCGATCCACAGCTTCGCCGGTTCCTTTGACGGTCGGAACCACACCGTTTCCAACGTGACGGTCGGAACGGCAGCGGCACCCTATACGCTCGGTTCTGCCGGATTCTTTGACGTGCTGGCGGACAACGCGCAGATCTCCAATCTGCACCTGCGGAATGTCAATGTCTATTCGAACGCAGAAGACTCGCAGAGCTATCCGGTTGTCGCCTTTGCGGGCGGTCTGGTCGGCGGCGCGAATCGCACCGGCAATGATATCCGGATCGATCACTGCTCGGTTATTGGTGGCTGCATCGCAGCCAATTGCGCCAGCGGTCAGGCACAAGCAGGCGGCGTGATTGGCTATGCCTATCAGGGCTGGAGCGTTACCAACTGCCTGACGGATGTTGCGGTTTCTGCGAAATCGTCCGTCACGTTTGCAATTGCAGGCGGTCTGGTTGGCTGCTCGCTGGTGTCGCTGTATGCCAACTGCGCAGCGCTCGGTGATGTGACTGCGGACGGCGATAACATGATCGCCAATCTGAGCGGAAAGGCCGGCGGCTTTGCCGGACAGGCGGCCGGCGTGTTCCAGAACTGCTATACAGCCGGAAACGTTACGCTGGTCAATACGGTGAAGGCCAATACACCAGCCGTTGGCGCATTTGCCGGCGAGCTGTCCATGGGTTATGCAGTCCGCTGCAGCTATAACCAGAGCGCGGCCCTGCAGGAAAATGGCGCGGCGCTGACGACTGCTGCTTTCGGCGTGTGCAACGCTAACAACAGCGCTACAAATCAGATTGTGGGCGCGGACACCGGCGCTGCAATCTTTGCCGACACGATGAACGAGGGACTGAACAAGGCCAGCCTTGCCAGCGACAAGCAGTGGCTGATCGACGAAGCAGGCCGCGCTGCATCCTGGCTGGAAGCCCGTTATCCCACCGTCTGGTATGGTTGGACGGCGGACAATGCCAAGACCGTTCTCAGCGACAAACCCTATGTGGAGCAGGAAGGCCCCGATGCGATCTTTGCCAGCGGCAAGGGCACTCAGGAGGATCCCTGGATCATCCAGACGGTTGCGCAGCTTCGTGCATTCCATGATTCCTTCCTGACGACGGGCTATTCCGGAAAGTATATTGCGCTCGGCGCGGACCTGGATCTTTCCGGAGAAGCGTGGACGCCGATTGGGCATACGGAGAAGGGTATGCGTCTCTTCGCGGGCAACTTTAACGGCTGCGGCCACAAGATTACCGGCATGACGATCGGCACGGAGGCCGCGCCTGTCCTCGATACGGCGCAGTGGATGTACTATGGCTTCTTTGCCGGCCTGACGAACTACGCCCGCGTGGAGAATCTCGGCCTGGAAAATGCCAGCCTTTACGTGACCGGTAAAGAGTCCGTGTTTGCGGGCATCATCAGCGGCTACAGCAATCAGTCCACCGTGAATCACTGCTGGGCGACCGGCACGGTCGTTGTCAAAACGCAGGAAGGTCAGTATCAGAACAACTGCTTTTCCGGCGGACTCGTTGGTTACAGCCAGGCCAGTGAGATCCTCAACAGCTGGGTCAATGTCCATGTGGATGCCTATTGCAACACGGCCAACGCGGAAGCCGGCGGTATTGCGGGCATGAACGCATTTGGCATCATTGCCAACTGTTACGCACTTGGTGTCATCTCCGGTGAGACCAACCGCAACGTCGATGACGGCGGCGTGATTTACCTCGGCGGCATCGCCGGCTGCCAGGCCGGCACCATTGCCAACTGCTACAGTTTGTGCGACCTGACCGCACGCTCCTGGACCAAGAACGTCGGCGCGATTGGCGGCATGGCTACGGCAATCAGCGAGAGCTTCGACAGCTACTACAGCGACAGTGCCAAGCTCACCATCGCTGAGCTGGCGATCGACCCGGTTGTCCCGTTCGGCACGCTGGTAGCGGCCGGTTACAATGAGGACGGCGACTATATGTCCGGTTCGCTTGTCAGCGGCGTTGCGGCGCTGCCTGCGGCCGATATGACGGCTCAGGCGCTCGTTGATCGTCTGAACGGCAACTTTGCCGAGTTCCCGGTTTCCGGCGATGACATTTCCGCGCCGCTCAAACAGTGGGCCCTCAAGGACGGCGTTGTCACGTTCGGCGACACCGATGCGCAGATCACGTATGTTCCGGTCGAGCGGCCGGATGCTCCGGTTTCTTACGATTACAAGGACGGCGTGTACTATGGCCGCGATAAGAACAAGACGGTTGTTGTGCGCATCACCGTGGAGGATCAGAAGATCGTCTCCGCTGAAATCGTCAGCCCGGCCGATTTTGACGCAGCCAACGCTGCGGCGATTCTCGAGGCCCTGATCAACGACCAGACCGTGAAGGACACCGCGTCCGGCACGGACGATGACCAGACGCTTAAGTCGGCGCTGTCTGTTGCCGCAAGCAAGGCACTGGTCGGAGACACGAGCGGCTACGATGCTGCGGATCCGTCGAGCATTTTTGACGGCGGCACCGGCACCAAGGAAGATCCTTACCGGATCGAAACGGCAGATCAGCTTCGTGCATTTGCAGCGGCGGTCAACGAGGATGAGCATTTTGAGGGCGAGTACATCGTACTCACTGCGGATATTATTCTCACCGGAACCCAGTGGATGCCGGTCGGCAGCGGCGGCGCGCACTACTTTGCCGGCATTTTCGACGGCCAGAACCACCGCATCTATGGTATGACCATCGGCAGCAGCGACGCGCCGACGGACTATGCCTCTGTGGGCCTGTTTGCTTATGTGGACGGCGGCATCATTCAGAATCTCGGTGTCGTGGATGCCAGCATCTACAACCGGCGCTCGGATAATTACCGCACCTATGCCGGCATCATTGCGGGTGTTGTGGATAAGACCGAGACCGGATGCGGTTCCATCATCAATAACTGCACGGTCTCCGGTACGATCTATAATCAGGCGCAGGATTGGAGCCAGATCGGCGGCATTGCCGGCTACTGCTTCGACAGCATCATCATCAACTGCGGTGCAGCGGTCGACCTTACCGTGGTCTCCACAAACTCCAGCGCGTTTGCCGGCGGCATTGTTGGCATTGACGGTTTTGCCATTGTTGCCAACAGCTACGCCATCGGCAGCATCTACGCAGATGCCAATGTCAACGCTGCCACCATCGGCGGCATTGCCGGTATGCAGGCTGGTACGGCCGGCAACAACTACGCGGATATGAAGCTGGTCAGCAAAAATCATACCGGTGATATTGGCGGCATCGCCGGCCGCAACACGGCCATTGGCACCATTCTCTACGGTTATTACAACAAAGAGCAGGAAATGCGCTCCGGCAACACGGTGATCACGGAGGAGAAGCCTGTTGGCGTGAACGTGACTATGCTCGGCAATACCGGCGTCGTTGAAGAAACGGCTGTCATGACCGGCGCAGAGCTCAGAAGCGAAGCGTTCCGCGACCTGCTCAATGACAATCAGTGCGATCAAAAGCAGCTTCAGTCGGCGCTCAATGACGCGATTACGGGCTTCAAGCTGCTGGTTCGCTCGAACGATTCTCTCGTGATCGACACATGGATTCTTGACGGAATCGTGCGTCAGGAAGAGGCGCCGGCGATGACTGCGCCCGAATCGGTTGCGGCTCCGGTTGTTGACCCGAACGGCGGCTCCTTCACCGATGCGCAGACAGTGACGATCACCTGCGCGACTGAGGGCGCGAGCATCTACTATACGACTGACGGCAGCGACCCGACAACGGAGAGCACGCTTTATACCGGCGCTTTCGAACTGACGGAGTCGGCGACGGTCAAGGCCATCGCCGTTAAGAACGGCTGTCTCAATAGTGAGATTGTCACAGTGACTTTTGAAAAGTCCAAGCCCGCTATCGTCTTTGACGACGTGGCTGAGGATGCCTGGTACTACGACGCTGTCCAGTGGGCAGTGGGCGCAGGTGTCACAGTGGGCACGGGCAACGGCCACTTCTCGCCCAATATGATCTGCACCCGCGCGCAGGCGGTCATGTTCCTGTGGAACGCCGCCGGCAACCCGACGCCAAAGACGACGGACAACCCGTTCGTGGATGTTTCCGAGGACGCGTATTATTATCAGGCGATGCTCTGGGCCGTGGGCGAGGGCATTACAGAGGGCACGGGCAATAATTGCTTTAGCCCCGACATGATCGCGACCCGTTCGCAGATCGTCTCGTTCCTGTACCGCTATGCCGGCTCTCCGGCTGTGGAGAACGCGGCGTCGTTTACCGACGTCCCGGCGACGGCTTACTATGCCGATGCCGTTGCGTGGGCCATGGTCAAGGGCGTCACGGAAGGCACGGGCAACAACTGCTTTAGCCCGCTGCGCGACTGCACGCGCGCGGAGATGGTGTGCTTCCTGTACAACTACTTCGCCAAGTGAGCCGCACCCGGTAACGCGATCACCCAAACCTAAGCGTGAGCCGGCCGTTTCCTCGGAAACGGCCGGCTTTTTTGCGCTTTGTATTAAATTCGTGATTCAAACAAAATTTCTTTCGTTTTTTCAACTTTTTTCGTTCGCTGCGCGTCTTGACGCGCAGCGAATTCGGGTGTTATCATCGAGCCATCAAACGCGAAGACACAGAGTAGTAAGCAGGAACGTCCTTTCAGAGAAGTGCCGGGTGGTGCGAGGCACAAAGCGTACAGACCTGCCGAACTGGCTGAACAGCGGCTGCGCTGAACGATGAGTAGGTGCAGACGGGTGCGCCCGTTATTGTGCAGGGATATGATGGTATCCCGGATAAGTGCGTCCCCAATCGCGGGGGCGAAGAAGAGTGGTACCGCGGAGGGTTTTCGGCCTTTCGTCTCTTCTGCCAGAGGGCAGGAAAGACGGAGGGTTTTCTTTTTTCCTGCCAGACCATCAGACTATGCTTTTGCAGGAGGAATGCATCATGAAAACCCGGACCAAGACCAGAACCATACCCAAGACCCCATTTTTTGCCGCCTTCTCGGTCGGCGCAGTGCTCTTTTCCGCGCACGCCGGCGGCGGCTTTGCGACCGGAAACCAGGCCAACACCTATTACGTCGGCCTCGGCTGGGCCGGCATCGTGTCGGCGATCGCTGCCATGCTGCTGCTCACGCTCACGATGCGCGAGGCCATGATCATGTACAATTCCCGCGGCCTGACGAGCTATAAGCAGCTGTTCGAGACGCTCTACCACCCCTTTGACAAAATTGAGTGGCTGTTCGAGATCTTCTTTTACATCATGGTGCTCATGGCCGTCGCGGCGGCCATCTCGGGCGCGGCCTCCGCGCTGCGGAGCTATTTCGGCGTGAACTATTATCTCGGCGTCGTGGCCGTCGGCTGCCTCGTCCTGCTCCTGACCATTTTCGGCGCCGGCATCGTGCGCGCGGCGTCCACTTATATGGGCATCGCCATCCTCGTCACCGCCATCACCATCTACGCCATCGGCATCTTCAAGAGCGAGTCACCGCTGTTCACCGTCCTCAGTGCTGATTTTCAGACGACCGGTTTCGCCAATGTCCCCAAAGCAATCTTTAACGCCTTCACCTATGCCGGCTTCCAGTGCGTTACGCTGCCGACCATGATCGCCTGCGGCACGACCATGCGCAGCAAGCAGGGCTGCGCCAAGGCCATGTGGATCTCCTTTGCCATGAATGCCGTTGCGCTCGTGCTGTCCGTGTTCATGCTCATCTGCTGGCGCGGCGTCTACACCGCCGTGGACGGCGGCACGACCATCCCCACGCTCACGGTCTGCAACGCCATGGGCATCCGTGTCCTCACCGCAGTTTACGGCGTGTGCCTCATGCTCTGCCTCATCTCCACGGGCGTGACGACGATCTTCGGCTTCGTCGCCCGCTTTGAGAAGCTGCCGATGTTCCGCGGCATCCAGTCGGCGCCGGTGCGCAGCGCCATCGTGTCCGCGTTCATCATCATTTTGTCCATGTCCATCTCCATGGCCGGCCTCACGAACATCATCAAGTACGGCTATGGCTACTGCGGCTATCTCGGCATCGCGGTCGTGGTCGTTCCGTTCCTGACCGTCGGCGTGTACAAAAACCGCAGGTATATCCGCGAGCACGGTCTTGCGCAGGGCTTTGCCGCCGCGCAGCCGGAGACCGAAGCGGCCGAGACCGCGCAACCCGCTGCCGTTCCCGCCGCGGCGAAATAACATATTACGAAAATCGCCCCGCAGCAGAAGCTCTGCTGCGGGGCGTGCTTTTCTCTCAGAATTTACGTTATGCTGCCGGTTCCCACTCGACCGTGTCGAGCACGGCCAGCAGCTGGTCGCCCTTGTCCGCGAACCAGCCGGCGTTCGGGTCGGCCCAGGCAATGATGCCGCTGTTTTTTCCCTGATAGCTGAGGAAGGTCCAGTTTTTGTCGCCGTCATAATACCCGGCGGAGACGCTGTCTCCGGCGAGCGTCAGCGATTCTTCCTTCAGCCCCGTGCCGCACACGCCGAAGCTGTCCGACCAGTACAGCTGCACACAGCTGTCCGAGCCGCTGTCCGGCCAGATCTTTACACCGAAGTCGGTTTCCGAACCGTCGAGCGTTCCCGCTGGGCAGAGCTCATATTTCCAGCCGTCCGGAACCTGCACACGCAGCGTTCCGGCAGCGCCGGATACGGTCGCGGTCTCGGTGGGCGTGGGCGTTTGCTGCGGTGTGCCCGTGGCCTGAGCGCCGCAGCCGGCGGGGAGGAGCATCAGCAGCGCGAGAAGCAGTGCGGGGAGCAGTCGCGATTGTTTCATGGTCTGGCCACCTTTCTATATTGTTGTGTGATCAGACGGCCGCGCAGTACAAATGTTCCCCAAAAGCAAAAACGCCCCCGGCGCCGATCATCGGCCGCCGGAGGCGTGGTGCAACAATGCAATCCAAATCCGAACCGTTTTTGTTGCTGATAGCTTCCTGCAATTCCGCGAAGGTGATGGTTTTCGTGCCTTCCTTGTAGTTGAAGGTGATTACCATTTTATCATCGTACAGGAAAATCGCGTTGATGAAGGTGTCGATGAGCATCTTGCGGTGGCTCTGTTGCCGCACGTCCAGCTTGCGGAAGCGGTGGAGCCAGAAGGTCATAAACTCCGCGCTGACCTTGGGCTTCGCCATCTTTTCGCGGGCAAGCCTGTTCTCAAGCTCGTCGCGGCGGTTTTCCAGCTCCTCCAGCCGCGCCTTTGTGGAGCGCGTCAGGATGCCCTGCTGAATGGCGTTGAGCAAATTGCCGATGGCAGTATCCGCTTCACGGAGCTGTTGCTCATAAAGTGGCACGTTCACATTGTCCCTGTCCTGCAAGTCCATCAGCATGGATACGATGGCCTCTATCGCTTTGTCGTCCATGACCATTTTCATGGTTTCACCGACCACCAAATCCTCGATCCATTCCTTCCTGACGGGCTTCTTGTGGCACTCGGTGCGCTTCTTTTTGACCGACACACACTTGTAGTAGTGATGCACCTTTCCCGTGCGGCTTGTGCCGCTCTCGCCGCAGAGATACGCCCCGCAGTAGCCGCAGAACAGCTTGGTTGTCAGCAGATAATCGTCCTCGGCCTTGTGACGCGCCGGGGCCTTTTTGTTCTTCGCCAGCTTCTCCTGCACCCGGTCAAAGAGGTCTTGCGGTACGATGGCGGGGATGCCGTCCGGCACGATCACATCGCGGTATCGGAACTCCCCGATATAGCGCCGGTTGTGGAGTATATGCCCCACGCTGTTGAAGGTCATTTTCTGCCCCCGCGTGTTGGTAAGCCCCTGCTCGTTCAGCCAATTCATAATGGAGGAAATGGTTTCTCCGCCGTCATATCGCTTGAAGGCTTCCAACACGAACGGCGCGGTCAGCGGGTCGATCTGGAAGTGCTGCTCCGCGTCGATCACATAGCCAATGGGCATCATGCCGCCGTTGAATTTGCACTTGAGGGCGTTGTCCGTCATGCCGCGAACGACCTTTTCCGAAAGGTCGGCGGAGTAGTATTCCGCATAGCCCTCAAGGACGGATTCGAGAATGATGCCCTCCGCGCCCTCTGAAATAATCTCGGTGGCGGATACAACCTTCACGCCGTTCTTTTTAAGCGTGGCCTTGTACCGGGCGCTGTCATAGCGGTTTCGTGCGAATCTGTCCAGCTTCCAGACGATCACTATGTCAAACAGCCGCTTGCCGCTGTCCTTTATCATGCTCTGGAACTCCGGGCGGTTGTCGGTCTTTGCAGAATACGCGCGGTCGATGTAATGCCGCAATACCGTGATACCGTTCTTCTCGGCAAAGGCGGCACACTCGCGTAGCTGACCTTCGATGGATTCTTCCCGCTGGCTGTCCGAGGAATAGCGGGCGTAGATCACGGCTTTCATTTCGCATCCACCTCCGAGAGCATCTGCACAAGCGTTGCCTTCAATCGTTCGTTCATAGCCGAGCCGGGGTCGAAGCACATTTCCACGAACCGCGCCATTTCTGGATTGTTCAGGCCGAGCTTCACGCAGTTGTTATAGATCATGCCATGGGGGTCGTCCGTCCTGCCGAAAATGTAGTCCAGCGATACGTCAAAGTAGTCGGCGTATTTCAGAAAAACCTCCGGGGAGGGCGTGGAATCGTCGATCTCGTACCGGGCGAGAGCGGATTGGGAAACGTCAAATTCCTTTGCCAGCTTTGCCTGCGAGAGCCTGACGCTTTCGCGCAAGCTCCTGAGCCGTTCACCGATGATTTTCAAGGCTGCGTCACCTCCTTTTCTGTTTCAAGTATACCCAGAAACAGAGAACATGTCAATGATACATTCACATAACGCCGCGATTCTCTGACGCGCGGCAGGCGCAAAAGCTCCGCAGGAGCGCAGCCGATTTTGCAAAAATCGTTCAAAGGGGCTTGGGGACAAATTTCCCCAACAAGCGAAAAGTGGCTCCAAGCCACCTTGCTTGCCAAGTGTGAAGCCGACAGGGTTCGCACGGCGGCAAGGGCAGCAAAGAGGGCCCTCTTTGCCCTGCTTGCCAGTTCTTTTTCACTCAGCATATTGACGATTTTAATCTGTCATGGTATGATTTTAATACTGTAAAGGATCGGAGAAGATACCATGTCTGATTTTTTTATGAATGATAAGTATAGGGTTCTTAAGTGCATGGCAACACGGCAGATTCCTGTAAACGGTGAAACGGTTGTCAAGCTTTCGCAGCAGGAAATTGCTGATATTCTCGACTTTGCAAAACCGAAGGTTAACACGATTATCAGAGAGCTTAAAGATGCTGGCTATATAGCACAGCACAGTACAAGGGGCAAGTACTCTTTAACCTCAAAAGCCATGGACGCGCTCAATACAATGAGTGAAATGGAGGCACAGGCATGAACATGAATACGATGCCTTTGGAGGCGGAAACCAGAATTCTTATTGATAGAAATCTTGAACATCTTGGCTGGAAGTTGAGTGGTAAAGACCAGAATGTTTTTTATGAGCAGCCAAAGTCAGAAGATGAGAAGAAAAAGCTCGGTGGCAAACGCCCAGACTATGTTCTTTACTCTAAAGAAAGCGATAGACCGCTTATTGTTATTGAAGCAAAAAAGAAAGGTTCTCGCATAGATGTGGCTTTGGAGCAGGGAATCCATTATGCCCGAGCCATTAATGCGCCGCTTGTTTTTGCGACCGACGGTGTGTTTTGCAAGGCATTTCATACTGACGCAAATCGTCCGCCGCTATTAAACGGCGAAGAGGTCGATGAGTTTATCCGTGAGGCTCTTGCCTTACGTTATTTGACTTCCTATGAGGTCAATACCGTCAGCCCTAAAGTGCAGTATGACCGCAAAGAGCTTATCCGTATCTTTGATGAAGCAAACAATATGCTACGCGGTGAAGGCTTACGTGCTGGTATTGAACGATTTGGTGAATTTGCGAATATTCTTTTCTTGAAGCTTATTAGTGAAAGTGAGCAGGCCAAGAAAGAGCGGGGTGAAACAACTAAATTCGACATGGCGTGCAGTTGGGATGCTATAAAGCAAATTCCTTACTCTACACGCATTGAGTATATCAATAAAACCGTCTATGATAAGCTGAATGCCCTATATGGGACTGATATTTTCACACCTCTGCAAATCAGAGATACAAGCATCCTGAAGGAAATTATGGATAAGCTGGATCCCCTTATGCTTACAGATGTTGACAGCGACGTAAAGGGAGATGCCTTTGAGTATTTCCTCAAAGCATCAACAGCGACAAAAAATGATTTAGGAGAATACTTTACGCCGCGCCATATTGTCAAAACAATGGTGCGTCTTGTTAATCCGAAAATAGGAGAGAAAATATACGACCCGTTTTGCGGGACCGGCGGCTTCTTGATTGAATCTTTCCGCTATATCGAGAGAAATATTGATTCCAGGAATCCTGAGCTGAGGCGCATTTTGCGTGAAGATACGATTTACGGGAACGAAATTACCAACACGGCTCGCATCACAAAAATGAATATGATTCTTGCCGGTGATGGACACAGCAACATTCATATGAAAGACAGTTTAGGTTTTTATACAAGGGCATAATTATAAAACACAACAAAACCGAGCCAACCTACACTAAAACGTCGCTATTTCTTTGTGAAAAGCGACGTTTTTTTATGGCCCGGACTGAGAAAGGAGTGGTGACAACCATATAATCTAAAAAAGAAAGGGGGAAGTTTTTTCGTTAGCCAGGCTGAGAGGTCTGGCTTTTTTCATTTCAAAACAAGGAGGTTAGCGAATGGCAGATGACAAACTGAAAGCAGGCCCGGAGTCCCCTGGCGAGGGCTCTGTTGGGGATGCTCAAACTGTGACGAAGCCCCCTGTCCCGGAAACGGTAGAGGAGCCCGCAGCTGGCACCGGCCCGGTACGCCAGCCGGAACAGTCTGTTACCCCTGGAATGGGCGGGGATGTTCCAGCCCAGCCTGCGCCGCAGGTTGAAGCTGATAAGGTGGAAAAATCCCCCGACCAGGATAAAAAAGTGGAACCGGAGGAAAAGACGGCAAAACGCCGGGGCCGTCCCCCCAAGGAGCAGGATTCTCCCCAGGGGGACAAACCGGAAAAGGGGACGGGGCCCCGCACAGGCCGCCCGGCTAAGGCTGACAAGGCGGCCCGTGGCAAGTCCCCGTCCCATGGTGTTCTGGACAAAGTGTCCAGAGGTGTGAAAAAGGACAAGGACAAAGAAACAGGCTCCGGGGGTGTTGGGCCCGGTGTGAAAGCTCCAAAGGGCAAACCTGCCCCGGTCAAGGAGGCGGAGGCCCCCGCCCCGGAGATTAAGCTGCCGCCTACGCCGGAGGTGCCGCCCCGCCCGGTGGAGCAGGGAAAAATCGTCTATTTGAAACTGTCAGAGCTTCATCCATTCCATACCTTGCGGGATCACCCCTTTAAGGTGCAGGACGATAAGGCGATGGACGATCTGGTGGGGACGATCAAGGAACACGGCATTATGACCCCCGCTACCGTCCGCCCGGAAAAGGACGGCAAGGGCTATGAGATCATCGCGGGCCACCGCCGCTGTCATGGTGGTGATCGGGCTGGACTGGATGAAATTCCCTGCATTGTCCGTGAGATGACCGATCTTGAGGCTGTCCGTGAAATGAAGAACAGCAACAAGCAGCGGGGCGACCCTCTCCCCAGCGAATTGGCAAAGCTCCTGGATTTGGAGCTGGAGGCCATCAAGCGCCAGGGGGCCCGGCCCAAAAATGACAAGGAGGCAGAGGCCCTGGGTAAGCTCTCAGTGGAGATCGTGGGCAAGGAGCATGATATGAACTATAAAAAGGTGCTCCGCTATGTTCGCCTTAACCATCTTGTTCCGGAGCTTCTGGAAAAGGTGGACGCTAAAAATATGGGCTTTATGCCTGCTGTGGAGCTGTCGTATATCAAGCCGGAAAACCAGCGGCTTATCGCCGTGTCCATTGATGGGGAGCAGTCCTCCCCATCGGTCAAACAGGCAAAACGGCTTCGGGAGCTCGACCAGGAGGGCCTGCTCAACGGCGATGTTATTGACGGCATTTTGAGCGAAGAAAAAAGGGAGGTTGACAACGTGATCATCAGTACCGACGAACTCAACAAGTATTTCGGCAAGGAGGTCACTCCTGCCAAAATGAAGGAGCAGATCATAGCCCTGCTGGACGAGTGGAAAGAGAAACAGCCGCCCGAACTGGCAAAGCCGGAGAAGAAGAACGAGCTCGATAAGTGACCGGGCCCCGCTTCTGGACACTTTGTCCAGAGGTACGCGCCCTGCGCTTGGGATGGGCTCTGCGGTGATATATCCCCCGTCGCCGGGGTCTATGCTGCACAGCCGGGAGTGGGCCGTCAAGGGGCGGAACGCCCGCCGTTTGCGGCGGCCTGCCCTTTACGGCCTGCCCCGGCTGTGCTATTTCCGGCAAGCGGCGGGGGTATATCCTCCAGAGCCGCCCCCTTTCCCAAGACTGGGAAAGGGCGTGGGGTTTGGGTTGAACTTTCTTATTAAAATATCGGAGGTATGAACGATGAAACGACCCCTTGCTTATATCACCGCTGCATGGCTCGGCGGCGATAGCGAAAACGCAGAACTGGCGGCGCAGTATTGCCGCACCGTGTATGAGGCAGGCTTTTCTCCTATTTGCCCGCCCCTGTACTTGCCCCTGTTTCTCAATGATGCTGTTCCCGAGGAGCATAAAAGCGGCATCGACATGAGCCGTGACCTGCTCCGCCGTTCTCATGTGCTGGTTGTTTGCGGGCACAGTATGACCGAAGCCATGAAAAATGATATTGCCGTGGCCCAGCGGCTGGGAATTACGGCAACAACCCTTGAGGGCATCCTGACCGTCAAGGGACAGGGCCGCCGCTAATGGCAACCCTGTTTGAAGCCTACGTTACCAACGCCGGAAAGTACAGCGAGGGCCAGCTTGTGGGTGAAACACTGAAATTTCCCACAACCGCCCAGGAGGTGGAGGCTCTCTTGAAACGGATCGGCGTGGATGGCGTCCGCTATCAGGAAATTTTTATTACCTCTTTCGATGGGGATGTGCTGGGGCTCTATGACCATTTGAGCGAGTATGAAAATCTGGACGAGCTTAATCATCTGGCCTGCCTGCTTTCCGAGCTTACCTCATCGGAGCTGGAAACACTGGAGGCCGTCCTCGACAGCGGCGATCACTGTTCTTCGGTGCGGGACATCATCAATCTGACACAAAATCTGGACTGTTACGGCTTTTACCCCGGCGTATCCGATGAGGAAACGCTGGGGCGTATTTATGTGGACGATCTGGAAATGTTGGATGTGCCGGATCAGGTAAAACCGTATTTCGATTATGAGGCGTATGGCCGGGATGCCTGCATCCACGAAAACGGCCATTTTGCCCCGGGCGGCTATGTTGTCAAAGAAAGCGATCATTTCGTGGAAGTGTATCACGGCTTGCAGGATATTCCCAAGGAGCATAAGGTATTCTCTTTCCCGAAGCTCTCTATCCGGGAGCAAATGGCCGCTTATCAGGAAATCATAGACGGTTCTTCTTTGGAGGGCTACCGTCAAATGCAGAAAAAAGACCGTGGGGATCGGTGATGGCACTTCGAGACAAATTGTCCCAAGGAAGGAGGCGGTGTAACTGATTGATGAAGATATTTCCCGGCGCACGATAGCCATATCCGTAAAAACAACCAAGCTGACGGCGCGGGGACTGGCGTATGTGCTGGGCATGGTGGGCCGGAAGATCCGCAAGGCATACCGTGGGCGGCAAGTACCGCATGGAAAACAAAGTGTGCGAAAGCTCATGGCCCACGGTACAGCCACCAACAGCATTGAGCTATCCGGGGATGCCAAGTCCTTTGACCGCGTGGCCCGGAAATGGAATGTAGACTATGCGTTCTATAAAACCGGGCCGGACAAATACCTGTTGTTTTTCAAGGCTGGACAGGCAGACGCGATGACCGCCTGCTTTTCCGAGTACTCCCGGAAGGTGTTAAGCAAAGCAAAATCGAACCGTGTTCCCATCCGGGAACAACTGCAACAGGCGGCAGATCAGCTTTCCAAAGAAAAGCCGAAGCAGAAAGAACGTGCAAAGGAGGTGGCCCATGAGGACAGATAAGATCAGAAAATATCTCATTCCGAACATTCCCTATCTGTTCATCCTGTGGGCGTTCCTCAAGCTGGGGACAGCCTACCGGCTGGCGGCGGGTAACGATTTTGCACATAAGCTCATCGGGCTGGGCCAGACGATTGGCCCGGCCTTTGCTGACTTTGCACCCGGTCTTGCTCCGCTGGATTGGCTTGTCGGTATTGTAGGCGCAGTTGGTTTCCGGCTGCTGATCTATTTCAAAAGCAAGAACGCTAAGAAGTTCCGGCGGGATGCAGAATACGGCAGCGCCCGGTGGGGAACGGAAAAAGACATCAAACCGTTTGTCGATCCGAAGTTTGAAAACAACGTGATTTTGACCGGGACGGAGTTTCTCACGATGAACACCCGCCCGAAAATCCCCGCAAATGCCCGAAACCTGAATTGCTGCATTATCGGCTCGTCCGGCTCCGGCAAAACCCGCTTCTGGCTTACGCCCCAGCTTTTACAGGCTCATTCCTCTTATGTGGTGGTCGATCCGAAAGGCGGTGTGCTGGGACAGGTCGGGGCTTTTCTGCAAAAACGCGGGTACAAAATCAAGGTGTTCAACAGCATAGATTTTTCAAAATCCATGCAATATAACCCGCTGGCGTATATCCGCAACGAGGCCGATATTCTGAAATTCGTGGATGCCCTGATTTCCAACACCAAGGGCGAAGGCAAGGAAGGCGATCCATTCTGGACAAAATCGGAAACGCTTTTGTACTGCGCCCTGATTGCCTACATCATTTTCGAGGGGCCTGCCGAGGATCGGAACATGAATACCCTTGTGGATATGATTTCCGGCATGGAGGTCAAGGAGGATGACGAGGACTTTATGAACGCGGTGGACTATATGTTTGCCGGGCTTGAAAAGCGCAAGCCGGATTGCTTCGCGGTCAAACAGTATAAAAAGTACAAATTGGCCAGCGGTGTTGTATGCTCTAAAAGACTTCTTAATCAAGCGGTTGGGAAGTCTCTTAGAACACACAACCTAAAACCGAAGAAAGGAGCGCAAGTTATGAGAAAAAATGAGAAAATCACAGCTCTGTACGAACGACTGAGCCGTGATGACTTTGGCAAAGATGATGACCAACAGCGTGAGAGCAATTCCATATCCAATCAAAAGGCAATGTTGGAGGAGTTCGCCGCACGGCAGGGCTTTACAAACATTGTCCATTTCACGGACGATGGCATTAGTGGTACTTGCTTTGACCGTCCCGGATTTTTGGCAATGATGAAAGAGGTTGAAGCCGGGAATGTGGAGTATCTGTGTATCAAGGACATGAGCCGCATGGGTCGTGACTATCTGAAAGTCGGTCAGATTATGGAAATCCTGCGTCAGCGTGGCGTTCGCCTTATCGCCATCAATGACGGCGTGGACAGTGCCAGAGGGGACGATGATTTTACCCCTTTCCGCAACATTATGAACGAGTATTACGCCAGAGACACCAGCCGTAAAATCCGTTCCACTTTCCAGTCCAAAGGCAAGT